>Ga0081534_100227_pt2 | contig 11149 bp, 8 predicted proteins | sample MonGeyMetagenome_FD_71019 | JGI IMG/M metagenome (GOLD analysis project Ga0081534, IMG submission 71019) | Hypoxic/sulfidic aquatic microbial communities from Monarch Geyser, Yellowstone National Park, USA - MG (SPAdes) v1 (version 2) | ecosystem: Environmental > Aquatic > Thermal springs > Hot...
TTCATGTCCTCGTGAATGACGTTGTAGTACTTCAGGGTGTGCCCGGTGCGCCTTGCGAATTCCTTGTTTATGTTGTATCCAGCGTTGTTGCATGCGTCGAATGTGCCGCGCGGGAAGCTTGAGAAGTCAACCTTTTCGTGCTTCACATATGCCGCCACGAGTGCGTCCACGTACTTCTCGCATATGGTCTTCACTTGCTCGGGGCTTGCGTCGCCGAACACCCGCTTCACGTACTCCAGTTTCTTACGCATTTCCTCCTCCTTGTTCCTGCGGTACATCTCCTGCCTCTGGCGCTCGAACTCCTCCCACTTAGCCACGAGGCCCATCTCCGCCCTCTTCTGCCACGTCTGCCTGAGCAACTCCTGGATGTCTCCATAGCTGAACTGCCTGCATATGGCGCCGTACTCGGGCTTCACGTCATTTAGCGATACGTTGACGTCCGCCAGGTACACAATAGGTATCGCCTTCGCCATCCCCTGGCAGTACATGCTCACCTCCCCATCGAGCTCCTCCTTCGTGAACACCCCACGCTCGATTAACTCCTCCGGCCTTATTTTGGCGTCTACGAAGAACTCATCGAGCGCCCACAGCGACTCGCTGTCCAACAGCCTCCGTGCGTCCACATCGCTTTTCATTGTTTGGAAGAACACGGCCTCGGCGAGCGCGCGCACCAGCTTCTGCAACAACTCGGGCTTCAGCGACAGCAGTCTCCTCCCGTACTGCCTAACAGCCACCTTCAGCCCAAATATGTTGAGCCTCGGTGACGTGAGCCCCTCCGCGTTCACCTTGCTCAGTTCTTCGGAAACCTCCTTCTCTATCGCCTCATCGGTGGGCGATGCCTCAAGCTCCTTCCTAATCATGTCCGTAACGCCCTCAATCACGTACTCCATTTTGCGGAGCGCAGGCATTATATGCATCCAGTCAGCCATCGGCCCCGACATTGCGCCTGTGTCTTCGGGCTTGTCCGTCCTGCCCTCCTGCAGTTGGTACGCAACGAACACGTGGTAGTGCATATCTATCAGCGCCCACGTTAATCCGTAGAACTCCCTGAGGAATAGCGTTATCATTGAGTCGGGTACTGCGTAGTACGTATATCCATAGAGGCTCGGCGGTGGCAGGTTGACGAGCACGCTACGCAGAGCGTTCATGTAGAGCGTATCGCTCTTGTTCGCTAGGAACCACTCAATGAGGTTCTTGTACCCGAACGCCTCCCTCATCCAGCAGCACCCTGGGCTGAACTTCCCGTCTTTGCCGAAGCCAGCAAGCCTCAGCAAATCGTCCTTGGTGGCAAACCTCTTCTGTAGGTACGTGAACAGTATGGCTATCACCTCATGCGAATACTCGGGCCTGTAGTACTGCTTCTTGCCTATGTGCTTCTTTGACTCTATCTCCGCCGTTATCACCTTTCCTTTCCTATACTGGTGCTTCCAGAGGTATGGATCCGTCTTGACGAGTGATGACGCCTCTTGCTTAAGTTGTTCTATCTCCTCGTCGGTTATTACATACTCGTTCTCATAAGATGCGTACACACCCTCCCTGAGCAGGTGGTAGTATCCGAAGGATACATCGAAGATGTCGAGGTGGTCCCAAAACACGCCCCTCGCGACTTGCATGAGGAAGGTATGTAGCGTCATCTCTGTGGTGCGCTCATCCTCTTCTTTAATTGGTATTCTGGACTTCTCAAACTTGGCGAGACGGGTCTCCACCTCCTTCTTCAGTGAGTTGTAGAACTCGTCGTATTCGAGCACCGCCTCAACAATGGCGCGCTTTATGCAGTCCATGTCTTGGTAGTTCTTGCACCTGTCCAGCACCTTGAGGACTGCGCTGTAGTTCTCCTTCACGGCCGACATGTGCAGTGGGTTCGCAAAAATGAAGCTCTGCCTGTCGCGCATAATCCATGGGGTGACCAGGTTGTGAAGCATTGAGTGTACTACCCTATACGCGTTTTCATTAAACGGCATGCCGTTAAACGGGTACTTGGGCCACCCGTCACGGGCCTCTGAAAACGCCGCCGCGTGCATTAACGCTGGGTGCGTGAGCAATACCCTGAGTATTTCGCGGGTGTTCATATCAATGCTCGGGCTCATCTTGTTGTAGTCGCGCGCCATGTCTGGAAGGTAATACTGATCTGCTGGGAAGAACGTGAATTGTAACGTGCGTAACACGCTCTTTGGTTGCGATGTGTACATAAAATCGAACAATATGCGGTCAGGGATCTCGTATAAGTCGGTGAACAGTTCGCGCACCTTTATTAGGAAGCCCACCCACGCCGTGTCCAGAACCCACACGAGGTATGCAAGTATGGCGCTACTTGGTAGGTACGGTATCTTCGGGATGATTTGCCCAAAGCTCACTGGGTCCAGGCTCATCATTAATAGGTTCGCCAGCGCCTGCTGTGGGGCTACGGCATCGAATGGGTTGTATTGACCGAGGGCTGTGTATTTACCCTCGCCGCCGTACTTGACCAAGTACAGCGCCATTAATGACTGGAGCAACTTCGCGTACACCCTGCTCAATACTATACTTATTGCCCCCAGCTTCGCGTATATGTTGGTAAGGCTCCGCTCTATACCGTCCGATATCCCCATAGCAACAGCCTGGCTGTGGAGTGACGACACCTCGTTAATCACGCTCCTGGGCGTTATTAGGAGCACCTCCCTGGCCAAATCCTTAGTGTTCCTGATTATCCAGCGCAAGTAGTAGCCGTATATCCTCAGAGCCACCCTCAGGGCCTTGTAGAGGTAGCTCGGCATCTCTCCGTCGTGGTAGAAGTACCTATTTAGGTCTACGCGTTTATCGTAAGGGGCGAGAACGTTAGTTGCCGTGTTCAGTACGTCATTCACTGCATTCAGTATTTCACAGTGCAGTTTATCGCTGTCCGGCGCCTTCGGGTCGCACTTCAGGTCGGCTATGCTGTTCACGCTCTTCAGCACCTCCACTGCCTTGAGCTTCCACTGTTTTTCGTACTGATTAACCGTTTTGCTAGCCCAATATTCGAAGTAGTCTATAGCAACGTCCTTGAGGTCCACCACCACTTCCTGGTATAGTTTGTCGTAATCTCTACCGTATATCTCTGCAATGAGCGGCGCCACTGATTGGTCGTTCTTCAACTCCTCGTGCTTGGTCACGAAATTTACGGGAACCCATGGAACCTTATTAATATCAAGCCTTGAGATGTACGCCAGTTTGTCGTAGAACTTGTCCGCATCGTTTATGAAGTCCCCCAGGCTTATAGCGCCCTCGCGTGGTATGATGACCTTGTTCGGCAGAATCACTGGCTCGCCTGAGTTGCTCAGTTCATAATCTGCAAACCCCTTCCTGACGAGGGTTTTGAAGTCTTCATAGGCAACCTCGGGGTTGCACTTCTTCCTGCCCATGATGCATTGGATTGATGGCTTCGGCTTGGGAGTCCCAATTATCTTGAGCACGTTCGGTAGTGAGTTAATCAGCTTTAGTTCCCAAATATACGTTGCGTATATGTTCGCTAGGTACCTGTTGAACTCTATGTATGGGTTCGACAGCAACTCAGTTGCGTAGTACGCGAACTGGGATATGAGCGCCATCGACATGGTCATGAGTGGCATCTCCATGTTGAGCGTTGTGTGCTGTACGCTTGACCACATGGTGGTCATTGAAAATAATACCGAGTCTATTACCTCGTTTATGCTGGCTACATACACGTTGTATATATCATCGAGCAACTTGAAGATTGCCTCCTCGATACTCTTTACCTTGTAGTACTCCTTTAACTCAATTAGTTTTTTGTATGCCTCCTCACTTATTGTTAAGTACACCCTCTTCGATAAAGCCCTCCTGGCGAACTTCATCATTTCCTTGACCGTCTCATCCGTGCCATCGCCATAGAACGCGAATTCGATGAATGCCTTAAGCCCGTCAATCGGCTTCCCGTGCTTCAGCTCGGTTAGGTACTGCTGAACTCGCCTAAGGTGCCTCAGCAATTTCATCCGTGTATCGTAGCTCAGCTTGTTGAAGTCGAAAATGCTGAAGTATAGGTATAGGAGTATTGCTTTATACTCTATCAGCATTTCGCTCGGCTTCCTCCTGAACATTGGGACGCCTATTGCGTTGTTCATTAGTAGCTCTATGAACCTAGACACGAGCTTCCTAGGTACTTTGTACCTCTCGATGTAGCCCCTGGCGTAGTCGGACCAGCCCGTGCTGTCGCTCGTTGTGAACATTAGGTCGACTGTGTCGAGTACGGCGTTAAACACGTGCCTCTGCCTGACCTTGTGCCTAACCGCCAGCTTCTTTATTGTGTCGTTGAACTTCCTGTCGTTGATTAGGTAGGACGTTAGGTACCACAGCATGTCTGGGTCGTTGTCGTACTCGTACACCAAATCCACGAGCTTGACCATGTAGTCCCTAATCAGCTTCATGTATTGGTAATGCTCGGGCAGGAGCAGTGGGTCCACCATGGTCCTGGGCGATATTGACAGCGTCAGCGTTGTCGGCAGGAGCAACTTTATGAACTCGAACTCCTTGCATTTCAATGGGTCTTTACAATCCACGGTGCCAAGCACATACGGCTCTATGTAGGAGTACTTCGGCAATTTGGCGAATGCTGTGTGCATGGCTGTTTCGAATGCGTACCTGCTACGCTTAACCTGCTTAGCGTCCTTCGGCTCATCGACTATTTCAATTGGCTTGAACAAATCCTTTGCCTTAGCGTACTTCTTCATTGGCTTCGCTGGCGGTGTCCCCCCGTCTGTGCGGAGTTGCTGTAGTTGTTTCTGGCACTCGTAAATGTATTGCTGAATGTTTGGGTCGCCAGTGCATACTATTTGCGGTAGTTCTTGGTTCAGCGTTGTGTAGTTTGGCCCGCCCAGGAATGAGTACGAGTTCAGGCGTGCCCTGGCTGTCGCCAGCGCCTCCTTCTCAGTTCCTGCGTACATGTTTGGGTATTGTTTGTCCTTTATGAAGAAGTTGAGGAGTTGTGGTGAGTATGAGAACCCGTCGTATAGCCTGTACTTGTATAGGCTAAGGTCCGACGCCATAATCAAGAACTTCTCATCCGAAATAAGCTTGCCCAACCTCTCCAGGCTTTGGTTCATCAGTTCCGTGTATATGTCGAACCCAGCCCAAACCATTGCAAGCTCCCTGAGAGCTAGGTAACCCGCCTCCGAAATCCCAATGCTCCTCTTACCGCTAACAGGCATTCACAATGCAGTACAGCAACTAAATAAAAACCTTTGTGTATTTACCAAGTTACTAGTTACCAAAGAACCGAACAACGGAAAATTGGTAACTGGAGGCTGGGTTAATTACGGTAATAGCTTACCGATACAACGAGGTACGAGAAACATAAACCACAAACACAGCCTACCGAGGTGAGGCAGTCCTGCGTCCTCCTTGGTTGCTAGGCTTGAGCAGTACCGAGGACGTGGATTTGAACCCTAGAGACACATTAAAGGCAAACCAGAATCACAAAATCAAGCAACCCAGAAAAACGTGTAAGCAAGAAATCGCCGCAACACATCAGCATGCATCTGCTCGTATCAGGTAAAATAACAAGTGGCTCGCGCCTGTATACATTTTATTTTAATGTATTCAGTTTCTCATCTATTATATTATATTTTAATGATATAATATAATAATTAAAATATAATATACCGGCGCGCAAACACGGATCAGCTAAAATAACACCCGCATGATCTAGCAGGCAGTGTTCTGCTCATTGGCGGGGTTATCGCTCTGAACAGGTACAAGTGCCAGGGAAAGGCGAGTACTCCTACATCTGGGGCATATGAGTGTGTCATGGAGTTTGCCAACGTCTAGGGGAACCTCCGCAAGCACATAACCGCATGAGTCGCAGACCACAACCTTCTTCACACTGCCCAAAACAAACGCTCGCCTCTGTGGCTCAACCTTATCAGCACCTGGTAATTGCTTTCTCATGGAGGCTTCATCGAGGTACCTACGTACAATATCCCTGACCAACCTAGACCTAGGAACACCAAGTGAGTTACTTAGCTCATCCAACCTCCTAACATCCTCAACAGACAGGACAAACGAAACTATGTAACTGCGGTACCTGCCCATGTGTACCGTACAAACCCACATAAAGGAAATAAAAACAAACAGCGCCACCAAGCTAATATGGCAATTCGAAAAACCAGTTACCAAAAGACCGAATTACGAAAAATTGGTAACTAAAACTATGTACATAACCACTTTTATTAACATGGGCACATAAAGGCGTGCTTGCCGTCAAAATAACAACATCTAAAGGCACCAACAAGGAACTCCTAGGAGGACTTGAAAGTATAGACACAACAACTGCTGGTGCGTGGAAAATAAACATAACACCACACTGTCATGCACAGTCATCATCAAATGTCACATTGTGGAGATTCACCTCATCTGGTAAAATGTTGATGGAGTTCACCGAAGAGCTGAATATAGAAGCTTGGGCGTCGTTTATTACGCCGATTTTGTACACACCACTCCACCAACCAATAACGTGGTGGCGCGGCATTCTGTACAGTGTCAGTCTTCTAATGGGCGGTAAACCATCAATGGAAACCACCGTAAGAAAGGAAGGGCTTACAACATATAGCTTGTTATACGCAATTACGCACCCAATCCCAAACATATTGACTATGGCTTCTTCTTTAGACCTATTTGGGGGCTACCTATCGCTTAAATTATCATGCGAACCTATGATAGTCATACCAGGTTTACAATACCCACGTGTTGAACTTACGGCATTAGCAATCATCATTTAATTATCATAATTAACTCGTTTGATCTACAACGCGGGCACCTCATGTTTAGTTTACGTATGTAATCGCGGGCGCGTATTATGCTACTTACGCCTGCGAGCTCGGTCAGAACATAGCCACAGTTACGGCATTGGATTACGGCGTACACATTCTTTTTACTGTTTATGGCTTCTGCGGTCGTTAGCGGGATATAGTCACCCTGTTGTTGTATATACACTTTCTCAACCACCCCCCTTTGAACGCGATCATTAAGTGCCTGTGTGAGCAAATCGCTATGTTCAAACAGGAATTTCATACCCATCTCGATAATGTACGAAACAGGAATATCCGTCTCCTTCGAAAGGGTTCTAATCGCTTCATCCAACTTCCTATCAATCGTAATGGACAATCGCGCTGTCGGCACAAGAGCAAAGCAACAAACCTATTTATAAACATTTCCTACCGAAAAAGCACTGCATTATTAGTTACCAAAAATTCGTAGTACGGAAAATTGGTAACTGGAGACTCAATAAATTAGACGGTGTTTTTCTGGAGAAAGATTTAAAAATAAGGATTTTACCGTAGATGTGATGGAGTTCGCAAGTTATGACGAGTGGTGGGATTCCGTGCATGAAATGAGGGTTAAGGTTGAGGACTTTGTTAAAGAGTGGCACAAGGTAAAGGCTGACGCTGAAGTATGCATAGTTACCAAAAAGAGGTGCTCATCAATACGTACTAAGGTCATAAACCACGTTATCTACGCCAAAGACTTGTTGCTTGATGTGGACAACCTGATAACCAAGGGTTCAGAACTGAAGGAAAGGAGGGAGAACTACGAGCACCTAATATGGAGACTCTCTCAAATGAAGGATGACTTGTTAAATGTGGTCAGTGAAGCGCAACGACTCATAGAGAAGATGCAATAATGCATGTTTAATTTTAACGTAGAAATCGTAAAAATGTTCACTATCTGTACGCTGTTGTTGGCACGTTTTCCTCAACGCTGATAAGTAACTCCACAGCCTTCTTTATCGCATCGTTCCTAGACCTAAACACGCCCCTCTTTACCAACTCATCCAGCCTGGACACAAGCTCCTCAGGAAGCCTAACCGCAACGACTCTGGTCTTCACATTTACCACAAAATCGACAGATGAGCAACAATTTAAACAACCAAATACAACATGTTTAAAAGATGCTCATCGTTACACTCATTAGTAAAGGTTTAAATAATGGTAGATTTGAAGATTTTTGTGGAGTCTCGTGGTTGTAGTAACATACCTTGGGCGGAGGATGGAGCGACCGAGACTATTGATATGTCCGAGATAAGGGAGGTTGCGGATAGGCTAAGGCAGTATATTAAGCCACCTAGTAAGATATACCTTTCACGTTTTGCGGGGTTAATCCTCCACGGAGAAGAGACGACCCTTTTATTTGGATTATTGGCGATAGGCGTAGCGGGGCTTTTCTTGAGTTTTCACTTACAAACCTATCTAGAGTTAGTCCGTATTCAATTGGACTTAATAACCGCAACTTTAGTGCCAATGGCGATATTATTGTTAATAGGGTACCTCTCAGGTAAGGACATTTTGTGGTTTTTAGCAACTGTTCTCGCCTTCGCATCAATAATAGAAGTAATACCTGCCCTAAAAGGAAATACCTGGCTATATCTAGTAGCCTACTCCGCTTCGTTAATAGCAATATCATTACCGCTTATTATGTATTTGGCTCACTCTCCCTATCGGGTTCGTGATATCAAGTTTGTCCTTAGAACCCCCTATCTCTCCACGGTTTTATCATCTCTCTTCACTCTAATGCATATTTATGGGCAGGACCCAAACAACAATAACGTAAAGATAGAGCAATTTGAAGAAAGCCCATATTGCGGTAGCCATTACAGGTGTCGCATAATTGCATCCTTGGGTAATAGGCCCTTTGAAGTATGGATTGGTCGTGATATTGACTGGTTTTTGTCCGTAAGGGGTCATGAATACGATTTCCTAGCTTTTACGCAAGCCTTGTCTTATTACTTCTATCGTAAGCATAAGTATGTGAGAGGAAAGGATATCTATATTAGCGTGCCCCGTTACCCCTCATTTGGCCTCGGGAACCCTCTTCATCTCATCCAGCTCCCTACGCCGTCGGGCTCACAGCCCCCACCTTCGGGGCATCAGTGTTCAGGTTGCCACGGGGCTGGCTCCTAGTGGGGCGACAACCCCACCAGGACTGTGTAGGTTTTATTTTGTCTGAAATTTAAGCCTTTTGTTTACGAAAGTTTTATAAAGAGGTGTTTGAATGGTTTCTTGTGGACTGCGTAATCTACCTTGAGGGCAGTATAACTAAGGTGACGAGCCAAAATGTTGGGATTTACGTTAGCCGTCAGTATCAACCCAAAATCAAGGACTTGCAAGGTAAGAAAGTCAGGGTTTTGGTGATAATCGATGACTGCAAGGAGGACAATACTCATTGAACTACCAAAGGACAAATGTGACGTTGATTACATCAGGCGGTTGATGTCTCTCACGAACTTAGCCTACCGAGAATATGAAACTTGGATACCAGACTTGCCCAAGACAATACAACACCAACTCTATAGTTCTTTCAAGAACTTCTTGGAAAGCTTGGTCTTTGGGTCTGCGCCGAAGAGGTGGTTTGCTGAGGCGTGGGTTCCGTTGAAGGTATTGAGGATTTATGCCAATGGTTCAATGAAGGGCGATAAAAGCGCACCGGTGGTTCTAGACTTCAGAAGCAATGCCAATTTCAAGAGCAACGTCATTAGGTTGCGCCAGGTATGTAGGAGTGAGCCCGGCTATTCTATTGAACTCACAATGCCCAAATGGGTCATTGAAAGGATTAAGGAGGGCGGTGACATCAAATACGCAATGATTGGCCTAAAGAATGATAAGCCCTACCTGGCTTTGATTGCCGAACGCGTAGTAAAGCCCTACGTGCCTAGTGGTTATAGGCTTGTTGTTGATGTGAACGCTTGGAGTAACGGTGTTGCCTACGGCATAATTAATCCGAATAACAGAATTGCGGAGTACTCCCCATTGAGACCAAACCTTAGGCTCATCGACACGTGGTACCACAGGGCTGAGGATTTACACAAGAGACTAGGCAAACTAAGGAGGTTGGGATTTGGTTCAACCCTTGAAGCTGAAAAGATGAGAATGAGGATTAACACGCTGAGGAGGAAGATTTACGCATACCTAAGGGACTTCGTTCAAAAGAAATCCCATGAGTTGGTAATGAAGGCAATTAGGTTAAGAGCTGAGGTGTTAATTGACGACATGATTGAGGAGTCAAGGAGGGAGCTACTTGAGGAAAAGATACCAAGCGGTCTGAGAAAGCTGTATCTCATGTACACGAGGAGGTTCGTTAAGCTACTCACCACTCAGCTACAGTGGTATGGCGTGCCGTACAGGTTCGAGAGACTACCAAGCACAATATGCCCAATATGCAGGCACGAACTAACCCAATTACCGGACAGAACCATGGTTTGCACGAACTGTGGGTTTAAGGCACCAAGAGACCTAGTTCCAATGTATTGGGTTGGTTCTCATGAGCTGGACAATTAAGCACTGGTGGGAGTTGGCAAGGGACATGGTTCTTCAGCTTAAGCCAAGGAGGGTGCTGGACGTTGGTGTTGGTGAGGGAATGCTGTGGCGTGGGTACGGGTATAACGGCAGGCACAATGTGAGGGACCCAAGGATTGCCCGTGAATGGTTTGATTTTAACGCCCACGTGGTGCTCCTCGACATAGACGCCTACAAGCACCCGCTGGATTTCATAAACGCAAGCGCCGAGTTGCTCCCCTTCCCAGACAAATCGTTTGACTTGGTCATCGCGACAGAGGTCATTGAGCATGTGGTAAACCCAGAAGCGTTCGCTAGGGAGGTCGTTAGGGTGGGGAGGGCTTGGGTTGTTACGACGCCTGCTGGTGAGGAGTTCATGAACGAGAAAGATGCGGAGAGGGCTTTCCACAGCAACCCCTGGCTAATCAACCTAGTTAGGGAGTACCCAAACGACAAGTACCCACACAGAGGACACAAGAAGGTCTTCACAAAGGAAGAGCTTGAGAAGCTATTCCCGAACTCACGAGTGTTTTTAATAACATGTGACGCGCCAACACCGCACTGGGCAGTAATAGGTAGCTTAACGGATTTTACCAAGAATAATGACATGTTTTGAGCAAATTTTTCTAGAGTAATGTGCCTATAGGGAGTTTATGAGCGCTATCAGTGCAAGGAGTGTTAAAATAACAATTGGTTGCGCAATGCCAATTCCCAAGAAGATTGGTACATAATGGGGGAAGAACAGCATTGTGATAATCAATGGTATTGCTGGCCATGTGTTCAACAGAACAAAGATTAATACAACCCATATGTCCCATAGCGTATCCGAGCACCAAGAGCTCGCTAGTCCATGT
>Ga0081534_100618_pt1 | contig 11149 bp, 10 predicted proteins | sample MonGeyMetagenome_FD_71019 | JGI IMG/M metagenome (GOLD analysis project Ga0081534, IMG submission 71019) | Hypoxic/sulfidic aquatic microbial communities from Monarch Geyser, Yellowstone National Park, USA - MG (SPAdes) v1 (version 2) | ecosystem: Environmental > Aquatic > Thermal springs > Hot...
TCATAAACCAGACCAATTAAGTATTAAAACATTAAAAATGATTTTTAATTTCGATTTTAGGTATGGGTAAAGTCACGGCCTACCCCCACCTCCACCACCTCCGCCGCCTCCACCGTTACCGCCACCGAGTTGCTGTTAACAAGCCCTAAAGAGCCTTTCTGCTCCATAATTTCTGTTCCAAAAGATTCTTATGTCCTGCCGCGATGGATTAATTGATGATGAGTAGGCAGGGCAGTGTCAAGGTGCACCCGCTGGACATCCACGAGGTGGATTGCCGACACTGTAGCGAGCAGGGCTGTTGTGGTAAGAGGAGGATTGCCGTGCCTGCTGACCTTTACTCACGGCTCTTGATTGTCAAGGAGGCAATGGAGCAGAGGGAGGGGCAGAAAATAGCCATGTGCCGCGTGATTAATTTATTCGCCGATGTCCTGTGCCCCGTTTTAGGGAAGATACCGCGTAGGCCCGTCAAGATCAAGCAGTTCGAGGAGATGATAAGCCGCGATATTATGTACAAGGCTCGCTACACGCTAGGCAGGCTAATGGACGCCCCAGACCCACGCCTCGCCTGGACCTTCATCGAGCTGGGCCTGAGGGACTGGTTCATAGCCATCCACCGCTTGATGAATGCGCAGCCCCGCCTCGACAGCATCGAGTACGTCGAGAACTTTTTAGAGAAATTAAATATAAGGAATAAGTACGAGTTCGCCTGGGCCATTAGGAACCTCCTGAACAACATCAACTACGTCAAGGTCATTAGGCGCGACGACAAGTCACGCTACGCAATGGACATAATCAGCTTCGAACTAAGATACGCGAAGGACGACTGCCCCAATTGGCCGTGGGACAAGGTCATCTCCGCGAACAACCACCTGCCGGCGTTGTTAGTTATTTTATGGAGATACCTCAACGACTGCGTCAAACCGCTCGAGGAGCAAAGGAAACGCCAGCAGCAACAACAGGTAAGGCCGACCTGGCAGCTGGCATACACAGGTTGGGACGTGGTCAAATCACAGTACAACCCCAACTACTACAGCAACTACAACTACGACACAGGCAATAACTACTACTACAACACCGGCCTCTAAAGCTAGAGGCCCCTAGCCTCGAGCCACCATCTGATGCCGACAGGTTAACCACTACTTAGTAATCTTAGTAATTGGAGTTACTGCCCTAGCCACCTGACCACCAGGCCGGGCGGCAAATAAACAATTGACCTGAAGCAGGCCAGGCCAATAGAGGCTCGAGGCTCCTCGACCCACCACAATTGCCGACAGGCCGGGAAAACAACGCAACCAACAACGAACCGGCACAACACGCCACAACCCCAACCCCCCAAGGGGCAAGACACACAGTGACAGAAATAAGCAGAAGCACGCAATCATTGCTTGTTTGTTTATTGTTTATTGCTTCTTGCTTTAAACCTGTCTGGAGCTGGGAATTAGAGGTTTAGCACCAGTGTTAAACCTACCTTTGCCTTCGTGAACGCTGGAAACGAATACTCGAGTAAACTTGGCAGTAAGAGTATTAAACCTACTCATTGATTAGTTACGTGATGCTTAGCGAGAGGCTCTCTAAGAAGATGCAGGTCGTGCTCTATTTAGCCAGGAAGAGCACCAGGATGGCGACTTATGATGAGTTGGTCGAGTACTTCGTGAACCAGAGGGGCTGGTCTAGGTCGTTGCTCAATGCCTACCTGAGCGAGCTGGCGAAAAGCGGGTCATAAGGCGAGCCTGGTTAAAGGCAGGCGGCAAGAAGCACAGGCTCTACAGGCTGAACGAGCAATAACGAGCAATCAATCAAAAACAATAAAGCAACGCAATAAACGCGTTAAACACGCAAAACAACAATGAAGCAAGAAGTGATTGTGTGCTTCTACTGTGTTTGTGTCTCTCTGTCTTTGCCCCTTGGGGGTTGGGGCTGTGGCGGCGCGTTGGGGCCTTGTCAATGTTGTGTGCCCTGCCCAACCTGTCGGCGGGCGTGGCTTCTCGAGTCTTGTTTCTATCTCTCGAGCTTCGAGGCTCGAGACTCAAGGCTGTCAGGTGTTTCTAGGGGTCTCTCTAGAGGCCCTGACCTGTCAAGTGGCGGCAATCAGGTGCTTAGTATTGGGTTAGTGGTTGCGTTGTTCTTTGCCGACCTGTCAGGTGTCGGCAATCGGGTGTCGGCTCGAGAGAGGCTAGAGAGTAGTTATTGCCTGTCAGGTTTCGCGTTTATAATACAAATTAGTAATTAGAGGACTAATGCCCAGTCGGCCTGTCGCTTGACGGGTGGCTTTTAGATCCAGGTGTGGTAGGAAGGAGGGGGTAGGAGGAGCCGGGCCCCGCCCTTGGGGGACCCCGCTGGGCCCGATGGGTAGGCGAGTGCTCCAATTAGTTATTGTATCGGGCTATTTAAGCCTTATTGAAGGATGTGGAGCCGGCCCGCCGAGTCCTTGGCGCACTGGCCTACCCATTGGACCCGGCGAGCCGGCGTGTGTAGTTGCCGCTGATGTTGTATTTAAGCCTGTCGGCGATTCTGTTCGGTGCAGAGCTCGTGTTTTGGATTTAAAAGAGTTACTTTTCCGTTCATCGACGAAGTTAGTAACGGCTGTATGCGCGTGGTGAGCGGGGGCTTCGTTGATTACTCTTGCCGTGAGGATCGTTAGAAAGCACGTGCAGAAGCTCGTGTTTTAGCTTTAAAAGAGTTACTTTTTTCAAAAATCGTCCTGGAGGCTTTAAAAGAGTTACTGAACCGAGAGCTCAAAACGCAAAAAAGTTTTTAAGGGGGGAGTGAAGGATCAGCTTGGGTGGCTTGGAGTGGCGGTAAAGTCATACTCCGTTATGGGGAGTCTAACAGGGAGTGTTTCATCACTGGGGGGAAACTCTATAGATGCACTAATAAGCGTTACCGCTCCGCAGCCGTTGAGCATTGTGGTGCGTAGTAAGGTCGTGAAGAACGGTGCCCGCAAACTCATCCTGCCGCTTGCGCACTATAGGCACAACCCGGAAACTTATGAGTTGCTGGGCGTGTTCGTTGGTGAGTTCGTCAATGTGCACGTTATTGAGCTTGGCGTGCACTTCACAACGACGTTGCTGAAGTGGAAGGGAAGGGATTACATTTACGTGAACGTGCCATCGAGACTTAAGCAGTTCTTCCTGCCGGCGTGGCAGGAGGATAAGCCGCTCACTGTGCTCGTGACAATCGACCCCAGGCTACTACGAAACAATGCACAGGGGTGAGGAGTATGGGTGCACAGCAGGCCAGGCAGGAAGCAATTAGGAGGGTGATCCATAAGCACCTGAGGGTGGGGGAATGGCTGATCTGTATTGACAGGGAGCGTGGTTACTTTGATGCGGTATTTATCGGTTGGGGTGATGATCGCCTAGTTGTGTACCCAACGTCCTATGTTAAAAAGGTAATAAACAAACTATTGAACAAGGCTTCCCTGGACGCGATAGATGATGAACTAACGTACGAGATCATTGGGGAGAATGAGGCAATAATTGGTGGGTTCAAAAGCCCATACAGAAGGGACGCTACGCCCGCATATGCCGACATGCTCAGGAAGCAAATGCGTAGGATTAGTTCAACGGAAGAATGCCACGAATTTGTTAATGGCTTGATGTGCCTGGCTTTCGAGGTTTGTCCAGAAGGATACGGGAAGAGGCTTTGCGATACTGCCTGGTTTAATGAGGATGAGATGTACAGGAGGATTTATGATGTAGTGAGTACCGAAAACATGCTTCCGAACCCCTGCGACATCACTGTTTTACCACCCAAGCCAGAACCACCTGGGATAGCAGAAGACGTTCAAGGCGCGTGTTTTCGAACGGTGAGGAAGATATGGTTTAGGCATACACCACCTGAGTACATAGATTTCGCTCACGAATTAATCCACTTAATACCTGGAAAGCGCATTAAGACTTCTAATGCTTATGCCGAAGAAGAATTCTATGCATACGATTTAAGCCCGTTCGTTGTTGAACTAGCAAAGAGGGGTATAAAGCCACCTGTGAACCCCGTGAGGCTCTTCGAGATTGATAATACCGCCATTATCCTGGAAACCATCAGGGAGGTGTATAACTACGAATTCAAGGACCTCGTTGAATTCTATGAGTGGCTCGGCGTTATACCTGAGTTCCTAAAGCCTAGGGATGACGGCTTAGGCTATCAAGTTGATCCCGCATACCCCGAGGAAGCAATAGCAGAACTCGCAATTATTGATCTCATTGGGGGGATTGAATACGACGAAAGGGAGTTCCAGGTATTGGTTAGGTTACTCGATAAACTTTCCCAAAAACAAACAAGGCAGGGTGATGGGGTATGAGTTACTATAATCCTTATTGGAATAAGGCACTACAGAACCAACAAAAGTCTCAGGTCAAGCCTGAGGCTAAGCCATCGCAGCGGCAACAGGGCAAGCAGAGGCGTGGTACAAGGGATGACTTCGGCGATGAGTGGGTGGGTAAGGAGGTTGAGGGTAGGGTTGTTGAGGGAGCGAATGTTGTGGTCCTTAGGGGCAGGGTTATTGACGTGAGCAAGTATTGGATTAAACTGTTTGTCAATAATCAAATTCTATACTTAAACAAGGCATACATTCTATCCATCAAGCCCGCAGAAATGAAGGACACAGCGAGCGGTGGCGGCAATGCAGGTGCAGGGCAATCCAGGGCAGGATAATACTGAGGTTAATAAATCTATCGTCCTGGAGGACGTCGTTTACATCATCAAGCGCTCCTGCGGCGCAGGCAGTAATTGCTTCTTTGTGATATGCGCAGGTATTGATTTCGGCGGTGCCAGGCATAATTGCGTGAGGGTCGAGAGCCTAGATGCCGAGCACCTGGCCAGGGCGCTGAGGCTAATCAACGCGAGGTGCTCATCGCTCAATGAGTTATTGTCGGCACTAAACGTTGCGCGAAGCACGGCCGATCAAGTAATCCAGTTACTGTGCAGGTGGTGGGTATGATTGATGTAAGGAGCATGGGCATTATCGAGCAGGAGCTGTGCATTAGTGATGTGAAGGTGAGGGGTGAGGATGGTGGGGAGGTCACGGTGTGCAGGGAGTACGTGGCGGTTGAGGTGCCTAGGGACGTAAACGGCGATCCACTGGATTTCGTTAGGATATACGCAATGAGTAGGGGGGAGGATGGAAGGAGTAAGGTAAGGAAATTACTCGCTAAGCTGCCGCGCAATATCGTTAAGATATATGACGTGTTCTACAACGAGTGGTTCTACGCGGCGTTCCTGGACGGTAAATTAGCTGCCGTGGCCAGCGATTTCGATGACTTCCTGAAGGCAGTGAGGAAGATTGGTGGTGAGGAGTACTACGTGATAAGGAACGAGCAGTACATAGACATCATTAGGGAATTAATACCTAAGGTTAAGGCGGTCATTAGCCCAGGGGTGACTGACGACGGCTTTATGGACCCGTACGGCGTGCTCGACCTGGCAGACTACGGCGTGGAGCCCCTATTGAAGGCGTACGAGTGGGTTAGGAAGTACTACTCAGAAACTAATGCGAAGTGGGCCTGGTTCAACGTGATGGCGACGCTTGCCAAGGTGATAACGCCGGGCGTTAGGTACCGCAACAGGACGTTCAACGACATGGTTGTCTATAACTACGGCCGCGGCGGCGAGGGCAAGTCGAGCCTTGTCAGGTATGTATTAATACCAATGCTGTGCGGGGAGGATGCCGAGGAGAATTATTACGTCGTCATTAATGGGCCCCTCACGTCAGATGCCCAGTTGAGGAACCTGCTCAGCCTCAACAGGCTGCCCCTAATCCTGGATGAGCAGGACAAGGACGCATTAAGGAACAACGTCGGTATCCTCCTGAGCGCTGTTGTCGGTATGGGCACCATTGGCGTGCACGCCGCCAGGTACGGTCTCGGCATAGCCGCTAAGTTCAAGAACCTCAGGGGCTTGGTCGTCTTCACCAACGTGAAGTTCGTGGAGTTTTTGAGGGACGTGATGCATGAGGCCAGCGACTACGCCGTAATCAGGAGGTTTATAGAGGTTTCGTGGGATAATGAGCAAATAAACCTAGCCGCGTTCAAGGACCCGCCCGAGCTCAAGCCAATATACGGCTTCGCGGTTAGGCTGTGGCGGAAGTACAAGGACGAGCTGGTTAAGGCAGCTGATTTGCTGGAGCTAATTGAGAAGCTGGCGATGGCAATAGGCAGGGAGTACCTGGGCGACCCAAAGGTCAGCGAGGTGGTGGAGTACACATTAGAAATAATTAAGGAGCTTAGGGAGGCAAAGAAAAACGAGAGGCTCGCCCTGACGGATGCTGATGCATTGGTTAATAAGGCATATGAATTCGTGGCTAGCGAACTAAAGACGCCGCCGTCCTCCGCAGTCAAGGTACTCCGCTACCTGTTGGAGAACCCGCAGAAAGCGGGCATCAAACTAACCAGGCCGAAAACCAGGGAGGAGCTTGAGAGACTAAAGAATGACCTAGATGCCGCGATTCATAAGTACCTGGTGTATAGGTACGGCATAGAGGACACGCCTGATAGGGGAATCGTCGGCAAAGACCCAGACGCGGTCGCCCTATACACGCTGCTGAAAGCTGCATATGACGAGGACCTGGTAGAGGTCATTATATTCAAGAAATCACCGCTAGTACCAGGCACGCCCAAGGAGTTCCTAGGCGCACCTGAGTCTAGCTACATCATAAACGGCGTGAAGAAAAACGGTTACGCAATCCCACTAGCTAAACTAGTGAGGGTATTCCTCGAGAGGGAGTTAGAAAATGAAAACGAGGGGAGCGGTGAAGCCACGGGAGAACCGAGCAGTGACGGTGGGGCACCGTGAGTCTTTATGTTTGTATAAAACCACGATGGGTGTTTTCAACTGTAGCAGGATTTCACTACTTCACTACATTCACTACCTGTTTCAGTGAGTTAGAAAAACTCTCTCTAGCTACGGTGACCGTGTTTTTCACGTTCATAACTGCACGATGCACGGAGCCAGAAGTTTTTGCTAGATTTAGCCCCTCTGGTAGTGAATGTAGTGAAGTAGTGAAGCCGTCACTAGGTTGTAGAAGAGCAAATGGTTGCGGGAACCCCACGGTTTCACCGTGCAGGCACGAAAAGGCACGCTTAGTTGGGGGCTTAAGTCGCCGGAAACCCCAACGAGGAGGGCATCGAGGTTAGGTAATACCGTGAGGGGCGGTGGAAAATGAAGGTTGTAAGCTTTAAGCTCCCTGAGGAGCTCTATAGCGGCCTTGAGGAGCTTGCACAAGTATATGCCAGGGGCGACAAAAGCGAGTTCCTTAGGATGCTGATTACTAGGGAGTTAACTAAGCTCAGGTGCCCGATGCTGTTTTTGGCCGGCTCGGGCACGGCCATCGACGCTGCCGTCGGCAGCGGCGTTAAACCACTGAATTGGTTACTGTCGGCGGGCACCTACTACAGGGGCGGTAAGTTCAGGGAGAGCGATGATTTCTCTAAAGCCAGGTCGCTGGGTGGCTTGTTGTTCCTGGACTCAGGCGCCCAACAATTCTATGCCGATTTCCATGGGTTTGATTACCCATACACAGATAGGGACTACCTGGAGTTCGCCCTGAGGGCGGGTGTTGATTACATAGCCACCCTGGACCTACCCCTCGATATCCTACACCCTAGGGGCCTGCCGATTGGTGAGGGTATTAGGAGGACTGTTGAGCATGGGGTCGAGCTAATAGGCTTAGCCGAGGACTTGGGGGTTGTTGATAAGGTAGTCCCTGTCCTACAGGGCTTTGACGACCCCAGTCAATGGTTGGAATCGCTGGACCTCTACAAATCACATGGTGTAACCCCGCAGAGGTTTAGGTATTGGGGTGTCGGCTCAATATGCATGATGAAATCACCACCCATGGTGTATAGGGTGTTAAGCGCAGTCAGGGAGGCACTACCTGACGCTAGGCTTCACGTGTTTGGTATAAGCATGAACTCGCTGAAGAGGGTTTTCCACATAATCAATAGTTACGACACGTCAGTGTGGATATACCATGCGAAGATGGATGGTAGGGTCTATGTGTGGGACCCAGGTGATAAGGCGTTCATGAGGTTGAAGGTAGCCTACTGGCACCAATACGGCACGGCCAAGCTAATGCGTGCAAACCTCACGCAAGTACTAAACATGCACGAGGACCTGTGCAGGGGGCTAACCAGTAATAAAAATAATTAAGTGAAATAATGAGGGGCAGGGTAGGGAATTCGCGGGCCACTCGAGGACTAAAACCACTAATCATAGCAATGCACCACTGCCGCGCATTTAGGGTCCTCGTGGGATTTAGGGCTTTGGGAATTAGCAGGTTAAGATAATTTGGGAAAGAAGCGATGATTGTTTTTGAGGGAGAATCAATGAGGGCGAGTGGCTTAGCCGCTTGTTTGTATGAATGTTACAAATACTGAGCCTGAGTATTCTGCCGCCGTTGTGTTGCTTGGGTTGTAGAGGACGACTGCGTATATGCCTGGTCCTGGGACTGTGACCGTGTCGTTTATGTAAGTGCCTTGGGCATAGAGGTAGTACGTGGGTGAGTAACCCTTAAGCCACTGCACGAAATTGCCCAGGTTGAATACGTAAACATCGACGGGGACTGGCGACCCCGTCGCGTTTATTGTTATACTTATCGTCGCTGAGTAATCACTCGGCACAATAACCAATCCACCATAGTAATTGTCTGGCCCTAATCCACCACCAAACCCCGTTGAGGCGGTGGTTGAGTTTGCTGGTGCAGTAACCCACTCACGTGGGAGGAAGAAGAGCATGTATAATGAGCCACCCCATTTACTATACCACTCACTTTGTCCTAGGGCTGTGAATAGTTCCCAGTAGGTGTTGTTTAACTCGCTGTAGTTCGCTTCCAGTGCTTGGTATTGGTTTTGTAGGGTTGTGTAGTTGGTTTGGAGGCTTGAGTACTGGCTCTGCAATGAGTTGTATTGCGTTTGTAGTGCTTGGTATTGGGTTTGTAGGTTGTTGTAGTTTGTCTTCAGGTTTGTGTAGTTCGCCTCCAGCGTGTTGTATCGGCTCTGTAGTTTTGCGTACCTAGCCTCAAGGCCCGCGTAGTTCGTGTAAGCCATAAACCAGAGGACCGCAAACACCACAGCCACAACAACCAAAACAACCAAACCAGCCATGTACGCCTTAACCGACGCCATGCAAAATAGCACTGTTTAGAAGTTTTAAGTATTGCACCCACGTTGTAGGTTCTACGCATTTTGCTGAGAGCTAATTGTTGCGCTTATGGTTGGTATTATCCTCAGTTCCATGCGCTATGGCTCTCTAGGTGCGTAATCAACAGTAGACCCTTGGTGCGTTGCCCCAGTGAGCAGTAGTGCTCGACCAGTACTCTGAAGTCTGGGTCGTTGTATCGAGGCATGGCGTCTAGATTGATTAGGTTTATAAGGTGGGTCGCTCTTTATCCTGTGTCTAGTTCTGTGGTGACTATTGTTCTGCCGAGGAGGCTTGTTGAGGTGGTTGAGTCGATGGGTTTGGATTTGGTTGATGTCATTGTAAACGCTCTTAGTGGTAGTGTCGATCCATCGCTCACTTCGGAGGCTAGGGTTGTGCTTGCTGAGAAGTACCTTGGGGAGGCTAGGGAGTACATAGCCAAGGGAGATGCTATTCAGGCGTCAGAGAAGATGTATAAGGTTGTTGAGGAGTGCATAAAGGCACTCGCCGAAACCCTAAACACACCCGAAACCCAGGAGGCAAGGAAAAACGGTAGGTGGTTCACGTGGTTGCTCGGTGAGGCTGCTAAGTCGATTGCTGATAGGCTTGGTGAGCCTGTGGTATTGGAGGCTTGGGCTGTGGCTTATGATATTCATGTATGGGGGTTTCATGAGGCGAAGTACGGTGTTGATAGGGTTATGGTGGGTTTGAAGTACGTGGAACAGTTGTTAAACCTCACGAGGCGGGTTCTTGATCGTGTGATGTGATTTAACCTGTTGCCAGGTAAATGCGCGATGTGGTGTTTCGTTGTTGGTATTATTTTCTACGATTAATAACATAACGTTTATAAGCGAGTTTGTCGTCGCGGTTCGTAATGCTTGGTTACGCTGGGCGTATTGCCAGGGTGGATTTAACGAGGGGTTCCGTTAAGGTTGAGGAGGTGCCTGGTTGGTTAATTGACTTGTTCATTGGCGGTAAGGGCTTCGTATATGGCTTACTATCTAGGGAGTTATCGCCTGGTGTTGACGCTCTATCGCCAGGTAATAAGATCGTTATTGCGGCCGGGGCCCTTGCCGGCTTGGCGCCTGCTGCGTCTAAGACCATCGTCGGTGCCGTTAGTCCATTGAGCGGCTTAATCCACGATACCAGCGTTGGTGAGTGGTTTTCCTACTTCCTCCGCGGTGCCGGTTTTGACGCGTTAATCATTGAGGGGGCCTCGAAGGAGCCTGTCTATCTCTGGGTTCATGATGGGATGGTCGAGATTAGGGATGCGAGTAGGGTGTGGGGTAAGTCGACTAGGGATGCTGTCAAGTTGATTAGGGAGGAGACGAATAGGGCTGCCTCCGTCATGGTTATTGGGCCGGCGGGTGAGAATATGGTTAAGATCGCGAATGTGATGGTCGATGGCGAGAGGGCCGGCGGTAGGGGCGGTCTCGGTGCTGTCTTCGGCGCTAAGGGTCTTAAGGCGGTTTCTGTGTATGGTATACCCAGGATCGAGGTCGCCGACAGGGATAGGCTGAGGAGGTTATTCCTAGAGGTTTATGAAAGGTTTAGGACCACCTACGAGGCTGCTGAGCACAGGGAGTACGGCACAAACAATGGCTTAGTGATAAGCGGCACTTTGGGTGTCTCGCCTGCGTATAATTACGGCAAGCCAAAGCTAAGCGAGGAGGAGTCGCATAAGCTTAGTGGTTATGCAATAAAGGAGCTAGAGGTGGGGTTTCCGGGGAAGCCCATAAAGATTGTTGGGTCCCTATGCCCCGTGAAGTGCTCGAGGTGGGTTAGGATACCCGGTGAGGATGATTTTGTTAAGCCTGAGTATGAGAAGTGGGGCTTGTTGGGTGCTGCCGTCGGTGTCTTTGACAAGGCCCTTGTCCTTAAGGCCATGAGGCTTGCTGATGATCTGGGTCTCGATGCGATTGGGGCTGGTAATGCCATTGCCTGGGCTATGGATCTCTATGAACATGGTTTGTTGAGCAGGGGTGAGGTTGGTTTTGAGCTTAGGTTTGGCAAT
>Ga0081534_100620_pt1 | contig 11129 bp, 15 predicted proteins | sample MonGeyMetagenome_FD_71019 | JGI IMG/M metagenome (GOLD analysis project Ga0081534, IMG submission 71019) | Hypoxic/sulfidic aquatic microbial communities from Monarch Geyser, Yellowstone National Park, USA - MG (SPAdes) v1 (version 2) | ecosystem: Environmental > Aquatic > Thermal springs > Hot...
AGAGCTCCACCACGCGTTGCTCTGTCGCCGTGAGCTTCACGTCGCAATGTATCAGAGGGTTAATTAAAGGTGTTGAGGTATTACGCGCAGGGCCGGCGCGCAGATCCGTCTTATCAGAGATATAATCCTGTAGAGAATATTTATAATTTTATAAAATTTTAATAATCACTATAATAACAAAGAAAAATGGTCCTAAATCAATAAAAACCATACAATATATCCTAAAACAACTAGAGAGGTACTTGTGAGGTTAGCGCCCAGCGGAGCCCATCGGCCCACGCCTTCCGCCGTACCGCTCAATCCACGATATTGGCGTGAGTGGCGAGGATTAACAAAATATTAAAAATATTAAGCGGAAAAAAGCATTGCGATTTAATAAATTTCGGAACCGTCTAGAGGTACGTGGAATTTCTTTATCACCTCTCTCCAAGGACCCGCCTTCAGTTGTACATCAACATGACCCCCGTGGGGCGGACTTATTGATATCTCGTTTCCCACAGGCACTGCACTAAGGTTTACAATTGCCGATATCGTATTTGCAAACACCTTATCGATCACTATATCCCTCCTCCTATCCGCTCCACCCATGGGTTCTCCGCATGTACCCCCATAAATATACCCCCCACACCCCCTCCACGTCCCCGGCAAGGTGGGATGTGAGGCATCTTGAAGTTCTAAGTTACTGGCGCAAGACACACTTCCATACTATAACTAGACGGCGGAGCTCTGCGGACAAGCTTCCGTCGCGCACTCCGGCTTTCTTCAACGTAACACTAAACTTCGCGGGTAAAGCAACCGTGTCTAATCAGCACAGAGGTAAGTTACCATAGCACGATGAATACTAGACCTTGGCCGTGTCTACGAAACAGGTGACGAAGATGGGCTACCGGCTGAGACGATATTCGGAGCGTCCGCTGGCGCAGAGCCCTGGTACTGCTACCGCTTCCGCCCTTCAGGTATTTCATCGCTTGCCGGTCACAAGCCCAGCAGTCAAAGCGAGGCTACCTTTTCACCAAGCCTACCACGAGACCCAATATAAACGCCAACGTAAGTTGCGGCGCAGTCTTCGCCCGGGTTAGGATCTCGCTGAACAGCCCAGTGGCTGTGTCCACCATTTGGGGGAGAACGGACGTAAAAGGCGGCAGATTTAAAGCTCCCAGAGCCGCCGCCACAGCCGCGATAGCTAGAAGGAGGACAACAGCCTCTATCAGCCTCCGCAACAACATGCCGACCAAGACGCCGAGTACAAAAACTCCCGCCACCTCTGCCACATCCCGAATAATTCCGGGAGCGCTCACGCCCAAGTCGGCAGACACATGGTTGGATTGTACGAAGCGGTAAATACCCCCCTAGGGGGCCGCGTAAATACCATCACAGCGGCAATCTCCCATTTATATTTTGTTGAAAAAATATATTTCATATAAAAGATCTTGCTAGTATTTTTATAATTGGTGACGGTTCTAGGATGTATCGTACAGTCTTGAGTGGGGACCCGCCCTTAAGGGGACCGTCAACGACCGCTCTAATCCCTCCTGTTACGCCGAATTTGATACTCCAGTCCCTGAAAATTTTTGGGGCTTGTCTCAGTATACACTTGAATATATCGTCCTCGCAGACGACGTCATACTCTACGTTTCTGCTTCTGCACCACGTCTCGTTATCGCAGACCCTCTGCTCGGTTTCGCACTGCTTGCCCTTCATGCAGTGGTCGCGGTATGCCAGCGCAACCTTTCCCAAATAATCGGGATCGAGGTACTTACAGAGACCTAGGTCTTTCCACGACCCCTCGCACTTCGGTGACTTCTCCTCGCGGGCATATATGTAGTCTCTGATAGGCTCATATGGAACTGCTATAAGTTGCGCCGCGTTGTACGGCAACGCTACGGCACCTGAGTTCCACCTCCAATTCTCTATCTCCTTCTCGACCAATTCTACCAATCTACGACAACCTATGGCCCCATTAGAAGAGTTATCTTGTCCGCTCTCTTTACTCCCTTTATCTATTCTAATCTTTGCACCTCCCCTGAACCAATAGAGCTCGGGAGTCAGGGCGACATCGCACATTTCCCCAATATAGGCCAACAGGTGCTTGAGTGGCTCTATCATGCCCACCAATTCGGTGGAGTACTCCATATGAGACGCGCCCCTGACGATCTCGACTAAGATCCTTCTTCTATCTTCTTGATTTGACAAGAAGTCTAGGGGAACCGCGTAACCGTCCAAACAATCTACAAAAACCACGTATTTTCCCAGTAACGGGTTGATCACTCTCTGAATAAGTCGGTAGTTCGTCTTAGTGTTGTAAGCAATGCTCATGAGCATCGCAAGCGCTTGTTCTACCTTCCCTGATTCCTTGGATCCTTTCACATGCGTAAGCATGGTAAGCTAGAAATGTATGTATAAAAATGATATTTTTCTCTAAATAAACTAAGAAGAATAAATTTACAATAATTAATACAGTAAATTAAATCTCATGAGATAAATGTAGCCGAATTAATTCGGGATCTTGAAAACGGCCGAATTAATTCAGGCGATTGAAAGCTTAAAAAATGGGCAGGGTTAGGCCTTGGCTTGGCGATAAATCATCGCTGAAAGGGTTGCGTGCGATATAAGCGATAGTATTTTAAGGAACAGGGGGTTTGCTAGGAGATACAACATTGCAGAGAAGAGAAATATAAACACGACAGTCCTGCCGAATTGTCTCGTCAATGGTGTGAATACTTGTCGTGCTGTCCACAGAATAAGAACTATGGAGAACAGCTCCCAAAGGATAGCTTCCCAAGACCAGACCCCGAATCTATATATCAAGCTCGCCCAGACGAGCCACGGGAGGCTGGCCAGCGACAACGCCGCCGCCTTCCTTTCCACTCTTAAAGCCGGAATGGCTACAGGTCGCGGGGGCGGCGAAGGCGGCGACGGTGGCGGCGTCACCCAGTCCTTGCGCTCTGTCTGTCCTCGGCCGCCGGGAGGACCTGTCAGGACCTGGGTGCAGTCTAGCCTATCTCCCTCTATGCATATGCAACCTAGGCTTCTGGCGCACTGCAGGTGGTATACAGAGCCGCAGGTGGGGCATCTTACAAACTCGCCGTGTATTGGATGCCGGCAGTACCGGCAGATGGGGGCGGCGGGTTGCTCAACCATGACGGGGGCCGGCGGGGGGCACGTGCCGGCGGTGGTGCTCGGGCTGGGGCACGATCTTGAAGGTGGTTATCTTAATGTCTGGTTCGAAGAATATATACAGAGCGTTCCACTGCGGCCTTCTGCCGAGGAGGTGGCGCACGGCCACGTAGAAGGCCATGGAGGTGGTCACGTGCACCCACTCGCTGAGAGAGGGCGCCGGCGCGTCCCGAGTCCTCGCCGCAAAGACGTGGCCGCAGAAGGGGCACTCCACCTCCACAGCCACCACCTTCTCCCCCTCTCTAACAGCCCTGGCCGGCCTCCCGCCCACCCTGGGGTCCCAGCGCCAGTTCTCCACCCTGAACCTGCGGCCGCAGGCGGGGCAGGTGGCCTGGAGGTTGTAGCCCATGACCTCGTACATGGCCTCCTCGTCGGCCTTGCTGAAGAAGCAGAGCCTGCAGGGCCCCCGCCGGGGCTCCGGGAAATAGAGCACCCGCCCCACGCCCACGCCGAAGGACACGTCTAGGAGCGGCTTGTCCCAGTAGGCGGACAGCTCCCCCACTTCTCTCCTAACTACGTCGTTGTCCACGCCGAGGATGTAGAGGTCGGCCTTCCTAAACGCCCACTCATACTGCGGGTACCACCTCTCGTAGAAGCCGGCGTCGAGGTACGAGGGGATTGCGTGTACCCACGTCTTTTCCCCCCGCCTCAGGCGCCTTATGCACTTGGCGAGGGCCTCCACCTTCGGCCTGCCCACGTCCTCTTCAGTGTAGCAATCCACACGCTCCAAGTTGTGCGGCTCCACCACGTCGCCGTCGACCAGCACCAGCTCCCCCACCCCCGCCCTGGCGAGGCGCATGGCCAAGACGCTACCAATAGCCCCCGCCCCAACCACCACCACCCTACTCCTCCTCAGCGCCCTGCTCCTCCCCGGCCATGCCAGCTCCACCCTGTCGAAATACATTATCAGAGAAAAAGCCGGCCGGCTTAAATACGGGGGGACAGCCCCCATATATCCCCCCGAATGTGTAGGGACATATGCAGGCGGATCCCATCTGGAGGATGAGGCGGCAACAACTCGCCATTGCACTGGAGAAGGAGGGTTGCGTGGAGGTGGAGGGCGGGTTGTTTACAAACTGGATCTGGCGGTGTAAGTGGTGCGGAATTACCGTATATGTGGAGATCCCGAGGGAGTGGCCCAAGCCACGCGGCCCCAGGGACCCCGCGCATCTGACCTACTGGCTGGCGAAGTCCGAGATCCCCAACTGCTGGTTCAATCTGTTGTCCGACGAGAAAACCATAGAGGGGAGGGGCGTGAGGGCTCTCTGCGTCTATGTGCGGCCGGACTTCCCCCCAGGTGCGCTGAGACAGAACTTCTACAATAGGCTCTGCGAGACGTGTGGAAAATGCGGCTGCAGGTAGTCGCCCCCTCGGGCTTCGCCGGCCGGGTGATCGCCGCGTATAGAGACGGCGTTGCGGCTAGAGACTTGGTCTTCCTCGTATTCGGAGTGAGAAGGGAGGCGTGGGGGGCGGAGAGGCTCTTCGTCTTAAAGGTGGTCCTTGATGTCAAGTCTAGGGGGGAGCAGGTTCATGCGTCTCACACCGTGTATATGCTGGAGGAGGCCGGCCGGGCGGGGCTTGATCTAATCGGCATGATACACTTCCACGGCTGGCCCGGGGGATGCGGCTACCTAAGCGCCACGGACAAAAACACGCTGAGGATCTGGGGCCCCCGCTTCGTCGCCTTCGTGGCGGCGCCAGACTGCCTAAAGGCGTGGAGGATGAAAGACGGCCAAGTGGAGGAGGTCCCTATAGCGGAGGTTCCGACGTATGCCGCTGCGGATCCCGAGCATAGAAGCGAGACAGAGCTTGCCCCGCCAACGCCAACAACAGAGAGACCCAACACAGCAGATATATACGACGTAAAGCGCCTCCTCGCAGAGCTCGTCAAACTAAACGAACAATACCGCGAGGTGCTCTGGGCTACTTTAGCCCATCTCTATGAAATTGAGAAGATATGTAGAAAGAAGGATCAAAGCATTCCTAGATGGCTTCGAAAGGCAATAATGTGGTGAGTCTAGCTCCAGAATTAACTAGATCGAGACATTAAGAAGCCACTTATCGTGAACTAATAAAATTCATCTCTTTTTTCCTTTCCTTTTATAAAGTCTTGCAATAAAGAAGTATAGAACATTGACAAGCCAAAATGATGCGTCACCTATCCTCCCCCCTAAGATCCCCTCTTCGTCTTTGGTAATCTCACTGCCAAGATCTATCCGAAATGCGGAGCCTAGAGGTATATTTGAATCTAGGTTCACAGTTTTTGGCCAGATACCAGAGCTCAAATGCTGTTCTAGATTTTGAGAAATCCACACCTCCGGTGCCCATAGACTCGTCCTCCCACTTAAGCCTCCTTTGCGCATATATATTATATAGCTGTACATCACCTCATTTATCTCAGAGGCGTATAAACCGAATATGATTTTAAAATTCTTAAGAATTTTAGAACCTGCATGTATAAGATCAAATAAATTAAGAGATGAAGATTTTACGCTATCAGTTTCATGGCGACCTTTAATTTTATTATAAACTTCCAGAGCGAGATCTAGAACTTTGCACTCATATGGATCCGAATCACCGTAACAAATAACTCGAAGCTCTTTTATAATTTCGTAAAAGAGAAGTATCAGCGGAATGGAGACTCCGTTTTCGGTTGAAAAAGCCTTGAGTACCTCTTCTTTGTTTTTGTCTTCTTGTTTTAACTTTCTTAAATAATCATGAAATTCTTTTTCTTTATAATAACCGGATTCTTCTTTATAATAACGCATTATTGACCGTGTAGGTATGTAATATATATTTTCTTTTAATTCGCTTCCATCATTAATAAATTGTAATAGTGCTATGTAATATACAATATCCCGCGGAGTCATTCCAAATAAGAGTATCTTTGGATTCCCCAGATTTTTAGAGGTGAGTATCGGGAATAGAATTGATAACGCAACATTTGGAGGCGGTGTATCTGGGATTATTCTGTATACTGACGAAATCGTCTCCTCTATCTCTTGCTTAGCTTCAGGTGGAAGCGGTCTGCCTTTCTCCTTTAATAAAGAAAACACAAATTCTGCTAACTTATTGGATCCGAATAAGCCCTTACTCCAATCCTTAAGATTACTAAGATTAATTAACGAAGAATTCATAGATTTTGCATCATTATATATTCTATTTATTTGTCCTAATACTGAAGGTGTTATAGTATGGATTATTAATGAAGGATATATGGGGATATTTTGTGTAATTTTTATTAATAACTCAAGTTTTTTTCCAAACGCTTCATTTTCAACATCATCTAAACTGTTCCATCTCCTCTCATATAAGTTATATAATCTCTTACTACTTGATTCTATATATTTTCTAAAATATAGATATATGTAGGGAGTCGCTACTATATTCCCATTAATTTTCATGAGTTTTTTTATAACATCAGTAATATACTTAACTTGGTTTATTGTATGAAATGTTGGGGGTATCGGCTGAAGCCACGTAACAAAGACGTAGTCTTTACTAGTCAGCTTGATTTTGCTTTTCTCTTTTAAGATTTCATAAAGCTTGTAGAGTGGGTAGTCAACCTCCGCATTTTTCTCGTCGAGACCCAGCTCCTCCGCGAAGGCGACCTTTTTGCATCTATCGTAATCTACTTCTATTACTACTCCATCCGACTCAGACCTAATGTCTGTGCAAGTAAAGCCGGCGTATAGCTTTTTCTCTTGCTGTGACTGAGGAGAGTCCATGAAAAATCTTGAGGGAAAAAATTTTGTTTCGGGGTCGTCTAGCGGCCGCCCCACGGGGCGTCTGGAACTATCTGTATTCTATCTGTTCCATATCTGCTGATGAGGTCATCTACTGTGGTGTTTGGATCAACGGACTGCGGGCCGTTGGGCGTCTCTGCCATGATCCCGATCCGGTCGTTGGCGTGTTGCGGCGCCACGCTCTGTAGGTATTCGCGCACTACGGAGCCTAAAGGCTTCCTCCCGTCGACCTCAAATCTCTGGCGCGTGTTTTCCTGACCCATCAACATCATCTCGACGACTCTCCGACCCATTGATGCTGTAGAAACTGCACGGCTTTTATACGGGGGTTCAACCCCCTTGACGCGGCGAAGAGATGCGGTGTTATTGTTCATGGGGATGTGAAGATGTGCCGCGTGTTTGTGTCTGTAGTTACTAGGAGGAAGGTTCTTACCGCCCTGTACCCTATTTTTCTGTAGGTCTTGAGCGCAACGGCGTTGTCTTCCACCACGCTGAGAGCCGGAGTTGCGCCCGCAGCGAGGGCTTGTAGCGTTATGTATGCGATGAGGTACGTGGCGAGCCCCCTCCCCCTGTGTTCTGGGCGTGTATATACGTCTGTGATAATCCAGACCTCGGGGAGGGATACGCAGACGGCGGCTGTGGTGGCTGGCTTGCCCCCGGCGTAGACCCCATATACTTTGCAGCGGGAGAACAGGTATTCCACGTCGACAAGGGGGGAGGTGGGGTGGTAGTCCTCGGGCGCCACGGCCCCCACGGCCCAGCCTCCGCTGGCCACTATCTCCTTTGCCTTCTCTGCGCATGGGGGGCCGCAGGCCATGGTTATGGCTTGCTCCCGCCTCGCGCCGCGGGGGATCTCTATCTTCACACCGCTTTCTAGATGCATCCGGATGCAGTCCGCGTCGGGGAGCTTGACCTCGTCCACGTCGCCTACTATGTGGACCGCTGGGCACCGCCTGGGGCGCCAGTAGATGAGTATGTATCCCCTCACGTATCCCCCCGCAGTTTTTATATACGCCTCGGCGGCCTCCGGCTCGTGGAGGAGGTCGTGGTATAGGTATGCGAAAAAGAGGGGGTTTCTGCGGTAGCTCCTCTCTACCGCCTCCAGCTCCTCGGCGGTGGTCACGCAAACCGCGCGATCTCGGCGAGGAGTCTCCTCGCCAGCGTCTTGTCTGTCTGTTTGGCGCGTCCTAGGTTGTGGAGGTTCCACCTGCGGCAGTACTGCCGGAGGAAGGCCAGCTGGCCCTCGTCGAGGGTCGCCTTACGCGTCACGAAGGAGTCTCCCTCCAATAGCTGCTCCTCCAGCGTTCTGGTCTCCAAGGCTCTCTTGCAGAACTCTACGCCGTATTGGCCGCGGGCCACCTCCTCCACAGTGATCTCCGCGGGGGGTAGCACGTGCTCGAGGGGCGGACCCCTCACTGCGACGTAGTTCTCTCTCCACGTTGCCCTCAAAACCGGCGGCACGGCGGCCGCGAGCTGGGAGGGCACCACCCCTACCCACACTTTCCACTCCCCCACCACCCGGTCAGAACAACCCGAGTAGTAGTTTCCAGCTATTTTTACGAAGGAGCCGAGGGCGTCGTAGAGGGCTCTATAGAATCTGGCGAGCTCGCCTCCACGCGGCCTCTCTGGAATAACCAAGATGTCGACGTCGCGGGGCTTGTGCTTGTAGGTGGCGGAGCCCACGAGATACACCGCTACCCTGTCGAAACCCCATCTAGCTACGCGGTCGACTACATCTACCACCAGAGCCACGGGCCTGCCTGCGATTCTTCCATGCATAAGAGAATTTACGTGGGGATATAAAAAACCGTCCCCCGCTCCCTTGCGCGGCAGGGGGGTTACCCCCGTCTTTTATCCCCCTAGATGATTACCCGCATGGCATTGGAAAGAGGATCAACCGGGCCCCGGAGATCCCCCGCAGGGCGGATGGGCAGAGTCCCGAGGTGTAGGTGGGATGTTTTGTCCGTCTCGCCGCGTACAGCCAGCGTTGGGCTGTTGCCTGCGGTCTATAGGCGTCTCATGCCGCCACGTGGTGAGTCGCTGAACGTCCTTGTTGGGTGGGTATGTTGTTGAAGCTGTTTAACGCAGTCACCGCCTTGGCGGCCGGGGAGGGGGGCGGCTTACCGGAGACTGTGGTGAGAGAACTGTGCGAGGGTGCTGATGTAGGGGAGGAGGGGCTGGTTGTTAGGGCGCACCTCCTGCTTGCGGCTCTGCGGCACGGCGAGAGTGCAAGTCTCGTGAGGGAGCTCTGCGGCTTTAACGATTTGGAGGCGGCCGTGGGGGAGGCGCGGAAAGCGCTGAGGGAGCTGGCGCAGAGAAACGGAGTCTCCGGCAAGACATGGGCTAGGGAGTGGGCAAAGCTGGCCGTGGGCGACCCGGCGAAGTTTAGGGAGGCTGTCGGGAAGCTTGAGCTGGCCCTAGTGACCCGTCTGTTTATGTACAGGTTTAACAACGACGAGCTCGACGCCGCCGAGAGGCTCCTCAAGGAGGTGGAAGAGCTGGAAAGGGAGCTCGCGGTCGATAGGGCGGATGCAGTGGCCGCGAGCTGGGCCGCCCGCCTCGCCGCGGTCAAGAGCGGGACCTTCCAGCAGTATCTGCAGGCGGCCAGCCGCTTCGAGGAGGTGTGGAGGAGGCTCCAGCCCCTCAGGCCCCCGCTGAGGAGGTACGCGTACAACGCCGCCGAGTACGCCGTCTACCTTGCGTCTGCAGACAGGCTGGGCGAGGCGGAGCGCATGTTTAAGGAGTACCGCCACGTCTTGTGGGAGGACAAGGAGGCGGCGGTGGCGGCGGGTCTGGCCGCGGCTATGTTCGGCGTAAAGACCGACGTGGGGCCTGGGGCGGTCGCCGAGGCGCTTGGGGACGAGCTTCTGCCGCCTGTGAGGCTCTTCTGGGGCCTGACCTCGGAGCTGGATACTCTCTGGGAGTGCCGAAAACTGAGGGATCCCGCCATGACGCTGTGCGTCGACTTGGTGCTTCTCTATAAGAACTTCGACAAGGCGGCGGTAGCGGTTAGATCTCTGCTGGAGGAATATGTGGGCAAGGAGACGGCCCATGCGCTGGATTCCACCGCGGTGGCGGAGTTGCTGGCCCCCACCTCCTCCTTTGCCCAGTTCGTCCTCATGCTTATGGCAACCGCCGACGGCGACGAGAAGCAGGCGGCGCTACACGCGTTGCGCGCCATGAAGGGAGATCCCCGCCCCCTGGCGCAAAGGCTCTACCAAGAGATATACGAAAACTGCCGAAACCACGTCGAAAACTGCAGACTAGCACTCTTAAAAACTTTCTTTTTCTACATATAACCACGGACCCGCCCGCCGGCGCGGGCAGGCGGGGGTTTTCTTAAAATCCTAGGTCAAAGCCTAGGAGTTGGTGTGGGGTATAATCTCTGCAGATTGGGCAGTATCTGTTGTGCGTCTCTAGGCCGGACCAGTTAATGACGAAGCTCTCCTCTTCTGGGGCCAAGTTCACGATCCTCCTAGATCCACATATTACACACCTAACTAAGGCTCTTGCCATGCGCGTCTGCCGGCTCAATTATTTAATTTTTTTAGTTCCGAAACTTCCATCGACGTAATCCACATAACGCCCCGATGCCCTAGGCGGTGAATATCCTTCCACGGGGTTTTGTCCACCTGGCAAAGCCGCTCTGGTGGTTCTGCGGTGTTTTGTGCACCTTAAAGTTGGGCGGCCAGCTCTACAAAGCGCCGGGTTTTGAAAAACGCGGCGTTAGGTGCCGTCCCACATGGGAACTAGAATTATCTGTAGAGGCTCCCCGCTTGGCTCTATATCATCTACTGTCATCCGCGGGTCTGCGTATTTTTCTCCCTGTGGGGTTATTACGAGTATGAGCACATCGTCTAGATGCGGCGCTACCGTCTGTAGATGCTCATGTGCAATGATGCCGATGGGTCTCCTGCCGTCGGCCTCAAGCCGGGCCGCAGATCCCGCGCGGCCGGCCAGCCGGATCTCGACGACTCTCTTCATTAAACGGCTATGAGCATCACGTTTTATACGGGGGTCTGCCCCCCACCTGGCTGGTAGATCCTCGTTGGGTTCATCAAAGCAGTTGGCAGGCGAGAAATGACCATTCAAGAAGCCGCGTTTCCCATCACGGCGCCTATAGAGGAAATTTTTCTCCATAATACCAGAGTGATACAGAAAACGTTTTTACGCACGCCGCATCGAGCGGACGTGAGGATGTACACC
>Ga0081534_100623_pt1 | contig 11104 bp, 16 predicted proteins | sample MonGeyMetagenome_FD_71019 | JGI IMG/M metagenome (GOLD analysis project Ga0081534, IMG submission 71019) | Hypoxic/sulfidic aquatic microbial communities from Monarch Geyser, Yellowstone National Park, USA - MG (SPAdes) v1 (version 2) | ecosystem: Environmental > Aquatic > Thermal springs > Hot...
GTTAGGTGGACTGGGGAAAACAATGTTTCGGAAGATGAGCTTATTAACTATGTGGTTAAGATAATGATTACCTCAGGGATTGAACCAGTAGCTAAAAGAGCCTTGGACGTTGTGGGGGAGCTTCGTGAGGAACGGGGTAGGGGGTAATGGCTTATCTCGATACAAACGTCATCATTGCTTACTGCTTTCCGCAGGATAATAACCACCGAAACGCCAAGAGCCTTATAACAAAATTACAGGAGTTGGGTGTTAAGGAGCTCTACCACTCTCCTCTCACCCTTGTGGAGCTCTTCTCATACGTATCTAGGAATGCTGATATTCTCAATATTCCTGAAGAACTTAGGGAGCTCATTAGGACTAAGGAACAGAGAGTGCGTGTAATTGCTGAATACTGTCTTTCAAGTCTTTCGAGTTTAACAACATCAGTGTTTATTTCCGATACCGAGGGCTTGATAAATTTAATTATAAATAATCTACCAAATGTGAGGATCTTCCACAAATTCGCTGAAGCGCTGAGACTTGCCCCTGAACTACAGCTACCATCACTGGACCTCCTACACGTAATCTACGCAAAGCAGGTTCCTGAACGCATTAAGTACTTTGCAACATTAGATAAAGCCATTATAGGTGAAGCGGAGAGCATAAAGAATGCATTGGGAATTGAGGTTATAACCGCACCATCACAAGGCTTCGAAGAAACACAACAGCAAAAGTAATATCCTCCATCAATCCCTTAGACAACCTCAAACGCTCTTTAACCTCAGTATCAGAACCAAGCCCACACCACCCCATACAACGTACCGCGGATGCGCCAGGCCAAGTACCCATGACTGAATCACCTCAAGCAGGTCGATGACTATCGAGGAGCCATTACCAAGCCAAAAATAAACACTATTTAGAAGCACAACCCAAAACCTTATTAACACGATAAACAAACCATACTAGATGGTTGAGTCAATCGCCACATCCGTCATCGACAAAGCCCTAGAAGCTGTCTTGAGGAAGGTTGGTGAGGGTAGGAAGCTGTCCACGGAGGATTTGGTTGTGCTAGTGCTAGGCTTATTTCGGGAGATTAGGAAGGATGTAACCGAGACAAATAAGAGGATTGACGCACTCTATGAAATGATGAGTAGGAATTACGAGGTACTGAATAGTAGGATTAATGAGGTTAACGACTCATTAATTAAGAAGATCGACGAGATAAACAATAGGTTGGTTGAAAAGATTGATGAGACTAACAAGAGGATAGATACAATAAACGACTCATTAAGCAAAAGGATTGATGCACTCTATGATCTAGTGGGCAAGAATTATGAGGTATTAAGTAGGAAGATTGACGAGACTAATAAGAGGATTGATGCGATGAATAATGAGTTGATTAGGAAGATTGAGGAAACAAACAAGAGAATCGATGAGACTAATAAGAGGATTGATGCCCTCTACGATTTAGTGGGTAAGAATTATGAGGCATTAAACAGGAGGATTGAGGAGACGAACAAGAGGATTGACGAGACCAACAAGAGGATCGACAATCTATACGACCTAATGGGCAAAATATACGAAGTACTGATAAAGAGAGCAACAACACAAAGGCAGTAGGAAACGCCATACCCATGACCCAAGCCCGCCCCCTACTCCATAATGCTTAATAATGTTAAATGCAACCTCACTACCCAATGTCTAATTCACTATGCCTCAGCGGTTCCATCGCCAAGAGGATTTTAGAGTTGGCCGACTCACTTGGGTTGAGCCCTGAGGATTACGTAAACACTCTCCTAGAGAGGGCGGTGCCTAGGCGTAGGGTTGACCTAATGCCACTGGGCTTTAAGGTTAAGGTTGCCGAGACCGTTGTCGAGGCAGCCCTGGAGACATTTAGGAAACCACTCGTTGTCTGGAGCGGCGGCAAGGACAGCACACTCGTACTTTACCTAGTCAGGACAGTAACCAACAGGCTCGGCAAGAACTTCAACACCCAAGCACGCCAACTATGTAATTAAGACACCACCAAAAGCTTCGGAAATCCCTCCCAAGCCTAATGAACTAAGGCGTTAAAGATAAAACTCAATTCCCCATAATTTAACACGTACTATTGCTTTGCTGGAGCCACTGGAGACTGTTGCTAAGGCTGCTGAGACATACCCCGAGTCAAATCTCCTGATTTCCCTTTTAAATACTTGATTAATAGAGGAGACCACCACGCTCAGACACAACAATCATGCCATTAATAACGAGCCCCCAATCGAGAACATGCTCGACAATCTCCATAGACACCACAACATGAAGACCCAGAACCAAAACAACCAACAAACCCCACTAGCAATACAACATTAACGTACCTATCAGGTCAACACCAATACCTACGTACTCCCTAGGCTTGACGCTGCCATTTACAAACTTACCACCAACCTCAAGAACACCACCAACACTTATGAAGAAGCCAGGGACAGAGACCGTCTCCGGAGACGGTGGTTTATGTTCCTTTACCTTCGGTGGTTTCGCGTTCCGCCGTCTCCTTCTCGGCGGCTTCTCCGTGGACCGTCCCCGGCTGCAGGAGCGGTCCCCGCTAGTCGCCCAGGGTTCATTCCTGACTCCCCTCGCCAAGCTCATCGGGTTTATCCCCTCCAAGAAAGTTGGGATTGGGCTTTAAACCCACCGCCTCACCACCAACGGCAATAAACCTTACGAACAATCACGAAAACCGAAACTGCCCCGCATTAAGTCCTCAATAGCAATCATATAGCCTCGCCCCTATTGGAATTTCCGCCCTCCTTATCGGCCTTATTAATGCCTCAAAACAAGCCCCTCCCAAGGCGCTCCTTATGTTGTTCTTGTTGAAAATAGTGAGGGTTCAAGTCCTGAGGACTTCATACCGATGATCACCAGGTCAGGGCTTAGGTTCAAGGGAACCATCAAACCAAGCTTAGACGACGCAATATACGCACTTAAGGTTCTTGCAAAGAACAATGCAAATACACATTTAGTTAATGTTAATGTCGGCGGGTTTTATCGCCTCATTAGGTCGCTCATTTTCCTAAAATCACCGAACACAATACTTAAGCATGCACCAATCCCCTCAATTAGGCGGTACATAAGGGATATGCAAAAGTTTTACTTCATATGGAGCAGCAAGGACTAGGCATTACCCAACATTGAACCATGAGACCCAAACCTAATAACAAAACTCCAACGTATACCTCAACCAAGTACCACCGGCGCATTTTCTCATTGTCTCTGGTGAGTTATGAGAATTATTTTTGTATTAGGTATCCTTGTATGTATATTGCTTTGAAGCCGCCGAGGGCGTAGCTTTTTATTGCGTCTGTTGGCGTCTCAACAAGTGGTTCTCTTGCCAAGTTGAAGCTCGTGTTCAGTATAATGCCCTCACCAGTTACATTCTTGAAGACTCTTATGAGCTCATACTAAGTCATATTCTCGTCCTTACTAACGGTTTTATTTTAAAAGCCATATACCTGTGAAAATCCTGTGAAAATTGCCTTTGCAATGTATGGAATAGGTTTATCTGGTGGTGTTAGGGCGATTTTTGAAGTTGCCAATAGACTTCATGAAAGGGGTTACAACATTAGAATAATCGCACTTGGCGGTGATCACTCATGGTTTAGGGTTAAGGTCCCCATATACTACGTGAACCCACCAAGAATACTCAGCCTAGGCATTAAAACATACAAACTACTTAGACACGCCAAGATTAGGAAAATAAATGCCGACTACTTCGGCATTGCAACCTTAATGAGGAAGCTAGGGCTTCATGTTGATCTTATTAAGGTATTGACTGAGGCGATAATTGAACATGGAGTTGACGTAGCCATAGCCACCTGGTACCCAACAGCCCTCTCAGTATGGCTAAGCAATATAAGCAAACCCCTCTACTTCATGCAGGACTTCCACGAACTCGTTCAGGAAGCCGATGGTGTCTATGGGCTAAGGCTCTTTGAGGCCACCCTACGCCTACCATTCCACTTCCTTGCGAACTCTACATACACGAGAAACGTAATCCTCAGCTATAACAAGGAAGCTAGGGTAACGGTCGCAGGCGTTGGCGTCGACCTAAACACCTTCTACCCAAGGAGAACAAGAATTATTGATTCTAACGGCAAACCCATTGTTATGGCAATAATCAGAGATCAGAGGTTTAAGGGTGGTGATGTAGCTATAAGGACCCTAAACCTAATCAATAGGAAGCAACCAATACATGCGATTCTAGTTGGTGATGGGAGAGCCATCGATAAGCTATTTAAGGAGGTAAAGCCCGAGTTTAGGTACACGATATTTAGCAACGTTGATGATGAGACCCTAGCCAAACTATACTCAAGCTCCGACATCTTCATATTCACATCATATAAAGAGGGCTTCGGCCTACCGCTCCTCGAGGCAATGGCCTCAGGCACTGCTGTGGTTATGACTGACTGCGGTGGTGTTAGGGACTATGTGGTTGACGGCTATAACTCGCTGGTGGTACCGCCAGGGAATCCGGAGGCTGTTGCCAATGTCACCATAGAAATTCTCAGGAATGACCGCCTGAGGGATAGATTAATCAGGGGGTGTTGAAACCGCGAGGCAATGGACGTGGGATAGGGTGGTGAACAAATTCGAAGAGGCAATAAGGGGGAGACAAGCCCTAAACACTGCAATGCACCACCTAATCAACGCCTCAGCCCTAGGTACACCATATCCTTAACATGATCAAAGTGTATTATTGCGTCTAACTTATATCCATAATCGCCCAAGTACTTAATGACGTCCTTTGTACTCACCTGGTCTATATGGACCTCAATGACGAACCTCTCAACGAGACCCCTCTCCAGAGTCCTAATCGCCCCCTTTAGGACCCTCATCTCATAACCCTCAACATCAACCTTAACCAAATCAATACGCCTTACAGGCTTACCAACTATTTCCACAGACTTATCGATCACGTAGTCCAGCGTCACCACCGGCACAACAAACTCGCCAACTATTGAATACTTATCGAGTGGGTTATTGATTATGTGGTTCATTATTAGTGATGATGCCTCAATATTCTCACCCGCAACGTATAACCTTTGCCTCGTGATCTCATCGCCCAGCGCGTAGGGTAATGCCTTAATGTTAGTTGCCCCATTCAACTCGATGTTACTAATTAACCACCTATAGGCTATTGGGTTTGGTTCAAAGGTAACTACGAAACCACCGCCAACAAGTCTGGAGGCCCACAGTGAATAAGTGCCTACGTAGGCGCCAACATCGAAAACAACCCAACCCTCGCCAGGTACGTAATTGGGGTGCCTCATGTACTCCCTACGCACATAATGATCATAAAAATTAATGTCAATTGTCGCCCGATCATTAACAAAAACCCTGGAACCGTCGGACAACCTAACCACCACCCTACCCAAAACTAGTGAATTAAACAAACTCCTAGGCATCGCCTCAACAAGCATTACGCTAGGCGTTAATTCGCCCCTAAACAACCTCGTAAGACCACGTCTCGCGCTGAGAACCCAACCCAGCATGCTCACCACCTCCTCACGCAGTATATCAAGCCTACCTCACCCGCTAGATCGCTAAAGTGCTTCCTATAGTACTCCCCATTTATCTCTTGGCACTCGAAGTCCCTGTTTAGGGTGTTGATTAGCTTCGTAACTGGTACGCCGGTGGCGTATGCGTGGTACTCGAAAACAACCTCCCTAAACAGCCTCACATGCTCGTAATCATTTAGAATTGCATCATACTCACAACCCTCGCAATCCATCTTGAAAACCGCCTCACCGCCATCAATGCCAAACCCATTGATCAACTCACCAAGTGCTATTGCCTTGATTGTGTTGGGGCAATTACCGAGCCTGTGGTATGTACCACCGGTAATGTCGGTGCTAACGTCCTCAATGCATATTTTGCCCGGTCTACCCACCAAACCTGCGTTTACTGGCGTTATTACACTCTCGAGACCGTTTAGCCTAGTGTTCTCGAGCATCTCGGCGTAAGCCCCAGGGTGAGGCTCAACGGCAATAATCCTCCTTGCACCCTGAGGGCGAAGTATATTGCTGAATCACCAACGAAGGCACCAACATCGATGACGGTCTTCCCACGAACATCAACACCCTCGTAAATCCCCCAATCAAAAACCTCCAGGATTGTCCAATGCGCATGCCTAAACCTCACGCCACCCCTGAACCAATACCCACCCTCAATGCTGTAGGTCCAGCCGCTTTTGATGGCTTGCCCAACACCAATATTAACTTCGCCAATAGGTATCTTGGTATCACCGTAAATGGCCATGTGCTCCACACAGTCGTAATTCCTCAGGAAGCCGTTATAATAATCATTAACAAGGACACCGTAGGCATGGGTTGGTATGGAATCCCTAGAACCATCCAAACAAACAACACCAATGAAGTCACCACGAAAAACACCACGCCTAGCCAGGTAATACTTAATGCCGGCGGGGAGCCAGTTACGGAAGAGACCCCTACTCGCAAACAAAACCCTAAGACTGCGGGTAGCACTCATCTAGGTGTTTAGGGTTTTTATTTCTTATATGCATTGCGTTTTTCACCATGCCCTTAAGGCGCCATTTAAGGTTTGTTTGGTGTTGTTTTTGATGGTTGGGGTGTTGCTTGTATGGCTTAATTACAATAGCTCCGGCTTCATCGACATAGCCCTGAGGTCCGTTGAGTCCGTCCTTAACCTGGACTTTGATGGTTATGAGGTTGTCATTGTTGATGATGCATTCCAGTGATGGTAGTTTCGAGGTGATTATGAGGTTTGTCGAGAGAAAAAGCCAGGCAATGTTAGGGTTAGGTTCGTTGTGAGTGGTGTGAATGGGGGTTATGCTGGTGGTATGAACCTTGGTTGGGAGGCTAGGGATGGGGATTCGAGGTATGTGGCATTCCTAAACAACGACATAGTGATACAACCGGAATCATTAAGGAGGCTGGTGGAGCACATGGAGGGCAGTGAAAAACTGGCAGCAACAGACGGCTTAATACACCTCGGCGACGGCAAGAGAATATACCCAGCAGGTGGTTGGATGGATGAACTTTTGTTATTGGCAGTGCTTGTTACGGCTTATCGGCGAACGAATGCCCTGGCATCAACAAGAAACACTACGTGACCTATGCTGATGGCGCTTACATGCTCGTTAAGGCTGATGCCATAAGAAAGACCACACCAAACGGCAAACCACTCATAGAAGAAACATTCCTATACCTAGACGATGTTTTGTTAGGGTTGATACTGTGGAATAGGGGGTATAGGGTTGCTTATGTACCTGTAAGATCTAGTTTTCACTATGCTAACCTAAAACCTGTCATTAACTATTACGGTATTTGTGCTAATACGGCATTAATTATGCTTTTAGATACTCAATTCTCATGGGTTAAATCATTCTATCTATTTAGGCGTGGCCTTGGTTATAAGGTACTATGCCTCTTCAGCAATGAGTATTGCAAAGCACGTAGGGGCTTCCTCGATGGGAAAAGGTTGGTTGGCATCATCGCAGAAAGACTTGGGTTTAAGTTGGATCTTTACAAGGCACCGCATGTTAGGGAAGGAATTGCAAGGCTTATTTTGTTTAATTATTTGGTACTTGATAGTATACTCAAGATACTGAATAAACCATTATTCATAACTCACGATAGCTCACCCAGCCACAGATTCCTTGATTAAGTTTATTACCTGCTTAGCGACCAAATCCCACGAAGTATGGAGCCTTATGAAGCTTAGTAATTTTTCACTATACATAAGCCCAAGGTAATGATCATAATTATCGAGTATACGTACAACCGCTAAAGCCAACCCTCTAACATCAAACTCCCTAACAAACAACACACCGGGCAAATCACTAAATGCGGACTTAGGGCCAGGAATATCATAAGCAACCACAAGGGTTCCAAGAGCTAATGACTCAAGGATCACTAGGGAGAACCAATCACTATGCGATGGGTAAATGAGGACTTTGGCCTTAGCAACAATTTCATGTTTTTCCTCCTCGCTAACGAAGCCCAGATACTCAATATTATTCTCCACACCATACCTCCTCACGAGACTAAAGAATACGCGCCTAATACCATCATTTGGAAATGCGCCCATAACCTTAAGCTTAACGTCCTCATCGTACTCACCCTTAAGTATTTTAATGATCTTAGGTAATTCGAAAATTCCCTTTTCAGGGTGCATTCTGGCATAAAAACCAGGTAATCATCCTTCCCAACACCCCTATGATTAAGTAACTCGGGACCCACAGCATTAGCAGGGTTAAGGATGAAATAAGGAACCTCCCAATCATCAATGCTTAAAGCCTCGGTCTGACCCTTACTTAGCAAAGCCACAAACTTTGGCTTACCATAAATCCTCATGAGCATCTTCATGTGTATATTCATTATTGATGGTAGTACCTGGATTGCTAGGCCATAGAGTGAGATTGCGGGCCATGAGTACCTTAGATACTTCCAAAGGCGATCAATTAGGTACCTAGATGTTAAATTGCTCTGGTTAGTGAACCCGTATTTTCCATTGCTTAATTTCTTACTAAGCATTATTATATCGAGGTCATTGAATATGGGGTCGAATAGTATGTCGAGTTTTTTGTTTATTCTTGAATATTCATTGCTTAATTTCTTACTAAGGTCCAATGTAATAGCATTACGTGCCTTCTCTACGTAACTCATAATCCTGAACTTGCCTAATAAGTCATTGAATACTTCAGGTACCTCAAATCCCAACTTCCTATATTGATCAGCGACCTTTAGTACCTGCTCCTTATCACCTTCATCATTGAGTATTAGAAATGTGTCCGAGCTTGGAAGTAATGAAATATCATTAAATACCCTTATCAATCTACTTAAGACCTCATATGCATGACGAGGACCACCTCCATACTTAGGCGGATATATTGGGCACACAATCCCTAGCCTTATATCTTTACTTTTCACATGGATCACCAGGTCTTCCATTGAGTATTCTCATCATCAGCCAAATCATGTATGTGCCTAGGATTCTAAGCTCCATTAAAGTTACACTACTTATTTCACCATATTTTCTCCTGAATTCACGAATATGCTTAATCGCATCATCTAAGTAACTGATTGAGAACATGAAGGCCCCACTAATTGATTCATAATTACTTAATACATTGGGTGTGAATCCATCTGCGTTAAATCCCATTTTATAAACTATTATTGGGTTTTTGATTGCTGATATTATACTTAGTTTGTGATATCCTAGGTGATAGCTATTTGTTGGGACAATTACGTATTTGTAGCCGAGGCATCTAACTTTATGAAATAACCATGCATCCTCGTATTCGTGGAGGTAGGGTGGTATTGATCCGTAGGTCTCCTTAACCTTAATGAGGGCATCCCTTTTGAACATAGTATCTGCTGTAGATCCTCTACCTTCAAAACCTATTTTAAACAATGTCCACTGATCAATTTTACGTATTTCTAAATATTTCCGGACAAAGTCTTCAATTTGCATTACGAACCCGGTCACTACCCCGATGCTGTCATCATCCAAATACTTGCTGGCCTTAGGCCACCACTCTTTATCTAATATTACATCATCGTCGAGAAAGAATAGCCACTCATCGTTATAGTTCTCGAGGAAGACATCAATTGCCTTTTGCCTCGCCACTGCTCTGGTCCTTACGGCACCGCTACTCAATGTTAGGAGTTCTTTATTGTTTCTTTTTGCAAAATTACTAACGATGTTCTTGGTAGTTGATGTGTCAGAATCATCAATTAGTATCATTGATTTGTAGGGAATTGATAATGTGGAACTAAGAACCTCAGGGAAGTCCTTAATTCTTTCCGCGGAATTTCTAGTAATCATTGCTAGAACAACCATGCCCTAAATCGTTACTAATGCACCTTAAATCCTTTATGTTATATTATACGTTTTTTGCGTATTCATTCTTTTTCTTATTGCGTCTTAGTAATGGGATTACCGCTAATATCAATAGCGTGTATGTTGGTGTGTTTCCGTAGGCTGGTGTTAGGTACCAGGGTGTTGTTATTGGTGGGTATTGCCCTGGCACGTAGGTGTTTACCGTTATTGTGAGCCTTGCTGGTATTGTTTGGTTTGTGCTTATGCTCAATGTTTCCCAGTTCATTTTGCTTATTAGGTTTGTTTCGTAGGTTATTGTTGTTTGTGTTTCTCTTTGTGTGTTTATTGTTATTGTGTTGTTTAGTAGTGTTATTGCTATTTCTGTGTTTATGTTTGTTGTTTCTGTTGGTTTGTTTGTTGTTATTATTGTGTTTAGTGTGCAGTTTAGTTGTTGTAGTTCTTCGCCGTTGTATAGCATTGCCTTTGGTGTGTTTGGTATGTATGTGCAGAGTGCTTGCCACTCTGTTGGTGCCTGGGTTATTATGTAGTACGTGCCTGGCCTTAGTGCTATCCCTGGATTTACGGTTATTGGTGTTGCCCATGAGTGTGGGAGGTACCACCACGGTATTGGGAATTGCGTTGTCCATATCGTGTTCGTCTGTGTTAGTATTGGTGCTGTTGAGAGTGCTACTTCTCCGTTTAGTGTTGTTGTTCCTGATCCAAATATTGTTATTGTTTCTATAGTTATTGTACTATTTAATATTATTGGTTGTATTAAATATTGATTTGAGTTTAGTAGTATGAAGTAGTTTGGTGACATTTTATATGGTGGGTAGAAGGCGCACTCTATTCCTTGTGGTTGTTGGGTTATTTGTGGTAATTCTTCAGTTGCGTATTGTATTGTCTCTATTGGTGTATATTGAATGTTTAGTTTCACGGTTGTGGGTCCGTTTGGTATTAGGGCTATTGTGTATTGGTAAGTGCCTGGGGTTATTGGTTGTATTGTTATTGTTGTTGTGTAGTTGAAACTATGAAGCCTAATGACTGGTCCGCTGTAGTTTTTGGCTAGTAGCCATGCTCCGTCGTTGAATATGTATGGCTCGTATTGCCCTAGGTCTGGGTTGTATGGGTACCCTGTGGGTATTAGTGGTGAGTATACTACGTATTGTGTGTAGCTGTTTGGTCCGAAGAATGGTACTCCGTGTTTTCCCCATCCGTACCTAGTTAGTGAGTACCAGGGTACTGCTGTTGCTGGTGTGGCTACGGGGGTGTTTGGTGGTAT
>Ga0081534_100624_pt1 | contig 11079 bp, 17 predicted proteins | sample MonGeyMetagenome_FD_71019 | JGI IMG/M metagenome (GOLD analysis project Ga0081534, IMG submission 71019) | Hypoxic/sulfidic aquatic microbial communities from Monarch Geyser, Yellowstone National Park, USA - MG (SPAdes) v1 (version 2) | ecosystem: Environmental > Aquatic > Thermal springs > Hot...
TATGTGGAACGGTTCAGGGGTTACGGTAGCGGTCATAGATACTGGAATAGACTACCTTATGGCGAACTTCGCCCCAGGCAGGCACCTAATCCTCCTAGTTTCAGTGCTCTATAAGAACGCCAGCACTGGGGAGCCCATAGTCTGGAACCTGGAACAAAATGATAATATTTCGGCACTCTACCACTTTGACTTTAACCTCTTTAAGGAGTACGGGCACTGGGCCTTCCTGGATACGGCTGGCCACGGCACGGCAGTATCCAGCATAATAGTGGCCCAGCCTGGCTTCGGGGTAGTCCAGGGGCTGGCCCCAGGAACTGACCTGATTATGATTAAGGCCTTCTTCGGTAACGGCACCACTACGCTCCCTTACGTGCTGACGGCCCTACAGTGGGTCTATAATAACTCTGCGAAGTACAATATCAGGGTGCTAAGCCTTAGCTGGGGTGCCCTGCTACCACCCGATAACCCACTGAATAGTGCCATAGAACAAATAGAGAGTAAGGGGGTCATAGTAGTGGCTTCGGCTGGAAACTTCGGTAATATTCCTGGAGACGTAGCCTACCCCGCTTCTTCGCCTGGCGTTATAGCGGTTTCAGGATTTGACTGCTATACTGGCCAGGTAGCGAACTTCAGTAGCATAGGGCCCACCTATGACCTCCTAGAGGTTAAACCGCAGTTTACTGCCTGTGCCGTAAGCGTGCCAGTGCTTTTCCCTCCCTACATAGGCTTCACGGGAGAGGTGAAAGACCCATATAACCCGAACGTAACGGCCCTGTCTGGCACTAGCTTTTCGGCCCCAGCGGTGGCTGGTATAATAGCTGACTGGCTGGAGTACTATCACTTCTACCACGGCACCTGGCCCAGCGAAGCCCAGCTTATGACGCTACTTATTAATAACGCCCAGCACCTAAGCTATCCTAATGACCTGACTGGTTACGGTATTCCTTTAGCTCCTCCCTAAACCCTGACAAGCTTTTTAAGACTAGGTATTTTCTGTATCCCTGGGTAGGAAGCCCTATGTCTATGGTTAAGAGAGTGCTGGGGGCCTTCGCAGTATTCCTAGCGTTAGCTGTGCTCCTATTCGTGCCCTTCGCTTCCGCTACTACTACGTATACCACCACGCTACAGGTTGTAGGCCCTACTGGCTCTGCGGTGGCTTCAGCCCCAGTTCACGTATACTTCCTTAACGGCACTGAAGTAACTTCAGGCACTACGAATAGCACGGGCTACGTTCAGTTCTCCCTGGCGAACGGCACCTACCTGGTCTTCGTGGAGGGCTCCCACCAGTACTACTTCAGCCTGATAAAGGTGGCTGGCACCACTAAGGCCGTTATAAATGGAACTAAGCTCCACTACGTGAACATAACTTCAGTGCCCGTTACCACTTCCTTCACTCTTAAGCCTGACCACTCTAATGTCTCCATAACCCTGAATACGAACGCCACGGTATTCGGTGATAAGAACGCCACCATAGTCTTCCCGTCAAGCTTCTTCGGCTTCCCGTACGAGTATAAGCTTAGCCAGGTCAAGAACGCCACCACTACGGTCAGCACTGGAACCATATTCGCTAACCTGACTGGGGCTAACCAGGTGGTAACGGCCACTTATACTGGCTCCGTAGCCTTCAGTAACCCCTACTTCCTGGCTATCATAGGCGTTATAGTACTGGTAATCATAGCTGGAGCGTGGTACGCTGGCACCCACGCCATATATAACGTAAGCCACCAGTTCGTTAGGAGGACTGGCACCGAGACTAAGAGGTTCGTAAGGTCAGTAGAGGAAGATAAGGACAGGAAGCACTACGTTAGGAGAGAGGATTAACCTGGATAAGCGAAACCCTCTTATTTTTTCCTGTCTTTCCTCTTTTTAGGGTAAGACTATGGGAGGTAAGAAAGACCTCTGGGAGAACTGCGACTGCCTAAAGAGGATAGAGGAAGAACTGGCCAGGGAGCTAGCTAAGAAAAAGAATAAGGCCTAAATCTACGCCCTAGTCCACGCCCATTTACTTAAGAAGCTGGCCTCGGGCTGAAAATGGATAAGGTTTAAGAGATAGGGGAGACATTAGGAGGGTGGGGGTAATATGGAGTTGGAAGACTACGTAGAGAAGGTTCAGGAAGAACTTAACAGGTACAAGATAGGAGATACCAGGCTCTCCGAAATATTTGACGCCCTCCTTCAGGCCTGTAGCGAAGAAGCTAAGTCCCCTAAGGAGCTCCAGGACTGCGTAGCTGAAGGTATAGCTACGCTTAAGTCTGCCCTTAGGAAGGTTAAGGTTTAGAGGGGCCGTAGCTTAGCCAGGCAGAGCGTCGGGCTCCAGACCCGAAGGTCTGGGGTTCAAGTCCCCACGGCCCCACCACATAGACCTTACGCAGGGGTAAGGCTTTTTACTAGCTGTCTAAGAATTATTAAAGACAGGGCCTGGGCGTGGTAGGGTATGGTAAGCTTTAAGGTCTTATATAGACATAGCGGGAGGGCACGTAGCACGTGGATAGTAAGTAACGGCAGTAACGTGGTTACCGTAAGGGCAGTGCTAAAGGCCATTAACGTCAGGACTGGCACGTACAGCTACGAGATAGCCCTTAATGACGTTCCTAAGTTCGTAGTGGAGGTGCCCAGTCCAGAGAGCCTATCTAAGAAAGTCCTGGAGGTGCTGAAGGGAGCCCAGTGGTGGTAGCGGTGGCCGAAGCTAAGCTCTACGTAACGATAATAAACGGGCAGAGGTACTTCTACATTAACTACTTTGACTCCCAGGCTGGAAAGACTAAGCACGTTTACGTGGGGTCTCCCTACCTAGTGCTTAAGCACCTGAATAGGCTAAAGAGGGTGGCGAACTACTGGAATATGCTAGACCCTTCCTCTAAGGATATAATCCTGGAGGCACTGGCAGAGGTAGATAAGACCGTAGCGGAGCTAAAGTCCCTGCTAAAGTCCTGAAAAAGCGTTCTACAATATAAGCGGTGCTCCTTTAGGGGTATCCTGGGTACTAAGCCGTGGACTGGAGACCTCTGGCTGGCCTAAGCCTGGCACTTTTCATAATCTCCCTGTTAGGGCTGGCTGGAGCCTTAACGCTACCAGAGGTTATGATAATAGCCCTTAACGGTTCGGCCTTCGCCCTAGCCTACGTCTACGTGGGCCTGGAGGTAAATCAGAGGGTGAAGGTACGCCTGGAGAACGCCCAGCCCCTGCCAGGTAACCTAGTAGGAGACCTAGTAGGTTCAACACTGGTAGCCTACGGGCTTAAGGAGGGTGGTAGCCAGTGAGTGCCGAAGAAACTGCCCAGGTAGTGGACATAGAGATTACCCTAAAGTCTATGGAGGGGCTGATTAACGCTGTAGCCGAAACTAATGATAAGCGTTACCAGCTACTTCTCCAGATAGTAGAAGACCTGAAGAAAAGGGTGGAGGCTCTGGAGGCCAGGGTATATGAAATACAGACCGAGACCCTGGCTAAGGCTTCGGCCGAAATAGTGAAGGCTATATGTGGTGGTAAGGGGGAGCGGAGTAATGAGTGAAGACCTATTCCAGAAAGCGAAGGAGCTGGCTAAGAGCACTGTAGCAGAGCTTAAGGTGCCCAGGGCAGTAATCACGGTTACCCCTGGTAAGGCCGAAACCTACGGTGCCTCTAACCTACTGGGTAAGCTAATCTACGTGGTGGGGGAGGGGTTAAAGGGAGCCTACATAACCCATAAGATAACCAGGGGCTACGAAGGGGCCAGGTACTGGGTGATAACCTACGGCCTGGTAACTATAATCGGCACCCTTAAGGGTGGAGCGGAGGTAGTGCTCTACGCTAACGGCCAGCCCACTAACTACGTGCTCCAGTACCCTCCTAACGCCTTCACTGGCTTCTACATAGCCACTAAGCCAGTGGGTAGCATAACGGTAAGGGAGGCTGACATAAAGAACTTAGAGGAAGTAACGGAAGGTAGGAGCACTGTACTAATCCTAGACCCCCACGGCCTTATGGGCACCCAGCTGGCACCGCTGGAGGCCGTTAATAAGATAGCCCAGCTCCAGGCTGACCTGGAGAGGCTGGCTAAGACCGCTTACGAGTACGAACAATCGGTTCTAGAGTACAAGTCTATGGTAACCGAACTTAACGCCAGGGTGGCTAAGTACCAGGAACTCTACCAGGACTTAACGCAGAGGGTGGCTAAGTACGCCCAGGAACTACTAGAGCTACAGGTAAGCCTGGATAACATAAGGAACGAAATTAAACAGCTTAACAGGGAGAGTGATAATTACGATAAAATGATACAGGAAATTAACGATAAGATGGCCAGCCTGGTAGCCACCATAAAGGACTTAGCCAGCGTTATGTCTGAAGTGCCCCAGCCTGCCCCTGCCGTAGAGGCTAAGAGCACTGCGAAGGAGGAAAAGGAGGGAGGCGAAGGTGGTAAGCCAGCTAAGTCCTGACGTAAAGCCTATAACGGAGAGGCTCTGGAAGCTCTACGCCCTCCTAGAGAAGACCAGCGTAGATAACGCCCTTAGGGAGCTCTATGGAGTTACGGAAGCGGTGAACCAGGTAATAGTGAAGATGGTGGCCATTAAGCCCCCAGAGCCCTTCCTTAGGGACAGGCTGGTAGCCTATGAAAGTGCCTTTAGCGAAGTAAGGAGAGACATTATAACTAGCATAAGGCTGAAGCGGTACTATAGGGCTAAGGCTGATATCCTTAAGCTTATTGACCTCCTACTGGCCCTGGATAAGGAGATAGCCATCTATAACGTGGTGCTTAAGCCCAGCACCCCTACGCCCAGTGGCACGGGGGCCAGCTAATGTTCACGGAAATTTACTATATCACCGAAGCCCTAGCCAGGCTGGGTATCTACCTCCATAACCTTATACATAAGCCCCCACCCCCTACGCCCCCTGTCCCCGAACCCCTGCCTGGGGACTACGCAGTAACGCCCTTTGAGATAGTGGGCTTCAGGAAAGGCACTACTACGCCCAGGCTGGTAGTTCCTACGGTAGACGGAATAGGGCTAAGGCACTGGCAGGAAGTAAGGCCAGTACAGAGCCAGGGCTTCAGGGTATTCCTTAGTGCCGAAGAAGTGGCCGAAGTGCCTTCAGAACGCTTCTTTGACTACATAGAGAGGCTGGCTGAAAGGGCCACGGAAAGGGGTAGGAGGAAGTGATAGAGATTATAGAGGAAGCAGACCCGAACTGTCCAGTCTGCGAAAACGCTAAGAGGTACCTTAGGGAGCTGGCTAAACGCTACGGCATAGCCTTCAGCGTACGCTACTACGCCACTAAGTCCATAGCTTCGGCCTGGGGCAGTGAACCAGTAACCCAGCACCTCTATAGCCCCGAGGCCCCCGAGAGGTACGGCCTAAAGGTAAGTAAGGAGGCGAAGGAGGTGCTAGGCGTTATGTCCCAGTACGGCTTTAACATCTACCCCATAATAAGGATAAGGTGGGGGGTATTCAGGAATAAGGAGATAGTGATAAGGGGCTGGCAGTCAGATACCGAGTTTCTTACAAAGCTAGAAAGCATTATAAGCGTTATAAAGGGCATAGATGGGTAGGGCACTGCCCGTGCAGTACCTGGAGGCCACTGATTTAAAGCGTGCCAGGTGGCTCTCTAAGTCTCTATACCACCTTTGGAAAAGTGCCCCCGAGACTATAGCCTACCTGCAACTAGAGACTGATGTACTGGCCCTGCAGGTAGGAGACTACCTAGAGGCGCTTAATGACGTACTTAGGAGGTACTCCAGGCGCCACTCCCTAAGGTACCTCTATAGTAGCGAAAGGCCTGACCCCGTTAAGCTATTTGATACCCTAAGGCCCCCTAGGGAGAGTGCCCCTGACCCTTCGCCCGTGGCTAACGCTTGTATCCAGATACTTACGCCGAATAACCCCAGCTCTATAGCCTACTACGTAGCCTCTAAATGGCTAGGCCTGGAGGTAGAATTTGAGACCAGCCTGCTTACCAGGGTCTTCGGCGAACCCGAAGGTTGTTCCAGTGCCCTTAGGATAAAGGTGGCCACTGAGCCTCTCCTAGAGGCTGACCTATTTCTAGTCCACGGTAAGGCAGGGAGGTACATTATAAGGACTGAACACACTGCCTACATCTTCCAGGTGCTAAGCTCTAATGTGCCAGTGCCCATAGACCCTATAGCCCACGCCCTATTCCTCCACCCACCCCTCCCTTGCAGGCCTTCGGATTATACCGAAAGCGAGGAACCTACCTTCCGTAAGCTCCTGCCTGGCACTAGCATAAGGGAGGCGTTCATTAGCAGGGACTCTATCCTTATTCCTTCCTTCTCTGGGAGGGTAGTCCACTGGTGGTTTAGCAGGCCCCTTACTTCCTGCGAACTGCTCCAGGCTAAGGGCTTCTCCTATGATACCTCTAAGGACTTAACCGAGAGGTTCGCTAGGAGGTACCTTAAGATAGACATAGACCCAGTTACGGCTTCGCTACAAATTCAAAGCTTTTTAAGAGCGAAAGGCGTAGAGTTAGACGGTGGAGACCACGGCTATTACGCTCTTTGACGTGCTGGTATTCGTGGGAGGCCTAATCCTGGGGGTAGCCCTAGGGGCACTGGCTAAACGCAGTATAGGGCTGGTAATCCTACTGCTAATCTTCATAGCCGTAGCGGTCTACTTCGGCTACCTGAATACGGCCAGCCTTAGCTTCACTGGTATAATCCAGGCCATAGGAGAGGCTATCTGGGCAGTTATCCAGTTCATAATAAGCGGTCTCTCGGTGCTTAGCGGTAATGTAACGCCCGAGTCAGCCTTCTCCTTCGGAACCCTGCTAGGCTTTGCCACTGGCCTTGCCTTCCCTAAGGCTATCAGGCCAGTAAGGGCAGTGGGAGCTAGTGGGGGCAGGTACGTAAGGAGGGTGGAGGAAGAAGAAAGAAAGAGGTACGTAAGGGAGGTAGAAGACTAAAACCTAAGCCAGACCGTAGCCCAGCACCTAGGCCTGCCGTAGAGCCTATAGGGTATCCTATCCAGGTAGAACTCCACGTACTCAAATTTCGGCCCTAACTGGAAGTCCAGTTCCTCTAGGTCTATGACTATGGAGGTCTTTAACGGCCTGGCCCATAGCTCCACCTCGGAATGACTGCCCCTAAGGAAGGCCTGGGAGAACTCGTAGCCGTAGACCCTAAGGATAGTATCCTCTATGAGTTCGCACCTTACTGGGCCGTCAAATTCGTACCACGCCCGCTGGTAGGCACTCATAGCGGGCACCGTTATGTATAAGCCTTAGATAGGAATATAAGCTTTTCAAGACCCTTAGCTTAAGGGAGGAACGTAAAGGGAGAGAAACATAAGGCCCCCCTGTACACTGGTCTGGGGTTACCCCCTTCCTCCCTTCGGTTCGGGTCACCTGGGGCACGGTGCCCACATCAGTCATTAGGGAGGCACTTCGGGTGGCCAGAGCACCCTGCACTTATCTAGGTTATAGATGGGGGCTTAAAAATCTTTTCACTAGGTTAATTAGAGCTACCGTATCTCTATCCTCCTTGAAATGGCAGTTCGGGCAGTACATAGTTCTCTTTCCTATTACGGGGTCTTCTACCTGCTCCATTTTAGCACCACATCTAGGGCAGGTAGTAGAAGTGCCCTTCGGGTCTACGAAGACGTAAGGAACCCCGTTAATCTTCGCCAGGGTAATAATCTCCCTAGCAAGTTTAAAGTAGGCCATAAAGCTGATTTTAGCCTTCACCTTCCTAGGCCTATCGTTATCCTCTATAATCCTTTCTTGTAGACCCCGCAAGTTCTCTAGCACGATAACATAAGGTAGCCCTTCGCTAGGACTGCCCAGCGCTAGGGCGTAATTTATTATATCCTTAGCTATCGCTTTCGTATAGTGCTTATCTATTACTGACATCTTCCTTATAATAAGTCGTATTCTGCGCCCAAGACCCCTACGCCTTTTCCGCAGGTCGTAAGGGTACTTCTCGTTAAGCTTCCGCTGGCTATCATATAGCCTGGAGTACCCCTTTCTAAGCTCCTCCAGGGAGACGCAAACCTTAGGACTACTGCCGTAGCATAGCACCGAGGGCCTCTTACTGGGCTCTAGCCCATTAATGGCCATATTGAGAGTAGGATAACGCCTCTCTAAGTCCTTTTTAGTATTGCCTACCACTATCTCATTTACGTTTATGTCTACCGCTAAAACCCAGTTACGCTTACGGCCCTGCTCCACTATATAGCTAAGAGGCACGTTTAGCTTCCTCTCCTTAGGAGGTACCTTTCTGACCAGCATTAGAAAGAAGGCTTCATAATCGGGGTTATATAGTACCCTGACCCAGTCATTAGCTATAGGGTACTTATTGCACTTCCAGTTTCCTCCTACCTCCTTTAACTTAAGGCCTCCTGGGAGCTCTAGGTAGCCAGTCTCAGGGTTATACCAGGCCGTGGGCACGTAGAGCCTTAGGGCCTTCGCCCTCGGTACGTGCCCTTTTTGAAAAGTGCTATTGTGCCACTGCCTTATTATTGTGGTGGCCTCCCTAAGAGCTCCTTCGGCAATCCAGTTAGATACGCCGTAGGTACCGTTCAGGGTGCTAAAGAGCTCCCTATAGAGGTCTTCAGGTATTCCTTCTTTAGCTACCTTATCGGCTAGCTCCCTCTTACCTAAGACCTTAAGCGTATGGTTTAGTGCCCACTTATCCTCTCTCATTAGGCTAAGTATCCGCTCCTTATCCTCTGGTTGGACTGGCACCATCTTCCTAAAATCACGGCAGTAAACGGCGTTATGTCTCTCCAGGGAGTATACTAGTTGTCCAGAACTACTACCCCTGCCTCCCTTAAACTTAACGGGTGGCTTAGGCTTCCTTACCCCCAAATAACGCCCCATCTAAGCCTTAGAGTATCTAAGGCTTAAAAGACTTTCTGGGTGAAGGCGTAGCCCAGCCATTACGTTACCCTCCCAGAAACTGGCACCCCCCGCAGGAACGTGCTTAGCGGGGCCCCAGATGTAATCGTACCCCAGGCCCCTCCCTGGGAGCCAGGGTTCCGCTTTTCGCAGTGCCCTTGGGAGACCTTGCGGGAGCCTGGGGGCTCTTAGAGGCGTACGTCAGCCGATAGGCACTGCTAAATAGGGCCCCTTAGACGGAAGCGGAAAGTTGGGGGTGCTTCCAACTATAGTATACGGAAGGGTAGGGCCAGCCTTTCGTAATTACTTTTTTGTTTTAGTAGTTATTCTATACTGCTAGTTAAGCGTTTTCTTACCCGCATAAGAGGGCGAAGTCCCTTACCCTAACGTGCTGGAAAAGTGCCACCTTTTTTATGTAGTGCCATTCATAAGAAAGCAGGGGGCTGGGAGGGTGGCCCAGCCTGGGAGGGTAAAGAGTGGGTGGGACTCGGGGTTAGAGTATACCGAAACCTATCAGCGTATCCTTTCGCATCTTAATAGGTCTAAAAACCCCCGAGACATAGTACTGCTAATCCAGTTAAGGAACGGCTCCAGAGTAGGAGAGGCCGTAGAGGCACTAAGGGAGTTCTGCGAAAGCGGAAAGGTAGAGGTCTACGTACGGATAGAGAAGCATAGAGACCCCAGAGACCAGCGGTTAATGGTGCTCCCTGAAGAACTTCGTAAGGGGCAAGGGAGAGTGCTCCTAGAGTCAGCCTGCACCTGGCTCTCCAGCGTAGAGAACGCTAAGGAAGCGGTTAAGTCCTATTGTAGGAGGACTTACGGGTTTAATACCCATAGCCTACGCTACTCCTTTATTACCTATATGCTAAGCAAGGGGGTAAGCCCCTCCTTCATAGCCCGCATTACGGGACATAGCACGCTGGAGCACATCTTACATTATACGGAAAGGAAGACCTCGGAAGACCTCCTTAGGGAGCTACCTTAGGGGCTACGGGCACTGGCATGAAGGGCACTGGCCTTTGACTTTAGGACTTCGCAGTAAAGCTTATTTATTACCTAGGGTACCTTAAACTAGGGAGCGGGGGGTAAAGAGCGTGCCCGAGAAGAAGCTTGGCTTTAACTTCCCTCCCAAGGGCACTGATGACAATAAGCCCACCCCTAGAGAGCTCTACAATATCCTGATTAGAGACCTTCACTATAATGACGTATGCTTAGACCCTAAGAAGTTTAACGCCCTACTTCAGCCGTGGCCGAACCACTCCTACTGCAACCCTCCCTTTAGCATAAAGGAGAGGTTCATAGCAAGGGCCATCTTTCATAACGTAGAGGGCAAAGAGGTGCTAATGTACCTTCCCTTTGACCCAGGAGCTGGCTGGTTCCAGATGCTCTATAGGAGGAACCCGCTTATAATCTTCTTTTTGTTCTACAACAAAAACGGGCGTTACCCGCACATGTTGATAAACCTGGCCTCCTACCCTAGCCCTAGGGTAGTCTTTGTGAGAAGCTACTATGAAGTAAAGAAGCTACTGCCTTCTATGTAAAAAAGAAAAAGGAAGTAGGGTGGGCTAGCCTTCGGATACGTAGTCTCCCTTACTCTCCTTAACGTACTTCCTGACCGCTTCCTCTATAGCGTGCTTAGCGCCACGCCCTACGGCCACTATAGCCACTATGATAATTACCAGGGCTACCAGGCCTAGGAATATGTAGAACGGGTTAATGGTGGTAGTTGTCGTAGATGTGCTGGTAGACGTAGTTGTCGTAGTTGTCGTAGTGCTGGTGCTGGTGCTGGCCACGGTAAGGGTGGCGAAGCCCGAGGGAGTGCCCGAGAACTCCACGTTAGTCCCGCTGGAGCTGGAGGATAGCACCTCCTTAGAGCCGTTATAGTAGACCAGTTCGTAGGTATAGTTCGTAGTGGGTGATAGGCTTAGAGCTGGGCTGGAGAATACGCCGTTATTCACGGTTACGTTAATCGTATAGACGTTAGTGGCACCGTTATTGACTACCACCTCTACCGTGCCGTTCGGAACCGTATAGTTGCCGTAGAGCGTAGATACCTTACCCTTAATGACTACGTAGGCCGTGCTAGAGGTGCTATTAGAGAGCTTATAGGCCTGGTAGTATATCTGGGTGCCATAGGCGTAGAGTGCTGGAGGCACTTCCTGGCACATAGTAATGTAGCCCGAGTAGGTGGAGTTCAGGGCCAGGGCGTAGACCTTACCGTTTATCTTAATTTCCTTACCTACGCCGAAGGGCCAG
>Ga0081534_100625_pt1 | contig 11078 bp, 7 predicted proteins | sample MonGeyMetagenome_FD_71019 | JGI IMG/M metagenome (GOLD analysis project Ga0081534, IMG submission 71019) | Hypoxic/sulfidic aquatic microbial communities from Monarch Geyser, Yellowstone National Park, USA - MG (SPAdes) v1 (version 2) | ecosystem: Environmental > Aquatic > Thermal springs > Hot...
CCATATTGTCCATATAGTTGTGTTTGATATACTAATGTTCCTGTTATATTTGCCCAATCATATACTGGTGAGTTTCCTACTACTGATGCTGCCGTTGTTCCTGGCATATTCATTGCCGCTACGAAGTTGGATACCCATTTATCATATGTGTAGAACCCCGCAATGTTCGCTGGGTTTATCTTATTTGCCTCTATTACATAATATCTCTGTCCATTTATTGTCGCCTGTTCAACTGGCACCTGGCCCTTAATCACATAGAAGTCCTGTAAGGGTACGTATGGCTGATTATTCACTGGGTCAGTCTGTCCAACAAATTGACTATTCAGTTGAACTATTTGATTATGATTATTAATTATTGTACTTGCATACTGTCCATCCCATATTACGTCATGTAATGTAGTCCCATTATTTAATATTAAATCACCTACAGGATCAGTCTGTCCATTATAATTTACTGTTTGACCATTTGGTACGAAGCCTTCATAGCCTGAGGGCGAGCCCAGGTAGTGTACTGGCGCCTGAGGTCGCAGCGCTCCGCTGGCGTAAAGGGCGGCCAGAATGACTATGACTATGATGACTGCCCCTATCACTGCGTAAAGGGGCCTGGGCGAGGCCACAGGTACCCCAGGCCCCCTGCGTCAGAGGGGTTTAAAAGTGGGCTGCGGCCTGCGGCGTGCGTTGCCAAGTCCCTGGGGCCCCTCGAGCGTGAAGGCCCTGCAGGCCTGGGGCGCGCTGGCCGACTTTGTTGGGGTCAGCGGGGCCCAGCTGCAGCCCCCTCGCAGCCTGGGGGCTGGTCGAGGGGAACACCGCTGCCCTCCCGTCCACTTTTATCACTCCCACACTCGTGAGCAGCGCTCGTCATCAGGCGGGGTCGCCAATGAAAACTGCCTCGGTAATACCACATAAACGCAACTTGCCAAAACTATATTTAGAAGCGATTAAAATAACTAGTAATTACGTAGAAGCGTTACAGTCGTAAAGGGAATTCTACGACTGAGGCTCCCGCGCCACGGGCCGCAGACGGCGCGGGGAGAGGGGAAGCGGCGAGGACGAGCCGCGAAGGGCAGCCGCCGGCAGCTCCCGCGGTCCCACTAACATCAGCCGGCGCGCCCTCAGGCCTACAGCGCGCCGTGAAGGCCCCGTAAGGCCCCACAACGTTTCCACCCGTTTCCACCCAAGTTTGTGTGGAAAAATTGCGAGGTCGGCGGCCCTGCCTGGGTCTTCATAGGGCTCAGCGCCGTCGTACTGGCCTCGAGCAGGTCCGCCCTTGTCCCCAGGCTAAGGTCACGAGCTCGCCTGCCTGGGCACTTCCTTAGCAGGTCGTCGGGCGGCTGGGTCGCCTTAAACGACAGGCTGAGCCCTTTCCATATCAAGTAGAGATCATTATTGTATTTTACTGCGAGGACTCATACCGATAAGTTAATGACAAAGCGAAAGGCAGGCCTTGCCCCTTCCAGGGGCGTGGTGAGGCATAAAACACCTGAGCACTTGAAAGCATCGCGAAATAAATAGTGTCCCCGCAAGGGGATGCCCCAACAGGGCCCCGCATATCCCCGAGTCCCTGGGAGCTAGGAGGGGTCGAGGGCAACCCCCGGCGAGGGGTAGGGGTAAAGGGCCGAAGGCCCGGCCCGCGGCCTGCCGCTGGACGAGCGGGGCGGCGGGGTGGGTGCATATGCGCCCGCCAGCCATGATGTGATGAAGGTGAGGGCGGTAAGCCGCGAACCTATGAACTGCCCTGAGGGAGCCCTCGCCCTTCAGGGCGGGGAGGAGGTCAGAGCGGTGGCCCAACCTCCGATCCCTGGGGCCCCGACATACGTGGCGGCCTTTGTTAACTCCCCAGTTTACAGCGATGCCACCCGCGTAGTCAAGGCGCGAGGCGCCTTCTGCAGCTGCTTCGCGCTTCACATAGGTTTCAAGGTTAATTATACCACGCATGCTCATCGGCGAGGTCCCCTGTGAGGGGGTGAAGGGCCCTCAGGCTCCCCCGAGGGTTACTCAGTGTGGGGCCCCCAGGTAACCCTGAGCGCCCCATGCACTACCCCGAGCGGGGCGCGGGAAATAAGGGTGAGGCGATGAAAACATATCACGTGAGCCTATGTGAGAGCTGAACCCCTTATACCTCAAGGCACACCGGATCCTCGGTGTCGGGCTTGAGGTACGAGGAGCTGAGCGCCGAGCAGGCCCTCTCGGCGGCCAAGGACCCAGGCTCAATCTTTATCATACCGGTGGGCAGCGTTGAGCAGCACTGCGGCGGCCCGCTCGGCACGGACCTCATGATAGCTGAGGGCGTCGCCGAGGCAGCCTGCGAGCACCTCACGTCATCCGAGTTCAAGTGCTACATGATGCCAGCCATAGGCTACGGCCTCTCAGCAGAGTGGTCCCTGGCCCCCGGCACGGTTTCGCTCTCGCTCTCAACCTTTGAGGGCCTGATAGAGGACGTGGTCAGGGGACTCCTGAGGCTTGGGGCCAAGAGCGTCGTCATAGTTAACGGCCACTACGGCAACTCGCCAGCCATAGAGGCGGCCCTGAGGGAGCTCATGAGGGAGCTGCCCCACGACGCAGTGATATTGCAGGTGAACTACTGGGAGGCACTAGGCATAGACGTCGGCCACGCGAGTGAGGCGGAGGCCGAGGTTATGAGGGCCCTCGGCTATAACGTGAACTTCGGCAGGTGCGGCTGCGAGGCCTCACCCTCGCCCCGCGGGGCTAAGGTCTACGTGAGGCCCCCCGAGGCCCCGTCACAGCTGAGGTCAGCCTCGAGGGGGGAGCTGAGCAAGGACTACATAGGGGCGGCCGTGAGCTCTGCGATATTGGAGGGGCTCAAGGCCAGCAGGTCCTCCAGGAGGCCATTGCCATAATAAAATTATAAGCGCCTCCATGTTTTCAGGGGGAGGTGAGGCCTTTGTTAAGCAGGGACCAGAAGCTGGTGCTCACATCGACAACGCTTGACATGTTCCTGGAGGGAGTCTTCGTGACACTCCCAAGCGCCTCAGCCCTCCTCAGCTCCGTGCCCCAGTGGGCCTTCCCGCTGGTCTTCTCAACGATACCCGTGGGCACCCTGATAGGAAACCTGGCCCTCGGGAGGCTCACCGACCTCAGGGGAAGGAAGTCAACCTACATGGCGATGCTGGGCGTCTACGCCATAGGGGCCGCGCTGATACTCCTCTCAAGTAACCTGTATGAGCTGCTGGCGGGGCTTCTCATAGCTCAGAGCGCCATAGGTGGAGAGGTGCCCATAGTTCTCAGCTACATAGTTGAGAGCGCTCCCCAGGACATAAAGGAGAGGCTGGTGGTCCTGATAACCAACGTGGGTAACATAGGGGCAGTGGCGGCCTCGGCCATAGCTTTAGCCGAGGGAGGGCTCTCTACGTCAGCCGGGAAGCTCGCCATAGGGGCGCTCATAGGGCTTTCCCTGGCCGTCATGGTGCTCACGAGGTCCCTCGTGCCCGAGTCAAGGCCGTGGCTCTCCCTGAGGCCCGAGGAGAGGGGTAGGGTGAGGCTTGACGCGCCTGGCGTCAAGCTCTGGGCAACACTCCTGACGCTCATGGCTATATCGTCGGTGCTCACCTTCGGCCTCCTGGCACTCCAGGTGGGGCCTGAGGAGTTCCCCCAGGAGGCCCTTGAGATGCTGCTCATCTACTTCGCGGGCGAGGTGATAGGCGGCGTTATAGCCGCCGCCTTCGTTGGTAGCCTCGGCTCTAAGGCCTTTGCGCTGGCAAGCTACGCCGGCGGCTTCATAACGTCTGCCGTGGCGATCCCGGCCCTGAGGCTTGGGCTCATCCCGTTTCTGGCGCTGCTCTTTGTAAACGGGGCCTTCACGGAGACCGTCTGGGCCTCAAGGAACGTGCTGGAGTCCATGACGTTCCCGACGAGCTTCAGGGCGACTGGGATAGCCATGATCAGGGTTATCCCGTACGTCCTCATGTTGGTAACCTTCTTCGTGACGAGCGGCATGCCCGTCGCCGAGTTCCTCTGGTACGCCACCGCCATGTGGGCCGTCGGCCTTGCGGCCTCGGCGGCCTGGATGGTCAAGGGCCTGGAGGTAGTTGGCAAACCCATAGCAATGAGGCCTGATGACCTGGCGCCTAAGCTTAAGTCCGCGCAGGACAGCGGCCAAAGCTAAGTGCAGCTGCCCTCAGCCATCCTGAGGGCCACCCTCCTCCAGGCCCCCTCGCTACCATTAGTGGCGAGGTCGCCGCCAGCATGCTCATAAATAGAGAACAGAGACTTAGAGGTTCAGCAGCGGCATGCCATAGACCTGGCCTCCTCCCCGCCCTGAGGGGTGAGGCCTGCCGCTCATTTTGTCATAAAACCAGCGTCACCACGACCTTGGCCGTGCCCGCCTCATGTTAACTCTGACGCCTCCCGAGGCTATCCTGTCGTAGCTGGCCTCGGCGAGCCTCGGGTCAAGGCGCCTGAGCTCCTCCCAGGCGTCCCTGGCTGAGGGGTAGGCCCTGCCGTAGCCTAGGGCTGCAAGGAGCCTTGAGAGGGCCTCCCATGACCTCAGCGCGCCCTTCGCAACCCTAGTCCCCCTGGCAAGGGTAAGCCTGCCGTCGGCTGAGATGTAGACCCCCTCCTCCTCAACGAAGGAGGCAACCGGCATGTGGACGTGGGAGGCGTACTCTACGCCAACCCCGGCGGTGGGCGACAGGGCGACGACGAAGGGCACCCTGTAGAGGGCCTCGAGTACGGCCTCACGCATGGGCGAGGGCGACGCTATGTCACTGCCAACTATTACAAGGGCCCTAACCTTACCGTCCCTGGCGGCCTCCACCATCTCGGCAGTCCCCATGCCCTCCTCAGCTGGCACCTTGACGCCAAGGAGGCCCTCGACCTCCTTGGCCTCGCTCAGCCCCCTGCCGCCGGGCAGCCTGCTGGGGCTCACCCCGAGCTCAACGGCCTCGTAGTTGTCAAAGTACGAGAGCAGAGGCACGAACCCTGAGCCCTCCCTTGAAAGTGCCCCTGAGAGCGCTGCCAGGTTCATGGACTCCGCCGCCACGCCCGGCGTCGTGTCAAGCTCAGCTACGACTGCCACCCTCCTGCCTGAGGCCATGGACTCCGCCGCCTCCCTCGCGGCGCTCTCCTCAACGCCTGCCTCCTTCGCAGCCCTAGAGGTCCCCAGGGACCTCAGGGACAGGGCGAGGGACCTGGCCTCCTTAAGGGCCGTTGACGCCCCCTCGACGTCTGCCTTACCCGACTCCACGAGGGCGGCCTCGACGGCCCTTACTGCTGGCGCCAGGGACCTGGCCTCCACAACTACGTCGGCCGAGCGCGACAGCTTGTCGTCAGGCGACGATATGACTACGAGCCTTGAGTGGCCCTGGAGCGACGCCCTCCTTATGGCTGAGGCCAGGGCCGGGTGGTACTCCTCCACCTGACCAACAGTAACTATGACGTCAGCGCCGCTGACGGACTCCACGGAGGTCGTCGGGAGGGGCCCTCCTATGGGCTCAAGCTCCTTAGCCGCTGGGAGCGCGGAGGCCGCCGCATCCACGTTGTTAGTCCCAAGGGCCGCCCTGGCGAGCAGCTGCGAGAGGTAGTAGGCCTCGGCCGGCAGCCTTGAAGACACTATCACGCCGACGGAGCCTGGCCCTCCCTCAGCAATAGCCTTCCTGAGGCCGTCCGCGGCGACCTTTACTGCGTCGTCCCAGGAGGCCCTGGACCAGGAGGCGCCGCTCCTCAGCCTCGGCGCCTCAGGCCTCTCGGGCACGTAGACCAGGTCCTCCCAGTGGTACTTGCCCTTGAGGCACTCCGCCGAGAAGGGCAGCTTGTCCCTCTCACCCTCAACGTAGACGGGCCCTGAGCCGTCAAAGCCCACCTTAAGCGGACATGAGAGTGAGCAGTAGGAGCACGCCGTCTCACCCCATGACGAGGGCTTGGCGAAGCCCATGACCTTGTCAAGTATGGCCCCGCTCGGGCAGACGTCGACGCAGGCCCTGCAGCTTATGCACGAGCTGGTGCCAATCCTCCCGGTCTCAGGCATGACTATGGTCTGCTCGCCCCTGTACATGGTCCTCCATACGAGCCTGCCCACGTACTCTTCGCACACCCTGACGCAGTTAAAGCAGCCAACGCACTTGTTTAGGTCAACGTAGAGCAGCGGGTGGCTATCATCAATCAGCCTCGGACTCTCCTTGCCTGATGGCTCAACGCCGTACCTCTTGAAGAGGTCGGCGACCCTGCCGCTGGCGTCAGCTGGGTGCCTCTCCGCAAGCATCCTAAGTATGTTCCTCCTGTGCTCCGCTATCTCTGGGGTCTCGGTGACGACCTCCATGCCGTCCTGCACCGTTGTAAGGCAGGCCAGCCGCAGCCCCTTCCCCTTGACATCGACCATGCATAGCCTGCAGCTTCCATAGGGCTGAAGCCTCTCGTCGTAGCAGAGCGAAGGTATGTCAATGCCTGCCCCCCTGGCGGCGTTAAGTATTGTGGTGGGCTTCTCAAGCACGACCTCCTTACCATCTATTATGACCCTGACCGGCATGGCCTCTCACCTCACCACCTCGTTCCAGAACTTCTTAAGCGTGACAGCGACGGCCTGCCCAGTGGACTGGCCGTGGGCGCACAGGGAGGCGACGCTCATGGTGTTAGCTATACTCATGGCCTCCTTTGCCTCCTCCTGGGTCAGGTAGCCCTTCCTAAACATGGCCTCGAGCTTTGCTGTTCCGAGCCTGCAGGGGAAGCACTTGCCGCACGACTCGAAGGAGGCGAACAGCAGGACCTCATGAAGTATGTCGGCCGCGCTGCTGTCGTCGCTGAACGCTATCACGTTCCCATGGCCAAGGCTGGCCCCTATTTCCCTCAGCTCCTCGACGCCTAGCCTCACGTCAAGCTCCTCAGGCGTTATGAGGGAGGCAAGGGGGCCGCCTATCATGACCGCCTTGAGCCTCCTGCCGCCCTTGAGGCCGCCTCCCATGTCGTAGACTACCTCCTTAAGTGGGACGCCGAACTCTACCTCGTAGAGGCCAGGCCTCTCGAACAGGCTGTTGAGGCTGAGCACCTTGGTTCCCCTGCTCCTGTTGTAGCCCATCTCAGCGTAGGCGTCGCCCCCATGCTCAATTATCCAAGGCACGCTGGCAAGCGTCTCGACGTTGTTGACAACGGTTGGCATCTCGAACAGGCCCCTCTCGGTGGGGTAAGGCGGCCTCGGCATGGGCTCAGGCCTTCTGCCCATTATCGCGTTTATCATCGCGGTCTCCTCGCCGACCACGTAGGAGCCCTTGCCCACGTGGACCTCAACCTCAACAGGCGGCCCCCTTGAGGCCCCTGGGCCCGCGTAGCCGGCCTCGTAGAGCTCCTTCACCGCCCTCCTGACCGAGGCCACGGCCTCAGGGTACTCCCTCCTTATGTAGAAGTAGACCTTTGAGGCGCCTACTGCATAGGCCGCTATCAGGGCGCCCTCAAGCACGAGGTAGGGGTCCCACCACATCAGGAACTTGTCAACGTATGCCCCCGCGTCGCCCTCGTCGCCGTTGACTATAACATACTTAGCTGGCGCCCTCTGCTGGTACGCTGACTCCCACTTCAGGCCGGTGGGGAAGTAGGCGCCTCCCCTGCCCCTGAGCTGGGACCTCTTGACCTCCTCTATGACCTCGGCCTGAGTCATCCTGAGCGCCTTTGAGAGGGCAGCCATGCCGCCAAGCTCAAGGTAGCGGCCGAGGCCCTCAACAGGGCCTTTAACTATGTGCCTCAGCACGACGGCCCTGCTAGACCTCACCTCAACTACTGGGTAGCCCTTAGTTGAGGTGCTCGAGGGCCCCATGTAGCACTTGCCAAGGCAGTAGGTTGGCGGCTGCTGGGAGACCGCCTTTGACCAGGCCTCAGGGTTGAGGGACCTGGCGGCGTAGCAGGCGAGGCCCCTGCAGTGCTCCTCGGCGGGCTCGGAGTCAGGGAAGGTGTAGAACGTGTTGATCTCCTGCTTAGGAAGGTTAATCCTTATCATGCCGGGTACCCAGGCTTGCGTGGCGGACGTCAAATAAATAGATACGCCCTTGGCCCGTCAGCTGAGAGCGGCCCCTATCCTCCTTATGCCCTCCTCGAGCCTGTCCGGCTGCTGGCTAACGAAGGTAACCCTTACGAAGGTCCTGCCGCTCGGGCCGAAGGCCGTGCCAGGCATTACAGTGACCCCGTGCCTCGAGGCCAGCTCTGCTGCGAAGCGCTCCGAGTCGCTGACGAGTGGCGACAGGTCTAGGTAGAGGTACATGGAGCCCTGGGGGACCATGAACTTGGCAGAGGGCAGGTGCCTCCTGGCCGCGCTCACGGCGGCGTCCCTTCTCCTCCTGTACTCCTCGACGACTGAGCGTATGAAGGCCTCCCTGCCCCTCCAGCGCAGGTACCTGAGGACGAAGAGCTGGGAGGCGTTCGAGGCCCCGAAGACCATGTGGCCGTTGAGCTCAGCGTAGGCCTCTACGAGCTCCTTAGGCCCGTAGACGTAGCCAACCCTGAGGCCAGGGACCCCAGGGTCCTTGGAGAAGCTGCCCAGGCCCACCACGTTGTCAGGGGCGTACCTCTGGGGGCTCTGGTACGATCCCTCGTAGACTATCCTTCTGTAGGCCTCGTCCACCAGAAGGTAGACGCCCTTGTCCTGGGCCACCTCGGCCAGGGCCCTGGAGGCCTCCGGCCTCATGAGTCTGCCCGTCGGGTTGTCGGGGTCCACAACAACTATGGCCTTGGTCCTCTCCCCAATGGCCTCCTTAATGGCCTCCACGTCGGGCTGGAAGCCCTCCTCAGGCGGCGACCTGACCCACCTGGCCCTGGCGCCTAGGTACTCTATCACCGGCCTGTACATCATAAATGTCGGGTCAGTCAAAATTACCTCGTCGCCAGGGTCGAGGATGGCTGAGAGGACGCCGAATATCGAGGTGGTGCCACTCGAAGTTATAGCAACCTCATCCGGGGTCGCATCAATGCCGTCAGCCCTCAGGTCCTCAGCAAGGGCCTCCCTGAGCTCAGGGAGCCCAGTGACTGGGGTATACGCGTAGGACTCCGGCCTCCTCAGGTCATCGACCACCTGGTCAACCAGCTCAAGGGGAGGCGGGAGGCTTGGCTCGCCGGCGTGGAGCCTTATCACGTTGGCCCCAGCGGGGCCCAGGAGGGAGGCTATAATTTTCATGGGCGAGTCCGAGAGGACCTTGAGCCTTGTGCTCAGACCGGGCCTCAAGCGGGTCCCCATGACGCCTTGGAGGCTAGGAATTTATGCTATGCGCCTCAAAGCTTTTTTCCTTGGCCGTCCAGCGCCTGAGGGAGATTATGAAGCTCTCAGAGCTGCCCTACTACGAGAGGTGGTTCATAGCAGGGATAGTGATAGGAGTCGCCGTCGGCCTCGCCGCCCTAGGCCTCTACTACCTTGAGCTCGCCATAAGCCGCTCTGTTCTCCTTGACCTCCTTCACATAAATGAGTTCGGCTTCAGCCCAGCCGAGTACTCAAGGGAGCTGCCACGGCTACTCCTGATGCCAGCCGTGCTGGCCCTGGCATTCCCGCTGTCGCTGATAGTTGCCTACGCCTTCAGGACGCCTGAGGTCGGCAGCGACCCGGCCGTCAGGGCGTTCCACAGGAACCTGAGGATGAGGGCCGAGGAGGCCCCTGGGGCCATAGTCTCGTCGGCAATAACGCTTGGGCTGGGCGGCAGCGCAGGCAGGGAGGGACCGGCATCCCACGCCGGGGCAGCAATATCCCAGCTTATATCAAGGGCCCTTAACATGAGCGCCGAGGACAGGAGGAGGGCTGTTGCCATAGGCCTTGGGGCCGGGATAGGAACCATCTTCAAGACCCCCTTCGCAGGCGCCCTCCTCGCGGGGGAGCTCCTCTACAGGAACGACATAGAGCCCGAGGTCCTATACCCGGCCTTCATAGCGTCGAGCGTCTCCTACGTCATATTTGGGGCGGCCACCGGCTACTCCCCGATACTTGGGGCATATGCGGGCCCCTTCAACGCCCTCTACCTGCCCATCTTCGCAGTCCTCGGCCTGATAGCCGGGGGCATGGCCATGCTTTACACGAGGTCCCTCAGGGGCCTCTCATCGTGGCTCAGGTCTGCAGTCAGGAGCTCAGTGGCGAGGGCCGCCCTGGGAGGGGTCGCAGTTGGAGCCATAGTGCTAGTGTTCCCAGAGGACATGGGTGAGGGGCTCGGCTGGGTCAGACAGCTCTCCAGCAGCGTCCAGCCGCCCTCGTTGCTGCCGTTCCTGGTTGTCCTGGCCCTTTTGCCCCTCTCAAAGATATTGGCCACGTCCTTAACGTTGGGCAGCGGGGCCAAGGGAGGCGTCTTCGCCCCAGGCCTTGACGTGGGGGCCTTCACGGGCCTCGCCTTCGGTGAGGCCCTCCACATAGTGAGCCCCAGGCTCTTCCCTGATGTTGTGCCGTTTGTAGTGGTGGGCATGCTCTCAACCTTCGGGGCCGCCTCGTCCGCCCCCATAAGCTCCATGCTCATGACTGTTGAGATGACGGAGAGCCTGGCACTCCTGCCCGGCGAGATGATAGCCCTGGCAGTAGCCATGATGGTGTTCAGGGGGCCGACGCTGCTGAGGGAGCAGGTGCAGAGCAGGGCCCACTCGCCGGCCCACGCGGGGGAGTACTCGGTCCCGCTGCTCAGGAGGATCAAGGTGGCCGACGTGCCCCCCAGGAGGGCATTCGTCAGGCACGACTCGAGCGTGCCGGAGGCGCTGAGCGAGGTCTCCGCGGCCGGCCTCCTCTCGCTGCCTGTAGTCGACGCAGTCAACAGGGTGCTCGGCATAGTTAGCGCTGTAGACTTGAGGTCGGGCAGGGCTGAGGAGCCCGCCATAAGGTACCTGAGGCCCGAGCCAGGGCACGTGAGGCCTGACTCCTCGCTCGAGGAGGCCATAAACATGATGTCCAGGACCAATTCCAGGTACGCAATAGTTGAGGAGGACGGCAAGTTTGTGGGCATAGTGACGCTTGATGACGTCGTCAGGGCCTACAAGAGGGAGGCTGAAGTTTAGTGGCAGGCCCCAGGCGTCAGCCTAAGCCTTAAGGGGCTGCCAACACATATCGCGGAGGTTATGTAAATCGCCACCTAGTGCGCCAAGGCGATGGAGGCCGCGTACAGCGACGCGGAGGTGATAGT
>Ga0081534_100628_pt1 | contig 11058 bp, 2 predicted proteins | sample MonGeyMetagenome_FD_71019 | JGI IMG/M metagenome (GOLD analysis project Ga0081534, IMG submission 71019) | Hypoxic/sulfidic aquatic microbial communities from Monarch Geyser, Yellowstone National Park, USA - MG (SPAdes) v1 (version 2) | ecosystem: Environmental > Aquatic > Thermal springs > Hot...
CCTAATCCTCTCGTCAATCCTCTTCAGGTTGAATATCCTCAACCCATCGGGCCTAACCGTGAATATGAAACCCCTCCTCTGCAGGTAGCCATTGGACACCCTGGCCCCAAGCCTAACGGCCGCAGCCATGTACCTCTCCACCGGCACTAGGTACTCCTCACCCTGTTGGTTAGGCTTCTTAGATTCCTCACTCATCACCCCCAATTAACATGCCCGTATTTAAGCTTTAGCGTCAATGATGAAGGCTAATGTGAATTAAACCATAGTGATTTTGAGGGAAGAAGGGGAAAAGAAAAGGGGAAAATTTGAAGGGATTTTGCCTGTTTTAAAGGTCTTTAGGGCTCTTACTTGGCGCCTGGGCCGAATAGGCCGCCTGCCAGTCTCCTCCTTCTCCAGTTGCTGTACTCCATCAGCAGCACCACTATGATTATTATCACCACTAGTATTATCACTGCCACCAGTATCAGCGTGCTCAGTGGCACGAAGGCGCCGAATATTATGTAGCCGCTTATTGGCACAACAGCCCTAACGCTCATCACGGTGCCCACTGCCGGTGTTACTGTGGTTGTGTTGGTTACTCCGTAGGCGCTCACTGATATTGTGTATGATACGCCGCCTGGCACTATGACGCTTAGTGAGCCTGTACCAGCAGCCACCTGCTTACCACTGTAGGTTACTGCTATTAGTGCATTGCTTAACTGAACACCATTAGCCGTGTACGCCGTTATGCTTAGCTGGCTGACCGGCACTGTGGCTGATGCCTGCGTACCAGCTGAGACGCTGAGGCTTATTGGTGAAATCGGCACACCACTAACGTTACCGACAAGCGTGTAGGTGCCGGCCGGAACAACGATACTAACATCACTAGCCGAACCACTTGCAATGGTCTTGCCACTGTACTGCAGGGCTAGTGAGTAGCTGCTTGGTATTAAGCCGCCTGCAAAGGTCACTGCAACCTTACCGACGGGTATAGTGACTGAGGCCACCTGTCCAGTGGCCACGGTTACGCTGATTGGCGACACCGGCACGCCACTAACGACACCGCTTATGCTGTAGGTGCCGCTCGGCACCACGATACTAACCGCACTGGCTGAACCACTTGCAACGGTCATACCATTGTACGTCAGGTTCAACGTGTAGCTGCTAGGCACGTAACCACCAGCGAAGCCGACGGCTATCTTACCCACTGGTATGGTAACTGAAGCCACCTGCCCAGCACTAACGCTCACTGGCAGCGCTGATAATGGGACACCATCAATTGTGCCGTTTATGCTGTATGAGCCAGCTGGGATGACAACACTAACATCGCTAGCTGAACCACTGGCGATCACGCTGCCACTGTATAACAGGTTCAGCGTGTAGCTGCTTGGCGTTAGGCCGCTGGCGAAGGCAACGGCAACCTTGCCTACGGGTATGGTGACTGGGGTGGTTGAGCCGTTAACCACGGTCACTGATATCGCTGATAATGGCACACCGGTTACGATACCGGTTAGGCTGTAGGTCCCTGGAGGTAGCACTAGGCTTACGTCGCTGGCTGAGCCACTGGCAACAACCATGCCATTGTACGTCAGGTTCAACGTGTAGCTGACTGGAGTCAAGCCGCCGGCGAACTGTACGGCTAAGGCACCGGCTGGGGCTATTAGGCTCTGCACTACGCCATTCATAACGGTGGCGCTTAGGCTCTCCGGCACACCCTGTATCGAGACGTCCACAGTGTAGCTTGTGCCGCTTGGGCTATTCACCGGAAGCACGAAGGTGCCTGGTAGGCTACCAGTGGTCACCTGCGTGGTACCGTAGAACACGGTCACTGAGGTCTGTTCATTGGGTAGCGGCTTCAGGGCAGGTGTCACGGTTAATGCACCGGCAGGCACGGTGTATGATAATGGTGCGGTTGCGTTACTCACGGTTAGGTAGTACAGTTTAGTTGAGTAGCTGCCTATTGGAACACCCATCCACTGGGTAGTGGTTACGTTAACGGTGGCTCCACTGACGCTTATCGGTATCACTGGGGTTGTCACGGTGCCGCTTGACGGTACGGTGAACACGCCTGAGAACACCTGCGCCGTTGATGGTGAACCAACGCTTGGCGTGCCTATGCCGGTGGTGCCTACGCTGTAAACTGGCTCACTAACAGCTATGGCTAGGTTGGCGCCAACTGGTATGGTGCCAACGCTGGTTAGTGTGCTCAGTGATAGGCCTGTGCTAACACCAACGGTTATTGGAGTTAGCACTGCTCTCAAGTTTACGCTGAACACTCCACTTGGTACAGTGGCGCCACGCTGTATGCTGAATGTTGCATTACCAACCTCAACATAGCCAACGCCCGGCACGTAGTAATAGGCTACGACGTAGAAGCTTGTTGACGGCACCTGGCTGTACACAGTGGTCCCTATCTTGGACACCCTGGCATCGTATATCGTGGCTGAACCACTGGTGCCTGTCGTGGTTATGGCCTCGAACTCAACACCGTTGGCGGTTGAGTCGTAGGTTATCACGGTGGCATTACTGACAGGCTGCCCGCCAATAGTCTCAACAGTAACAGTCATGGCGTATACATACGTCCTAACACCGATAGCCGCGAAGGAGTCGCCTAGCTGGTACACATCATTGGGTACACTGGTGTCGTAGATGTCTATGAAGTAGTACTTGGATGGGTCAAGTAGCCACAGTGGGTAGCTGTCGTACCAGAACACTGCAATCCTAACTGGTGGTGTAGCCATTGTGGTTGCGGCTGTGTTGCTGGCCTGGCCAACGGTCACACCGTAGACTGGTGATGTGTAGGTTGCAGTGAAGGTGTTAATACCCTCAAGGGCTGTTGTATTGGCTAATGTGCCGTTGGCAAACGTGGTGATTACAGTTAGGTTCATACCCTCAGGTAGTGGCTGGGCTAGGGTGCCGTTGCTCGTGGTTACGGTTAAGCCGACTAGGCTATTACCGAAGAACACCGCAACTGTCTGGTTTGCAAGTGGCCTACTATTCCAGTCCTGCACCATGGTTAACGGGGCGTAGTACACGGTCACTATGAAGGTGCCTGCTAGGGTTGTCTTGGCGTACTGGTCGCCGTCAGTGGTTGGGAACGTCATGCCTTTATCAACCCAGCCACCCAACTCCTTACCAACAAGCCTATAGTAGCTAGGCCTAGCCACATTGACCTCTGTAACGGTGGCGTTTGTGCCGGCGTATAGTTCAACGAACGTTATGTTGATATTAACTGACTTACTGGCCACTATTGGCGTTATGAAGCTCTGCATTGCACTTAGCGGTAATTCACCAGTGTATCCATTGACCGTCACCGGCTGGCCCTTGTAGTTGTATAGGTAGAATACGAAGCCCTTGGTGTAGCTTGTGTAAGTCACGTTGTACAAGTACTTTACGTAGTACGTTATGCTTAGGTTCATTGATGGCTCAACGAAGGCCATGATGTTGGTTGGAGTCATCTTGCTTTGTAGGGCTGCCAGCACCTTGGTTGCGTTCACTGAGAAGGTTGAGCCGAATATGGGCCAGTTTGTCCCATTTGATGGTGATATTAATATTGTCCTTATTGCACCAAAGGTCAGGTTTACTGGCTGTGGGAATGTTACAGCGGTTACCTGGGTGCCGTTGACGTAGAACACGTAACCGGTTGCATTAACGCCTGCGCTGACTGTGGCGTACGGTATTGGTGACGGCGGGGTCATTGTGTTGTACACCTGTATACCCTCAAGGTACACAGTAGGCAGTGCCAGTGAGTTAGCCGATACATCCATGGTGCCCAGCGCCTTACCCTCAACAACGCCGTACAGTGCATACAGTGGCCAGAAGCCGGCGCCTGTGCCGAAGCCAACTCCAGGTATGCCCTCACTCATGTCACTGTACGGCTTTGTGGACTGCACCGTGCCGGGTGGTAGTGAGCTCACGTATATTTTGCTCCAATTACCCGTGACGTTGTAGGCGTTTAGCACAGTGAACACTGAGGCGTTAACGTAGGGTAGGGTGACTATGGCATTGGTTGGTGCATAGCCCGTCACTGTTACTGATAGCCAGCTTGGCTGGTTTGGCGTGCTCTGGGTGCCTAATACGTAAACCCTCGCTATCCTCGCGAAGTACAATGCATTAGCTGCCTCGTTACCGGTCGCCGCGGCGCCGATGCTGGTGACTAGGCTTGGGTAGCTGACCAGTATCTTTGTTAAGTTGTAGGTTGGTAGTATTGGCGTGTAGCCGGCTGTGTTGGGTGCGTAGGTTGGTATGTCAACTAGGGCTGTGCCGCTTGGGCCTATTGAAACCAGTAGGGTGAATGGTGAACCGAAGTAGTTGGCCCAGCCAACAGGAGTGCTGGCTGTGGCGAAGGGCAGCGTCGTGGCGTTCACGGGCACTATACTCCACCACACTAGGCTCTGGTTTGCCTTAGAGCCTGTGGTATACACGGTGGTGCTGTTACGTGATAGGTAGCCGCCCATTGCAGTTGATAGGACTGGCTGGGTCTCGAAGGCCCAGCCTGAGCCAACGCCGTAGACGGTTATTGTAACGTTCTCGCTGGTTATACTAGCATTAGCTGTATGAGTTAACACCTGTGTTAGCAGTTTGGCGGCTGTTACGTTGGTTAACTGGGTTAGTATGCTTGGGATGCTCACTGTGAAGGCCATGGGCACCCACCTGCCCACGGCTAGGTTGTAGTATAGCGTCAAGTTCTTAGTGGCCACGTCGACGACGTAAGTGCCAGTCTTGTTGGTGACCAGTAGCTGTATTACGGCGGTTGCGTTGATTATTTTACTGCCCGGCTTAACGTATATGTATGCCTCGAATGTCCTTAACGCCAGGGCGGCGGTTGATGGCTTGAATGATACTGTTACGCTCTTGTTGAATTTGTTGAATGTACCAGTGGATACTGGGGTGCTGGGTAACAGTGTTACCTCGGCTGATAACTCATTCAACTTAACCGCACCTGATAGGGCCGGTAGCCACAGTAGGCTGACGTAAGGCTCAGTGACGTACACGGTGCCCGTGGTGGTGAATGAGAATATTGATGAACCAACGGTAACGTTGGTTATGTAGGCTGTGCCATTCCATATGAAGTTGCTCATGGGCAGTAGCATAGGCTTATGGCCTGGGATAAACACCTCACCAGCCAGGTTTGGTAGGTAGTAGCTTATCAGGCTATAGTTGGAGTACGGTGAGGCGTACTTGGAGTAGTCAACCAATGTACCGGTGTAATTATTAGCTATGTAGTCCGTGCCGTACTTGGCAATGAGGGTTGTCTTTATGGCGTAGGCCTGGCTCACCGTCTCGAATGGAGCCAGTATGGTGCCTAGGTAGCTCTGGGCCCAGTTAATTATGTTACTTGGCACCGTGTTGCTGGGTATGAACACCTTGAACAATGCATCGTAGAAGGTTATTGCAACCACCGTGTTTGGTACGTTGTAGAATAGGCTCTTGCTCTTGACGCTTATCGTGATTGGGTAGACACTGCCAACTATGACTATTGAGTTGGGTGGTACTGACACTGCCTGCCCGCCGACGTAAACCGTGTAGCTGCTAACGAACCTAATGGTGCCGTTGGCATAGACTAGGGTTATCATTCCGGGCGGTGGCACTATTATGTTGCCGCTGAAGACCTCGTAGCCTAGGTAGAACACCTTGCCGTAGAAGACCTGGTTAGGCATGAATAACCTAACCAGGTAGCCCTCAATGGCCTTGCCGTATGGGTATGACGGTATCTTGAATATTGCGTATGGGCTACTGCTTGATGCATTAGCCAGGTAGACTGCGGTTAACATGTATGACTGGTTGTTTAGGACGTCACTGTACAGGCCCTCGCCTAGGGCTATTGACGTTAGGTTGTAGAATACGCTGGCCAGCCTGGTGTAGAGTGGCTTGGCGCCGGCTATGCCTATTAGGCTGAAGAAGGTTAGGTTCCAGGCGTAGTTCGGGTACTGGTACCAGACGCTTGAGCCATTGTATGGGCTGTAGGCGTCGTAGATAACAAGCGTTGTGTTCATCCAGGTTGCCGCACCTGGCAGTAGGCTGGCTGGATAGACTAACTGGTTGGCTAGTACGTTGTTCTGCGTATCAACAACGTAGACGTGCAGGTTCTCCACGTAGACAGGTAGCTCAAATGTGTAGTAGCAGGACGTGTTAACCGGTATTGAGTACATTGGGTTGTAGTAAACCATCCAGTCCTCGTCAATCTGACCCCTAGTACCGAAGGTGTAGGCCGTTGCACTGGGTAAGCCCAGCCAGGCTGAGTACTGGCTGTAGGTCTGGTTCCATAACTGCTGCAGGTAGCTGTAGGTGTAGACTGAGTCAACGCTTGGTGAAATTGTCCTAACCTTCAGCGCGAAGTAGCTGTTAGGCATGATGTAGCTCGCGTTAATGGGCACGTTCATTATTAGCACGGTGCCGTAGTTGGGCAACCCAGTGACCGGATTAGGTGGTGGTAGCTGGAAGCCCACAATGTGACCGTTGGCCACGTACTCCGTTGTGCCGTTGCTAATACCCTCAAACATCTTCTGACCAGTGACCGAGCTGTAGGCAGCAACAACGAAGCCGGGCAGCGGCGTTGGTGGTGTTGTGACATTGGTCACCACCTGGAAGACTATGTCAATCAGTGGGAAGTAGATTAGGTTAACAACCGTTGGCTGCAGGGTTATTGGTGTTGTTATGGCCTGCCTTGTGGATGGGTTGACAGGCGGCATTACGTAGCCGAAGTAGTACAGGGTGAAACTGGCCCTTGGGGGCACCGTGGATACTGGCACACCCCACATGTTGACCTGCACTGGGTACTGGAGCACGGTGTATGGGTAGGCGAAGGCTAGGGATATGTTGAAGGTTCCGTAAGGTATTGAAACCTCAACAACACCCTGAGTCAGGGTCTGGTTGCATAGGTTAACGAACTCAACCTTATACAGCATAACCTGCACAGCCGTGTAAGCAGTCTCAGACAGTATAGTACCGGTGGCTACAGCTATCTTCCTCTCAGGGCCTACAGCGTATAGTGTATTGTTGGCCCCAGTCCCACTACCGTAATAGGCCTGGAAGACTGGGGCAATTCTGTAGCTGTTAACGGCAGCTGGTGCAAAGCCAGAGGTGCTATATATGTAAGTTGCGCTGAAGACGCCTGAACCAACCCTTATTGTGCCGTAATAGAGCTGTAGGTTGAAGTAGATTGTGGCTGTGGTGTTGTAGTAAACAGGCGAAGATACATTTAAATTACCATTACTCACGTTTACCAATGATGAATTGAATGTACCAATGAGTGTGGGTACAGGTAGCTCAACTACGGGCGACTGAGCTAGATAACCATTGTAGATGTACCAAACTTGTAATGTTGGGAATACTACCACAGTACTAGGTGTCGTAATACTTGGTTCACTTAAATACACTACCTGGCCTGTTGCCAATAGGCTTAGGCTGGTTATGCTTGGGCCGGCGTAAAGCACTGCCTTAAGCTGCTGTGCCTTCTCAACAAGCACTGGTTCTTGGCTGGTGGCTGGGACGCCGTGGGTGTACTGGGTGACGAAGAATGTGACTGGGAGTAGTGAAGTGTAGATTTTCTCTATGACCACGTTAGGTGTATTGTTCTGTATGGCTAAATTGACTAGGGCTGATAGGTTCTTCAGGAAGGCCACATCCCAGGTGCCACTAGTGGTCTGAAGCTCAATACTAAGCGCCATGTAATGTGAAACTGGGATTGGGATGGGCGATGGTGAGGTTGGCGGGTAAACAGTTCCAGTAAACTGGACAGCTGGTATTGTGAAGCCTTGGAATAGGAAGCTTATTGGTAATGGACTGTACAGTATCTGACTGTACTGCGGACCTAGGGTAACCTCAAAGAGTAGTGATGCTGTTGGTGAGAACACGTAGGTTAAATTGGCCAGTGTGTTATTCTTAATGTCTAATATCTGTTCAGCTTGTATCTTGATTAAGCCGCCTGCAATAACCAGGTCAGGTAAGCCCTCAGAGTGGGGCCCAACAACCCCAAGACCATACCCATCGAGCGACGTTACGTTGAAGAATCCATCATAGAAGAAGTCGTACCCAACCAGTGTACCACCAAGTAGTAGGCTACCGTTGTAGTAGCCCTGGAAGGCATAGTTGGTGGTTGAGTAGATTGTTACTGTGCTCTGAGTTCCTGGGTTGTAGTAGCTGTAGGTTACGTTTATATAGGTTACGTTTATAGTGAAGTAAACTGGGTTACTCGAACCACCCTGGGCGAAGCCTATCAGGTGGCCGTTCTGGAATATCAAGGCGGGTAGGTATATGAAGGGCCCGAAGGCAACGTACTGGACGCCGTATATGCCTGTGCTGAACTGGGTGGCCGTTGGGTTGTAGGGGACTGAGGAGTTGACTATTATCGGTGTTCCGCTGTAGTACTCAGCAAAGGTTAGGGCAAGGTTAGGCCATACTAATTGCGGAACAGCAGCCGCTGGTGTGGTGGTGGCTAGGTCTAGGCCGAACCAGATGTATATGACGTTCAGGCCGGTCATGGGCATTGCGTGGTATTCACCGGTAGTACCGTTAACAAGAACCATTATGTAATACGGCTTACCGTTGGGGGCCTCCAGGTAGGCTGTGGTTGGTGAGGATGCGGCGGTAGTTAAATTGCCAAGCACATCACCGAGTAGGCTGGGTGCAGTGGTGAAGTTGAATATGACCCACTGGTAGCCCTCGTAGTTAAGTGTCACTATGACCATCCAGCTAGCTAGGAATGAAGAGTAGTTTAGGCTGCTTGGGGAGATTGGTAGCTCGAAGCTGTAGGTGAAGCCACCTGTACTGTTTGTGGTCACTGTAAAGCTCTCACCAACCAATAAGCCAATGTCGCTTGAGATATCCGTGTTGAAGTAGCTTAGGTAGGAGCCTGGTACCAGGGTGCCGTTGGGGTATGTTATGTCTGAGGCGTTAACTATATAGAATGTTATCGACTGCCCAGCTATACCGTAGTAGGCTGGGACCGTGTCGTAGAGTAGGTGATACATGCCTAGTAACGTCGAGTTAAGCCCAGTTACGTAGGTTACCGGCGGTTGGGCGTATGCTAGGTTTAGTGATATTGTATAGGTTTGATTAACTATCGATATTGCCTTAACCGCGTGCCCCACCCCCACTAGCGTGAGGGCTAGGGCTACTGCGAGTATTGGCAGTAGTTTTGTTATTCCGTATTTCCCGGATTTACTGGACATAGGCCCCTCCAGCAACCACCCCTATTTAAGGAACCCCCTGTGGGTCGTCATAGAACAGTTAAAATAAGCCTTGGAACCTTATGAACGCATTGCTTTTCCCTAGTACTCACGCATACCAATCATTAAACCAAACCCTACTGAGCCTTCATACACCCAGTTCACTAGCGTTTCCTATTAGATGGTGCCTCCTAACCCCCAGCAGTCGGTTAAGTTATGTAGGAACTGTGAGTCAAGCCGATAGGGAACAGTTACGCTCAGTCTTTAGAGCGACTTATGGCTATCTGCTAATGGGTTAATTATGCAGGGCTTACTTAACCAAACTACTGTTAAGTGATATGAACAATCATGAAGACTAAAACAGCCCACTTGGGTGTAAATCAGAAATTAAGGACCTAAAGTCATATTACATTATTAAACAAGCGTAACAAATGCAAAAGTATATGAATTGAACTATTATGTAATTAAGCTTAGGTTTCCAGTGGAAAGTTAATATTAATTTACCTACTATTAATCAGCCCTAATGCACTGCTCAACCCGTAGGCATTTATCTGCCCAAGACCATCCACTGGGTTCCACATGCCCTGTATTACCCAGTACAGCCCATTCTCGCCACCTAGTGTTACAAACATGGCACCGGGTATTCCCGTGTAGAACTGCTGTGTTGGGTATGCACTACCCCAGGCATAGAATTGTGGGTACTCATAGTAATAAAGTAGATATAGGTTCGGCGCCAAATCACCTATTACATACGATTTACCAAGGTAGCTCTGTATGGTCGCTGTCATGCCTGCCGATAGTGGTGTGGCTAGGCTTGTTCCTCCTATTAAATACGGTGGTATTACACCATTAAGTACGATTAGTACTCCGGTGAATGGGTCTGCATCAGCCGCTATGTCCGGGACACCCCTGTGACCAACCGTATAGATATAGAATACCCAGGTCCGGCTCATAGACGTAGATGTGCTCATAAATTATATGCACCAATGCCTGCCCTGGGGTTTCTGGAAATGCGAAGGAGTAACCACCACCGCTACCCCACATATAATATGCATTCCAATCCCACGCGTACTCAATTCTACTAGTTATCATACTACCAATTATGCCTTTGAGCGTTGTGCCACCAACAGCTGTGACCCATGGGTCGCTGGCTGGATTTAATACACTAGCTTCCATAGGCATGTTATAAGCTAGCCAGTACGTATCAAAAGCACCTGAATCTCCAGATGCTGCGAATACTCCAATTCCCTCGGCCGCTGCCTGCATGAATATCTCGTCGTATGCATAGAGTAGGTTATAGGCTGGCGGTGGGTAATAGAACATATCCTCATAAGCACCCCAACTCAGGCTTATGAAGTTGGCTAGGTGGTGCGCAACAACATACTCAATATCAACATACAAATCATCGCCTGAGTCTGGGGATATTACGAGGAGTATGTTGGCACCAGGAGCCATTGTGTGGGCATACTCAATATCTAGAGCAGTCTCCCAAGCCCAACCTGCAGCAGTTGATATATCCTGAGGCGTCAGTATTGGAATACCCGTTGGGTAAATAACATTGCATTGTGTTGGGTTGTACGGTAAACCAAAGTATTCGCTAAATGTCTCTAGGTCATTGCATGCCGCCGACACGTACTTAGATGGCACATAACTTGAATTGAAGGTTGCTTCATAAGCGCCTGCGAAGTCTCCGAAGGCATCGACAATAGCTATTGTTACGCCTTTCCCTGTGTATCCTGTGTATGTGTAGCCTTTGAATAATGGTAACTCATCATATATGAGCTCGAGACCCTTCGGTAACCATATCTCGGCCTGGCGATACCTAATCTGTAGGGGTACTCCATTGATTACTGTTACGTTCGTACTCAATACAGCATTTACATTCGTCGTATTTAGATAAAGCATTTCA
>Ga0081534_100630_pt1 | contig 11030 bp, 9 predicted proteins | sample MonGeyMetagenome_FD_71019 | JGI IMG/M metagenome (GOLD analysis project Ga0081534, IMG submission 71019) | Hypoxic/sulfidic aquatic microbial communities from Monarch Geyser, Yellowstone National Park, USA - MG (SPAdes) v1 (version 2) | ecosystem: Environmental > Aquatic > Thermal springs > Hot...
AAGCCCACATGGTTTAGGAGGTTTAGGAGGGTGTTTAAAAACAGCCTACACCCCACGGCACCCACCAGGTTCAGCGGCTCAAAGGCTTTAATAAGGCTTACCTTGAAGAATAAACCAACAGTTAACCATAAGGCTAAACACAACACACAATTCAACAAAACCCCTCTAACAAAGACCTAAGGCTTCATTGGTAGCCAAATACCCTTAGGCCCACAGTAGTAATCCCAAGTAGAGCCAATGGGTTCGGTAATATTGAGCCTGTAAACCCAGTACCCATAAGTCCACCCAGCTGGCCAGTAGCATGGTGCAGGCTTGCCCCAAGCCGCCTCAGTGAGCACCCATGTGACATACTGGGCTCCTAGGAACGTCATGTTTAGGATGTAGCTGTCTGGTGTTCCTGGCTTAACCCTGATTACTTGGATGAGGCATAGTCCTGGTGGGTTGAGTACAAGTTGCATTAGGGTTGGCGGCACGTATGATTCATTAACAATAGCCATAATGTACGTGCCATTGTTCAGTAGTTGGTATACCCCAGGGCTTACTGTGAGGCCCCAGGGTGGTAGGCTACCCACGATGTTTGAGCCGTATAACCCAACAATGTACCCGTTCCCAGGGTAGTTAATGTTGATTAAGTATGAACCAGCGCCAAGTCCATAATAGGAATTGCCCAGGTAATTCAACACCACCAAGTCCGGTGTCACATAAGGGACATACTCCCTGATGCCAGTCTTGGGGAACGTGTACACTGCGGCGTAATTGCTCATCATCTTCTGGGCGATGTCCTGCGGTATGAACCATGCGCCAAGCCAAACTACGCTGGCGTTGGGGAATATCCACATTGTCCCAATACAGTAGCCTAACGGCAGTGTTAGGTTGGCTAGGCCAGCCATGCCTAACCCGAAGTCAGCCTTGATGAAGCCTAGGATGCTTGCTGGGTCACTCATGTTGAGTGGTGGGAAGAGGCTGGCATTCTCAACCACGGTTGTTGTCACTGTTAGAGTGTAGGGTAGTGTCGTGGTGCTCACGCTTGTTGTGGTGACAGTGTGGTTTACCGTGGTTGTCGTTGGCGGTAGTGTTACCGTGGTCGTGTGGTTTATGATGGCTGTCGTGGTGGTCGTGTATGTTGTTGTGTAGGTTACTGTCTCAACCCTCCCACTCACAGTCGTGGTTGACGCCACAGTCCTAGTCACAGTGACTGGTACTGTCACCGTGGTACTGTTCACTATTGTCACAGTCCTGAGGTGGGTTAAGCCTGGTATTGGCGTGAGGTAGCCTACTACAGCACCCAAACCAAGGCCAATCACTATGCCCAACACCACCCATGAGGCAATGTACCTGTTAAGGTACACCATAACCCATTACCCTTCGCCTCACCTGAACCCCAGCACCATTATGCCTTGCGGGAAGCCCACCACCATCATCACGCCTACTCACGTAAATGTAGACGCCTCCCCTAGCCCTCCTAACCACGGCAGTACCCCTACTAGTCATGGTGATTAAAACGCATTAATGTTTAATAAGCTTAACCCGTGGTTGGTGCCTGCATTGGGTACTCCTAGGCTGGCACAATCTCAATTATGAATGCCTTATTCACGTAATGCACCCTCCCATCAACCATTACCTGAATCCAAAACCTCCTAGCCTCAACAACAATACCCTTGAGGACTGCCCCATTGGCGAGCGTAATTGTAACAAGCCTACCAGCATAGGCCTCACTGAAGTCACTATGCTTAACCTGCTTAGTCTGCCTACCCTGCTGCGGCCTATTACCCTGCTGTGGCTTAGGTTGAGGCAGTGTACTGGGCATACTTGGCTAGCCACCAGGGTGTTTATAAGACTATACCGTGGCTACCAATTGCCAACCGAGACTCTAGGCCACCTTTGCCGCTATCAAATATGTCTAATGGTTTTTTGACGGGGGTGCAACCACGGGGCCTGAGGGGGGTGGGGGGTGCCTGTACCATCAAGACTCCTTGCGCCTAATGTAGAGCCAGCAGGGGTAGGGGGTGCAACTCATTGGTTGCACCCAGTTGCACCCTGGTTGCACAGTTGCACTTATGATCCATGGTCAAACGTATTGTGCCGCCTACGTTACATGTAAAATGAACCTGGGCCACAATGGACTGCCTGCGCTGTGTATAACTATTTATTATTTAACTAGAGTAACAGCCTCACCCTCAACCTTGACGGCGCCACGCCACTCCAGGTACTTAACCGCCATGGCCACGTGGTCGCCTAGGGTTAAGCCACCCTCGAAGGCGTCGGGTAGGTCAGGCTCACTCTCCCTAACCATCTTCACAAGCTCACTGAAGCTAACCCTACCCCTTGCCTCAAGGAGCCTTGGGATTAGGCCTGTAACCCACTTCGAATGCCAACCACCAGGTGTTACAATGTCCCCAACCACCACGATGCCTAAGCCCTTGAGTTGCATTAGGATAACCCGCATGTTAATGCCCTCACTCCTGAGTACCTTGTAGTGAATTGGGTGCCTGCTCTTGAACGCATCCTCAAGCCAACCAACCCTCACTGGGCCTTTCCCAACCGCACCAATTATGAACGTGATTGCAAGCCTGGCTGAGACTATGCAATCCTCGCTGTTGCAAAGCCTCCTGGCAATCCTATCCACCGTGGCGATGTTCACTGGCGCCTCAACTGCCTCGCTGTGTATTATAGATTGCCTGATTACAATGGCCTCAACTGGCGCCTCACTGTAGTTGATGAAGTCACCAATGTTGATGGTTGCCTTTGCTTCGGGTTGGGTTGGGGAATCATGGTTCATTCCACCACTGGCGTGAGCGCCATGTAGCTCTTGGTTTGGCTCAGGCTCAGGCACAGGGGTATCCGCTTGCCCTCTCTGATTAGCCCCGCTTGAACTACCCTCAACCTCGGTCTTAGGGGCATTAGCCTCACTTACGTTCCCCTCAACCTTAACCTCACTGCCCACTGGTGGCTCAAGCTCCTGTTCGGGTTTTGTCTTAACCTCAACCTTAGCCTCGGGCTTAGTCTCATTTACCCCACTTGACTTACCCTCAGTCTTAGCCGCATTTGCCTCGCTGGGCTTTGCCTCACTTGTCTTACCAACAACCGTAAGTATATTCTTATTAACCTTAAGCAACCCCATTCCCTCCATGGCCATGATGATGATGTCTAAGGTGTCCGAGAACAAAGAGTCCGCATCATCCGTGTTCAGCTTCTTAACCTCATTGTAGAACTTGTCCCACAGTTCCCATTTCCCAACCACACCCCTCTCAACAATGAAGCTCACTATCTGTTCGATAATGGGCTCAAGCTTGTTTACTACCTCGCTATTATACTTGAAGAGGATAATCAACCACGATTTAACCCTGTCAACAATCCCCTTCACATCAACCACAGGCCCCTCAGTGCCCTCAGTTGGCTTAGCCTCAATCCCTGCGCCTGCCTCAGTAACCTCAGGCTTTTGGGTGGGCTTGGACTCAACCCCACTTGACTGCGCATTAGCCTCAGTTTTCGGTTCACTTGCCTCAACCTTAACCTCAGGCTTAGGCTTTGGACTAGCCTCAGTCTTAACCTCAACCTCACTTTGCTTCGGCTCAACCTCGGGCTTGGGAGTGGGCTTGACCTCACTTGGCTTTGATTGCCCAGCCTCTGGCCTTGGGGCATGCTTAACCTCAACGTGCCTTCTGATCCTACCCCTCAATGCCTCAAACACGTCCCTGAACACCTCAACGTCAGGCACACTGTACCATTCACTACCCTTGAAGAATACGAATGGCCAAGGCAAGTATTCGGGGTGCTGGTAACCATACTCGAGGTAGCGTTGGTACTCCCTAGTATTAGCATTTTCAACGAGCCTGCTGTGAATCTCCCTGCACTTGTCTAGGCCAAGGCGCTTGGCCGCACACCAATTGCCCAGCACGTAGCTGAATCGAATGCGGCCGTCATTAACCCTAACCCCCTCGTTAAGCATGTATTTAACCACTATGTTCCACTCCTCAACCTTACCCAGCTTAACATGTTTCCTTGGCCTACGCCTCGGCTGCCACTCAACCTTGTGCAGTATAATTCTATTAACTATACTAGTGATGAACCTTGGACTCACAACAGCCACATCCATGATGCTTGGGTCGAATTCAGCAGGTTTGAGGTCGGCGTCGAGGTACTGTGCGGGCTTGCCAGTCTCCTCATGCAGGTAGCCAGGCACACGCAGAAGCTTAACGGCGTTTATGAACTGCATGTCCACAAGGCCCCTAACCCTCCTTGCAACCCTACCCAGAAGGCTTATCCCCATAGTCCTATAGAATTCACGGAGCGTTATGTTGAGGCCCTCTGCCCTTACCCCAACCACGGGATTAGGGAGCCACACGGCGACGTAGAATGACTTATGGCCACTGAACTCAACATAGACATCCTTGACGTAGGACAGCAGGTGGTCTATAACCACCTTCGTTGCCCTCCTTGCCTCCCCAAGCTCCGAGGCGTCCTTACCCTCAACCTCAACCACAAGCTTCTCAAGGGCGTAGAGTTCACTCGAGTAAACCTTTGCCTTCCTCCAGTCATCACCTACTGTACCGTAGTTGAATCCGACTTGAAGTGCGTAGCCTGACTTGAATGTGTAGTTAAGCACGTCATCAATGGTTGGGGTTAAGGTACCGAACACGTTGTTAGACGTGGCGTCGATACCCATGCCCGGGCCAATGACGGCGACAAACCTCTGCTGTGCGCCATGGCTAACAATCCTCAAGTCCCTTGCTAAGAACGTCTTAATCTCATTAAGGCTTACGCCACTGTAGAGCCCCTCCGCCAGCTCCTTCCCAAATTTCCCTAGAATCAGAGCCTTAGCGATTTCAACAGTCTCCACGGTGTATCACCTTTGTAAAAGAGACATTGGGTGCAACCGTGCAACCGGGTGCAACCAGGCGCAACCAATGGGTTGCACCCCCTCTCCTGTGCACTGCACCGTAGCCACCCACGTTCAGTTGACTTGCCTCTGCGCCCCAGAGCCCCACCCCCTCCCCCACCCACCATGGTTGCACCCCCGTCAAAGCACCATTGGTCATAGTGCCGTCACCCAGTTTGCCCACTGTCAACCCCACCTTCCTCACCATCCTCCTCACCCTCAATGATGCCGACATTGATGATTGCATTGATTATTTCATCAAGCGTGAATGAAAAGGCCTCTTTCCCACCAAGAGACCTGAGCTTGCTCGGCTTCTTACCCATGAACGCGTCCCTCCTCCCACCAATCAACGCTGAGCCGTTGATGAAGGCGATTCTCACAATACCATTGTTAAGCATGCCAACTAGGCGCCTGGCCACCTCACCCCACTCCCCGTTTTGCCCAGCTACACCCTCAAGACTCATATTATCACCCTGGATGGCGCCAACCGTCCTCAACGCATTCTCAAGACCAACTCTAACCTCACCCACGCTAACCCTCATGTCCCTTGTGAAGGCTACCCCATCCTGGACTCCAGCCTCAAGGAGGGTTAACAATAAGTTCGGTAGGTCGGTTTGCCTTCTGTTAGCCCTAGCCAACTCCTTCAGCCCATTGATAAGTGTAATAACATCATTCCCGCTTGTAAAGTAGCCAGACCTCTCCTCAGCCTCCATCTCCTCAATTGCCCTAACAGCCTCCTCAAGCTCCTCAACAGCCTTAACGACCTCTGGGTCATTTGCGGCGTCACGCTTAATCAACTCCAACATGATGTGTACAAGCTCATCGTAAGTACCGGCTTTCAACAACTCCTCCCAATGTGCGTTGAATAGGTTGGCAAGGTACCCTATGAGTGGCTTCACCCTCGGTAACTCAGCGTATGCCGCCGCCCCATTGAGGAGTGCGTCGACACCACCCCTCCATGGGATGAAGCGGATACGCCTGATATAAGTGTATGGTGATTCGTTAACGGCAAGGATGTTGAGAATCTTATTCCTATCAGTGACATTAGTATTGATGATAACACCCCTACGGCTTCGGAAGACCGCCCCAAAGCCCTCACCGTAGGTTGCGGCATGGACGCCAATAATGTTCTCTCCAACTGCAGCGGAGTGGATAATGTGCCTATTGTTGGCTAGGTCACCGGCCTTCTGCTCGTCAAGGATAAGTGGTAGGCCGTTGTGGGCTACTAGGTTCCTGAATTGAGGCTCAGTGCGGACTGACCCCGAAAGAACAAGCATATACCTCTCATCACCAGGCTCAACGCCAAGGATAATTCTGGCTATAATCTCCCTGGCCAGGGTTGAAAGCCCCAAGCCGCCTTGGCTCATATTAATGATAATTGGGTCGACGAATTGAGTCTTGATTCTCTTTATGGCGGGGGTTACTAGCTTCGCAATGGCGTAGGCTATGTTCGCCTTTGCCTCAATGTTATTTACCTTATAATACTTATCAACCCACTTCACAATGTCCACAAGCGCCTTCGGCCCATAGTTGTTAAGGTCAATGGCGCCGTATGGGTCAACGAACCCATACCCAGGCCACAGTCCTGGCGTTAAGGCAACCTCGAAGTACCTTGTCCTCGATAGGTAGTCCAAAAGCATGGCCATGATGAACCCCTCATCGCCAGTTACGTAGAATCCTGGCTTGGCCAATATGGGCTCTAAGAGCTTAGCTGGGTTTCCCGGGTCGAATGCTATTGGCGACTTAACCAACTCACCATCCACGAACGCCACCAAGTAGTCCCCACCTGTGATTGGGTCATGGACAATAGCCATCCTTGAAGGCAATGCACCAATACTACGCCTCCTAACCGCCCCTTCAAGGTAAACATTGACGGTGTATAGTACAATGACATCACCCCTCGGTACAATGTAGAAGTACTCATGACAAATCCACGCATTCTTTCTATATAGCTTATCAACACACTTCCTAGCAACCTTGTTGATAAGCGAGTAATCCTGCAACTCTCTAATACTACCCAAGCTTTCAAGCGGCTTAAGCCCCCTAACCTTCCGCTTGACCTTCCGCTTGAAAAAGTCTGCAAACGGCAATGCCTCAACCATCAATGTAAATGCATTTAAAATCGGCGTTAGGTCATTTTTTACCCTTTCAAAGTTACGCTTATCAACACTTATTTTAAAAGTATCACTAACTATACTAATGAGGAATTCAAGCAGGTCGTCAGCGTCCACTGGTATCAAAAACCTCCCAGTTGGTTTACTACCGCTTGACGCTGCCGTTACTATAACCCTTCCGTACCTCCGTGATATTGCAAGCCTAACCTCAACCACATCATCCGAAGTGCGCCCTTGAATTGTGAATTTCACAACCCTCGGTACGTTCAAACCAACCACGCCACCCTTGGCCCAAAAGAATACACTAGGCCCACACACCCTAACACTCCCCCACACATTTGGGCATTCCCATTTACTAAAGTCCTCACTTACAACTACCCTAACACCCCTACTCTTCAACCTCCGCCTCTCCCCACCATGCCCAGCCTCCTTAACCCCACCTTGTGAATTTTGACTCTGACTCATACACCATCACCTTCAATCGGCCTTAACCTGACTTCCACAACCTCACCCCTTCTGAAGAGCCCCCTGTACCTCAGCGGGATGGCAATACCAATGGTAGTCCTACTACGTGCCTTAACCTTAGCCGCAAAGTCAATAACATCACCATTAACCCTCACAGTCACAAGTACACGACGTCCCACCAGCTTGCGTGCCAGTATGCTACACCCACCATTGAGCCCAATTGAGGCGTATAGGTAGCCGCCACCATGAACCCTAGCCCACAGTACAATGCGGCCTGATTCATCCCTACATTTGGTGACCGAAAAACTTAAAAATTCGGTAGCCGTTGCCCTCATGGGCTTTCACCTGTTTGGCCCGCGAGACTGCGTGAGGTGGCGATGAGCAGCAAACCCCCCATCAACCACCACCTCCTTCCCTCCTCCTTGAATGCCTCTTAACGCCAAGTAACCTTAAGACAACCCAAATCTTGCCATCAGGGTCCTTGGACTGCTCTACAATGGGTAGCATTGGGGCTAGCTTTCGTGGGTAAAAGATGACCAAGTAATCATGCCCATTCGACTTATAGAACCTCAACGAACTATTGAACATTGTGATTAACCGCTCCGTCTTGTCCAAGACAGCAACCTCAACGGCCTCATTAACGTGCCTCCTCAGCAATTCCACTGCGTCACCAGTTACCCTAAGGGCAACGTCCCCATTACTCCACCTCCAAAGCGTGGCCTTCACCGTCAGTTCCCTAATCCCGCTTATCAACTGAACTCGACCCTCCATTTAAGGGGTTACCTTAAACAGCCTAATAAGCTTTACGCCTTAATACTTTCGGTGAGTACTTTCAGTGAACAGGGCTGTTTGCCTTGAGTCTCATGGTTAAAAAGTTCATCCTCTCTGTAAAAAATGCTACGTAAAATTTATAACCCTCTACGTAGTTACCTAGACGATGCCCAAGGTGTTCAGTAAGTACGTCCCCCCAGTCATTGAGTGCCTGGCTAGGAACTACGATGGTGACCCAGTCCCAGTAACCAGGGTACGCTCCTGCCTAGGGGCGTTTAAGATGGGTGGGGAGGGTGAGGTGTACTATGGGTTGAAGTATGGAATTGAACTAGGCTACGTTGAGGAGGTGCCATACGGTAGGCTCACCAGGTACAAGCCCACGCTTACCGGCGTGGTGAAGGGTGCAGTAATGGATGCTGTTATGGAGGCGTTGGGCATCATGGATGAGAGGGTTATCGACCTCACCGAGCGCCTGGGTGAAATACTATATAGTAATTTTCTACTAGACCTCCCTGACGCCATCCTAGTCGCCCTACACGGCACCAAGGGGATTGAGTGCATATGCTGCACAGAGGATGGAGGGTGCTTCAGCTACAAGCGCATTGAAGGTAAGGAAAGGGTTTACCTAGGCATGATTGTCCTCAAGGTTCTTGCTGGTGTTGAGGTTAGGGGCGTGAAGCCGAGGGACTACTGGCTGTTGTTCAGTTTCGTTAGGGATGAGACTCTCTTCTACCTTAGGCGTGGATTCAGGGGCTACGTCTTTCACCTTATGCGTGGCTTCAAGGGCTATGACCCGGAGGCTGCGGCTAGGGCAACACCGCTCATTACCCTATTCCTACTGAGGTTCGACCGTAACTGGTTCGTACCCAAGTCCAAAGTCAGGCAATTGGCTTTGAAACTCTGCCGCCAATAGTTACGGTTAATGTGGGTTAAAAACATGCGGGATTGAATGTTTCTGTTACGGTTATAGGGCCTTGAGAGCCCGTCCCCGCAAGGGGGCCCGGGTTCAAATCCCGGCCCCGGCGCCATGTTTATGGTTGCTTCGCTGTTGGGTTGGGAGCCTTTACTGGGCCTGGATCCTCTTCGCAACTTGGTTGGAGGGCTGGTGTGGGTGGGAGAAGGGGAAAGGGTGTTTGTTTTGATCGTAGTTTTTATGGTTTGGTTGTTGCCGTGGATGTGTGCAATTGGTGTGTTACTTTACACATGCGCTCCATGATGAGACTCCGGTTACGTATTGTGATGCACTTGGACTCATGGAGTATGTCCATGATGTTGATGATGGGACTAGGCCTGTGCTTGAGCCTGTTGGCTGTGCGGTGAGCCACCAACCACCATCAACCCAAACATACTCATAGGTGATGAAGTAAAAAGGACAAAACGCAGAAGGCGAAGGCTGCAAACTAGTCATAACCTCAGCACTCATGAGCACTGGTAATAGTGTCTCATATTCTGTGCCGCTTGAGTAGTTTGGTAGTATCCAGATGGGTGGTGATGTGTCTTCAAAGGCATTTGCGTACAATTCGTTCGTATTCGCATTATTTAGGTTAAAGGTCCACGTGATGTTATCCTCAGCAATATTATCGATACCATCCGCCATCGGCGATAGAGTAACACTAACAGTCTCACTACCACTCGGTAGGGTTACTGAATACGTAAACTCCATTGTGGGGCCCTCAGGCCCTATTTCGACGCTGAAGGAGTAGCTGGACTCCTGCGAGCTCGCCGGAGGCGAGTAACTATTCAGCATGCTGCCGAAGGGGGAGTTGTAGAGGTTCTGCTGGTACTCGTAATAGCTATAGTAGTAGTCAATAGCGCCACTCTCCATGAGGACTTTACCACCATTATCAACCATTGTTGTGGTTGGTTCATAACCAACGAAGCCGTATACGTAGGCGGGTATGTTCGGTGGTGTTGCAGTAGCCCAAACCTGGTTGCCTATCTCCAGGCATGTGTCATAGTAGAATGTTCCATTGCCATCACTATAACCCTCAATACCCTGTCCCTCCGTATACGGTGCACCACTTATGTAATTCATTAATGGGGCTGCCCATATGAGGTAATTATAGTTACCTTCGTAGATGCCGGGCTCTAACTCGTTGGCGCCCTCGTAATAATTCGAATAAGCTAACCAACACGGGTCCTGGGTCGGGTCTAAATTAACACCTACCTGGGCCTGGCTAGTTGATGGATGCTTTAATATTATGTACATCATCACTGCCCTTAGTACATCCCTTGGCATTGCTGGGCCAATGATTAGGTAGCGCGGCCCGCCAAATGCCACTGCCAAGGCCTCCTTGCTCCCTACCGGTATTTCTGGGTATGCGATTAGGTAGTCGCTTGGTTTACCAGGCCCGCCCCACCTGGTCAAGTTAAGCACACCATACCTCCTAGCCCATGAGTAGGCCAGTAGGTACTCCATTGCCGGTATATCGCTTGTGTTTCCGTAGAGCATGACCAGGTCGCCCTTGGTTATTAAATTGGTTAACAAGTCAATCACTGGGCTCGTTAGGTTAAGCTTGACCCTGCCATTGACTACGCCAACAACAACACGATGCTCAATCACAGAGTAGCCTACGAGTACCGTTGAGTTACCGGGTAAGGAAGGCAATTGACTCAGGTTAACCGGCTTAATAAGCGACTGAGGAACACCAACACCAACAAGCCTTTGGATTAATGATTGAGGACCAACAACATATATCGGCATATTCAGGCTAACGTTAACCGGCAAGCCCACCGGCGCTGGAGCATTAAAACCAACCCCCACCGGTGTGCTTGACTTATTGATCACGTGCATTGTGGTG
>Ga0081534_100632_pt1 | contig 11015 bp, 10 predicted proteins | sample MonGeyMetagenome_FD_71019 | JGI IMG/M metagenome (GOLD analysis project Ga0081534, IMG submission 71019) | Hypoxic/sulfidic aquatic microbial communities from Monarch Geyser, Yellowstone National Park, USA - MG (SPAdes) v1 (version 2) | ecosystem: Environmental > Aquatic > Thermal springs > Hot...
CCACCAACAGGATAGACCTCCTGGACCCGGCCCTCCTCAGGCCGGGCAGGTTCGACAGGCTCATAGAGGTACCCCTGCCTGACAAGAGGGGAAGGGTCGAGATACTGAGGATACACACGAGGAACATGAAGCTCAAGGACGTTGACCTGGAGGAGGTAGCCGCGCTCACCGAGGGGTTCTCGGGGGCTGAGCTAAAGGCGGTAGTCACAGAGGCCGGCTTCTTTGCCATAAGGGAGGGCATGAACTACGTGACGCAGGAACATTTCATAAAGGCCATCGACAAGGTAAGGAACAGGATAGAGAAGAGGAGGCAGCTCTTCGGCACACACATCTGACCCCTCTCCACCCTTGAGGGACGAGAACAATTAGAGCGGTCATCACTCCATCATCGGTTCGGGCTCTTCTGTAGCGTGGAGGCTGTCGGAGCTGCTCCATAGCTGATGTCGAGGAGTTACGTTCATAAAACTCTGGTTCTATAACCTGCCTCCCATAACTATCTAGAGGCAATGCTCCAAGCCTAGGCGGGTTGAGAGCAGATAGGGGCTCTGGTCATTAGGCCTGAGGGCTGCCCATAGCCCACGGGATCCCCCAGGTCCGTGAGCTAGGTGAAGGTCCCTGGTTGTAGCGAATGAACGCGAGCTGATGAGAATGAGCGCGGGGGAGCAGACAAAGTTCTACGCGTCTGGTGGCTATGATTCTCGCGCGGGGCGTTGCTCGAGACGCTTGACAAAACGACATGACGCTGGGGATGCGGAGGGCCTTTGTCAACAGCGCCATGTTCAAGAAAAGTTCTTCTGAGGCAGCCCTAAAGGAAGGAGCCGATCATTTATCAAGCCTGCACAAGGCTATTAAAGTCGCCGCCTAGGCTTCACATAAGGGTTTTATGGTAAGGACTCGCAGCAGGCTGCTGCTGGAGGTGCTTGAGGTCCTCTCCGCCCCTTACTCTGTGCTCTCAAGGCTCATGCCTCAGATGGCGGCCCTTGCCATTATAATAGCCATAACTGCCTACGTATTCATGTACTTCCAACACGTCGACCTACTGTCGGCAGTGTACGCATCTGTGGGCCTAGTGACTACTATTGGCCTTTATACCCCGCCATTAAGTGCTATGCCCAGCTCTGAGAAGCTGTTCCTGACCGTGCTGGTCTTGGCCTCAGTAGCGACCTACACTACCATAGTAATGAATATAGTCTCAACTGTAACTAAGAGGACAGTGTGGATTGACGCCAGGGCCAGGTGGAGGGCCTCGCACGTGAAGGATCACGTAATAGTGCTTGGCGACATGCCTGAGGTGGCGACCGAGCTGGACAGGATGGGCATCGAATACGTTATGGTTACAAGCAACGAGTCCCTGGCCGCTAGCCTTCAGAACCACAGAGTGATAATAGGAAACCCCACAAGCGAGAGGGAGTTAAGGGCCGCCGGAGTAGAGTTTGCGGCAGTTGTCATAATAGCTCTGGACAACGATTCCGACTCGCTCACAGCCCTCATCAGGGTGAGGAAACTTAACCCGAAGGTCAGGACAGTAGTGCTGGTACACAACGAGGACCTCACAGACGTGTTCCTCGACGCTGGGGCGTCACAGGTGGTTAGGCTCAAGAGGTTCATAGGGAGGGCCCTGGCAGGCATGGCGCTTTCAGGCCACCTTGGCGGCGTGCTTTTAGAGTCCACCGAGGGCAGCAGCAAAGCGCTTCGCCAGGCGGGCTACGGCATTGGCTTCTTCAACGTTGAGAAGGGCTCCAGGTGTGACGGCATGGCCTTAAAGGAGCTACCAAACGGCGTCATACCCGTCCTGGTTGAGCGTAACGGGGTCTTTACGCCGTACTTCTCCACGGACTTCAAGCTCAAGGAGGGTGACGGCCTCGTGGTGCTGGGCGACCCAACTAAGTTCACCAAAATAAGGGAGCTATGCTCTGCAGGGGTTTCGTAGGGACTTCCATGAATCTAAAGGGCTGGCTTCGTAGCTCTACTCTGTAAACATTACTCCCTCAGCCTTGACAGGAGGTCCTCAGCTATGGCCTGAGCCAGGGGTACTGGCACGGCCTCACCGACCATGTTGTACTGGGAGTCCTTGCCTCCCAGGAAGACGTGGTAGTCGGGGAAGCCCATGAGCCTGGCCTGCTCCCTGACTGTCAGGAGCCTGTCCTCGAAGGGGTGTATGAACCTGGAGGAGCCCATGACTGTTGGAGCGGGGCGGTCAGGGGCCAGCTTGATGTAGTTCCTGAACCTCCTGGAACCTGCTCCCTCAAAGGTTACAAGCGATCTGCCCCACCTTAGCCTCGGCACCTTTCTCATCAGCTTCCTTGGAAGGGTCGCAGGAGCGTCATGGTTTGGAGGCCAAGGCGCCCCTGGCTCAGGTAGCCCCTCAAGGGCCTCCATTACGGTCAGGGGCCTCCTCTTAACGAGGCTCAGCTTTACGTTAGAAACGAAGGCCCTCACCCTCTCGCTTGCCACCCCGTACTCCTCCGATCTAATTATGTTGAAGTAGACCTCATCATAGCCGCCCTTCCTGAGCTCGCCCTCTATGACCTTCCTTATGGGGCCCTCGGCGACGCCGCTGACGTTCTCTATGACGAAAAGCCTGGGCTTAAGCTCTGCTATGAGCCTTACGGCGTGAAGGTAGAGCTGCCCTATGGGGTCCGTCAGTATCCTGTCAAGGGGGTTTGGCATGCGGTTCCTGTTAGTAGGCGTGAAGGGCTCACAGGGCGGGCTCGCTATAATTACATCAAAGTCCCCCCTGCCAAGGCCTGATACCTCCCTTACAGTTCTCTCGCTCACGTCCTTTACGTCGTCAGCTATGAGGTAGGCATGGGGGAAGTTGGCCTTGTAGGTCTTGGCGACTGGCGGGTCGTTCTCGACCGCTACAACGACATTAAAGCCCGCGAGCTCAAAGCCCCTTGAGAACCCCCCTGCGCCTGAGAACAGGTCAGCGACCAAATAGCGTTGCCTCATCCTTCTTTATCTCCTCCTCGAGCCTCTTTATCCTCGCCTCAAGGGCCTTCACATACTCGCCGTTGTTGTCAGGGACCAACAGGGAGCCGCACTTAGGGCAGGTGAACTCGTACTCGAACGCGTAGTCAAAGGTGTACCTGGTGTGATCCTTAGGACATATATAGAACTCATTAGAGAGCTCATAGTTCAGCCTGGCCTTAAGCTTCTCGAGGACTAGCCTCTTCCTCCTCAGCAGGGCCAGGTTGAGGTCCTTGGGGTCAAGGTACCAGTAGTACCTAGTGGCGCCGGTCTCGGGGTGCTTGCCTCTGCGGTAGCTGGCTACGTGAAGGTCGTAGAATATCCTGAAGACCTTCCTCACGTCAGCCTGTTTGTAGCCCTTCATCGACTCGACCTCCTCGTCGCTTATCCCCTTCTCAGGGTCGACGGTAAGCAGGAGGTCAAAGAGGTCGTCAGCCATAGTCTCGTCTATGCCAGACTTCACTGCCAAGAGCCTTATCAGCTGCCTCAGCTCGTTAGCCCTTTTCTGGTCCTCTTCGCTCAACCCTCTTCCCCCTCTCAGACGGCACTATTACGGCCTTAGCGTCCGTATAGGTTAATAGCGTCTCCCTGCCCTTAAATAGCCTATCCAGGAATATCGCTAGCGCCGCTATCTCACTGTGAGGTTGCCACCCGACAGCAACGTTGTAGTCCGCCGCCCTATAGTAAAAGGGCTCGACCTTCTCGGCGCCTATGACTATAAGCTTGGGCGAGGGGGAGGAGGCTATCTCCCCTATTATCTCGTCCACGGTGAGCCCATACATCGTGAGGTGTACGACTTCCCCTCCCGAGGACTTCCAGGCCTCAACGTAGTCATGGCCATTAACGCCGCACTCGAAGTTTATCCTGCCGCCCCAGAGGTCTGAGGCTTTAACCAGGGACCTCCTCACAGCCTCATCACAGACTCCCTCAAGGACGAAGCCATTAGCGCCGAACGCCCTGGCTACCAGGGCGGCGTGCGTGGTGACCCTCTTATCCCTTGCTGGCCTGTGGCCCAGCCTCAACACGTATACCTTCCCGTAGACCCTTGCCAGCGACTCTAGGCCTTGCACTCCTGAGCACCTCTGATGCCAGGGCCTCAAGGTTTATTGCCTGCTTCGCTGACACTGGCACTATCGAGAAGGAGACGGTGAACTTCGAGGCTAGCTCCTCTATAACTGCGCTCACGGAGCTCGTGACATCAGGGCCTACCAGGTCTACCTTGTTGAGGGCAAATATGAGCGGCTTGCCTATAGCGTTGAGCCTGACCAGGAGCTCAAGGCCTGAGAGCACCTTCTCCTTTACTACGTCAAGCGGGTCTGAGGCGTCTACGACGAAAATTAGCACATCTGACAGCGCGGCCTCCTGAAGCGTTGAGTAGAAGGACTCCACGATCTCTGGCGGCACGTCCCTCACGAAGCCGACAGTGTCAACAAACATTAGCCTGGCGCCGTTAATCTCAACGACCTTATGCTTCGCGAAGAGCGTGGTGAAGTACTCGGGCCCTACTCTCTGCGACTCCCCGGTTAACGCGTTGAAAAGCGAGGTCTTGCCCGCTGAGGCGTAGCCAACTATGCCAACCACGATGACACCCATCTCCTTCCTCTGCGCCTCCTGCATCGCAACCCTGTCCTTGAGCTCCTCAAGTTCCCTCCTTATTCGGGCGATTCTCGACGTTACGTGCCTCTCGTAGGACTCGAAGGCGTACCTTCCAGGCCCCAGGAAGTCAACCTGCTCGCCCATCTTGGCCCTCCTTATATACTCTCGTATCAGGGGCAGCTCGTGCCTGAGCCTCGCCATCTCTATCTGTAGCTTGGCCTCCTTGGAGCCCGCGTGCAGGGCGAAGATCTCAAGGATGACCATAACCCTGTCTATAACCCTCTTGCGGGAGGCCTTCTCAAGCCTGTATATTGATGAGGGCTCCAGGTAGCCATAGTAAATAATTGTGTCAGACCCTGTGGCCTCAGCCTCCTCAGCTAACTTTCTCACGTACTCATCGCTTAGCCTTCTCCCAGCCTTAGCCCTCCTTATAACTTTAGTCACCGCGTAGCCCGCGCTCTCAGCTATGGCCAGGGCCTCCTGCTCATGAGCCAGGTACTCCCTTGCTAACACAAGCAGGGCCTTCCTGCTCCCCTGAACCTCCAAGACTAACCCTCATCCCTCCTTACGACCGCGACGTCGCCAAAGGTCAGCACATCAGGCCCTCCCTTCGTCTCCTCAGCCTCTCCCTCCTCATATTCAACGGGCTGAAGAAGCTTTATCTTAAACAGCTCCTCAATTCTCTTGGCAAGGTCTACAGTAGGCTTGACCTTGCCTCCCTCAATCCTCCTCACCAGGTCCTCGCTGACCCTCAGCTTCTGGGCCAGCACCGCGGTGGTCCAACCCCTCTCCTCCCTGGCCCTCCTTATCAGGTCAGGGTAATCGTCAACTACCTCTAACATGTCAGCCCTCTGCCTTCTGACCTTAGGTGTAGAGGTCGCCTTCTGGGGCTTCCGGGGGACCGGCACGGCCCTCCCGCTCTTAGTAAGCTTGGCGAAGCAGTCGTCGCATACCAGGACTTCGGCTCCCTCCAGCAGGACCCTGTGCCCGGCCCCCTTAATTGGGCGGCCACAGACCTCACAGTACAGAGTCAACTCAGGCCCCACTCTTGATAAGCCCCCGCGATTAATAACGGCTTTTACGAGGACTCCTTGCCCTTCTGCCTCATCACGCTGAGGCCAAGCTTCCTATAAGGACAGGTCGCGTAATTCTTCTCGCACTTAACGACCTTTGACCTAACTATATAACTTTCCGTGACCTTGCAGTAGGCTACGTATGAGCCCCCCACATCATAGACTTCGAAGAACTCGCAGCCCGACGAAGGCCTGTAGTTGAGCTGGTATATGTCGAGGAAGTAGATCCTCTTTGGGAGCTGCTCAGAGCTAGCCAAGCCCTTACCCGAAATAAGGTGGTTCTGCCGGGGAAAAAAGGAAGGCGCCTAGTCCTTTAAGTTATGATCACGTCTTGTACTCAGGCGGCAGGGCGTTTATCAGGTCGCGGACGGCCTGTATGCTCTTGTCGAGCCCCTTCTTCTCCTCCTCTGTGAGCGGCAGCTCAATGATCTTCTCAACGCCCTTACGGCCCAGGACCACCGGGACCTCTGCTATAACGTCCCTGTAGCCATACTCGCCGTCTAGGTAGACGCTAGCTATGAAGACCCTGTGCTGGTTCTTCTTTATAGACTCGGCCATCAGGGCCACGCCGGCAGCGGGGCCCCAGTTGCTGCTGTAACCGCGCAGCTTTGTTATCTCGCCCCCTGCCTGTACCGTCTGCTTAACTATCTCATCTATGTCGCTGGGCGACAGGAAGCTAGTCAGCGGGGCGCCCCCTATCGTGGATAGCCTTGGCGCTGGGAACATGTTCTCGCCGTGCATGCCTAGGACTACTGGATGTATAGAGGCGGGGCTGATGCCGAGCTTAAGGGAGGCATAGTAGGCTAGCCTGGGCGCGTCAAGCATGCCGCTGAAGCCTATAACCCTCTCCCTAGGCGCCTTGAGCTTCTTATACATGACGTAGGTCATGGCGTCCAATGGGTTAGTCGTCAAGATGACAGGCGCCTCAGGGGCGTACTTGCTTATGTTCTCGGCGACGGCCTTGATCACGTCAGCGTTGACCCTAAGCAGGTCCTCACGGGTCTGACCAGGCTTCCTGGGAAAGCCCGCCGTCACTATGACTAGGTCGGAACCCTCCATGCTCTTGTAGTCGGCCGAGCCGTAGGCCTTTACTGAGACCCCCAGCGCGGCAGCCATGTGGTTCAGGTCAAGGGCTTCGCCCTTGACAGCGTTCTCCTTCTCCTTGATATCTATTAGCATCACGTCGTCAAGCTCACGTATCAGCACCATGGCGGCCGTGGTGACTCCCACCCTGCCCGCGCCGCCCACTATCGTGATCATGCTCTCACACATTACGAAAAGGCTGGCATGTTAGCTAAAACCCCTTATGAAGGCCGCGACCAATACGCTCCATGACTATGCTTCTGAGGCCAGGTATAGCCCGTCCTCAATGGCCTGGGCGCCCTCGGGCGGTCTATCGGCGACGACGAACTCTGCCTTGTGTAGCGAGCCAAGGTCCTTAAGGTAAGGTGACAGCCTGCCGATAGTCGTGTAGACCCTGCCCTTGAGCGGCTCCGAGAGCCTGATCCCTCTCTGCTTCTTGAAGGACCAGATGGCGTTATTGACCTTCATTACCAGCTCGGCGTCCCCGGCCAGCTTATCAGCCTCGACATCTTCTATAAGTGGGCTAGGCAGCCTCTGGCTGTGGACGCTTGTTCCGTAAAGCTTCCTGAAAATATAGTCGGTTACAAAGGGCATTACGGGCGAGAGGAAAATCAGTATTGCCTTAAACGTCCTGTGGAGCGTGTACCATGCTGACTCCCTCTCCTCCCGAGGCCACTCGTCCGAGTAAGCCCTGTCCTTTGCAAGCTCGACGTAGTGAGAGGCGAAGACGTTCCAGGCAAGCTCGTAAAGCTGGACAGCGGGCTCGTAAACGTCAAGCTCCTCATAGCCCTGTACGGCGGCGTCCAGGTACCTCTGGGACAGCGCTAGGAAGGCCTTATCTAGAGGCGTTAGGTTAGCTGAGGCGGGCTCAGGGAAAGACGATATGAACCTGGCCAAGTTCCACAGCTTTGTGGCGAAGTTCCTGCCCGTTACTATTTTCTTCTCGTCATACTTGTAGTCGTACCCCAGCCTTGACGACGCGGCGGCCCAGAACCTGAAGGCATCAGCGCCGTACTTCTCGATAATGGGCTCAGGGTCTATTACGTTGCCCAGGCTCTTGTGCATTGGCCTCCCCTTCGGGTCAAGGCCCATCCCAGTTATCCTTATCCACCTGAAGGCGGGCCTGCCGGTGAGCTGGTAGACCCTCAGGAGGGTGTAGTAAAGCCACGTCCTTATTATGTCCTCCCCCTGGGGCCTCAGGACGTTGCCTGAGGCCTTATGGTAGAACTCGGGGTCCTCAGCCCACCTGGTTGCGTAGAGCATTGATATGCTTGAGTCGAACCAGGTGTCGAAGACCCTCCTCTCACCTACGAGATATTCCTTAGGCGCCCCGCACACAGGGCAGGAGCTCCAGGGAGGCTCCTCCTCCCAGGGCCTGTAGTACCTTCCTGGCTCAGGGACCAGTAGGGCTCCACACTTGGTGCACCTCCACAGAGGTATCTCGGTGCCGTAGTACCTGTCCCTCGATATGGGCCAGTCCATGGATATTGAGTCGATCCAGTCTATGAGCTTTCTCTTGTGAAACTCTGGCGCGAACTTAATGGTTGAGATGAGCTCCTTTAGGCGGTCCTTATAGTCGAGCTGCCTGAGGAAGAGCTCCCTCCTGTTTATTATCTGAAGGGGCGTCTTACACCTCCAGCACACAGGCACAGTGTGCCTTATTATCTCCTTCCTGACCAGGAGGCCGTTCCTCTCAAGCTCCTCGGCCACCCTCTTCCTGGCCTCATCTACAGGAAGCCCCGCCAGAAGGCCGGCCTCGGAGGTCATGACCCCCCTCTCGTCTATTATTACCTTAGGCTTGAGCCCTAGCTCCCTGAAGAGCCTCACGTCATCTTCATCACCGTAGCTGCAGACCATCTCAAGGCCGGTGCCAAAGTTCATGTCAACGCTGGGGTGCTCAAGTATGACCACTTCGTGGCCGAACAGGGGGGCTATTGCCTTACGGCCAGCGAGACCCCTGTATCTAGGGTCCTTGGGGTTATACACTATCGCAGCGCAGGCGGGGATAAGCTCAGGCCTCGTGGTTGCCACTACAAGGTAATCGTCAGAGTCGGCGAGTCTGTACTTTACGTAATATAGGTAGTCGTCCCTCTCATCGTACTCTATCTCAGCCTCTGCTAGCGTGGTGCCGCAGCGAGGGCACCACCTGACGGGCCTCTCAGCCTCATATATCAGGCCCTCCCTGAAGAGGCGAATGAACGTGGCCTGGGTAATGGTCCTGTACCTGGGGCTGTCGGTGCCGTCCTTCCAGTAGTTGAAGTCGCAGCCCATTCTCCTCCATACCCTGACGAGGTCCGCCTCGGCCCTGTCAAGGAAGTCGCGGCAGAGCTGTAGGAACTTCCTGCGGCCCTCGGGAGTCGAGGCAAGCTCCTTGGCGTTAACCCCATAGGTCTTCTCGACCTGCACCTCGACAGGTAAGCCGTTCCTGTCCGCATAGAAGGGGGCTAGCACGTAGTAGCCCTTGAGCCTGAAGTACCTGGCTATCATGTCTATCTGGGCGTAGTGGGCGGCGCCCCCCACGTGCCACTTGCCGCTGGCGTAGGGGGGCGGCGTGTCAACAACGAAGACCTCCTTACCCCTCCACTCATCAGGCTTAACAGACCTCTTCTCCTCGTCCCACAGCTTAAGCAGCTCGAGCTCCTTGCTGGGGTTCCACTTCGTCTCTTCAATCCTTGGCTTGAGCTCCAAAGCGGCCAGAGCCCTTGCCAGCAAAAAAGGTCAGCCGGATTATTGGCTTTACGGGAAGGGGTTGCAGGTTAGGCAGCTCGGGACGTGGGCAAGGGCGGTGGCTGTTATAGCCTTGGCTGTGGTCGCTGAGGCCCTGGGCATGAAGGCCTATAGGCCTGGCGAGCTCTCAATGACCCTGAGCTCCCTGGTGTTTTACCTGGTAGTGCTGACTTTCTCAGCGCTCCTGGCGGCTGCCTCAGTAGCCGTCTCAGGGTCCCTTTCCATAGGCCTCGCGGTGGCTCTCAGCCCTATCACCTTAATGGGTCCTGGGCTCGTAGAGGTCCTGGCTTACGCCTCGGCCCTCACGGCCTCTTTAGCCGTGCTATTTACATATCTTTTAGCGAGCCTCAGGTCACGGGTTCTCGCGGGCCCTCGCGTTAAAGTCAACTTAACCTTAGGCGCTCCCAACGCGGCATCCTTGGCCTCGGCCTCGCTTATGACGTACGTGGCATGGCTTGTCAGGCTCCCCCTCGTGTCGCCAACTTACGTGGGTCAGTGGACTTACGCGGCGCTCTCGCTCGGGGCGGCCATGATAGCCTCGCTGACGGCAAGGGGGTACCTGGACGGGCTTCTGCGGGGCTCCGCTGCGCTCCTAGGCCCGCTGGGCTTTGTGTTACTTCTGGCTATAGCTAAGGCCGAGAGGTCCTGATTAGTTAGCTTATTAACTCTTTACAAGGGTCACAGACCCGATGGGCACCTTGAGTCAAGAGAAGGACCACATGGACTTCGCCCAGGAGCTTGACCTAGTCATAAAGCCTGAGTCAACGTTGCCAGGCCTCAACAAGGAGGTGGGCTCCCTCCTAGGTCAGGGCATACCGCTGTTCAGCATAGGAGGAGGCTACTTCAGGGCGGCCCTGTCCCAGGTGCTCATAAACTTCCACGCGCGGAGGGGGTACTACATAGCTGAGACCCCCCTGATCAGCGGGGGCGAGCTCTTTGAGGTCTCAGGCCACATGGGGTACTACAGGCAGAACATGTTCGTCTTCAAGCTTGAGGACAGGGATTACGCGATAAAGCCCATGAACTGCCCCTTCCATGTATTGATATTCCTGAGCGAGCTGGGCAGGCACAGGAACAAGGTGAAGCTTCCATTCAAGATATTCGAGGTGGGCAGGGTCCACAGGCTTGAGCCCAGCGGGAGCGTCTACGGCCTTCTGAGGGCCAGGGCCTTCACGCAGGACGATGCCCACATAGTTACACCAGAGAAGGACGCCTTACAGGCGATATCCTCCGTCTTCGACGACATGATGACCATCTACTCGAAGGTCTTTAACATAGACCTTACGCCTGAGACCATAAGGCTCAGGCTAAGCCTCTCAGACAAGGGCAAGATAGGCGCTGACTTCATGGGTACCAGGGAGGAGTGGGAGAGCGCTGAGGAGTTCCTCAGGAGCGCCGCCGAGGGCATAGCGAAGAGGTACGGCTTCGAGTACCAGGCGGCGGAGGGCGAGGCGGCCTTCTACGGCCCCAAGATAGACGTAATAGTTAGGCTTGGCTCAGGGCCGGCCGCAAAGGACTGGCAGCTGGGCACCATACAGTTCGACTTTAACCTACCGAGGAGGTTCA
>Ga0081534_100634_pt1 | contig 11011 bp, 7 predicted proteins | sample MonGeyMetagenome_FD_71019 | JGI IMG/M metagenome (GOLD analysis project Ga0081534, IMG submission 71019) | Hypoxic/sulfidic aquatic microbial communities from Monarch Geyser, Yellowstone National Park, USA - MG (SPAdes) v1 (version 2) | ecosystem: Environmental > Aquatic > Thermal springs > Hot...
GTAGGGACACGTACCGACGTCGCAGTGGACGAACTCGCCCCAGAAGACGTTGTAAGCCGATACGAAGACAGCGAGCAGAACCAACAACAGCAACAAAAACCTCATACCGAGAACAAGCTAAAATTATTTAAACATTACGCCGAAAACCCCAACGACACAACACCACAGCCCCAACATGCGGCCCCCTACGCCGAACCCCTTCCGACGCCCGCCGCCTCAACGCCGCACGTCCCACGCAACCCAGAAACACGCCGACGTAACCCACACGCCGCCTACCCCCGCAGCCGACTTACATGGGTGGCGTAAACGCTTTAACCCCCACCTCCGGGAAGACGTGGTCGAGGTCGTCGCCGGCGCCGTGAAGAGCGGCGGCAGATACGCGAGGGCGGAGCTCGTGATCAAGGCGGGGGGCCGCGGGGCGAAGTTCAGCGTGGAGCTGAGCTACACGGTCAAGATCCAGTTCAACTCGTCGAGCCGCGAGGCGGCGGAGGAGGCGGCCGCCGTGCTTAGAGAGGCGGGCGTGGAGGCTGAGCTGAGGAGCTACTGGGACAAGTCGGTCAACAGGGAGAAGTGGTACGTGAAGGCCTCCATCGACAGTCTGGCCTCCGCGCGGAGGGAGCTCAGGGAGGCCCTGGCGCAGGTTATACGCGAAGCCGAGGAGGCAGGCCTCGTCGGCCGCGAAAAGGCCGATGCCTGGCTCGAGAAGCTGCTGAGGATGCGCTTCTCGGCATTGCTGGACTCCAGAGGCGCCTTGAGGGTGATGCACAAATCCACAAGCCCCCTCTCCGTGGAGTACGCGGCAGAACGCCTGGAGAGGCTCGGCCTCAGGCCCGGCGTGCACTACAGAGCCAAGAAGCCTCAGGGAGGCGGAAGAGGGTGGGTGGCCATAACCCCAGAGGGCCTCAGACGCCTCGCCCACCTCGCCGCCCGCGCCCAAGACGAGCAGATCCGCGCGGAGGCAACCCAACTACTGCAACAGGTGGAGGAGGCGGCGGAGGGCGAGGCCCGCCGCAGGCTAGAAGAAGAGATAGAGGCCGGCAGGAGCCGCGGCGCGGCGAAACTCGCCGGCTTTAAAACAGGCGACGTAGCAATCCACGAAGCCAAGGCGTGGATAGAAAAAGAACAGCTACGCATCTGGATAAGAGCCGAGGTAGGCGGCACGCCGCTCCAGAAGACGATCACCTTCACCCGCGGCGCCAGAGGCGAGGTAAGAGGCTACGCCTACGCCCACGCCGACGCGCCCGGCGGACGCGCCGCAGACGCCCACAGGGCGAAGACCTTGATAAGAGCCGTCACGGGCCACGAGCCCACGATCGTGGAGAGGCGGGACGGCGCCATCATGCTGAAGCTCACACGGCGCCACCTAGAAGCCCTCATGAAATACGCCGAAATACACCAGGAAGCCGAGAGGTGGCTACAGGAAACCAAGGAGGGAGCCCCCGCCTCCTAAAACATCCGCGGCCCAGCGAGCCGCCGCGGAGGGGCTACCGCCGGGCGCTGGAGAAAAGCCTCCTGAAGGCGCGAGCCATCTTGGGGCAGTTCGCCAGATCTGCCGGCGTCTTGCCTTGGTTGTTTCTGGCGTTTGGATCTGCGCCGTGTTTGAGGAGGAGAGAAGCCGTGGCGAAGGCGCACCTGGCGGCTGCGTAGTGAAGCGGGGTGTTGCCGTCCTTGTCGCCGGCGTTTACGTCGGCGCCGTGCTTCACGAGAATAGAGACAACGGCGTAGTTGCCCGAGCCGATCGTATGCTCGGCCCCGCGCGCCGCAATGTGAAGCGGCGTCTCGCCCCTTGCGTTTCTCGCATTGGGGTCCGCGCCGTGTTTGAGGAGCAGAAGCGCAACCTGCGGAAACATACGCCGAGCCGCTATGTGAAGCGGCGTGTTGCCCTCCGCATCCCTGGCGTTTGGATCCGCGCCGGCCTTCAGCAGGTGCTCCGCGGCGGACTCATCGCCGCACCAGGCGGCGGCGTGGAGGAGGGTGAGCCCGTTTACATCTCTCATGTTGGGATCCACGCCGCGGCTGAGCAGAAGCCCCACGGCCTTCCCCCAGATGCAGTACTCCCGCAGATCCTGCAGCCGCAGCTCCTCCGGCAACGGGAGGCCCACCAGCTTAAACGCCGCCCTGCGCACCACTTGAGCCGGAAACCGCCTCCGCAGTACGGAGGCGACCTCGCCGCATCCGGCGTAGGCGGCGTCCCTCAAAACGTACTCAACAGAAGGGGCGTCCGCCTTGAGGGCCCAGGCGATGTACGGCCAGCACCTCCGCCTTGTCTTCGTTTCGAAGTCCAGCCTCCATAGACATTCCGCCTTTCTGGCGGCTTCTGCCTCGCCCACGCGATGCAGTAGCAACTCCAGCACGTCTAGGGCGCACCGCCACGCCGCAAGGTCGAGCGGCGTCTTGCCGCGCTCGTCCTTCGCGTTTGGGTCGGCTCCGCGGCTCAGCAGAAGCTCCGCCACTGCTTTATGGTTCCTCGCAGAGGCGTAGTGAAGAGGAGTGCGGCCAAAGACGTCTCTGACGTTGGGATCCGCGCCGGACTTCAGAAGACTCTCGACCTCCTCCGCGTCGCCCCTCAGCGCCGCTATGTGGAGCGGCGTCAGGCAGAGCGCCTCCGCCGACTCCCCATCCACCTCGGCGCCGTAGTCCAGCAGAAGCTTTACGGCATCACTATGTCTGTGAGCAACGGCGTAGTGGAGCGGCGTTTTGCCGTCTTTGTCCCGCGCGTTGGGATCCGCGCCGGCTTCTAGGAGGGGCTCTAGGCCTCTTCCCTCAGCGGCGGCGTGGTGTAGGGGCGTCCTGCCGAGGCGGTCGCGGACGTTGGGGTCGCCGCCGAATTCAAGAAGCCACGGCTGTTTGTAGTAGTCGTGTTTGTATATTCGGTGGAGCGGCGTCTCGCAGCCTCTGTAGCACATAGACAAGACGCCGCGCTCCGCAAAAAGCTTCATGATGCCCCTCTGCCCCAGGACCCTTCGGCCGTCGTAATACTCCTCGTCCGTCGTGTCGAACCAAGGCACCTCGTCGAAAGCCTCCAGATCCGCCTCCGCGCCGTATCTAAGCAACAGCGCCACGGCGTCGTATCCGCAGTGCCGCGCGGCGTAGTGCAACGGAGTCTTGCCCTCTTTGTCGCGTATGTTGGGGTCCGCGCCGTGCTTAAGCAGAAGCTCGGCGACCTTCACGTTGCACCGCCAATCCCCCTCGGGGGCCCAGAAGGCGTAGTGAAGAGGAGTTCTGCCGGATATGTCCTGCTCGTTGGGGTCGGCGCCTTGTTTCAGGAGCTCCTCCGCCAGATGCAAGTCGCCTATAAGCGCCGCCTCTCTAAGGGTCACCTCGGCGCCGCGGTCGAGGAGGAGGTACAACACGTCTACGTGGCTCCCCTCAGCTGCGTAAAACGCGGGCGTGCGGAGGAAATCATCTTTTACCTCTGGATGAGCGCCGTGGTCGAGCAAGACGGCAACTTCGTCTACGTAGCCGTCTATGGCATACTTAATGATGGCCGCCTCGCCGCCCGGGCTCGCCACGTCTGGATATGCGCCGCGGCTGACCAAAATCTCCAGCAAGTCGACGTGAATATCGACAAGATGCAGAGGCGTCCACCCGCCCCGATCAACCACGTTGGGGTCAGCCCCGTGGTCGAGAAGTAGCCCGGCAACATCAGCACATCTTGCACGAGCCGCCACGTGGAGCGGAGTTCTGCCGTCTGCGCCTCTGGCGTTTGGGTCTGCGCCGTGGGCGAGGAGGGCCTTTGCGGCGTTCGGCCTGCAGAGCTCTGCGGCTATGTGAAGCGCGGTGCGGCCCAGCGGATCCCTCACGCCGGGGTCTGCGCCTTGCTTCAGAAGCTCCGCCACGGCCTCCGCGTCGTCTGCCGCCGCGGCGCAGAGGAGCGGGTGAAGGGCCCCCCCCTCCTACACAGATACTCCACGCCGCCTCCGCCGCACCCCCGCAGAAGAACCCCAGCAACTGCAGAGACGTCCGGAAAGAGGTCAAGCACGTCGAAGCGGCAACGCTCAGCCGCCGCCGCGGCGGCTTCGGCATCCGGCGCCGCGCCGGCCGCCAGGAGCATCTTCACCACCTCCACACAGCCGTCGGCGGCGTAGCTGAGGGGAGTCCCGCCTTTGGCATCCCGGGCGTTGGGATCCGCGCCGTGTTTAAGCAGAAGCTCCACTAAGTCCCGCCAGCACCGCTCCGCGGCGATGTGGAGAGGCGTCCTGCCCTCGTTGTTCCCGGCGTTGGGATCCGCGCCGTGTCTGAGGAGGACAGCCGCAACATCAGCCACGCCGCTTTCCACAGCCTTGTGCAGAGGCGTGTCGCCGGCGGGGTCCTTAACGTTGGGGTCCGCGCCGTGTCTAAGCAGAAGCTCGACCAGCGCGGCATCTCTCACCGACACAGCAACGTGGAGAGACGTCTCTCCGTCTGCGTCCCTGGCATTTGGGTCTGCGCCGTGTCTGAGCAGAAGCTCCGCCACGGCTCTGCAGCCGCCCGAAACCGCCTTGTAGAGGGGGTTGCCTTTGTTTACGTCCGTTCCATGTCTAAGGAGGAGCTCGGCGACCTCGACGCAACAGCTCCCCGCGGCGCGCTCAAGCGGGGTTTCATTCCCGCCATCCTGCATGTTGGGATCCGCGCCGTGTCTAAGCAACAGCTCAGCTAGGTCGGCCCGGCACCGCACCGCGGCGATGTGGAGAGGCGCGTCTCCGTATAGGTCTCTGACGTTGGGGTTGGCCCCCGCGGCGAGAAGCCTCGCCACCTCCTGCACATCCCACCGCCTAACAGCCTCAACAAGACAACCCATGAAAAACACTAACTAAAATAAATCAAGAACCACATCCAACACGGCGCCGGAATCCCCGTACCTCTCTCTATCCCCCCTCAGACGCTCAAACAACTTATCGCCGAGTTTGATTTTAGGTTCGTACCACACAATCCGCTCACCTCCCATAAACTGTCTATAGGCCTTGTGGATTCCGGCGACGACGTATCTGCGCTTTGGAGGAGTTATTTAGATAGCGTCTTAGGTGCGGTGGGCAAGTAGAGTTGTGTGAGTTGCGATGTGGGGGTGGGTCTCTTTTTTCTGTCTTGTCGTGGATAGGTTTTGTACAGAGGCTGTGGGGTTTATGTTTAAAAGCCCAAACGCCAGAACGGAGGGCAAGTCCCCTCTGCCGCGCATTGGCAAGTTTTTAATGCCGAAGCGTCTTAGGGCAGTGTGGCGGATTCCAACGACCGCGGCGCGGAGGGCTCTGTATCGCCTGCCTCCCTCAACGTGGAGGGCCATGCGGATCGCCGCCGGCAAGTCGTCTTGCGGCACTCCCCCCTCGACGTTGCTGTGGCAGGTGACATGAAGGATGTGGAGAATCGGCTGGGGGCTGGCGCGGATCCCGACGTTGAGGATCCAGCCGGCGAGGCGTCTCTCCACGACGCCGCCAAGCTCTGCAGGCCGGAGCTGGCGGAGCTTCTGCTCAGCCGCGGAGCAGACCCAAACGCCAGAGATGCAGAGGGCGACACGCCCCTCCACCGCGCCGCCTGCCTAGACGTGGCTGATCTACTAATCAGACACGGCGCGGACGTAAATGCCCGCGATGGGGAGGGCTACACCCCCGCTACCCATGCATTTATGCGCGGGGATCTGGATCTGGCGGCGTTTCTGCTGTCTCACGGCGCAGCGGCTGATGTGGAGGCGGCCGAGAGCCCGGACGGGGTTGCGCTGGCGGGGGATAGAATTCCGGCGGGGGAGGCGTTGCTCCACGCAGTTGTCTTCGCGGAGCGGGTGGACGCCGTTTATCTCCTGTTGAGCCGCGGCGCCGACCCCAACGTCCGGGGGTGGCGCGGCCAGACGCCTCTCCACCTCGCAATCGTCTACGAAGGCACGTCCAACTGCCGCATGGGGGCGGTTTGGCTTCTGCTTAAACACGGCACCGACCCAAACCTACGCGACGAACACGGCAAGACCCCCCTCCACTACGCGGCGGAGCACTGCATGCCCGACTTGGTGGAGTTGTTGCTTAGACACGGCGCGGACCCAAACGCCGGAGACGCCGAGGGCAGAACCCCGCTACACACGGTCTTCGAGAGGGCGGCGGGCGACCGCTGGGAGCGGGTTATGGCCGAGCTAACGGCCGCGGCGCTTCTGCGCCACGGCGCCGACCCCAATGCGAAAGATTCGGAGGGCCGCACCCCGCTTCACTACGCGGCGAGGAGCTCGCTGCATCTCAAGGCGGCGGAGGTCTTGGTGAGACACGGCGCCGACGTAAACGCCCGCGACCGCCTCGGCCGGACGCCGCTGCACTACGCAAAAGACGGCGGCACCGTTGAGTATCTGATACGCCGAGGTGCAGACCCCAACGTCCGCGACGCCGAGGGGAAGACGCCTCTTCACCATGCCGTGGCCTCCGGAAGGCTGTGGGCGGCTGAGGCGCTGGTGGAGGCCGGAGCGGAAGTCAACGAGGACCTCGCCGCGGCCCTCCGCCTAACGCCGCTCCACCTGGCGGCTTTGAGGGGAGGCGCGGAGGAGGTGGAGAGGCTTCTCAACAGCGGAGCAGACCCCAACGTCAGAGACGTCTTCGGCCGCACCCCCCTCCACTACGCCGCGGCGAGGAACCACAAGGCGGCGGCTGAGCTTCTGCTTAAACACGGCGCAGACCCAAACGCCAAAGACAACGGAGGCGAGACGCCGCTGGATTTAGCTGCGAAGTGGTGTGCGGCGGAGACTGGGGCGCTTCTGGCCGCCTACGGCTTGGGGCCTCTCACTCTTAGGCACGCGGTGGAGGCCGGCTGTGTGGATTTGGTCAAGGCGTTTCCCTCCGTCGGCCTTAAGCAGTCTTTATCCGCGGCGGCTTGGTTCTGCGACGTAGATGTGGCGAGGGTTTTTCTGGAGCGCGGGGCGGAGGCCGACGCCTTGGAGGCGGCCTTGGAGTCTGCGGTTGCGGCCGGCTGTGTGGAGGTGGTGGAGCTTCTGCTGAGCTGGGGGGCGCGCTTGAGGGCTGGGCTTTTCTCCTTGGCTGAAGATTTTAGGCGGGGGGAGGTTGTGAAGGTCTTGGTGAAATACGCAGATGGGCAGACGCTGGAGAAGGCTCTTTCTAATTGCTTCGTCATGGCGTTGGCGGTCAAGACGCCGGAGGAGGCGGCGCGGCTCCTCGGCAGAGGAGCCGCTGGCTGCAGTGCCCTCGAGGTGGAGCCGCTTCTAAACCTAGGCGTGGATCCCAACTTGCGCGACGAGGAGGGCCTTACTCCGCTGCACCGCGCGCTGATGCACAACAATCCGTACAGCGCAGAGGTGGTGGACCTCCTCCTGAGCCGCGGGGCTGATCCAAACGTCCGCGGCAGAGACGGAAACACGCCTCTCCACCTCGCGGCGGAGTTTAACCGCGTGCAGGCGGCGGCTCTGCTCCTCAAACACGGCGCGGATCCCAATGCGGTAAACGCCAGGGGCGAGGCGCCGCTTCACATAGCGGCGGGGGAGGGGAGATACGCCGTGGCTTATCTACTCCTCCAACACGGCGCCGACCCTAATGCGCGGGACGCAGAGGGCAACACGCCTCTCCACCGCGCCGCCGCTAACTGCCGCTACGCCCTGGCGCAGCTCCTAGTTCAACACAGCGCCGACCCAAACGCAAAAAACAACCAGGGCAAGACGCCGGCAGATCTGGCGAACTGCCCCAAGATGATGCGCGCGTTCAAGAGGCTGTTCTCCGGCTCCCCGCGGTAGCTCCTCCGCGGCGGCCATGGGATTCAGCTCGCCGAGAGACGCCACGGGTACATCCGACGGCAACAACAACCCAACCGTCTGGGGGATCCTTTCCGCCCTGCCTATCAAAAACGAGAGCCACTATTTCCTCTATATTTTTTAGCGGCGTGGGCGTGTTAGGGCTTTGCGAGTATCAGCCATAATTCGCCGTTGGGCAAAGAATTGAGCTTTTCGTTAACCCAGATCTGGATGATGTACAGGCCACCCACCTCCTGGGTCGATGCGGAGACGTATGACGAGGATTCCATGAAAGGTATGTCGAACAACGTCACATCGTAAGTCTTGCCGTCGTACGTTACCAGATAGCGGCCCACCCACCCGCCGGTGTACGTCACATTCCTTGGCTTCGGGAGGAGAACGGCCCTTATACCGCTCCCCTGAACCTCCCGGGGGAAGAGGGCAAAGCCGTTATAGTACACCCCTAGGATAACGCACCTGTACTGCGTATGGCCTACGGCCAACGCGGTGCTGTTTATGAACGTGCCATTTAATATAAGCCCCAGAGGATCTACGCCCACCAGGTCGCTTTCATTCGCAGCCACGGCACGCACGTAAAGCTCCCTCGCCTCAGCCAAAACCCTCTCAGCGTAGCCCAACACAGTGGAGTCAACGGCGGCAGTGGAGCCGCCAGCAGCACCTCCTAGGTCATGAGGCCGCCCGTGGCCAATGAAATATAAGCCAACAAAAACCGCAATCGCCACAACAAGAACCAAGAGGAGAGCCAATCATAAACTTCGCATCCATCAACCTCGCCAACGGAGGTCCGACGGCAACTCCACCATAGATCGTTTGGCCGCCTGGCTGCTGGAGACCCCCTACCCCATACTGCCAGGGTTTATCCATGCACACCTTCTCCACCATTGCCCAAAAATTTTCCATACGGGGAAAATGGCGGAGAAGACCCATATGAATGATAAGGGGCCATACACGCGGCGGCCTTACGGCGCACCAGGTTTAACTATAACTGCGGCCATAACAGAAAACCGGAGATTGCAAAAACCCCACGCCGCCAAGCCCTTTCGCCCGCCGTCCGCACGCTCGGGCGATTGGGAGGGGCCGGCTCCCCCCTCGGGAGAACCCTCGGGGGTTACACCGCCCCCCCATCAAACCCGTCTTCTACGGGAGCCCTCGTGCCCCGGGGTTGCCCCCAGGGCAACGGCCGCCTCGTCTCGGGGAGGGCTTCCCGCTTAGATGCTTTCAGCGGTTATCCCCTACGGCGTGGCTGCCCGGCAGTGCCCTGCCGGACAACCGGTAGACTAGAGGCCGCGGCGCCCCGTTCCTCTCGTACTGAGGGCACCTTCCCCTCAGGCGGCCAACGCCCCCGACAGGTAGAGACCGACCTGTCTCGCGACGGTCTGAACCCATCTCACGTTCCCCTTTAATGGGCGGGCAGCCCCACCCTTGGCGGCTGCTGCACCGCCAGGATGGGAAGAGACGACGTCTGGGTACCAAACCGCGGGGTCGATGGGGACTCTCACCCGCGACGAGCCGGTTATTCCTGGGGTAACTTTTCTGTCATGCCCGGCCCCCACTGGTGGGGGCACGAGCGTTCTCTAGGCCCCGGTTTCCCGCCTGCGCCCCTTGCGTTCAAGGGCGCAGTCAGCCCGGCTTTTGCCCTTACACTCTACGGCGGAGTCCTGACCCGCCTGAGCCGAGCTTAGGGCACCCCCGATATCTTTTCAGGGGTGTGCCGCCCCAGCCGAACTGCCCGCCTGCCGCTGTCCCCGGGGTCGCCCCCAGGTTAGCGGAGGGGCGGAGAATGGGCAGTGTTCCAGGACCGCATCCACGGGACCCGGAGGCCCCGTTTCATTGCTCCTGCCTACGCTCTGCATCCCCCGCCCCTCCGCAACGACAGGCTGCAGTGAAGCTCCACAGGGACTTCTCGCCCCGTCGGGGGTCCCAGGACTGTGCACCTAGAGGTGGGTTCGCCGGGCCCCAGGCCGGGACAGTGGGGACCTCGTTGATCCATTCATGCACGCCGGAACTCTCGGGGGGCGGCGCGTGGAGGTCTAGTAAAGATCACAGGGCGTTTCCAACCCCCATATGTTGAAGAACAGATGCCGGTATCTGCTGGGGATCTCTAAGACGTAGACTCCATGCCGCTTGTCGTCGAGATATATGCTGAACTTCTCTATGCCGAATTCTCTCAGCCAGCTACCTATCAGCTTGAGCAGGCTACAGAGGCTCTCAAACAACGGCGCTAGACACCGCGTCACTGTAGACAAGTCTTTCTGCGTTACGACCACGCGGTATTCCATCCGGCCTCCGCTGTAGCTGAGCTTGTAGAGCCCTCCATCGCCAACTATCCACCCAAGTAAATAGGCAGAAATCTGGTCGATGCCCACGTCGACGCAACTGGGGGTTGGCTTTAAGCCTTCCTCCACGCAACCGCCCTTACCCGGCAAGGCATTTGGCTACCTTAAGAGGGTCAGAGTTACCCCCGGCCTTCAGCGGCGCTTCGCCCGGTTGTACCCGGGGTTCACGTACCGCCAGTGGCCAGGATTCAGCCCCCGTACACACCCTCTCCCGGGGCGGGGCCGGGATGGAAGTAAAACTAAGGGGGTTGGAGACCTAGGAGTTTGTGGACCTCGCGGAGTTTGTCCGGATGCCTTATCTTTACCCTACCGTAGAGCTTGCGGTTCTCCTCCTCGCTGCTGACCACGAAAAGGACGTAGTCGCACTGATTTGCCGCCCTGCAGAACGCGTATTCCCTATACGCTATGCCGAGCCTCTGCAACGCCTGCCTGATCGCATCTGCCTTTACCCCTCTTTTCTGCACGATCTTCGTCCTAAAGGGCTGGCCTCTGTATTTTTTCACGTTGCCCTCGGCGTCTATAGCCGCCGCAAGCAACGTCTCGTCGGGGTCGTTGAGAAGTTCCTGCGAAAGAACATATAGGCGGGTTACAGCCTCTTTTCCGTAAATCCGCAGTCTGTAGGCATTATCGCGGCGGTACTGCCTAACGGAACAAGAGACGCCGAAGCTGCGGAGCCCGTTGCACAGCCCCTCCAGGAACTCCCTAGATTCGTCGGCTATGATCACCTCCCACCTCCTAGGCTCCAGCCTGTAGTATCCGTCAAACAACGCAAGAGCTGCAACGTATCTAGACAGCTCATCCTCCACGGCAGTACCTAGGTCTCCTATATAAACCCGGCCCACCGCCCTTACGGGCTAGCGGGGACCTATGTTTTTGTTAAACAGTCAGGTCCCCCTTGTCACTGCGACCTGCGGTCCCGAGGGTGTACCCCAAGACCGCAGGCACCCCTTATCCCGAAGTTACGGGG
>Ga0081534_100635_pt1 | contig 11007 bp, 17 predicted proteins | sample MonGeyMetagenome_FD_71019 | JGI IMG/M metagenome (GOLD analysis project Ga0081534, IMG submission 71019) | Hypoxic/sulfidic aquatic microbial communities from Monarch Geyser, Yellowstone National Park, USA - MG (SPAdes) v1 (version 2) | ecosystem: Environmental > Aquatic > Thermal springs > Hot...
GTTATCGATTATTTTATATACAAGAGCTATGCGCCCCTTACCCAACCACCAAACCCAGTTCGCTAAATACGCCCCTATTTCGTTATCAGTGATGCCCTCTGTTATCTTTGATGGGTAGATTATAGGTATTGGGTAGGTCTTTGTACGCCAGGTACCCGGACCTGAAACCGCCTCACTATATATTGATGATGGACCGAATGCCAATATTGTGAATACCCTGGATTTACCCTCATAAATCATGTCAAATAATCCCCTGAAGGGCGTTGTCTTATATTTTATGATGCGCCTGAACTCATCATATTGCTCCTCTATCTCATCGATTAATAAAATACATTTTACATTATTATCACTACTATACCTTTTTAGTACTTGCATTATCTCGTCCTTACTTAGGCAACAATAATCATACTCACTCCACTCACCTCTGCTATTATTATTAATTACGTCGATACAGAACTTTGAAAAATAACCAGGTAGATTATCCTCATCTATTCTATTGATGCCTTTCGAACTTAAATGATCAACTAATGATGATAGGTTTACCTTGATCGCTGGTATGCCATTACTTAATGAGTAGCATAGGAGATGCCTTAACAATGTTGTTTTGCCAGAGCCGTAGGGTGCGACTATTATAGGGGTATAGTATTTTTCTCGTGAGCTGTTTATGTAATCTAGAATTAAATTCTCAAGCTCAGTACGGAGATTCTTGTGAAATTCGGTTAAATCTATCCAGGGGTCGCGATCGCAATGCTGGCTTTGTTGCACATTATTTTAATTATTTCGAGCATTTTTAAGTATTGCTTTAATTGAGGGTTGAACGTGACTTAACCGTCCACGATTTTCGCCTTACCCATTTGCTGGGTAGTACACACCACCAGAGAGTACTATGTACTTTACCTTAAACACGGGACCCACCCACACCACCTCAATGTACCAGTGGTTCTGCCCCTTCACCACGGCAGTGAGGGTGGTGGCTTTTGTAATAGTGTTCGAGGTACCCGTGAAGTAACCACCAAGCATGTACATACCAAAGGCGAGTAGGGCGATTAACAAGCCAGCGAGTACCACGCCGACAACGGCGTCTGTAGCGTCAGCCACCAACCACCACCCGTGGTTGCATTCACGAGCCTACCCATTATTTGGTCATACGTGTTTAGAGCACTCACAGTGGCGTTTAGGAGCTGGTCAGTCTCCCTCAACGTGGACACAGTCTCGTTCAGGAGCACTGCGTACTGGCTTACTGTGGCGTTATAACCAACCAACTCCCCCGTGTTTATTGTTAGGACATAGTCAGTATAGTTGAGGACGCTGGTTGTATAATTGAGGACCGCGATTGTGTAGTTAGTGAGCCTGAGGGCGTTGTAGGCTAGTGTCGTGTAGTTCCTGTAGAGGCTTTCGTAGAGGTTGGCGAGTTGGGTGTCCGCTAGGTAGTAGTGGTATGCCGTGTAGTACATGCCCACGTAGGCCAGCATGAAGAGTACTGCCAACGCCCAGCCCACCGCGGCCAGCCCAATCACGAGCCAGGTCTTCTTCCCATACAGATCCGGCATACGGTTGGTGGAGGACTGGGGCTTTAATTAGGGGACACGCGAAAATATGTCGCCAAAGCGTGTGCTTTAAACCACGCGTTTTTCTCTCGCCCTTGAGGATTTAAAAAGCCACGCGTCTTTATAATGCCAAAGCGTGAATATCCCGCCACGCGGTCCTTAATTAGAGGCTTTTTCGTCGTTCTTTATGGTTTGTGGTGGTTGTTCATAAGTTCGCCATTTATTATACGCTCTATGAAACATGTTTATAAACTACAGCAACCAAAAAGAAAATGTTTAAATACCACCCCTATACAGATTAAACTGACCAATATGGGAAGTGAAATAGCAAGCAAGTACTATGAGAAGCAAGCCGTGGGATTCTGCAACTTCCTAGCTAGCATAGGCGCAGTACAAAACCCTGACCAATGTGTCCTACTACAGATGCTATACATGATGTCTAAAGATGCATTCGGTAAGTGGTACGCTAACAGGGCTTTGTCTGGCGGTGCACCAGCGAGACAAGTGCAAAAGGCTGTGAACAACGTTGTTGCGATTAAAATTCCGAGAAATTCTTTACAATCTATGGATTACAGCGCCCTCAACAACGTAATCGTGCCCAATTATGCACACAACGTTAAGGGGGATAAGCAGTTGGAATACGTAAGGGCAATAGCATCATCTAAGGGCTGTTCAATCTAGGAATGCATGCCATGTAGTGGGCACCAGCTGGTGCTCGTGCCTAAACCCACGAGAGGATCTGCCTGTATAGTTTCACTTTACTGCTTATAAGTTAGGAAAGAGAAGAGAAAAATAAAAAATGGGCTGTTCACTGTTTTATGGAATGCCCCAGTCAGTGATTGAGGGATTGATGGAGGGGGTTGGTGAGGACGAGTTTAGGAGGCTAGTCCTTGCGTTGTATGATGTGCTCACGGGCACTTACGAGGGGCTTTATGACCTAATCAAGGGCTTTGATGAGGATTTAACGAGGGGAGTGAGTATTAATGTTGATGAGTACTATAGGGAGGTCGTGGACATTATTCACAATATGCATGTGGATACTTACTACATTATTACTAAACTCAATGAGGCATTATCACAACACCCCGAACTACTTAAGGCACTCCCCAGGACAGCACCGACGCAGTCCCTTGATGCTGTGAATAAAATGTTTGGCGCCATGGCGGGCGTTTTATTTAGGCTCGCCTGTGGGTTGGAAGAGCCCGGGAGGGGTGCTCTCATCTTGCTTGCGGAGTCGTACCTAGACCTCGCCGTGGATAAACCGCTGGACGCCATCGTCCTCACCCTAGCCTCAATTGCCCTAGCCCATGGTAGGAGGGATGTCGCCGCAGAACTCCTCAAGAGGGTTGGTGTTGATTTAGAGGATATTATCAACTTCGCATGTGGTGCGGTGGAGTTGGCGAAATTCCTAGAAGAACACGGCATTCGCTCAATACCTGAGTAGGCGTTACCATGGGCAATAATGAGTACTACCTAGTGGATACAAATGTCCTATTCGACGTGGTGCGACTCATACTTACAGTAAAACCTCTTTTCGAGACCGTGTTGAGGAATCCGAGGGATATAGAGGCAATACAGCAGGTAACCATGAACGTGATCAATAAAATCAATAAGAGGTGGATTGCTAGCTTCGCATTTCTGAGTCGTGAATGCAGGCGTGGTAATTGTTTCATTACAGAATTCACGCAACGTATCGAGTTGCCTAGGGTATTTGTGAAACTACTGCTTAGTGGGGACTTGCCGATTAGGCGCGTGGGTGGGTCGTTATTTAATGAGGTCGAGGGTTTAACCAAGGGGTGGCTCTCCATGGCGGAGTCGTTGTTTGGTATTGGAGTGTTGGGTATGGACTACAGCGATTATGAGGTGGCGAGGGAGCTAGTGAGGGTTTATGAGACGTGTGGTTCGGGGTCTCTCGTGAAGGTCTTGAACAACGCCATGGATGTCCTCCTAGTGGCTACGGCGTTGAATAGGGGTTATAACTTCGTAACAACAGACAAGAGACTCGTCTGCGGCCTGGCCAATCAAGTCATCACCGGCCTCACCCAGGTACCCAGTGGTGGCGTGTGCCTAGCAAATGCCAGGCTGGGCATCGGCGATAGGGCACTCAGCACAAGGGTATACCTAATCCATGAACAATGCGGTAGCCTACGGTGCACGGGGAGGGAGAGGTGGTGTTAATGCGGCGTCATTTGTAGGGTTGTGAATACTCAAGGCCTAGGTGTGCCAGTTGGTGCTTGTGCCGAAGCCACGGTAGTCTATATTGAAACAGGCTTGGTACCTACTCTACTACGCCGCCACCGTCGTACGAGAGACACAATAGAGAACTAACACCACTCAAACTAGCCTAAACCAACACGCACCAGCTGGAGTGCGTGGCAATCCACTCGTGTTGTTTTTAAACCCCGGGCATAATATACAAACCGGGTGGTGAAACACGCAAACAAGGGACACCCCACTCACAATCCTACTCATAATAGGATTAGTACTAGCGGTCAAGTCGATACAAGCCACTGCCCCCTACTACACCGAGTACCTTAACAACCTCGCTTGCACGTACAAGGCGTTCTTCACGGGCAATATTAAGACCTACACGACCTGCACAATAAACGCCCTAAAAACCATTTGGAACGCACTAGAAGCAACACCAAAAATACTAACCCAGGGATGGTGAGCCGTGGCAAGCGGTGACGCCTTGAAAATCGCCTTCTACGTCATACTCATCCTAGCCCTGGTCATTGCAATTTATGGGCACTACACGGCACCACCCCCACCACCGCCACCCCCACCACAACCACAATTAGTCACAAACCAACCAGCTGGGCTGTACTACAATGGGCCCGTGACAACAGCCCTCGCGGGCTATTACTGCATCGAGGACATTGATTCCAGCATGGGTACTCAATACAACTAAACGCCCTACTAAGCAATGGACTATGGATACAGGACGTGTACGTACTACCGCCAGGCTACACCGAGCCCTACTACGAACCAGCTGTAATAGGGTATAAGTCATTCCTATACGCACAGCCTGGCACGAGCCCCATCAACGCACCCTGTGCATGGCTAGTCATGACCATTAAGAACGGCAATGCCTACTTCGGGTACAGCCTCGACGACAGGTCAATTACTTGGTACGACTCATACCCAGTGGGTAACGCCACAATCAAGCCCGGCCCCAGCACGGAACTAGTCCTGGCCGGCTACGGCCATGGTGCACAGACACAATTGGGTAATGGAACGACGCTGGTTTACCTTGCATTGTATTATTGGAACGGGACCAGCTGGGTATCGGCTCCGGTAGGTGTCTTCACGCCCGTTCCTGGTTACACGCATACAGCGGAGACTGTGAACAATGCATACGTGTTCACGAGTGGTACTTGTGGTGGTGTTGTCTCATGGCCAAGCCCCGTGAATAATACAATGTGCCCAGTGCCCGCCTTCAAACCGTGAGGGCTTGTTTTTAAAAAAGGATTGGTTTTGGTTTTAAAGGCCCCTGGGTGTACCCAGGGGTTATGGTAGATTAACTGCCCTTAAGCCATTGCTGATGGCGTTGTCGATGGCGTTTGTGAAGCCCGTGAGGATGTTAATTGAGGCGGTGGCAACATTAGTGAGTGCGCTACCGATTGCATCTAGTGTGTTGCTTATTGCATTACCGAGGCTCTGGAAAGCATTAGACCACACCTGGGCGCTTTGGTTCCATATTTGCTGGTAGCTCTGGGCGACGTTTGGGTTGTAGGTCGTGATTGGGCCACCAGAATTATTGTACTTAACCACTGAATTACCAAGCTGGCCCGCACTATTCGGCCCATAGGGACCAGCCTTCCAGAATTGCACCCAGGACTCTTGACCGGTCGGTGGCCGTGTCGTTGTTGAATTCGTTGGGCTTGTGTAATATGTTACAATGTTTATGTTGATATTACCACCGCCGTTGTTGTAGTTCCAATAGGTCGTTGTCTTGGTTATGTTGGGCACGGTGTAACTGGCCTGTTGCTGTATCGTGTTCACTGCATCCTGGATGCCCGATAGTTGTGGCGGGCTCGATGACTGGCTGACTAGGTACGGCCCACTGGTCGATTGGCTCGTCTTGCCAACGTACCAACCCGTGATTTGTGGCTTCGTCGTGGGTGCAATGTTGTAGGTATAAACAGCCTCCTGGGCGAAGACTGGGACGAAGATACCGCCACTGCCTGAGCCTGGTAGGAACATCAGCTGGTTACCAACACTGTGGTACCCGGGCTGTTGATACTGTCCTATATTAACGAGCGTGAACACCCATTTAATTGTATATATAGTGATTTACCTCGTACGTGTCGTATATGTATTGGGTGTAGGTCTTGGTTATCGTCTGTATAGTGGTTGTGTTGGTTGATGTGACAGTCTGCCCCTTACCCACTGACAGGGTTGTCTGGCCCACTGGCTGGCCGTTGGAGTTATACGTCGTTGTCGTGACTGTATAACCATTACCGTTCTCGTTCACCTTGGTGACTGTTAGTTGCCCGTTGTTGTTTGAGTCAATCACTGCCACCGAGCCTTGCCCACTGCCTGGGTTGCCCTGTGCGATTACACCGTTGCCCACCGACCCATCGCTAAGGCCGTTGGTTGGTGGTGGTGTCCTCATCATTGGTACGGCGTGTGGGAATCTGCCGTAGCCACTTCCCGTATTGCCCTGTGGCGGTGAGAATGTGCTTACGCCACTGCCACTCCCACCACCGTAGCCGATAGAGGCTACTTGTGGTGTGTAGATTGGCGCTCCACCGTGCCTTGGCGGTGGTGTTGGTTCACCAACGTGACCGCCTGAGCCCACCCACATGATGGCGTATGTTATTGGCATCATCATGGCTAGGGCCATTACCACGGCTAGTGTTGTGATTGTTAGTGTCCTTGTTATCATCTTTCTACTCTTCATACCGGTCAAGGATGCCAGCTGTGGCACTCTTAATTAGATTATAGGGTGGGGGAATGGGGGTGGGAAGGGAAAAGGAAGGAAAAAGGTTGGTTTTGAGGGGGGAGTGTGGTTTTAGACGCTTGGTTTATTGGTTTGTCCAGCAGTAGAGTGAGTTGCAACCGCCTGGTGGTTGTGGTGGTGCTGTTACTATTAGTGATATTGAGTGTGGGTTGAGTGGTATTGGGTGTGGTGGGTATGGTGGGTAGGTTGGTGGTACTGGTTGCCCGTGTATTGGGAAGTTGCAGACTATTATTTGCGGTAGGTAGATTGGTGGCTTGCCGTGCCAGCCTGGCGGTGGCGTTGGTCTCCAGCACCTGCCTGGTGGTGGTAGTATTGGTATTATTGCCATTACCACTAGTACTACACTCATTACTAGCCCCATGCCCCTCATGTTTGGTTACTACACGCAGATCCAGGGCTCTTAATTAGGCCGGGCACTATTTGGGGCATGAGATGCCGACACCACCGCCTGGGTAGACGTAGGCCAGGCACGGACCGCATTGGTACAGGCCGGTCTTGTTGGTGGGTGTTATAATTGTTTGGTTTGGGCAGTAGATTGTGTTGTTGCTCATTGGTGGGTACCAGGTCCTTATGGCATTAGCCCAGCCTATGTACACCTCGCCCGTGATGAATAGTACTGCTAGTATGAAGGCTAGGGTTATTATGATGGCTATCGCCACGAGGAACACTGGGTCGCTGAGTGCCACGTTTGGCGTGGCGGGAGTGTGCTAATTAGGCTTAGTTTTTTAAGGCACAAGAGGGTGTTTCAACTCGGGGACCGCATGGATTACCTCACTATTGGGCTTTTGGTTGCTGTGTTGGGCTTGGTCGTTAGCACGCTGGGCATCGTCATTAGCCTAACGAGGAGCGTTGGTGAGTTGAGGGGTAGGCTAACTGGAGTTGAGAGGGATGTTGAATCACTGAAGAGGGATGTTGAAGCTCTAAGGAGTGAGGTGAGGGGTGGGTTCAATAGGCTCGCCAACACTATCACAAGCGCCAATGAAATCACGATCGAGTACCTCGGGTTGAGGGGCGTCCTGAACCAGGGGGATGTGGGCTTCCTAAGGACTGTAATCAAGGGCCTGGCCTCTACCGCCACGACAAACCCACTCACGCCTGAGGAGAGGAAGAGGCTTCTAGAGCTTGTTGATAAGGATGACCTAACAATCGAGGAGGCAGAGGAGCTCTATAGGCTTGCTAGGAAGCTCTATGAGGAGTACATCGACAAGACCCCGGACGCCTTCAAGGCACTGCTCTACGCCGCCGCAATGCGTGGGATTACCTATAGGAAGTATGGGAGGAAACCACCCAACCTAGACCCAACCCAATCCTAACCACCACAACAAGCTGGTGCTGGGGGATTAATACAAATTTTATTATTAAGGGTGGGGTTAGCCTGTGTTGATTGGTGATGAGGGTTTCGACCATAACGTCGGTATCCCAGTGTTTTCATAAAATGATATCTCTATTTGTTCTTTCAATTTTTCCTCAATGATCACCTCCTGGTTCGTGGCAGTGCGCCGACCGATGCACCAACCTAATCAAGGCATTGGTTACCACCTCCCCCTAGTGATGAATCCCAAATAGGCGGAACATGAAGAGGTGGGGGTTGGGCTGACGTGTTGTCCAGTACATGGTTAGGGACGCAGGCTTAGTGCATAGTCTTATAAATAATGACTCGTGACACACCCAATGAGTGGAGCTGGGGCAAGGCAGTCTAGGCTCACGGTATTCATTAAGAAGCCCACAGGCAGGGCTACAAGGAGTACTGGGGAGACTAAGGAGGCAAAAGCCGGCCTTAGGGGTGTTGAGGTCCCGAGCGCCGTTATTGAGGATGTGGCTGGGGAGTTAAAGGCGCCAGTTACAATCATTGGGCCCTTGGTTGATTGGATCGTGAGCCACTTGAATAGGCCCTGCTGTTGGAGTGTTGGGCTTGATAGACTAGCCCTCGACTTATTGAGGGCCAGGGATGATGATGTGAGGTTCGCACTCTACGTCCTGGGTGTCGAGGTTGGGGAGCGGAAGGTAACCGATGATGGCTTTGCCAAGTTGAGGAGTGTTTTGCTGGTCATTATTAAGTATTTGGAATTGGCTGGGGTTGTGGAGTACGTGAGGGACTTGGGTGTTGTGAATCTGAGGAGGGCGGGTTGATAACCATCACCCATTATTGCCCCCACACTCCCTGGCTAGCTCCCTACCGAGTCTTTCTAATTCCCTTGTCAACCCTAGGCCCAGGGCGTGCCTAACCCACCCCCTGGAGTTGGCGTTAATGAGCCACCTAACTAACCATGGGGTAACCACACGGCAAAGGTTGGGGCGCTTTGTAGTATAGTAATAATTAATAAGGTAGTTAACAACCTCGTAGTACGAGTTCACACCTAACTCCCTCGCCAATGCCTCAATCCTCGCCCTGAGTGTCGAGTCTAGGATAATGACGGAATCCACTCCAGCGGTGGTTCGTGGGTCATTAATTAGGGGGTTGGGGTTTATGAGCGGTGGTGGGTACTCACTCAGGAGAAAACCACCGTGCATCAAGTATCGAGGCTAGCGTCAAATATCGTGTATCGATACCGTAACGATGCCTGAAGATGATAAACCTAAATCAATATAACTTTTATTTTAAGTAAAACGGCATTACTATCGTTTTATCGATTCATAATATTTCCTAATCAACGACCTGATGGCTAGGGAACGATTACATTCATACTCTCTACAAGCTATTTCATCGAGCATCATCAACTCATCTTTCGATATCCACAGTATGACTTTAATACTACGTTTCCTAGGCATACTCAAACACCTGACCACGCTTTATATTCCTCACATTCACCACCTACCACGCATACTTTGACTACATAATTCCTATACCTTATCTCCCAACCCCTGCCACCAACCGCCTCTTCGCCTTTATCGATTATCTCAACGCTCATTTCGTTAGGCTTGACGTGTAAACCATAGGCAATCACATATACCATGCTATTGAATACCCTGACTTCCCTATCGACGGTATCAACATATACCCAATAATCACCGTCATTAGACACGAAGTATAGACCCTCTCTATCCAACTCGATTACCCTGGGTAGTTGGGTACTCATTGCGTATACCCACTGTCTATACGCATAGGGATTTATAAATTTTGCGTCTACCCACTAGGTGTACTTAAGTTATGACTCAATTAATCGATAGAGCCTGTGCCTCTTACCACCTGCCTTAATCCACGCTCTCTTTATGACACGCTTTTTCGCCAACTCACTCAGGTATGCATTCAGCAATGGCCTAGACCAACCCCTTTGGTTCACGAAGTAATCGACTAACTCATCATAGGTGGCCATCCTGGTGCTCTTCCTGGCTAGGTAGAGCACGAGTTCCATCTTCTTAGAGAGTCTCTCGCTAGACATCACATACCCCATCGATGGGTAGGTTTAATAATTAACTGCCAAAATTAGTCGATACACGAGAGTCGGCATTCACGGTAGACTGGGTAGGTTTAATACTGATGCTAAACCTCTAATTAGCAGCGCCAGAAAAAACCTGTGGAAAAGCCGTTTCTCGAGCACCCTGGGTAGACACACCGGGTAAAGACCGCAGAGGGCCACGTAACTCTGCGACGTTATGGGTAGTTAAGGTTAAAGCCACGGTGGTGTTAAGGCACGAGGACTTGCCTGGCTGTAACCCTGCCATACCTTAAGTTATCAAGCGCCTCATTAGCCTCCTCAAGCCTCATAACCTTAGTGACCAGGGGCTTCACCTTACCACTATCCGCAAGTCTCATGACACTTATGAAGTCATTCAAGTTACCAGTTAAGCTACCCATTATCTGAATCTCCCTCTGTGTAATGTAGGGGGCGTGGTAGATCAAGTCACCGCCGTATAGGCCAAGTATGACGTATCTACCCATCTTATCCAGCACATCAATGTAGGTTTTAAGGGTTTCATTAGAACCCACGGTGTCAACAACCACATTAGCCCCCCTACCCTCTGTAATCTTCCTTATTTCATCAACAGCGTTAACCCTACCGTCAACCACATAGTCGGCGCCAGCCTCCTCAATTTCCTTAAGTGCCTCATCTCTAACATCAACACCAATGACAACTGCACCCATAACTTTAGCTATTTGCACGGCCATGGTACCTAACCCACCGCCAGCCCCAACCACAACAACATACTCAGACGGCTTAACCTGGGCCTTCCTCACTAGGGCCCTGTAGGGTGTTAAACCGGCACAGGGCAGTGGTGATGCCTCAACTGGGTTAAGGTTCCTTAACTTGTAGAGGTACCTGTAGTGAGGTATTAGCACGTACTCAGCGAAGCCACCATCAACGTTTTCACCAATCTTAATCGGGTGCTCGCACAACTGCTCCTCACCAATCCTGCAGTAGTAGCATGTCCCATCCCCAATCCACGGATCAACAGCAACCCTATCACCCTCCTTAAACCCTACGACATCCTCACCCACGGCGGCCACTAAACCGGCTATTTCATGGCCTGGGGTTACTGGTATTCTTAAGCCCA
>Ga0081534_100636_pt1 | contig 10999 bp, 18 predicted proteins | sample MonGeyMetagenome_FD_71019 | JGI IMG/M metagenome (GOLD analysis project Ga0081534, IMG submission 71019) | Hypoxic/sulfidic aquatic microbial communities from Monarch Geyser, Yellowstone National Park, USA - MG (SPAdes) v1 (version 2) | ecosystem: Environmental > Aquatic > Thermal springs > Hot...
TCCTCGACGAACACGCCTGTTACGTTAGGACGTTATATTTCAAGCTCGATTTGCTCTGTCGTCAGACTTGGCACCTGTAGCTGTCCTACGTCACTGACACTGGTTGTCGTCAAACTACGCTGTTGCAGTTGAGCTGACGGTGCAACGGTGAACGGCTGTACCTGCGGAGTCGACGGTCTGCTAACCGTCTGCGTCGTCTGTGTCGGCGTGAATAAGTTCTGCATGAAGCTCCTGGTGAACATGGCGATAAACCCGCTCAATATCGGCGACATCATCATAAGCATAGCTTTACTGAAAGCACCCTGTATGCCGTTCCCGAAATAGGGCGAGTTCGCTATTCCGTAAACCATTTTCGGCATCATTTCCATGAAAGTATTATATGCGACGACATCGGGAAGTGCAGATGCTACCCTTGAGGCTTCGCTGGCGATTATGTTGGGTACTACGTTCAATAAATTAGACCCACCGCTACCGCCGAATAACGAGTTGAAGTATTCTGCTACATATCCGAAGAACTGGGGCAGGTTAAATATGGCGTTGTAGACGTAAGTAAAGGCGTTATAAATATCATTTACTATATTCGCTAAGAAATTATATGCGTTGACGGCGGTGTTCTTCAGGTCGTTTATTATACCTTGTACTGCACCAACTACATTAGATATTGCTGACATAATCCAATTATATACGTCTGACGCAAACGCCTTTAGGTCGTTCCACAGGGTATTCAGGGCGTTCAATATCGCTGAACCTAACGTTCCCAGCCCTCGTTCAATCGGTACCATCGCAGAGCTTATGGCGTTGCCTATCCAGTGGAGTCCGTTCAATATATAAGTACCGAACGTATGACCGAACGCTATTAAAGCACCGGCTATATTCTGAAAGAAAGACTGAATTTCAGACGGCAATTGCCGAAAGAAGTTACTGAAGTTGGCGAACGCACTGTTTATGTCGTTGGCTATACCGCTTACGGCAGACGTCAGACCGGACGAAATCGATGACAGTCCCGATAAGAACGATTGACCGAATCCTAGAAGGAACGACATGGCTACTCAAGCGTGAAGTTGACTGTTAATAATGGGGTATATGAAAAACCGCTTTGTAAGTACGCTGACACTTCAAGTGAGTAAAAGAAGTAAGCGTCATTAACACCGTACAGAAATATCATGAAAACATTAGCATTATTACCCGGATAAGCTTGGTTAATCGGGTATGCGGTATTGTTGACAACGTAATATCGCACACCTTGATAGCTAAGTGCCGGGATTGCTGACGACAGCGACGCACCGAATGCACTGAGCAATATGTTAACCTGTTTATATAGGAATGAATTCTGCGGTATTTGGTTATACGGTATTAATGACAACGCCGTTAGAATATAAGGTAAGTTGAGACAGAGCAGAGGCTGGAAGGTCTCCAGGTTATTAACACTATAATTAGCTTTAAAAGTCGGATCCGTACACCCCGGAATATAGAATACACCGTTTGAAACAATTGTAACCGTCGCTTCCCACGACACAGTTAAGGTGTCGCTACTGCCCTTGGTGACGCTATTAATATTTGTATATGCTATCGCATACGTATTGCTGGTCGACGTACCTGCCACTATTTCTATTGTGTCGAACGTATATGAGTCGGTAGAGCTGTCTACGGCTGTGTGTTTAAGGGTGAATGACATTTGGTTTAAATTGCATGACCCTAGGGTAGGGCTACAGTTAGACGTACTAATAGTGTTGAAGTTTTCATTGAACGACTCTAACTTGACAGGTATTTGCTTTACTACATTACCGTTGTTCAACAGCACAATGTACACGTTTGACGGTGGGTAATATTCACCCTTCGGATACGGCGAACCGCTAACTAACAATTGTCCAAGTAGGTTTTGATAAGATTGGTATATTGCATTGTGCTTTTTCGTGCTGTGTAATATATTGTCCTTATTACGCAGTGTGACCGTAAACTGGCTGTTTATTTTGACGTTCATTGTCTCCTATTAAATATACTACTTCAAAGCTATAAATGTTATTGAGGTATTCTACTGACCCTGGTGAGTGTACAAGTTCTGCAACGTCGTACTCCCGTAAGGCATTTTGATGAGTAACGCCGAAGCACCTTGTCCGCTAGAAGGAAGTACGACAACTGCCAAATCTATACTGTTTGACGAACCTAACTGAAGCGTAGCTATCGGGACTACATACTGACCTGACGGACAGGGGTTGTTGAAGTTAAAGGCGACTTGTACGTATTGGTTGTCTGCGGTTTCGCTGACTATGCCTGTGACAGGGTATATGTTGACGCTTGCTTCGCTGGGCGTTGACGAACTGCATTGGCATAGGTTGACGCATGCCACCTTAGTTATACCTAACGGTGTAACGCTTCCGTCTGACGGCAATATTTGAACTAGACTGTCAGTCAGTACTGATCTGATGTTGCGTGCTACGCTAAGTATATTGGGTAATGTTAACAAAGCAAACATCATATTAAATGCACCGAAATTGTTTTGCATGTTGTACGCAAAAGACGGTACAGTACACGTAGAACTACAGCTGGAATACTGCTGTTGCTGAAGATATAGTAATATGTAGTTGAACGGCTGTGTAGATACCATTTCTACCCACCAATCGATCTGTACGACGTCCTGGGGGTTCTTCGTCAGCGGTGAATTCAGGTTAGCATTGCTGACGTGTAACAATAACGAATTTGTAAGTGCTGTCCACAGCTGTAAACTGTCGAACGAATACTTAGTCCTTGACGAGTCGCTGAACGAGTAAATCACACGGGTGTGTTCATAGCCCGCTATAGCTTCTTCGACGAACGATACATGTGAAAGAACGGCTGACGTAACAGGTGTATTTTTGTATGACATTTTAACTACAGCAGTGTTCGGCATACCGAAATAGCCACTGTACGGCGGTGAAGAACCTATTAGTGACTTAACCAATGACATTATGAATGACGCAGTTACATCGTTGTGCGATGACGCAACCAATTTACCGTTGATGTAGACGTTTATCCCTCCTCTAAGGTTGAACTTAAGCTTGGACTTCATTAGAAGTCTACCTCACTATTTGCATTTGTGTCAGACGGTGTTTGTACAATGTCTTGTTTGACATATATCTTAATGTGGACGTCATCTCCTGCATCAACAAATTCGTATTTCATGCCCGGGATGGTGAATGCGTTAGGGTAAAGGGTGACTTTTAGTATTATTGACTTTATAATCGGCTGAGTAGGCTTAGCAGAAGCGTACACTACCATTTCATTATTGTTGTCGACGCTTACCTTAATTATCTTGTCTAACTCTTTAGTGTCGCTTAAGAAGTGCGACAGCAACTTTTTAATAGATAGGTAGACGGCATTGTCATTGACATCGACATACACTACCGATTTCTTTATTATTTCCATTACCTGATCCTTTGTAAGCTGAGCCTGTTCCGTCATTTTACCACCTCACGGGAATACGCTGTTGTTAATTAATATTGCTATGCTACCAATGAATTCCAACGTGTGCCACGGGTCTTGCTGAAACGTCCTGTAAAACGACGCTATATACCTATAAGCATAACGTAAGAATAGAATTATATAATGTATTGCTAATCTGACGAACCTGATTATTACCTTTGCTATTTTGACGGCTAATGAAAGTACTTTGTCGAACACAGACTTAATTGCACGTACAACGGCTGAAGCGAACCTAGATATTGCTAATTCTAAATCTCCAATTACGTCGCCTATTGCGTTTCCTATACTGCTCACAGCTCCACCTGCTCCTGCTAACGCTAATGCAACGGACATTTCTCAATATATACTAACCTACAATTTAAAAAAGGTTATGTCAACTGCGTAGGCATTTAAAAAATAAAAAACGTATGACTTTACTTTATTCTTCATCTAGCTTCTCATATTCTCTTATGAATACGTATGTGATGAACGGGTCTATTACCAGTCCGCCGACAAGTCCCATCATCGACAGCGTCGTCACGTCACCCTGAGCAGTCGTTATGCCGACTGCTTGAACCTGCTGTGCTTCAATACCGTATACCGGGTTGTGCGTCGTGTTGTAGATCGTGTAGAGTAACCCGCCGTATGAGTAGCCCTGTTCGACGTCACTGGCTGACATGTGTATGCCGATGAAGTTACCCACGAAGTAGCCCATCACAGGCACTGCGACTAACGTCATTACACCGAACAGGATCAACAGTATCCTTATCAGCTTCGGCGAACCGTTTCCGTTGTCGTCGGGCTGTGCGACGCTACCTGTCTGGGGGTTTGACTGTGACATGGCTTTGCAACTGTCATTTGTAAATGTAGAAAATAAGCTTTAATAAATGTCAGACGCAATTCCTACTACAGGCAGTACAACTCACCGTTAATGTAGTGGCATACGCCTTTGATATATAACGTTCTATATGTACCTAAGCGGACATTGATGTATATGTCTATCGGGTGAAATGTATGCCAGCTACCTTCAATATATTGTCTGACGATATCTCTAAGTGCTGTTACGTACTTGCGTGGCACATATATGTTCGTCGAATAACAGAAGTCGAATATGATTGACATAGACGGTTTCGCTAAAGCAGGAATACATATAGTCGACGGCTCGTCTGACACAATCTCCTTAAATACGTCATCATTTAATATGACGTCGCTGTCGACGAATAGTATGTCGTCGTCTATGTCGTTTGCTATTTTGTATATCATCTTAGCAATCCTCAGTCGCCTATTATGCATTTCGAATTGTTCACCAACATACTTGACGCCTGTGTCATACGTAACTACATTTACACCGTACGACGTCAATTCGTTTTTCAATGCTTCGACGTCTGACGCAGATAAAAACTGAAAAGTATTTTGATGTAAGCTGTAAACGTATGACAAATCAATGTAGATGTCCGTCAGCTTATTTTTGACAGCTACTTCCTTAATGTAAGTGGCGTTTCCCATAAATGTGACTATTCTCACACCGTAGTGTACGCTTCGGGAAAAATAAAAATTTAATATTTCGACTACCTATTTCTTACTCGATGTCGACAAACAATATGCCGAATAACGTGCCTAACGGGATTAATTCGTCAGACATAGTCGGTCAATTAAATGTCATACAGCAATGGGCAAATGCACTCGTTCAACGCTTCCCTACAGCGGAATTAGTTCGACACGGCAATAATTTCTTAGAATTTAAGATAAGGTTCGACGATATATTCAGGTACTTTTATAATGATATAAAGAACCAGGTGAATGACGCAAAGATATACTTGTCTGAATGCGAATACGACAAGGAATACGGCATATGTATGGTCATTAAGACGTCGCACATCATAACTAACTTAAAGGAGATCGGGTTTGTCAACACCAGCGTCATAGCTAACGATGGTTATATGTTGTACTACGTGCCATTGAAGGACATGTTAGACGTATTCGACAACATGTGGAGAGAAGCAAACCGCAATAAGCCAATTAGGTTCGAGTTCAAGACAAGGAGGGTAACCGATAAGGAGACGAATAAGACAATGATATATCATTACATTACTATAAAGTTCGTACAGGTGGCGAAGTTATGAGTGAGGACGTTAACACAACTTTATACAAGATATTGTCAAAGTACCTGACCAAGAAAGAGGTAGAGAAGCTGGAGTCTTTGGTGTCGGAACACGGCAGTTTACTTGACGTCATACTAGTCGCTGTCAGGAAAATGATCAACCCCAACTTAATAACGTATGACGAAATCGAGTCATGTTTACAAAAAGCGATAAAGATCAACGCTTACGTAAGTGCGATAAACGCTAGCAATTCATATCCGTCCGACGTACTTTCACCATCTCAAATAGCACGTGAAGTTGCACAGAGCGTCGAATCTATGAATAACCAGCCGTATAACAACCCGTTCGCCGAGATGTTCAACGCATTCAGACAACAGCTGATGAACCAGATAATGGAAGAAATGAAAGCTCGCCTTAATATACCGATTAGCGTCACACCCAGATCTAATGCTAATGGCGACAGCAATGCACAAGCTAAGGGTAAAGCCGTTAGAAATGACGACATATTCATGGGCGACGTCGACGAAGAAGAAGAAGAGTGAGACGGGTCAACAAACGTCATACACTACGCTGACTGAAAGTGATCGTCAAACGGATACCTTTATTAACCTGTGAAACGAGCATTATCTCGCAATGTCGTCCGTCAGCATAAACCTAAGCGGTCTCGCCTCAGCAATCAACGAAGTAATAAACATCTTCATCCAATACCTGCCGTTGTTCGTGACGGTAGGTATCCTGCTAGGGATAGTCCAGTACGTCCTCGGCGGGTTCAGCGGTCTGTTCAGCGGAGTAACCGGTCTCTTCGGCGGAACCTAACAAATAACATAAGGTGGTTGATAAATGTCCGCTGAATCCGTAACATTAACGCCAACGTACGCACCGGCAGAGAACGCACCGGAAGTGACAGTGTTCTCCGTGCCTGTACCGGCATTCCCGACGTCATACGACTACGGGATGCAATGGTCTGTAGGACTCATGATCGCCGGAATGATGAAGCGTGCCAAGTACGACAGGTACGGTAGACCATTCGCCGAGACCTTCGCCTTGCTCAAAGAACCCTACAGACAGTACAAGCACAAGATGAACCTCAGAGGAGCCAACGCATGGAACGCGTGGTACACTAAGTTCATGAAGCCGGCTCTCAACAGGCTTGGTAGGAGAGTAAACCAATAAGTCGACTTTAAGTTAGTTTTTTGTTTAAGGGGGTCACCGTTAACGGTGACCCCTACCGTTAAGTTTTCTCGTTCGCTTAACGTTACAATTAAGTATATAATTGACAACCGGTTATATTGAGTAGAGGTGTACAACGTGTCGATGATGAACGGTAGAATAACGCAACTTAAACGAATCATACAACAGACCCTGATAACCACAGGCGTCTTACGCTACAACATCACGTACATACCCAAGCTAGGTGCATATAGGATAGCATTAGTCGGCAGTCGTGAGGGCATATCGGGTAGTACGCTGTCGAAATTGATAGAGGCTTTATCGGCGAACGGGTTCGTGGTCTGGGTAAAGGTCAGCAAAGCCCCCATATTCAACGTCGTCTACCTATATGCAATTCCTAAGGTGAACGTGCCGTGAAAGTAGACGTCATATTACCGAAAGTCAAGGTAAAGTTCAGCAAGTACACTCAAGTCTATACGCCCTGTAAGGACTGCTCGTTTAACGTCGTCGCTCAGGACTTCGTCAAGTACTTTAACAAGTACGTAGCGAAAGACGACGAGTCCAAGAAACTGGAGGTGACGTATAGACCTTCGTCTGACGTCGCAATTGTAATATCGGACACGTGGGTGACGTTCTCGTATTATTCACTGTCACTACTCCCGCCGGATGCGGTATATTGGGTAGATTCGGCGTGGCTTGTAGCCGACAGTCCTCCTCAGCCGATCGTCAGAAACTTCACCGTAGTCACAACGTCAGCATGGAACAGTCAAGTGCTGACGATATACGGAATACCCAACTATATCGTTCCACGTGCCGTAGACGACGACGTCGCCGACAGCGTTTTCGAAAAGGTCAGACAGAACCCTACCGATTACAAGTACGACTTCATCCTTGTAGCTACCGTCACCAAAGACGGTCACAAGAATGACAAACTGGCTTATCAAGCACTGCGTGACATAAATGCCTTAACGAGGACGTTGAAGATATGTGACAGGGAATGGTGCGACATTAAGTCGTTCACACTGTCTGAAGAACAACTCTACGACTATATGCGACAGTCTAAAGCGATAATTTGGCTTTCGGAAAGCGAAGGGTTCGGTCTACCGCCAACCGAAGCCATGTCTGTCGGGACGCCAGCGATAAGGTTTGACAGCCACTATGTAGAGGCACCGTTCGTCGGTAAAGGTCACGAACATATACTACAGTTCAAGGTACCGGTATACGGGTTCAAGTCCAGGGTGTCTCCCGTAGCACCGGGTAGATACTTTCCGTCGCCTATATTCGACTACAATGACGTAGTACGTGCGTTTAAAGAGGCGTTATACTATTTCGACGGCAACGACAGGGACGAGATATATGAGACGAGGTTCATGCTCCACGAGTACGTAAAGAATAATTTCTACCACTCAGTAGTTATTGATAAGCTACTGAAGATAGACGCGGTGAGGGCGAGGTTACAGTGAGCAGTAGGAGTCAGCCTGAAGGACAAATGTACTGTTATTCAGTCCAGACACCGGTATTGGTCGTTTACAACAGGAACACACCGGCAGTCTATGAGGTGATAGCCTTCACGTTTGACATTTACGACACACCGGTAAACGTACCTTTGAGAGCTGTCAATTCTACAAGCAAGTCGAACGAAAAGGTCGACGCGACGGCACCGACTTGGCTTAAGTACTTCGAAAAAGTAGTTTTGTACAACGTTAAGAAGACGGTTGGAAACGTACCCGTTAAAGTAAGTGAAGTAAAAAGCGTATTTCAACCGTTATGCAGGTCAGCATATATAGTGTTCCGCATAGTTGGGACGTTAGGTGTAAGGGCGGTGATTAAGCCAATTATGATAACGTCGTCATATGACCAAGTGCTACAGTATGTCAGTGCCGTTGTAGCAGGCAGTCCACGAAGTCGTGCAACGGCGACGTCATACAATATAGTACAGGCACCTGTTCAATTCTTTATGTCACCGGACAGTGTGACGTCATATATTTACACTTCGTTAGGTGAGTAACCATGGTCGTGTGCGTCGTTTTCAACCCGTTTACGTATGACGCACAAATAATATATGTGTCAGACACAATAATAAACGCATTGACGTACGCCAGAGAAATAGCCAAAAAGCTGTTAGAGAAGGAAAAGTTTAAGGGGTATAAGGCGATTTGTAAAGTGCCTAACTACAGCACCAACAATATCCCAACTTATGTGCTTTTCAGGATTAAAGGTAAGATAGGGATACCCATCGCCGTAGGTGATGACGTTAAGAGGTTATTTGAGGTAAGCCCTTACGTTAAAGTTATTGTAGTCCCGGCTCTGACTACGGCTGTAAAGACGCCTGAAGAAGCGTTAGCGTTATTAGCCTGACGTAATCAAAAGTTTTATATACCCCTTATACAACTTTTATTACGACCATGGTAGAGCGGAAATACCTGGTCGAGGGGAAAGAGGTAAAGGTAAAAACCTACGTCATACAGACCAACCCGCCTCAAATAGTTTTTGAAATCTACGCAGACCCTGAAACGGTGAAGAAGTACATTGACGAAAACGGGATAGCGTTCGCCGTCAATATTGACGATGTGTTCGACGCAATAAGAGAGGTGCTGTCGCCGTCTAAAATAGTAAGAGACTAACGTGGTCGATATGCGGATCATGGATTACATGGTGCCGTATGTCCATTCTGACGATGTACCGCCCGAATTGCTAGTAGCCGTGAAGACGAGTAATAAAGAGGAAGTGATAAAGGCGTGGAAGCATGCGAATAACCCCTATTTATTGGCTAGGTCGACGATGTACGGCGAGGCTAAGTTAATCGGAAAGCCTAGTTCTGTATCTATTATATCTAAAAGGTCGGGTACGTTCTACGTCCTCAAATTCCCGAGTGGCACCATATACGTTGACGCAAGAATGGTCGACGACAACCTGGCAGAGGTAATTCAGACGGAATTGTTACTCATAACCGTTCAACGCCAATTCAACTCTTACGTTGCGACATCAATTGAACCACTAATTGCGACGACAAAGGAGGAGAGGGGTAAGGAACTGGTTGAAGTGGCAGAGTCAGACGACATTGCGATTTGGGAGGTACCGGTACTGGGATACGGGTACGTCACACCGTCTACAAAAAAGTTATTCAACAGTAATGCGTCTGACGAAAACCTATTCCGAATCGCCAAACTTGTCAACTTGAGGTTCATGACAACGCTTAAAGTAAATGGTCAAGTATTACACGCAATGGAGATGACGTCACCCAACACGGGTAAGACTACGTTCGCAATACGTAATACTTATCTATTGAACTGGTCATACATCGTTGAACCGCCGTCTCACGCTAAGCTTATCATGGACGCACGCAACGGTTCTTTAGGCGACGCATTCCGACGTGACGGCATTTTCATTGACGAGTTTTTGAAGAACATTAGAGAAGGGAGAGAAGTCATACCGATCATGCTATCGGGAATGTCACACGGTAAGTGGACAAGAGGGAAAGGCGACAGAGACGCTCCAGATATCAAAAGAGTAATACCGATATACTTCGCCGATAACAAGTACAATAAGTCGTTGACACAGCAGACTCCCAGATCATATATGTATAATGTAATATCTGGAGTACTAGGTCAGTCGACTGCAGACGCATTGTTAGACAGGATCGGTATAGTGATAACGAATGACGACCCCATTAACATAAGCGATTACAGGTCTAATTACGTAATTGCCGACAGCTACCTAAGAGGATTCGTCGCATATATCAGTAAACAAGCGTCTAACAACTACAAGGACTTGGCGTTGTTTAACGGAAGGAGGAGAGACCAGGCGAACATAGTCAACGCCATATGTGTGACGCTTAACCTGAAGAACAACTGTGAACAGATGGCTAAGGAAGTTGAGACGGGGTGGTCAATATGACGTTAGAGGTCAGCTATAACGTGTACCGTCGCATAATCCAGTTCGCAAAGACGTCAGACAAGCCGATACCGATACTGAGGTATAAATTGCCCGATGGGATAAGTAAAGGTGACGTAATCAAAATAAGGTCTATTCAGATGGCGTCTAGGACTAAGACGTTAATGGCTGAAGTAGTAGACATCAAGAAATACGACGTCAATAGAGACGACGTACCTTACGACGAACTTAAACCGATATATGAGAATTACATAAATGTAATACCTAAGCTAGGACAGGTTGTAATAGTATATGTTAAACCCATTAATTTTTAAGCCCGTGTTTTACAATATGTAATAGGTGAAAGCATGGCACAAAAAAGGCGTGAGATCTTATGCCTGTCTCTAGATGCGGAA
>Ga0081534_100637_pt1 | contig 10982 bp, 9 predicted proteins | sample MonGeyMetagenome_FD_71019 | JGI IMG/M metagenome (GOLD analysis project Ga0081534, IMG submission 71019) | Hypoxic/sulfidic aquatic microbial communities from Monarch Geyser, Yellowstone National Park, USA - MG (SPAdes) v1 (version 2) | ecosystem: Environmental > Aquatic > Thermal springs > Hot...
CCCAGGTACTGGCTCCATGATTATGGCAGCAACATCAAAGCTCTTCAACGCCCTCTCCAGGGAATCCAGGTCATTGTATGGAACAACTATGGTGTACTTAATATGATCAATGGGTAGACCGAGACTTTCGGGACCCTCGAATGGTGGGTTAACACCAACATGCAGTGCGTCATAACCGCCATGCCAACCACCCTCCATCTTTATCACGTACCTACGCCCTGTATAAGCCCTAGCCAGCCTAACCGCGTACATGTTAGCCTCCGTACCACTGTTCGAGAACCTAACCATGTCCACGTTCGGTATAACCCTCGTCAGCAGCTCCGCATACTCAACCTCCAACGTGTTTGGGTAACCCAGGTGAGTTCCTTCGTAAGCCGCATCGTTGACTGCCTTAACGACAAAGTCCGGCGAGTGCCCCATTATGTGTGTTCCATGCCCCATCCAGTAATCCACGTACTCATTACCATCCACATCCCAAACCTTTACACCGCTGGCCTTGGTTATGTAGATTGGGTATGGCGTGAAATACCTTATCTGGTACGTAGTACCGCCAGGCAGAACCTTTTTAGCCCTCTCGAAGAATTCCCTGGATCTTCCCGTCCTCTCCATGTATGCTTTCGCATACTTATCGATGAGTCCCTGAACTCTATCCTTAACACTCATTACCCGCTGACTGATTTATCAAGTTATTAAGTAATAGGTTTCTAAGTTACGGTATCCTAACTAGGAAATTATGGCTACGCATCAGGTGGAGTAGTACATCCACGAACCTGGTCGTTTTATAACCGCACTTAACACACACGAGGTATTTACGCTTATGGAATGAATTTCTCGAGTATGGCTCGATCTTGACCCTCAACCAATCCCCATATTCCTTCGTCTTAAGTATGTGATCGTAAAGCCCACCGTGGTGTTGTATGAAGCCTAGCCTTACCTGGTCTATTTGTGGTGTTATGTGTAACTTGAATTCCTTATTGGTGAAGGGGCATTTAATTACGCCGCTCAGGTATAACCTACCGTCCCTCTTTGATGTGTAGATTGTTAGGTCCACGTACTTACCCTTGATCTCACCGCTCCTCCTTAAACTAAGCATTTCAAGGCTTGCGGACACGATGCCCATTGATGTTACAGGCTTTAAGCATTACTTCCATCCGCATCAACGCTGGTTACAAAATTCATTAAAAAGACGCAATCATATGGTACCGTAACTCCTCATTACATTGAGTAATTTATTAGCGTAATCAACGACATGGCCCCTAACCCTAACCGCAACGTCTGAAATTGCTGTTCCCAGTTGTTCAGGGTTCTTTGTTTGTGATAGGATGAGTAGTGATGATGGTGACCTTATGTCCGTCTTAACAACAACATCCTCACCAACCCTAACCTTGGTTACACCCGTAACCTTACCCTCCGTGTACGTAACCACCTCCACCATCCCACCCTCTATGGGCTCCGCAACCAGGTTCAGCGTTATGTTGTTTCCACTATAGATCACGTAAATCCTATCTTCCCCAACCAAAGCCTTACCAACCCTCCCAAGCTTAGCCGAGTCGAGGATCCTCCTCCAACCATCACCAACAATCCTGAGGTATCCATCCTGCACGCCCAGTCTCGCTAGGAGGTACCTAACCGCATCCTCAATCTCTACATGTTTAGTCATAACATTCACACCGACTTCACGACCAACCTCAACGAGTAAATTATCCAACAGGTCAAGGAGTTTCCGCAGATAATCAATACTACTACCGATCAATACCGCAGCATCGCCACTACCAACCTCTAGCAATCTCTCCTCATAGGTCCCGTCAGGGCCAATGCCCATGACGAACACGTACCTATCACTAATGGAAATCCTGGTATTGCTCAATTCCCTATCGCCAACCCTAACCGTACCCATGGGTACGATGAATTCCATAAAGGCCCATATACAGATTCGATGAAGCCTTAAAAAGCAATTATTGTGAGTTGTCAGGACGGTCAACATCAATGCGTACTTCAATTATTTAAGCCGCTTCCGTGACGCCATGATGTTTTTCGTGATACCCGACAGTCACGACACCAACATTGCAGAAGCTATCCCGGGCCCTAATCCACGCTATCCCAATGGTGGTTTGCCACTACTAGAGACAAGTCCATCCTTAAGAGGACTCTTCAGTACGCGTGGGAAATCGAGAAGATGTGTGGCGCCGTGTTGGTTGACATCCCAAGCAGGGTAATCACATCTGTGAAAGCTAAGTATAGGTGCATCAGCGACGTTTCGAGGTATGACGCATTCATTGCTAATAATCAATGATTTGGTCAACAACGGCTTCGGAGGCAGGGTACGCATACTCGGCATAACGAAGTACACATTCAAGTACCTACACAGCACCGGCCTCGCCAGGTTCGTCTACTCAGTGGACACCGACGCAATGGATATGGTGCCCAACAACAGGGCGAAGAAGATGTTCAATTGCGATGGGGAGTGCTACAAAGTTGCCAGCAACCCAGCCCTCATGAACCAGTTCAAGCCATACACACCAATAATCAAGTCCGGGGAGTAAGCTCCATCAACCTTGATCATGCCTCGTTAGTGCCTTATTAGTCTTGTTTTTGCCTTATTATTGATGAATTTGGGTCTGCAATACGATTGTTCCTTGTGCGAAGCCGTTGATTCAGGGGCTTTGCCCAGCGATTTGCTTAGGCGATTAAACGCACTACCGAAACCAACAAACAGCATTGATCGGGTCATTGAGTCGTTGAGTGGGTACCACGACAAGGAGTTCACATTCAATGATGCCCTGAGACTATACGGCTTCATAACGATGATCAAGAAGTTAATCAACGACTACGCCGCTTTTGCGATAAGGGAGATAATGAGGGATCCATTGATTAATGAGGATGGTAGGTACATAAGGTTTATGCCGAAGGCCGCCCTGCCATTCAAGCCGTACATACGAATCGAAACAGTAAAGAACTCGCTGGTGGTGGGTTTGCATTTTGGCGAGGCACCAAAAATAGGGTTAAGGTTCATTGGTTCTGAAGAACCGAACGATGCGGATATTGAGCTCGCCAGGGGGCTTATGGCGAGTGATGGTGCTTCATTATCGAGATCACGGTTTAGGTTCATTAATAATGACCCAACATTGGTAGCCCTTATGACATATGTTACCCGTGAGACTGTAATGTATGCTAGGATGGCAACATTAAGGGTTGATGGCACGGTGAACGCGCAGTTCATGCTGAAGTTTAGCTTTAAAGGATTCGATGATTTGACTGGTGACAAGTGCAATAGGTTTCGTGGTATGACTGCCGCAAAAGCCCTGGGAATCCTCCTCGGCGATGGGAGCGTTAATGACTCTTCTGAGGCATTCATGATTAAGTTCACATCTAAGTGTATTGAGATGCTCAACGCCCTTAGGACCTTGTTCAACCTTAACTGGGGGATTGCCAGGAAGGGTGGTGCCTATGACGTCTATGCCCTTAATAAAGACGCTAAGCGTTTGACCGCCGAATTGTTGATGGTGGCTCAAGAACTCAGTGACCCAATGTATAGGCTGGTTTGGCTGAATGAGAAGTTCAGGAAAATGCTGAGGAGGATGCTCGTTGTTAGGGAGGGTGGGCTGAGGCTTATGCTTTGTGTAGACAAGCCAAGGAGCCTATGTCACGACGGCCAAGGCTTTTACCGTGTAACGATAAGTAACAAGGGTAAGAGGGATTACGTGGTAAAGGCGATAAGCAAGCACGTAAAGTATGTAACAGGCGGACAAATAGTCATACCAAGGAGCGAGATACCAACCATGATAAGAGACCGACTAGTGAAGATTGTTGATTACAAGGAGGGCTAACTCACCCAAACCAATCCAGCCCCTTGGTTTTGCCCACTCAGGGGTATTGGTAGGGCCATAGCGGAGGCCTTCCTCAGGGAGGGCGCTAAGGTAGCCATAACCTATGCCAGGAGTGATGAGAAGGCTAGGGAGCTCGAGAAGATGGGTGTATTGGCTATTAGGTGCGATGTCTCGAGGAGGGATGAGGTTAGAAAGGCTGTTGAGTTCGTTAGGGATAGGCTTGGTGATGCTAATGTGCTCGTTAATAACGCCGGTATAATGCACTTAATGCCGTTTGAGGAATACAATGAGGAGTTATTCAATAGGATGATTGATGTGAATGTGAAGGGTATAATATACACAACGCTTGAATTCCTACCGCAATTGAAGAGGACTAAGGGGGTTATCATAAACATAGCTTCCAATGCGGGCATAGGCACGGCGCTTGAGGGCACGACGTATTACGCAATAACGAAGGCCGCGGTGATAATCCTCACCAAGAGGATGGCATTTGAGCTTGGTAAGTACGGTATTAGGGTTAATGCGATAGCCCCTGGTTGGGTGGAGACCGACATGACCACAGCCAATAGGTCACCTGAGGAGGTTGAGAAGGTAAAGGCTTTGGTTAGGTCAAGAACCATGCTTAACATGACGGGTGTTCCAGAGGATATAGCTAACGTCGCATTATTCCTTGCCAGTGAGGATGCCAGATACATCACTGGACAGACCATTGTCGCTGATGGTGGTAGGATTGACTACCTAACACACGGTGTTTAGGTAGAGCTTTTAATAACCTTACATTATAATTCCTAAAATGGTTTCATTAACGTTCACCCAGTACTACACATTATCCGTATTGGCACTAGCCATAGCCCTACTACTCACACGCCTGGTTAGGCATGACGTCATAGGCGCTATCGTACTCATACTCCTGGTAATCGGTGGGATATTAAGTATTGAGAAGGCACTATCATTCATGGTCTCCACAAGCGTGGTTGTGCTTGGTAGTATAATGATAATTAGCAAGACCCTTGAAGAATCAGGATTCCTTGACAGACTTGCTGAGGATTTGGGTAGGCTCGTGAAGAGCGAGTACTTGCTCATGACCTTGACCTTGTTCATTGTCGCTCTTGTATCTGGTTTCATGAGCGACGTCGCCATTGTCTCAATATTTATACCCTTCATGTATGCATTATCCAGGGAGCGGAAGAGGAGGTTATCCAAGTACCTAATACCGTTGTCCTACTCAGCAATACTTGGTGGTAGATACACAATATTTGGAACTAGCACGAACCTAATAATTGATCAATTATGGTTTGAGGACTTTCATAGGTATCTTCCTATATTTCAGTTCCTAAATATAGGTCTCGTAATCGTGCTCCTGGGTATACCAATACTCCTACTCATATACCTCATAGTGCCCAATAGAGAGAATGTGGTTTCCTCAGTGGATGATTTGAGGATTGGTAAATACATCATAGAGGCTAAGGTGGATAATGATTGCGATTGGGTTGGTAAGAGTAGACGGGCGATAGAGAGGGAGTATGGAATCAAAATACTGTCCGTATTGCCCAGGAGATTATCGAGATTGAGCAGGATCGTTAGTGGTAGTACACTTATTATGGAGGTACCAACTGATAAAATACCTGTTATCTCATCAATAGGGGGCCTATCGCTAGCAACGACTGAGCAGATAGAGGGTGGGGAGGTTATTGAAGCCCTAGTGACTGGCGAATCATCACTCGTCAATAATACCATAGCTGATCTAAGGATCTCCGAAAAGTACGGCATTAGGGTTGTGGGTATATCCACAGGTGGCAGGAGGGTTTACGGCAGAATAAGCCACGTAGAGCTTAAACCTGGCGATGCCCTACTCCTCATGGGTAATGAGGAGGATGTAGCCAGGTTCATGGGTGATTATGGTTTAGTTGCCATGAGGGGTGTTGGGGCTAGATTATTCAACGTTAGAAAGGGCATTGTGGCAATTGCGGTTCTGGTCGGTGCAACCATTGCCTCATTACTTGGCGTAGACATGACCCTAGCCTTCCTCACGGCATCCCTTGCTTTGATACTGAGTGGGGCTATTAATTATAGGAGGCTTTATCAATATGTTGATTGGTCTGTGCTCGTGTTCATGGCATCCTTCTTAGCCCTTGGATATGCCATGAGCAGTAGTGGCTTGTCAACAGTGATAGCCCATGTACTACCTAAATCACTGATAATCCTATTCTTGATAACCGCCATACTCGCCAACTTCATTAATAATGTAACTGCCGCAGTGATAATGACCCCAATAGCCCTCACATACCCCAACCCACTTATTGCCGTTACTGTGGTCGCCATGGCATCAACAACCACATTCCTCACACCATTCAGCCACCCAGCTAACCTACTCGTCTACAACCCAGGAGGTTATAAACCTAGGGATTACTTGATAGCTGGCACTTTGATACTGCTTCTCGTGCTTATCGTCACCATGGTATTCACAGGCTCACTAAGGATTACTATCTAGCACATTCCTAGGAAACCAACCAGCCCTAGTCCTCACCAATCCCTTCCTCTCCACATAATCAGATGCCCTACGCTTAACCATCATGAACACATTCTCATCACCACACAATAGTTTTCCATCGAATATCGCGTCGAGTATTACCATGGACACCTCAAGCACATGGTCCAACTTATCCAGCGGCAACCATATCACCTGTCCAATACTCATTACCTCGACTCTATACTCACCGGTAGGTACAATGGCCAGTAGGTCCCAATCACTCAATGGTGTATTATCGCCCCTAGCCCTCGAACCAAAGAGAACGATGGCTACTGCCTTACGGCATAACTCATCAATTACGTGATCAGCCATCGCCATCCTCTCGGCACTAACCTCACACAACGCTTCCAACCACCTCTCGAACATAGCTCCACACCACCTCCATGCACCTGATGACTTCCTCAGCCTCCCAACGCCTATAATCATTAATGCGGGCATCAGGGTACCTAGCCTGGATATAGTGCATCTCAAGGGCCTCGGCGCATCTCACAACATCGTTGAGTGGCTGCACATTGAGGGTCTTAGCCAGGTATTGCAGTAGTTCAGCTGTGAAGTTGGTAATAGGCCGTGTTCCAGTCAACTTACTGGCCTCCTCCCTGCCTTGAAAGGGTGTGGGAGGTTTCCTCGCCCAGCCTTCATTGGCTCCTCTGGCTGGGTTCATGGGTTTGCCCCGGGCCGGCATTGCGGGGCTTTGTTCGCTGGCCTTGAATTCCTTGAGTGTTGCATGTAGGTGCTGTATGATGTATTTGGGAATGATTGTGTTTGATTTACCTTCGTGCTCTCCCCAATTCATTTCCCTCCTTAGATTCCACCAAACACCCTTTGTCCACGCTTCTGGTGTTGTTTTCCACAACATATTGAGTATGGATGCGTAGTCCCTATTTACGTAGTGGCCCTTTGGGCAGTAGAAAATGTGCCAATCATTGGTCTCCACAAGCCTTGTGAAGTGTATTGGGCATACCCTACTATTGCGGTATGATGATACGTGGAATAGTTTGGATCCGCGCTCCAAAGCCTTGTCTTCGACAACTCTTTCCAAAGCCTTGAACGGTGTTTGTTTAATCCTATGCCTCAACTCGTCTTTCTCAATTCCATCAATCATCGATTCCTGCGGGTTATCACCAAGTTCCTCGGTGATTATGATTGATGGTGTCCTTGTTAGTTCATTAGCCACATGCCTGACACGACCAACCTTCCTAACCCCCTCCCTCAACCTCTTCACGCGCTTCCTGTATTCCCTGGTGTTTGTTATGTTCGCGTAATTACCGTTTGGTAATGCGAATTCGGGCTTGAGTTTCTCGATTATTTTGTTTCGAATCGCCTCATACCTCCTGGCTAGCTTACCAAAATCAGTCTTGATCGTATAGAGCTGTGGCGTTAGGTATTGTCTGTTCCAATTAGTCACCATACTAACTGTGGATGCTAGGTCAATTTTACCAACGGCTACCGTGTTCTCGTTTATGTCGAAGGTAACGACTGATTTTGGTTCTTCCTCCTTTGGCTTTAGCTCGAAGATGAATATGGCGTACCACTTGTTCAACCTACGCTTAATCATTAGCGTAGATGCGAGCTCGGCTTCCCCAGTTAGTACCCTCCACCAGTAGAGCCAGAAGCGCTTGTGCGGCTTTATCCAAACCTCCCTCCTCCTGCCGAGCAGTGATAGGCTAAGCCTAACCGGGGCTATTGATTTGACGAATTGTTCATAACCCCATGTGAACTCGGTGAACCTAATGGACACAGCCTTAACCTCAGGGTAGGGTTTGCTCGCCAAGCCCTTTCTTCTTCGCGCGATGAATGACTTGGCGATTTCAGAGGCTTGTTTAATGGCTTGGATTACTAGGTGAGAATGTAAGCCCGGATACTCACCCCTATACTTGCTGTAGAACAGCCCATGGAGTTGATTCGCACCCGTAACATTATTCTCAACAGCGTACTCAACAACCTCGCGAACAATACTGAGATACACAGACTCAACAGAGCAGAGCAACTTGCTGAGCTCCTTAGTAACCTCCAACTCAACAGCCACAGCCCTACGTAGTGGTTTCCTTGCTTCATTGGTTGTGGTTTGTGGTGGCATGCCCATCACCTAGGCATTTCCTCACAACCTCAATGGCACACCTAATTGTTTTAGCCGCTCCGCCACACAGTTCTGATACCATACGCACTCGATGGGCATGGCTCCATAACCCGCAATCAACACCTCCATAGCTCAACAGCCGAGCCATTACGTAGACACCCAAACCCACACCAACAATCATTTTATCTATTAGATTTATAAGGCACTACGAACATGGGCACAAAACAGAAACACCAACCACACACGCAATAACGACAACCACAACAAACACCCAAAACAACAACACGCACCGAGAAAAGTCATCGAGAAACTACCGAAGGTAGTGCTGACGTGAGGGATGCAAACATCCCTCATGTTTTAAACGTAACCTAATTCAAGGTTATGGGCTTTAGTTTAATGACGATAGGTAATTCACTAGGCATTTATTGAATTCCGACCTGCACCTGCGGCAATCGTCTGTATACCATGGTTTTAGGCATTGGACCATGGCCTCTTGATAAACCCTCTCTGAGTAATCAATCCTTTGGCTAATCATTGATAAAGCCATACAAAAACTATCATAAAAACTTACGAAATCTCTTTAAGATAATAATAATGTCTTATGGGAACCCTTTTTATCACATATATATTCTACAAATAATACTTCAACTCTAGAAATTCAGATACTTTATTGTCGCATTGGGTGTAGAAAGAGGTTGCTTTATCGCTTTACTTTGTCTTCCATTCTATTTCTAATTTTATTGAAAATAGAAATATAAACGTTCAACAAAGCATTTAACACACTAATTGTAGATGAGGTAAGGAAATTCGTTAAAGAGGTTGTGTTCAATGATATTAAATACCTCGTGTGTTTAGGCAATGATTAATTAATAATTGAAACTAAGCCCAGCTCCTATATACATCACCCATCAGATGGGCAAGTCATCAGCACCACAGAAGCAACACAATTATTGCTTAATAACTTTTGGGTTGTTTAAGTCCATCTTTATAAATAGGTTATCTAACCAATCACGTGCAAACCAGGATAAGCCACATGACGTACTACGTAGACCTGAAGTCCCTGTACATCCAGTTCCTCGGCTGCAACCTGCACTGCCCATGGTGCATTAGAAAATTAACACCGTGGGATCACCATCTGGATAAAGAGACATTGGTGGGCAATAAGTTTCAAGGTCTTCTCACAATAGAGGAATTTAAGGAAGTAATCAATGGAGTTAAGGAGTTAGAGGACGCCGTGCTTGGTGGTGAAGAGCCCACAATAGATCCATCATTACCGTTGATAATCAGGATCCTTAGGGAGCACAATGTAAATATTCGACTCCTCACGAATGCCTATGAAATATCCACCGAATTACTTAATGAGTTGGCCATGTGCGAATCATGCGAGGTTGTTGTTAGTTTGAAGTCGTTAAATCCCGAGGTTTATCGGAGGTATGTTGGTGGCGAGTTAAATACCGTACTCCGCAATATTGAGAAATTGATCGGACGTGGCATTAAGGTTATCTTTGAGACGGTGTTAATACCAGGGATTAATGGGCCTGCGGAGGTGGAGGAAATAGCTCGGTACATAAGCACCATTACGGATAAACCAACCTTAATAATCGACCCATTAGTCCCAATCCCAGACACGCCCTGGAGAAGACCTACTAATGAGGAGATTGCGGAGGCTGCGAGGAGGGCCAGTAAGTACGTTAACGTTGTGATGCATGAGAGAGGCAGGCCAAGTAGGGTGGTTGTGCTATATCCAAGGGTTTCAGTAAAAACTAATTAAAGGAATGCGGCCACTATAGCCGTCACAATGATTACGGCGCCCAGTAATTTCATGAGCGTTAACTTCTCCCTACGCATTACATGGGACATCGCCTGGGCTATTAGGGGCATGCTGCCGGTCATGATGACCGTTAATCCAAGCCCGATTAGGTCCATGGAGTAGGCGTATAGAGCCACGCCTGCGCCTAGATCAAGTACTGCCACTAGAGGTAGGCGTGTTCTCGCTGTTGACCTTATTGCCGTGGTAATATCGTTGCGTATTGCATAATTTATGATCAGTAGTATTATGCCGGCCGTGGCAACCCTCGTAAATGATAGGGTTATGGGGTTTAAGCCGCTTATATCGGCCACCTTAATCATTGTCTGACCAACAGCCCAAGCCATCGCGGCGCCTAGCGCCAGGGCTATGCCCCTGATCGTTATCCTGGTGCGTTCACGAGATAGTAAATAGACCCCGAGAACCACGAGTAGGCTTGAGACTACCTTGTAGATCGTTAATGGCTCCCCAAGTAGTGTTGCCATTAGTACGGCAATTGGTATGTACGTATACGACACGGGCGCGGCTATCGATACGCCGGAGTAGTTTATGGACATTAAATATAATGAATCACCAACGGCTAGCGATAATAAGCCGCTCAAGGAACCCCAAACAGCCCCTGCGTTAAATCCAAATACGATGGCAGGTATTAGTAGGATTAATGATGCATAAAGCATCCTTAGGAAATTAACGGTTAATGGATTAATACTCTTCATGAAGTCGCCATAAACTATGGATGCC
>Ga0081534_100639_pt1 | contig 10968 bp, 9 predicted proteins | sample MonGeyMetagenome_FD_71019 | JGI IMG/M metagenome (GOLD analysis project Ga0081534, IMG submission 71019) | Hypoxic/sulfidic aquatic microbial communities from Monarch Geyser, Yellowstone National Park, USA - MG (SPAdes) v1 (version 2) | ecosystem: Environmental > Aquatic > Thermal springs > Hot...
AGAAGGCTGAGAACAAAGCTCAGGCAGGAGATAGAGAGAAAATTACGAACTAAGGATAGCACGTAATATAACTCAATCACTCGGTAACTTATTCAGGTACTCCTTAGTACTTTTTAATGCTATATAGAATCTGGGTAAATCGAGTATAAGGAATTGCTGTTTAGCTTTATGATCGCAGTAAGTGAGTGAACCACGTGCTTTGCCCCGTATTTGTTGCTTAATTATTCCATTGATTGTCTTTAAGGGTCCCTCTGAGGACAACTTCACCATAATCTGTGGCCTCTTACCAACTATCTTCGCAACACCAACCTTCGCATAAGTCTGTAAACTAGGGTCATACCTAAGTCTCAACTTCAATTCCCCAAGTGCGGCATTAATATTAGTACATAGTTTAAGCCTAGGGTTCCAACGACAATGTTCCTCAGCCTCAATATTTAGGTATCTCCATGCAAGATCAAAACACCCCAAACAAAAACTAAAGTCCCTAACGGGTACCCTGCAGAAATAAGTCTTTTCCTTACCACCCTGTTGCTCCTCATACTCAACTTTACACCCTATTCCGTCTAGATATCGTTTGTCTAAGTACTTTTCGAGTAATTCGGCGATATCATCAATATATTGATGGTTTATGTAAATCATGACCCAATTATTCCACTTCTCAGGATTGATTCCCCTAATGGACGTCCTCTCAATATGATAACTCCTAACGTTGAGATTCAGTGTTACAGCATTTACACTCTTTATAACCCTAATTCTGACGAAGACTTCATCCGGAGGTAAGTAATACGCTCTCCTATTCTTAACCTTAGTTTCCTGCCACCCGAGGCTTTTGGGATCTAGATTAAGCCATTCTGGTGGTATTAATCTCTCGATTGTTATAGCTTCCCTAGACTTAACCCATCCCTGAAAATTAGCGTATATTATAGGTATAGGCATCTTGATCTTACTATCACGACTCCTAGGCACTTGGAACCCATGCTTAATAAGCTCCTCCTGCAACTCTAGGGAAGCCGAAAAATACATCTGTAACGAATCCACAGGATAATCATTAACCCACTCAATGAAATTATGGTTCAGCATCTATCTTCAATTCGTTAACTTATACTTTATAATTATCTGTTAAGATAAAACTACGATGCGCAAGGAAATTAAACGTCAACTTTCAAACGATGAAAGAAAAGAGTTACTTAGGGAGCTTGAGAGGATAGGTGCTGAGAACATAAGAAAGGATCTTGAAAGCACACTCTTATGGGAGAGCCCAGATTTGCAGGATGAAACTAAACAGAAGTTACATGAATTAATTAATGATAAGGAATTTCTACTAAGGTATTTGCTTTTAGCTGCCGTGCTTGATCAGCAAGCAGAATCAGAAACCGCTAGAAAGACCGCTAGAAAATTATTTGAACAATATGGATATGAATTCTTCATGAAACCTGAGAATTATTTCGATAAGATTTACGAGGTAATAGGGTTTGCATTGAAGATCTATGAGCCTAAGACTAGGGTCATTAGAATTAGCAAGGAGGGGATTACGTTTTTTAGAATAGGCGGATTCATGCTTACAGTTCATAATATATCTAATAAATATGGAGGTCTCTATCGTTACTTTAGTAGCAAGTATGATAATCCACGTGCATTACTTAATGAAGGAATTCTCGGAGATTCACTACTTTCAGGACTTCTTTACGAGAAAGCTGCACGCCTATATGTCGGATGGATAACACACCCCATGTTGTACGTGAAAATATTTGGAGATGATGAGAGGATAAGGAGTTCCATACCCATGGTTGTGAATGGGCATGTTACGAAAGTCCTCGCGAGAACGGGATTTTTAGATAAGGTTTCCGTAGAAAAGGAGAGAAATATCGTTAAGGCTGAAGAGGAGAGGAAACGCATTGAAGAACTCGTTAGAACATTCGGGGAAGATAGGGATCCATTTCTCATAGACTATGGCGCATTCTGGGTAGGGATTAATTATTGTAAGGAGGAGAACCCTAATTGTGATCAATGCCCTCTTAAGAATATATGCAAAAAGAATACCGAGTTTAGAGCATACTAAATAACGCTTCTTTACTTCAATGTAGTAGCTTTGGTAGGTATAGTTAAAATAGAGCTCAAGAATGTGCTTGTTAAGAAGAAAGACAAGTGCTGGATGCTCGTGATACCTTATCTAGGGCTTTTAGATTGGTGATTGAAATCGGCGGTTTGAAGTTAATCCCTAGCGTTGAGGATGAAGAGTTGTTCGATACGTTTATTAATGGCGAAGACTAGACATAGAACGAAGTAAATAGGTTTTACAACGATAATCTATCAGTCAATGAATGGTAGAGATTGTTTGTTGTTTACCTTGCATTAGCGATAGCGGATAAGATGAGACCGAACCACGAGATATCGAACGACCTAAGGATTTTTAGATCGCCAAGCCTACTATGCCGCTCATATGAGTACATTGGATGCTAATAGCCACAGACTCAAAAATGCTTCGCAAAAATAAATTTAATAAATATATAATTAACCGTAAATAAGCATGAACTGGTTTATTTATAGGGATGACATATTCACGCCCGTAAGCATTAAGGCATCATCAATCGAGGAAGCAATCAAGGCCGGACTAACAATCGCCAGGGAGGTCTTGGGTAGCGTCGATAGGTACTGTGTGTATGAAGTTAGTGGTGAGGTTGTCATTGAATACTGGCGTGGTAGGGAGGTGGCTGTGAAACTCATTTACGCTGATGACCCGGCCAGGGCGTTGATGCGTTATTATGATGCAGAAAGGTTAGGTGTAGTGGTGTGCAGGGAAGTCAACGATTAATGACCGCATTTTCCTTTTATTAATTGAACAAGTATTGAATGATGGAGTTCACCGAAAAATGGATGTGAAGTTATACGAATCGTCAGGGTTCGAGGTTTTCTACATGATTCGCTTGTGTCCTTGTTTTTATTACTCATTGAATCAGCCGCCGCGGGCTTATTGGTCCTTCCCGTTCCTGACCTCCTAATTAACATTACATGTTAAATTCCACATTCATGCGCAACCAAACATTGTATGAAGAAAAGAATATTCATGCCCAACCCTACATTATATGTGAGGGGTTACATTCATGCGTGCTCCTACATTATATGCGTTCAAGCACATTCATGCTCCAGCCGACATTACATAACAGGCTAAACATTCATGGTTCCTCAAACATTACATGCCTGGTAGAACATTCATGACTAGGAGTACATTGCATGTAAGTACTGACATTCATGGATGAATGTACATTACATGCACCCAAGCACATTCATGGCTTGCATAACATTGTATGCTGGCTCTAACATTCATGACCCCCTTTACATTGCATGCACAGGCAAACATTCATACGAGCACATACATTGTATGGTTTCTCAAACATTAATGCCCCTTGTACATTATATGCGGGGCATTACATTCATGCCCACCAACCTCCTAGCGCCGGGGGTTAAAAACCTATCCCCGCCAGTAAATGACCATGTATACCGTTGTTCCCTGGTTTTCTTTCTATTCCTGGTTGATTCGACCACCGCATCCATTATATACCCTGGCCCATGTTGAATCCCCAATGCCCCCACTCTGCAACCCGCGAAAGTTTTTGGCGGCGATACAGCAGGTGCCAGAGAGGCTTGGGTGGTACTGGGCCATAGGTTCCGTAGAGTGGTATCAAAGCGAGGATCGCTATCGCTTTTGCGCTTTGTATGGCCCCGGCTTGGATATCCTTAGGGGTAGTCAGTACGGCCGTGTGCTCCTCGACTTACGCGGCATTGTCGTTGACGTATCAGTCGTCAAAGGAGAGAAACGAAGGCTTTGCATGCCGTTGCCGAAAGAGCTCAACAACGTTTGGGCTCGCCTCTATGGGGGATGTCACGTTGGTTATATTGTTCCTAAACGATTATTCCTGCTCCTAACCGACCAAATAATTACCGACTACCTAATTACATACGTCTATCGTAGGCCCATAGCCCCGAGATTTCAAACACAGTGAGTACGCGTAATTCAACGCCGCATACCCTGTACTTTTCCATCGCTGTCAATTACCGCCTCAATGACATCTCCCACGAAGATGTAGCGCGCCACCGCGGGCGTAAATGGTATAGTTGCATGGTCGGTGATTGTTGATTTAACAGTGATGGTGACCCTATTGCCGGTGTTTACGTCAATGCCTTTATATCCAAGGTATACTTTACCACCATCGCTGACCAACAGTGTGATTGACGGTTGCCCGAATACGATAATTCCATTGGGCGGTACAAGATTAATTATGATGATCCTCCTCATGATGACTAGGAAGCTTCCACCTGTTTCCGGGTTCACGGCCCTCGCGATAGGCTGCTCGATGAGTAACGGCATAGTCAAGAGTTTCAATTCCTCTTGAAACTCCTCACCACTGACACTTACATATTCACGCTTCCAATCAACGACTCTAACTGGGTCTTTTTCGACTATCATTGCCGTGAAAAATCGCACAACTTCCTCGGCCTCCCCTGGGTCATTAACGATTATGAGCCCCTGACGCATGGAAGACACAACCATGCTAGCCAACCGCTGCGGCAGTTCACGACCCTCCCCTCTATTTTCTTTCATATCCATACCCATACTTAACCACCTAATTTTTATTATCCACGGCGATGTTTAAAAACCTTTTGCCAAAGAATTCACGGGTATCTATTGCCTTTTGTGGTTGCAATCAATGCTCGGCATGTTGTGCCCGTTGCACCTCTCGACTACCGTCCCACACCTCATTGGTTTACCACCCCCCTCAAGAAACTTCCTGACATCGTTTATGTGGTATTGCGTGGTGCCCTGCTTGTAATCCCTCGCGTGCCTGAACACCTCGTGTATCTCCTCATCAGTGAACCCACAGTGAAGCATCCAACCGGCCACTGCCAAGCGCCCGTAGTGGCATAACTCACCTGTCTCCCCTAGATAGGCTATCAGGGACCTAACCCAGTTAGGTAAACATTTCCAACCCCTGCTGTTATTATTGGGACTCGTGTATGTAGACGCCCTACCAAAGCCTGGCTTCTCAGGTTTGGGTAGCTCAATGTATACCCAGTAGTCGGTGAACACTGAATTGGGTAGTATTGACTTGGTTAGGGCAGCAGGGTCGAAGTCAACAGGTCTTAAATCAACGTCCAACTGCATCGTGGGTTTCCCACTCACCTCATGCGAGAATCCAGGTATCCTAAGGAGTCTCTTCGGTTCCGCAACCTGCGTATCAACGAACCTCTCAATAACCTCACTCCCGAGGCCTAGGTATGACTTATCCTTGAGGATTAGGTTAAAGATGGCCCTGTACACCTCATTGAGTCCGTACTCCCTAACAATCCTACCAAACCTATCCCTAACAGTGGTGCTACCTGCCTTGATCGGTGCAGGTAATGCAAATAGTAAATAATAGGACTTGTTCCCACTGTATATAATAAATGGCTCCTCAGCGAAGGCTGCAGCCCTGTCGATGACCTCATCGACAACCTTCCTAACACTTTCCAAGTCATTGGTTTTTCGCTTATCCTCAAACTCAATCATCAAGAGGTATAGGGCGTGAGTCTCGCCGCTGAATACCCTACCTAACCTACCCTTCCTAACCTTGGTATAGGACAGTGAGACCTGGAGCGCAAGCCCCCTCTCAGCAATCCACTGGATCACCCCATCAACGCCACCAACCCTCTCCAACTCAAGGTGATACCCAGTTGCTTGCTTATCGCCTGGCTTAGTGAAGTGAATGCGTGGCGGGAAGTCAACGTCTATACTACCAGACCCTGGACTAAACCAGGCAAACCACCTAGCGTGGTAGCCAGATAGCTTGTGCCTCAGGGGCGTAATGGCCCTGAGATCTCTACCCACATAGAAGTGCCTAGTCGCTAGGTCGGGCTGTGCCTCCCTGAGCAGCTCCTCACCGTAGAGCCCAACAATGAACCTCCTCACCTTATTCACGTCAACGGGCATGGCTAATCACCCCTCGTGAAACAACTTCCAAACACAACCCCGTGAAGACAAAATGCACCCAGTTGTGAATCTCAGTCACAATGGAATGCATTCTGTGATCCACGTTCGTGAAGCAGCCGTGGGCTAGTTTGTGAAAACCTACTCCCCCCTTTATACTTGTGTGTCTTTTCCCGTGAAGTTTTACTGTGCAATCTCTGCTTACATAGCTTACTCTGTCACCACTCCCGTGAAAACACACACCTATAAGTCCCCCTGGGGAGTTTTTCACAAACTCGACTCCACGGTCACGGTTGGCGAGAAATAGAACATAGAGATCGTGGAAAGTGTTCACATCACTCACCCTCCTTGCTTTTCTCCTCGGTCTTCTCGTTCAAGTATTTCGTCACATCTGTCTCCGGGCATTTTAGGGCATACTTGCCCCTGCGGCACCTCTCTAGGAGGCCGGCCTCAACCATCATTGAAAGTAGCTTGCGGACATAGGCAGGCTCGAGAACCTCGCCTAAGCTCGCAAGCTCCTTATGGACGTCGTCCGGTGTGAGAACGGCATAGGTGCCATGCTCCTCAAAGATTTCGTGGATCTTCATCATCAACGCCTCGGTCTTTGACTCCTTACCCCTGGCCAGTGCCTTAACGACGTCGCCAACCAATTCCCAAACCTCGTCAACGTCCTGCTTAGTCACGACGAGTATCCTTTTTCCATTCTCTTCCCTCCACCTACGCTTCAGATACGCGTAAGCTACCGATAGTGCAAATAGATATGTGACGGCCCTATTGAATACTGCACGGGTCTCGGCGTTCAATAACTCACCTGCGTACCCACGGCAGAGCATGGGGTTATCTGGATTTGTACAGTCAATGATAGCCCTCTGGGCTTCTTCTGTGATCACGACATCGTCAATGCGTGGGTACTCCCTCGCCAAGAAAACCCTAATCAGTCTAGCCCTCCTGTCGAACTCCCTGAATAAAGATGAATTGGAAAGCTTCTCCCTTATCTTCATCCCGGAGAGGGCCAGGGACTGGAGGCTTGTGTCTAGCCAAAGTGGGAAGAACCTGGTAAACATATTAACTGGGATGCTCGGTATGTCCTTATCCTCTGCCGTTGCTATGAGCACCGGGCGGCCAATAACCTTCAATTCTACCGACCTAATCCTTCCTCGCTCATCCTTGACAGTTGTTTTATAGGGTATTGCCTGCGTATCCGATAAGTCATAGAACAGCTGCTTAATCACACGGAAGCCCGATTCCTCAACATCGGCGTTCTGCGTCAGCCAAGCCGGTTCGTTGATAATGATGACTTTCCCTCTCAAGTCAACGACGAACCCTCTCCTTTCCAGGGCATCATAAACAAAGGACTTTGGTGTTGCACCAATCATAACATCACCATATTTCCATTTCTTAGGTATTAACCGGGCGATGAGTTTTAACAAATCGGTTTTACCTTTTCCTGACGGGGCTAAAATAACAGTGTTCAAGCGATAATGTTCAGGGAGCCTTGAGGTCAATACAATGAGGAACACAATGATTATCGCCTTATCATCGCCAGCATGCAGCAACTGCATCGTGTCGATGACGTACCTAAGTGGGTCATCACTCAACCCCGGCTCCTTAAGGGCTCGTTTATGAAGCTCGCGTGCGATCCTGGCCTTATACTCTTTCGACCGCTCTTTCGCCTCGCGCTCCATTTGCGCGATGATTTCGCCAATGACCTCCGCGATCTTGCCATCATCAGGTAAACCCTGCTTGTTAGTGCGCAATAACGAGCGAATTTTTGACAGCACCTCCCTTGTGAATGGCCACGCCACTGTCCATAGTTGTCGCGCATTATTACCCTCAATAAGGTAATAGATGAGCTCCGCCCTATAGGCCCCCCTGCTTACTTCGGCAATCGAAAACCGTAGCTGAACAACCGGTGCATTTTTGTCATCAACACGTTTTATTTCAACAATCACGGTGTTTTCATCATGGACGACAACCCTGGCCTCGAACTGGCCCTCCGTTTCAACGAGACCATTGAGGGCGGCAAACGCGGTGTCAGGTCTTTTGGATTTCCCTTGTTGCTGCGGTCTTTGATCCCCGGTAGACTTATAAACCCCTGCTTGGTTGGTTATTTGGTTATTGTTTTCCACGGTCATAGTCCCCACCTCCACCAACCGAGGCATCAACTAGGGTGCCTGCGACTTCCTTTTTGTTTTGAGATTGAACGGGCATAATCGAGACGACGTATGCCTTATTCACAATTAGTATTTGCCCATCAACGTTGATGAGATACCAGTATTTGGACACAGCACTCACCAAACCCTGTAAGGTTTCACCATTCGCCAGTTTGAACCTGCAATTCGCGCCTAGGATCGAACCGTCAAATCCACCATAATCGTTAGTTTTTTGTTGTTGTGTACGTTGTTGGTTGGGCCGTTGAGTAGGATGCCTTTGTTGATACTGCGTTTTCCTATTCCAACGTGCGGCATTCATACCGCTACCCATACTTTTCACCTCACGTGGGTCATTGCAACTGTCAACGGTGTTATAATGATGGGGAACGTGCGGCCGTCGTGCCATAAGGCTTCGTGTATATTACGAAGCGATTTTGGGACGCTAATATAGATTCTATTTCTTTTCAACCTCATGTTGCCAACGAACGAGATTGGATATGGTTGGATGACTTGTACCATCACAGGTAACTTCGTCATACCCAGGCCGATCAGAATTGACTTGAATGTCTCGTTTGTATTTTGATCAACAGCGAGGAGTCGATGGTCCTTACCCTCCCTGACGGCATATGCTTGTGCGGCAATGCTTTTGTTCGCTATATTTAAAAAGGCGTTATCTATTGTCTCCTTGAGTGATGAGTCCCTTTTCCTGACCCACCTAGTTCGTGATGGACGACCCATGTGACCCACCCAATCGGGTGTGCTGAAACTAATATTAGGGGACAGCGGATAAAATAAGATAAGGATTGAAAGGTGGGGCATCCGATTCCCCCACTTACGAGGTGGCTCCATAGGTACGCACCGAGTGTAAACAACGAGCTACGCACACACAAATTGAGTGAACGAACGTGAGCCCCATTTACGTGCACCGAACGAGGGTATTTACCTAAGCACGGGGTTGGGTCCCGAATTTTGTTTCTGTTTTTGTTTCCCGTGGGTGTGGGTTTCCAGGGCGTGGTTGTGTTCTCTGTATGCCTTCACGCCAGTGTTACCTTCGGTAGTTTCTCGATGGTTTCCTGTTTTAGGTGGTGTTGTATTATCCCAATGAACCCTATGCTTAGCCCAAGACCAAGACACAGGGAAAAAGAGACGGGGAAAAATAAAAGCCTAAAACAAACCGGAATTCAACCCCACTCGGTTCAACTCTAGTGAATAGGCGAAGTAAAAAAGCCCATAGGGAAGTAGTTTTGATGGTTCCCAAAACCTCAATGGGGGGTGGATTCCATATTGGTGGTGTGAAACTGCTTTTGCTCATCGCTGTTGTGGTTGTCCTAGTCCTAGTGTCTGTTATAGCATACTCCCTCAACCTATTGACCCCGGGCTTTGTTATTGAGACCTACGTGAATGGTAAGCCAGTCAATGCCTTTATCCAGGTCTTCGCCGTGTTACCACCTGGCGGTAATGCCTCGCTTGTTGAGGTTTGGAATGGCACAGCATTTAACGGTGTGGCTAGGGTTCCAATAACAGCACTCGCCAAGATAGCCAAGGAGTGGGTTATTGAGGGTTATGGTGGTGAGGGTGTTGGTGTTGAGGTGGTGGCCACGTACGTGAATAAGTCCACGGTTTACTATAACATGTGGTTCACAACATACCAACCAGACCAACTACTAAACACAATAAACAACCCACTAATCAGCGCCGCAAGGCTGAACTACAAGACAATACAATTGAACCTAGACCTAAAGACAGAGTTAAGCACTGGGCTTGGTGCAGGCACACCGCAGATACCAACACCACCAGCCCCACCGGGTTGCTGGTGGAACGTCCTCTGGTCATGGCCGACACCGCAAGAAATGATACCAGTGGCTTGGGTCTTCGATAAAGCGCCGAACTACCTAGGCGGCTATCTCGGCGCCTACTCTTCACAGCAAACATCAGCAACGGTGTACTTCTACGCATCAGCAGGCATAACCCAGGGTGGCTCGGCGGGAATAACGTACAGGTTCATAGGGACCTCGGCTCAGGTAAGCACAACCTACTGGACGGCACTTAGTTTCGGGCCTAAGCAGCCCAGTGGTGGTTTCATCTACCACCTAGGCACGCTTGGGATAGCCGAACTACAACTGGTCTGCATCACCGGGTCCACTAATCAATATGTGTATGAGGCGTACGTAGCTTCAATAGCGAACAATGGGCAACTATACTACTCAACCAACATGTCCTACATAGGCAACCTAACGACCCTCTATAGTAAGTACACTGGAACCAACCTGCAATACGTACCATTCGACGAGATATACGTAGGTGGTGGCGCTACATATAACTACTGGTTTAGTAATATTCAGACCTACAGTAGTCCCTTCGGCATGGTTGGGGCGATACCCATAGGGTCGATAATCGCCTACGCAGCCAAGGCCGCTAGTAAGGCGCTCAGCGTATCTGGGTTTATACTAGCCAACTTGGTCGCCGGCCTCCAGGTATCCACAACGCAGGTAAGCATAATATTAATATCAGTTAACCAGGCATCTTCTGTCCCAGCTTATGGCGATTTGTTGGTCGTCGCCTTGCCCGTGACGTATTCCCAATCCGCGAAGAATTACTATTACTACCCATACATACTTGGCTTCAACGTGACGAGCCTCGGTCGTTATTCGAGTGGTACTTCTATGTATGTTGATGGGCCTGGCGTTGTCTATAACCCATGTGTGTACGTTTTTAACTCCTATAACTGGACTGTCTACGTCTATATTGGGAATAGCCCATTGCTTGTGCCTGGTGGTTCCGTCACGGCAATGCTCTACGACTCGAGTGGTAAACTGGTCTGGAGTGGGACGTTTAGTGTGCCAACGAGCTTCG
>Ga0081534_100640_pt1 | contig 10961 bp, 18 predicted proteins | sample MonGeyMetagenome_FD_71019 | JGI IMG/M metagenome (GOLD analysis project Ga0081534, IMG submission 71019) | Hypoxic/sulfidic aquatic microbial communities from Monarch Geyser, Yellowstone National Park, USA - MG (SPAdes) v1 (version 2) | ecosystem: Environmental > Aquatic > Thermal springs > Hot...
GTCGAGATAGGGGGAGTCAACGTCACCGCCCGCGTCCCCAGCGGCGTCTTCAAGGTCCATATAACGGGCGGGATGAGGCTCAGCGGCGGCTCGACGGAGAAGCTGCTCATATCGATCCCCCACGTGACATACGCCGACGGCCAGGTGATAATCAGCCCGTCGGTCACGGCGCAGGTGGTCTCCTAAGGGCCACACTGTTTTTTAACCACGGACTATAGTCTACTATGCTTGACATCATCAAGGGCAAGACCAAGGATGAGCTGAAGTACTGCCTTGTGGTGCTGGACGGCTCCGGCGTCATGAGGGCGGTCTGCGACTCGGACACGGACAAGCTGGCCGAGCTGGCCCGCGACACGAGGGGCGCCTGCCTCATCGAGGTCCACCCCGAGGGCAAGACCTTCACCGTCTGCGACAGCCCGGCCAACATCTCGAAGCTCCTCAAGATCCAGCTGAAATGATCGACCCGTCGACGCTCGTCGACGCGGCCCAGCAGATCTTCGCCATATTCAGCGCGCTGTTCAAGATGCCGTTTACGAACCCCCTGGGCGGCCTCGCGGCGGGGGCCGTCCTGCTGCTGCTGGGCTACGCCGGCAGGGCCCTCAAGGTGGTGGGCGCCCTGGTGATTATGGTATCGCTGGCCCTCCTGGCGGCGTCATGGCTGGGTCTCCGGCTCGCGTCCTGAGGAACCTGGCGATTTTGATCTACGCCGCCACGGTGGAGCTGTCCATACTGCAGGTCTTCCTTTTGGCGGGGGCCTACGCCCCCGTCGGCTTCATCTTGACGACGTCGGACATGCCGTACCTCCCTCCCCTGTCCATGGTGGTCCTCCTGCCGTATATCCCGCCGAACTACTCGGGGTGGGCCGCGGCGGAGGTGCCCGTCTCCCTGTGGGGCGTATATCTCCACGCCCCCGTGGTCCACAGCTTCGCCGTCTCGCCGTCCGCCTGCTACGAGTACATCCCCAACGCCAGGGCCAGCTTCGGCCTGACGCCGTTGGAGACCGCGAGGAACATGATCCTGGGCCTCCTGCCCCCCTGGATCCCCCTTGAGCGCCCGTGCGTCTACAGGCCCGTGTACGCCGTGGCCTTCGCCGTGCCGGCCTGGGCGTACATCCCCTTGATGGCCTTTGCCTTGAGGTATAAGCTGTATTATAGATTCAAGAGGGTCTGGTAGCAATTAATATATATGGGACGTTATGTACAATGGTCGTCGTGGAGACCGGCCGCGGCGCGTACCACCTAGATGAGGCGCGGCTTGTCAGGGCCGTATGCGCCGCATTGAGCAGGGGCAAGGGCGGCCACGTCACCGTCAGGCCGACCCAGCTCCTGTGGGGCTACGCCGACCTCCCCATGCCGCTCGCCGTCATCACGGCCATGATGTTCAGGCGGATCTTCGGCCCCGCCGTGGTGTTGACGCGGCGGACGCCCAGGAGGGCCTACACCCTCGACAGGCAGATGGCGCTGGAGATCTGCAGGGCCTGGGGTGTATTTAAGGAAGGGGGCGAGGGGGGACATGGACAAGTCCACTAGGCGGATGCTGGCCGCGGCGCTCCTCGCCTTCGCCGCGGCGCTGACGCTCTACGGGCTGTACAGCGGCGTGCTGACCCTGACCCTAGGCAACACGTCGGCCAAGCTGCCGCCCCCGAGGCCGCCGGCCGCCGCTGGGCAGATCCCCGGCGGAGGCTCGACCCTGCCGTTCGCCGTGGGCCTCATAGCGCTGGCCGTCCTGGCGATGGTGATGGGGCTCGGCCTCATCTCTGTGGTCCTGGCCGTGGTCATATCGATAGCTGTGATCCAGCAGGCCGGCTGGAGCTTCGGCGGCGACGTCCTGCCGCTGGCCCTGGCGGCGGGGCTGGGGTTGTCGTCGGTTAGGGCCAAGCCCATGATACAGATGCCGCGGGCGCTGGCTATGCTCCTCGCATTCGCCGCGGCGGCGGGCGTGGCCATGTCGGACATGACGCCGCTGGTCACGGCGTTCCAGCAGGCCGGCAACTACTTCGCGCAGGCCATAGTAACAATGATCCAGCAGGCCGCGGGGCAACAGAACGCATACCTGGCCGCCGTGGTCATGGTGCTGGGCCTGACGTACCTGGCCAGGGGCGTGGCTAGGGCCAGGGGCCTGGCGGGGCTGGTGCTGTCGTTCATAGTGGCCTTCGCCGCCAACGTGATAGGCGGCCAGCTCCTCCAGCTCCTCCAGCAGCAGGTGACGGCGGGGGTGGCGGGGATAGTGGTCACCCTGGCGTCGGTGATAGCGCTGGTGGACATATTCACGGCGTTAGAGAGGGGCAGGATAGACTCCATAGTGTGGGTCGGCGCCCTGTCGATACTGGTTTCGGCCAGCTTCCAGATCAACCTGGCGCCCGTCGTGGCGCTCTTCTCCGCTCTATCGGCCTTCATAGCCGCCTTCACGTTGAGGGAGGAGTACGCCAACATAGCGATAGTGCTTGCGCTGGCCGGCGTAGGCGCCCAGTCCTACTTCACCCCGTCCTACTACATGCCGCCGCTGTAGCCGCATTTAAACTACACATCCTTTTTCCACATGCTCACCTGGGGCCAGGTCTTCCTCAACGGCATCCTGGCGGCCACCTTATTCGTGCTTTTCGTGAACTACAACTCGCTCTTCTACGGCCTGCTCTTCGGCACCACGAACGCCACACAGACGCTGATAGCCAAGACCGTCAAGCTCCCGCTCCTCCCGCAGAACGTCGTGGCCTCCGCCATAATGATTGCGGCGATCCTCTACGCAGTGGCCATCGACGACACGCCAGTGAGGATCATCAAGGGGATAGTCATGGGCCTCATCGGCGTGACTGCCGGGCAGGAGATAGCCAACATCTTGGGGATGTACATAGGCCACTACATCTACGAGCTGGTGGCCTTCCTCACGAACCCCCTCGGCGCCCTCGGCCCGATGCTGGGCGCCCTCGCCGGCGGCGTCCTCATATCGTTCACGCTGGTGGCGACCACGGTCGAGGGCGCCGTGGCGTTGGGGTTCGTCTTTGGCAACCTCCCCGGCGTCATATCGTTCGTGACGTACATCTACTCGGTGCTGATAGCCAACCCCCTCAGGGTCGCCCTTCTCAAGCTCCTCGCCGTATTTACAAAGAGGGCCCACTTGGGCTTCCTCATGCCGATCGGGATCTACGTGGTGTCGGTCCTCATGTTCTTCGCCTTCCTCCCCGTCGCCTTCATCCTCCTGTACTGGCTGCTGGGCATGCTCCTGGGGACCTTCATAGCCATGGCGGCCCTGGGCCCCGCAGAGTTCGCCATCCAGGTCATAGGATTCCTTGTGGGGCTGGCGGTGACGTCCATACTGCAGGGCTGGGTCGCCCGGATCTACAGGGAGATACCGAGCGACGTGGTGCTGATGACGTCCCCCGCAATCGCCATCATCCTCCTCGCCATAGCGGCCGTCCCCATCGCCGCTACGCTCTACTACTCGCTGTTGATCCTGCCCGCCGCGGCGATAGTCGTGTCGGTGGCGCTGATAGCGTCGCCCACCGTCCGGGGCGCCGTGGACAAGTACGTACCCATGTTCGTCGCCCTCTTCTTCCTCCAGTTCATGGGCTTTCTATTCGCCGCCCTCACGACCGCGGCGCAGAACTCCCAGTCATTCATTGCGTCAATGACGTATTGTGCAGGGGCCTACACCAACGTCAGCCTCCTGTTCAAGGGCGCCCTGGCGCCCCTGGAGATCTTGAACAGCACCGTCCAGTGCGCCGTAAACGTCGCGCCGTACTTCGACGCCTCGACCGGGTGCTTCAACTTCACCTCAATGCCTAACAAGACCGCGTCGCTCCTCAACAAGTCGGGGTACCCGACCCAAGGCGGCCCCGTCCTTAATGAGACCCCGGCGATATGGTGGATACCTCCTCAATATTGGTACAACCCCGACATGTGGTACGACCCGTGGCTCTGGAACGTAGCCGCGGCCAAAAACGCCCTCACGTGGTGCCAGAACAAGACGGCGTTCTTCGGCTTGTGGCACTACACGCAGTGCGCCCCCCACCCCTGGGACGCCGTATGCAACCCCTATAAGAAGGCGTACCCCGTGACGCGATGAGGCTCCCAATCCCCGCGATCCTGTCGGCCGCCGTGGTGTCCATCGCGGCGGTCTACTTCGTCGTGTTCCAGACGGGCCAGTCGCCCCTGTCGGGCTACTTCTACTACCCCGACGGGGGCAAGGTCCAGTGGCTGGGGCCGGGCGTATATAAAATATATAGCGCCGGGCCCTGCCCCGGGGACCTCCAGATAGGCGGCAAGTGCTTCCACCTCAAGCAGACCGTAAAGGCCGACGACCCGGGCCAGCTGCCCGTCCTGCCCCCCGACAGCCTGGTCGAGGTGGACATGGAGCCCCGCATAACCTACGTAGACGTCTACATACCCAGGTACAACAACACGTTCAAGCTGTACGTATGCACCGACGGCTCCGGAAATACGTACTACTACATGTATATGGAGTCGCCCCTGTACACGCTGTGGCCCACCCGCGCGAGCTGGGTCAACGGCACCGACGGGTTGGCCCTGTACACGGGCAGCTACTACATCGGCTGCACGCCGGTCCCCACGGACGTGGACAGGGTGCAGTTCACATCGAGCGTACGCGGCCTCGCCACGCACTACACCATGACCTGGGACCCCTCCGGGTCGGTGTCCGTGACGACTCAGCGCACCGCATACGTCTACGCATACGGCACGTGGTGGTGGATCCCCCAGCCCGGCTCGAAGGTGCATGTCGAGCCGAACATGTTCATGGGCATGCCGGACTGCTTCCTCGATGTCTATGACTACGACTGCTTCGTCACCTTGGTGGTGAACGGCGACGCCCAGCTACCCGACCCCAACGCACACATTGCGTGGACGGTGTATTCCAACCAACATCCGTGGTCCCTCAGCATCGGGGTCGGCCCGCCGTGGCCTGGCGGATGTGGGAGCCTCAACGGCACTATAACGGACGACTTGGGCAACGTCTACAACATATCCATACCCGCCTCGGCCTCCTGCTACTACGGAGTGCCGACGTTCTCGTGGAGTAGCACGAGCATAGGGCCGGGCGCCTACGCCTACGTCAGGCAGGTGCAGGAAATCGCGCTGAACTACGCCACGGGCACGTCGTCTTTGTACGCGACGCCGATAGTCTCGTACAACTGCACCATCCCTGGCCCATACCTCACCTACCACGGACGGTGCTACGTGAGGAGCGTCGTCTACGTGGGGGGCACGGCGCACCTCGACGTGACGACCCTGCAGAGCGTCGGCACGTTCGGCTCGATATATCCGCCCCTAGACATATCGACAAATGTGGCCGGGCAACCGGCCGTGTCTGGAGCGTACAAGGATGTGGCCGTAGTCTACGCCGAGCCGCCGCTCTACAACGTCACCATATATAGATACCACACGAACCTCATGGACGTGCTGAGCCTCTACGGCCCCCAAGTCGTCGCCATATGGAGGGGCGAAAATCAGATGTACTACTCCAACCCCCTCGCGAATTCGCCGTACTTCTACTTCGTCAAGGTCGGGCCCGTGTACGCCGCCAACGGCGTCATCTCGGCGATGCCGAACATAGAGGTACTCCAGGCGGTGCAGTCCATCGACAGGGAGCAGGTGATGGTGCTGCTGACCAAGCCGCCGCCGACGCTCTACGCGCCGTCTACGTCATGACCCTCCCCCTGAGGCTCCTCCTCCTCCTCGCCGTTGCGGGCGTGGTGGCGATAGTCCTGTGGCCGAACTCGGTCTCCCTGCCGTTCCAGCCGAACCGGCCCTACACGGGGCCGGGCTTCGTCGTGGCGTCGAACGTGCCCTGCCCCATCTCCGGCTATATAGCCGCGGGCGGCGGGACGTACGAGATATACTGTAACCCGCCCCTCTATATAGCGAACTACGACGTGGTGGCGATACCGGCGAAGTACGACGTTAAGACTTGGTATGAGTACAACTACTACTTGATACCTGTGCCGCCCAACGCGAGCTTCGTTATATATGAGTACAATTATACCATCTGCTGGGTTGAATGCAACACCTTTACATACAGATACGGCTTCCTGGCCGCTAAGGTCTACTACGCCCCGTTCGACTACCCCATATACGTCGTGGAGCCCGTCGCCGCCGTGCCGACGGTGGTGGGGTGGCGCTACCTGGGGGACGTCGTCAACTCTGAATACAACTTCTACGTAGTATTGCACCTCTACCTCGCCGACGTGGAGTGGCGCTACTACAACGTAACGTATGTCAACGCCACAATAAATACGGACCCGGTCCTGTACTACTTCCTGCCGAGGAAATGAGGCGCTTCCCGCTCCTCCTCCTCCTCGCCTCCATGGTCTTCGCAACGATGTGGACCTGGGTTGCGGCCCCCACCGACGCCAGGCTGTCGATCCACATGAATATGACGCACTGCGTGGTGTCGAGACCCGAGCCGTGGTGCCCCGCCGTACCCACATGCACCGGCGGGGGCTCGGCCAGCGTGGCGATCAGCCCCCGCGACATAATCGATTGGGCCGCGGCGAAGGGGTCGGTGGGGCAGGTCGACGTGACCGTCATGCGGTACCTCATAGTCGATGCCAACGGCTGCTGGCGCGGCTACGCCACATACGTCTCGATATGCATGCCGAAGCCGGTCTGGGCAAACATAACGATATACGCGACGCAGGTCTGGTTCAACGGCACGATGAGGCCGGTCGCGATCCGCCTGACGCAACCCGACTATATAGGCAGGTGGCCGGTCGTGTTCAACACCACGGGGGACTGGGGCTTCACCGACAGCGGCGGGCCGTACTGCTTCAACTACTACCTGCAACCCACGCTGGACGAGCCCCTGGGGCAGGGGGACTACATATATACGGTGCCATACACCTTCGACAACATAACAATCGTCGTGGAGGGCCGGTGGTTCCCCGTCAAGACGCCCTCGTGACGCCGAAAAGCTGTTTTTAAACGCGTCTGTAGGGAGCCGCATGGACAAGTCCCTAATCGGAATAGCGGTTGCGGTGCTCGCGCTCGTGGTTGCGGCGTATTCGGTGATGCTGGCCAGCAGGCCGCCCGCCGCCAAGGCCAACGCGACCACCACCACCGCCCCCTCGGCCGTCCCCACCGTCGTGGTCAACCTGACCAACGCCGTGTCGCTCCCCGGCCAGGGCGTATACACCGTGCCGTTGGGGTGGATCAACGTGACCGGCGGCCCCGCCGTGGTCCAGCTCACCGCGTCTACCGCCAATGGCTTCGACTTCGTGATAGACGGCGTCAGGTACGGCCCCTCCGCTACGGCCCTGCTGGGCCCCGGGATGCACAACGTGTCGGCGATTATAGTGGCCATAGCAAGCGGGACGATACAAATAAACTACCAGGTGGTGGGTTGATATGAGGGTCCCCCTGCCCATCCTGGCGGCGGCGCTCGTGGTGATCGCGGCCGGCGTCGTGATGCTGAACGTGGCGGTGCCCGCGAAGCCTGCCTCCATATTCATCAACGCCTCGACGCTCCAGCCCGGGCAGAACATAACGCTCCACCTAAACTACATGCCGTTCAACATAACCGTAGCCATGCCGTACAACTACGCGAGGGTGTGCATATACTTCCACGGCACCGTGACGGACAATTATGCATCTGTCTGGTCTGACTGGTACTACACCGGGGGTGCCTACAACGTCGTCCTGAATATACACTTCGTAAGTGCCGACCTCAGGGACACCAACGTGACTATACTGGTCACGTACGACGACTGCCCGCCGCCTGGCGGCTCTGCCGCGTCCACCACAACGACGGCGACCGCCACGGCGACGGCCGTGGGTTAAAAACCGCCTGTTTTTTACATACCTACCAGCGGGAGCTCAGCCCGCCGTGAAGCCCGCCGAAGCAGTATTCCTAATTTTATTACTATTTTTGAGGGGCGCTGTTTAGGTGCCCTATATTTCCACCCCTTATTTAGGAGCGCAATCTTTAAAAATCCCCGAATCTCTATAACCCATGAACGGGGAACCAACCAAAAACCTCCATGAAAAGTGCTCCGAAAAGGTGCTCCAGCTCCTAAAGGGGGAGCTGGAGCTCGACGAAAAGGACGTCGAGTACATCCATGAGCACTTGAGGCGGCTGGAGGTAAAGCCGGACTACGCGGAGGTGTATATAGAGCTGAGGGATGCGGCGTGTGAACATCACGACGAGACGTGCGACGCGGCGGCGTTGCTGACCGTCCGCGAGGCCTTGGCCTTGGCGTTGAAACTAATAGATGCGGCGGCCAAGGCGCTTGAAACCGAGAGAGAAATAGTGAGGACGGAGGCGCCATGAGCAATATGAGTGAGAAGAAGGACATAAAGACCGTTGTGTTGGAGATCTTGGAGAGGTTGGAGGGCTCAGGTATCGACGGCGTGTGGGCCAAATTCGCCGAGCCGCCGCACATAATCATGTACCCATCAGTCGTTGGCTATATAGCGTTGGTGTGGCGCGACGGCGTCTACATTAAAATCGAGCTCGATGATGGATTCAAAATCCGTAAGGCGTACGTCCTTCAGGGCTAACATGTGGAGACGCGTGGCCGCGAGGCGCGAGGAGGCGCTCGCCCTCCTCCGCCAGCTGAGGTGCGCGACGGCGGGCGTCTTGGCCCGCCGTTTGGCTATAAGCCACATGCAAGCCTACTATATACTTAATTTGTTAGAGAAGGAGGAGAAGATAGTGCGATATAGGACGGGGCGCACCCATGTTTGGTGCGCCTCGCCAGCCGAGGAAACAAGCGAGGTGTATGCAATAATCAGCCCTTGTTTGAAATACGCCGACAGGGCGCTGGAGAAGCTCATAAATGGGGCCCGCGGCATGATAGTCGTTATCGCGCCTGGCGACATAATCAAGGAAATTGAGCGGTTGCTCCGCATCAGGTGCAGCGCGCCGCTGGGCAGGCCGCACCTCATGGCGACCGCCCGGGCGTGGCTGGAAACCCACCTCGACGGCGCGATAATAGAAAGGAAGAAGAAGGTGACTAAGCAGGTGCAGTATATTGTAGACGTCAGGAAGGCCAGGGAGAAGCTCGCCGTCGCGGACCATGCCGCGCAGGCGTAACGTAGATTTGGCGCTCAAGGTGTTGGATTATGTCAGGAGCCGTGGATGCGTCTTGACGGCGGATGTAGCCAACGCGCTCGGCATAAGCGCCGACGGTGCATACCACATGCTTGCGTCGCTCGCCGCCCGCGGCGAGCTGTGCGTCGTGAGGGCTGGCTTCAACATATGGTGCATCCCCGGCGCCGCGGCGGACCCCTTCACCGCCGCGGTGCCCTGCCTGGCGGAGGTGCGTAGCATACTCCGCGAGATGGCCGAGGCGGCCAGGGGAGGCGTCGTGTCGATCATGCCGATCCGAGTGGCCAGGGAGCTGGCCAGGAGGTGCAGGATGCCGCCGTCGTTCTCCCTCTTGATTGTGGTCAACAGATACCTGTCCCACCTGCTCGCCGCCGAAAGGACAAAGACGGGGTATATAGTGCCCAGGGACAGGTTGCTCGACTTGGCGTCCAAACCCCCCGGCCCGCCGTGCGCCCAGTTGCGGGCGGCCAGCCGCGGCAACGACGTGGCCACCGTGACGTTCAAGCTGCCCCACGGCGTCCTCGCCGAGCTCGACCGGCTGGCCTCCCAGCTCGGCGTGCGGAGATCCGACTTGATAAGACGCGCGATAGAGGCGTACCTCCACAACACCGCCGTCGTTGCGCCGCCGCAAGCGGCGGCACAGGAGATGGGCCTTGACGATGAGGACTTCCCGGTGATCAAGGGCAGGGTATGAGTGCCAAGGTTAGAAGGGCGGGGAAATACATAGAAATAGAGTTCGCCGACGCCGAAATCACGGACGTCTACGGCCCCGAGGACGAGCGGTATGGCGATGGCGTGATAATTCTATCTTATCATGATGCGCTGAAATTAGCCAAGGAGATCTTGGAAAAAATAATGGAAATGGACGAAGAGGGCCATGACGCAGAAAGCCAGCGGGTTATGTAAAGTGCATGATGCTGTGCCCGGAGGAGAGGTGATGCTGGCTAAATACGGCCTGCTCGACGGCGAGCTACCGCCGACGGTGATGATGTCGCTGTGGCACGGTAGCTTCTCCGCCAAAAGGAATCCCTTTGCCATGTGCTATTACTCTCATTATCAATCGCTAAGAGTCTCAGAGGAAGAGCGCAGAAGGGCGTGCGAGTACCTGTCACGCTTTGGCAAGACGCGCGAAGAGCAGGCGCGCAACTACTACCTGTGGGCCCAGACGGTGCCCAAACCGCTCTGGCGCTACTTTTCGCTACTGAGCTTGAGCGACTTCGGCGAGATCGTAGCCGACATGGTGCCGCCGCTAGCCATAGCAAACCTCCTGCGGCACCTCGACCTCTACCACCACTTCAGAGACGCCGCAGTCCTTGACCTATTTTCCGGCGCCTGCGGCTGGCTCATGGCGTTCATGTTCATCCCGTCTCACTACGCCCCGAGGAAGTGGATAGCAATAGACATAGACAGCAGACGCTTGGAGATCTGTAGGTTGATAGCTAGAGATGTCGGCGTAGACGTCCAGACGGTCAAGCGCGACCTGTCCAGGCCGTATGCTACGAGCGGTGTGGACGTCGTAGTGGGTAGCCCGCCGTGCCACGAGTTCTCTGTTGCGACCGTATCGAGACGGCGGCGCGTTGAAGACGGCTTGGCCCTCGTCAAGAGCTACCTGGAGACTGTTGATGCGATCAAACCGCGTCTGGCGGTCATGGAGGAAGCAAGCACGACGAGCGAGAGCCCGAGACTCCTCGCCGAGCTGGTCGAGAGATATGGCTTCAGCCATGCCTTCTTCGATCTCCGCGATTTTGGCGCTATACAGCACAGGCGCAGGAGGTTGGTGGCATGGCGCCACATTTAACTTTTAAATATCGTAAAAGCGGTTGGGACATGTCAAAAAAGAAGAAAGTAACAATATTGAGGTTCTGGGAGGGCGGCGTGCTATGACCCAGGCCACGATGAGG
>Ga0081534_100642_pt1 | contig 10940 bp, 15 predicted proteins | sample MonGeyMetagenome_FD_71019 | JGI IMG/M metagenome (GOLD analysis project Ga0081534, IMG submission 71019) | Hypoxic/sulfidic aquatic microbial communities from Monarch Geyser, Yellowstone National Park, USA - MG (SPAdes) v1 (version 2) | ecosystem: Environmental > Aquatic > Thermal springs > Hot...
TAAAGCTGTTACACACTTCTGGTTGATACGCCTTGCACGCTTGCAATTTCCCTGCTAGTAAGTTTTCCTTCAAGCTTAGCATTAACGATGCATTAATCTGATCTTCGCTAAGCATGCAAGCCAATATATCTTCATTAGGTTTAGCCAAAATCTGCTTAATTTGCTTTTATCAACTATATGTTTAAGACCATGAAATAATTTCCAGATAAGAGAGTTATTTGCCTATCAGCGTTTGCTTAGGCGTTACGCACAAATAAAATAAATAAATTTTAAAGTTAAATTAAACTCTTCATTGTAACTTTTCCAGTTCCTTTTGTCGATAAACTTATTACCCCATCTTTTACTATTATTATTGCGGCTGTCTTTTTCTTTTGGGTTCATAAGCAAGGAATTGACAGTCGCGCTATAAATAATTATTCAACACAGCAAAAAGAAAGATATTCTTTAAATATAACACAGCGAATTTATTATGTTATGAAAAATTCGCTTGAGAGGGAAGCAATTATAGACTTTATTAATACGCACAAAAAAGAATTGCGTGAATGGCTTGCTGTAGATGACGTAGAAACGGCGCACAACTACATACTGACTCATAGAGATGAAGTGAAGGAGTGGCTGTTTTCAACGGAAGACATTTCCAGCGCATACGTTGAATTCCTTGAACAGCAGTATGAAAAGAAGATTTTGGAAATGAAGGAACGTTATGAACGCATAATCGAAGAGCTGTTGGAAGAAAATGAACGCTTAAACACACTGCTAAATAGTGGAATAATGTTTAAAGTCATCTGGAGCGGCGAACCTGGAAATGTTGTCTAAGGGAAAGAAAGCAGTTCTTCAGGCGAAAGTTTCCTAAACGCGGCATACCGCTGCTTTGTTGTTTGGTCTTCAAGCACATACCACACTACCTTGTCGCCATAGTGCAGGTCAAGCATATTCTTAACAGTGGCTGGGATGTTCACCTTTAAGTTGTCGCTGTTGCTTCTGATGTAACTTACTTTGCTTATTTGAACGACGCCAAGTATATTCTTAACATTATCTGGCATAAAGACGCTTTTGACGCTCCAACATATAATGTTTGTCATAATTTTTATAATTTTTATTTTTTAAATTAAAAATAGATTTTGATCATAAATTTTCACATACAAATCTCTGCTGAAACAATGCTATATGCTCTCTTCTTAATGGTAGCTGAACCTGTTTAAGCTGAGGTTGATTATGTTGAGCAAAAGCCATGGTAAGAGGTCAATGCCAAGGGACTGGAAGAAGTAATGATTAATTCAGAAGGTTGTTATGCTTTTGCTTAATACAATATAGATGACTATGGGTGTTTTGATCTTTCATACAAGGTCAAGATATTTTATAATAAGGTTTTAGAAGCTGTATGTAAGCAGCAGTTTGGAATGCATTATCCTTGGCATACCATATGATATGAATGAAAGACAAAGATGTTGCTAGCTAATGCCATGGCTCATAAAAAGGCAAATAAAAGGTGCAGCATAACGGCAGATTAATTTGTACAGGGCAAACAAGCATCACGGAAAGCCATTGCGTTAGCTTATTATTAAATTTGGAAATTATTGGACAAAACAATTAAAAAGAAAAGATTCAATAGTAAATATTATACACAGGTTAAATGGGTGATTATAATTTATAAAATCATATGAAAGTTAAGGTTTATAAATAAGCTGGTTAATAAATTTTTATGAAAAAAGACAGTCATGCATTGAGCTTAGATATGGGTACTTCAAAAGTTAAAGCTAGCATTTTTGATCTAAATCTTAACTTAATAAAAAATACATCGTTTCCTTCTAATTATTCATCTGTTAAAGATTTCATTCAAACAATTGAACAAAATCTTTTAAGCATTTTAAAAAATGAAAATATTTCTGTAATCACAGGAGATGGTACCTCAGGAACCTTCATATTGATTGACGAGAAAGGAAATCCTCTTACCGATCCTATAATGTATAATAGTGAAGATTTAATAACATTCAAGGAAATATATAATTCTAATACTTTTAAAGATTTAATTGATAAATTTGAGCTTTTTCCAGCTTCGCCAATAATCAAACTTTATGGTTTATTAAAAAATCCTAACTTAAAACAAAAGACGAGATGGATTATACCACTTACCACATATGTATTATATAGATTTGTTAAAAATATAGGCGAAAAATGGGATTCGTTGGAAGTAGATTTTTCTAATGCTCTTAAGCTAGGAGTAGATGTAACGAGAATGGATTGGAATAAAGAAATTTTTGAAAAACTTAATTTACCGCTTGAAATTTTTCCAAAGTTGGTTAAATCTGGAACTTTTATGGGAGAAGCTATAAGTACATTAGCTAAGCGTTTAAACCTAAATAACGCTATTGTTATGCAAGGCATGACGGATGGGAACGCACAAGCTTTATCAGCGGGCGCTTTTGAAGAATATGACCTTGCTATTAACACTGGCTCTACAACATCAATTAAATTTGTAACAAATAAAATAAAAAAAATAAAAGGTATGTATTATCATATACATCCCATTTCTGGCTATTTGGCAAGTGCAGCTACAGATTCTGGTATGTATTATGACTTGTTTTTGAAATTAATAAATTATGATTATGCTAAAGCTGAAAAGTTATCAGAAATGGTTAAATTAGAAGACACATTTATATTTTTACCTCCTGGACAACGAGATCCTTTCCGAATTCCTAACATGGGTAGTACGATTTTAAATTTATGGTACAAAAGTTACAAGTATGATATAGAATACATGAAAGGAATATTTCTACGTAGTATCTTAAACTCGATATCTTTTTTAGAACAATATTATATAGAGATTATTCAAAAAACATTTAAAAAAATAAATAATATTTTTATAAGTGGAGGATTTGCAAATAGTACTTTATTAAATCAAATTAGAGCTAACACATTTAATACAAAAATCTATATCGTTGAAGAAAACGTACCCTTAGGGGCTCTAATACCTGCTATTATAAACATGTACAATTATAACTTAGCTGAAATAAAAAGAAATATTAAAATAAAAAATAAATATTTTCCACAAGAAGACCAAATAGAAGTTTATCATAAACAATATCTTATATTTAAATATTCATGGTCCAAATTAAGTAATTTTTATAAAAATTATCACTAAACGCTTCGCAAATAATAAAAAATTATCATTTAATATTTTTTATATAATGCTTCTTTTTCAATATAACTCCTCATAATCCCCTTTAAAAATTAGAAATATGAGTTTTATATGTTCTGCGGTTTTACCACAAATTATCACATGCAAGACTTATAACATGACAACGTTGGCCTTAACTCTTTTAACGCTTATATTTTTCTCAATAAAATAAATCTCTGCTGAAACAATGCTATATGCTCTCTTCTTAATGTTAGCTGAACCTGTTTAAGCTGAGGCTAAGGTAGATATAGGATATTGATTTTATAATACACGATCACTCCATAATAACTAGACAGATGTACGGTAAAATAATATGGAAATATATTGATTACTGGATTATCGGTACTCCCGCAAGTATAGTATTTCGCTCTTTTAGAGAAATTTTTTATTAGGGGCCTCATCGGCTTAACAGTTTAGTGATTTAAATGTACAAACCAATGAGAATTAACAGTAATGTATTAAGGAAATGGTTAAAGCTCTCCTTTAAAGCCTTGAAAGAGAGCCTTAGCATAAAGGCATCAGGGAACTCGAAGTACATGTCAGAAGACAAAGTCATTGATATGTATTTTAATTAAAAACACATCAGCTGAGTCAGCAGAGGATCTAGCAAAGGACGTTGATGCACTTTCTCCAGATGTGTTGTTGAGAAAGTTTAAGTACATGCTCTAAGCAGTGCAATAAGCGCTCTGAATAAAACTAAAATAAAGCTTGTAAAGAATCATGTAGGGTATGGGATGGAGATGGCGATAGACTACACAGAAGAAGCTTACTACGGCAAGATAAACATGTACGTGACTAGAGGAAAGTACAAAGATGGAACAGACACCTTCATGCCTATGCAACGATTAGCGTAATCGGAAACGATAAGGAGGAGGTTGTAAAGAATATCCTTAAAAATTATCCAAGGCCTTCTCTGCTTCTAATGGACAGGGGCTTCTTCACCATAGAGATCATAAGGATGCTTAGAGGTATGGGTATAAACTTAATAATACCCACTGTTAGGAGCGAGAGGGTAAAGAGGTTCGTCGATTATTATATCTATGGGAGGGTTCCTGCGATCATTAAGTACGAAATGTGATCAAGGGTTAACATATAGCTAAGTAGAAGAAGACGAAAAGCTTATAGATAAATACATACCGTTTGTAACAAACATAAGGTTCAACGATCAACAAAAGTTGGTTGATATCATCCTAAAAGAATACAGGTGGTGAATAGAGACCGGTTGTAATGGAATTGAACAGTTCAGGGCCAGGACAACAAGCAGAAACCATTCGCTGAGAATACTTTACTTTTACTTTGCGTTCATACTGGTATAATGCATGGCTCCTTGCAAACTTAGATATCGCAATAAAATTCACCATCAAATTTGGCATTATAATCATCAACATGTCATTGCTCAGTGGTATATTTTAAGCTCTATTTATTTAATACCTGAGAGATATAATGGCAGAACATTTGTAGAGAGGTGATGCACATTCCTATCTACTGGTATTTATAGAAAGGATTTTAAAGTAGCTTTTTGTATTTTTTTTATGTCAAATATTTCGGAGGAAAATAAGTACGAGCTTCTAGCAAGTATTGGAAAATATTTAGCATCTTTAGGATTTATAGTTGGGAGAGAAGGTAATTTAAGTGCAAGATCAAACGAAGGAATAATTATAAAATCAACTAATACCTTCTCTTATTTTGCAACTCCTGAAGATTTTTCACTAATTTCTCTTAATGGAAGTCTGATAAAAGGCAGGCCTCCCTCTACAGAGTTTAGGATGCACTTAGGAATTTATAAAACATCTGAAAAAATAAATTATGTTATTCATACTCATCCAACTTATACATTGATCTGTGCAGATTTAAATACTATAGTAACATTGGGTTCTTATTTAGAAGCTAAATATTATTTTAATAAACCATATATTCCAGTTTTACCAATTTATGATGCAGGGTCAAAAGAACTGGCTGATGCTGTTGTTTCTAAAATTGCAGATGGATATGAAGCGGTAATTCTCAAAAAACATGGATTAGTTACTGTAGGTGAATCAATTGATGTAGCAGTAATGCGAACACTAATAATTGAAAAAGAATGTCAAATTGATGTTTTTAAAAACATCATAAAACAACCAATATCACCTTAAGCATAGCATTTTGATTTTTAGATAAATTTATTACATTGATTAGATCTAATAAGTTTTTAGTAGGTAAAATGTTTAATCCTCCTTAAGGCTTTAATCCTTTGCTGCATAGTATTGTAATTTATTTATATATTAATCCTTAACTCTTGCATTTTGTAAGGTATATATAGGAATTGATTTTATAATACATGATAACCTTATGACAACCAGACAGATGTACGGTAAAATAATATTGAGAATATATTGATGACTGGATTAAGGAATAGGTTTCTGAAAGGCATAAAAACTGTCATAAGGAGATTGAAATCAAGTCACGGGCAAAAAGTAAAAAGTATTACGTTTATCACTCTACAACCTACTGGGATAAGAATCTAAAGAATATAAGGAAAAGATTAACTTATATCGGGGTTCTTGACAATGAAAAAGGATTGATCATAGTGAAAGAAGCTTCCTCACAAAGGGCACGAGCACATTTCATTACGGCTATTCAATGCAAATAATGAAGCTCATGCAACCGCTGATAAAGAAGCTAAAAGAGGTGTTCCCTGAGGTCTAGGAGGAGGATTATGCCCTTGCAAATGTTCGTCCAACAAGCAGGGTCCCCCTGAAAGTGATTGGAACTGGATGTACAACGTAAAGGGAATTGAATTTGACCTTGAGCCGGGAAACCTTGCTAAAGTCAATAGGCGCTGACAGGGCTGGCCAAGACGCTGTTTTTTAATCCATTATCAGGGATGCAAGGCAGTTTGCCTGCGACCTTACCAAGGTTTACTTGGAGTCAGGCACGGTCAGCTTTAGCGAGTTCGGTTTTATGGATGAAGACCTGTCTCAGATAAATGTTGTTTTGCTTTACTCAATCGATGAACATCTTCCAACTATGATCCACGTAATTCCGTATTCTGTGAGGGACATAACAAGCCTCTACGCAAGGGTTGAGGAGGCAGGGATAGAGGGAAAAGCGCTGGTCCTTGACAGGTATTCTTCTTATTAGAAACTCTGGATTTCCTTTCAGACAAAAAGGTGGGATTTGTGATCCCAGCCAGGAGAATTACCAGCTTTACTATGAGACAGGACAGAAATGAACAATGCGTTTTGATGAGTCTTATGATCTCGGCCAGCAAGAGGACCATAGGAAACTTTTACGCTTACACCTATCTGGATGTATTACTCAAAGCTGAGGAATAATATTCCCTGTACGAAAGGCTGCGAAGGAGCTGACAAATTTAGATGAGCTCAACAGGAAGAGGGAAAGGGCAGACAGGATACTTATCCTTTCAAACATGGGCAAAAGTCCCTAAGAAATTTACCTGAGGCATAAGAAGCAGGACTGCGTTGAAAAGCAGTTCCACATCATGAATGGCATCATGCACTCGGACATTATCTATCTCAGTGACAACGAAAGCGTATTCGGTAACATGTTCATTTTATTCCTTTCAATGTACTGTCATGCCGGCATAGAATACATGCTTAGAGCTGCAGACCTGCTTGAAAAGTACTCTTCGATGGACCTGCTTGAATTCCATTCAAAAGTTTACCTGATCAGATCTTCAAAAGGAGAGGTTTTATCTTAAGTTCCAAAGAAGGTAGGGAAACTTTATGCCAAACTAGGGCTGAGTATATTCCCTACAAAATAATGGAGCTAAGAGTTAACGACTCCTATGATGAGCGTTTATGTGTAGGCATGACAAAGGCATATGTATGAATAACGAAATATATGTTGGTATAGATGTTCATGAAAGGGAATCATAAATAGCTGTGTGAATAAGGATGGTGAACTGCTTGAAGAAAAAAGGGTGCCAACTTGCAGCCTGACAAAGTATCTGTCTTCCATCAACGGAAACATGTTGAAATGAGGCTATTGGTTTTGTATATCCAAATATATTAAAAGCTGAAGATGCTGAATGATTGTACAGTATCCGTTGCTTATCCCTCCAGGCTCATTACAAAGTCCAAGCTAAAAAATGACAGGGTTGATGCAATTGCTCTGGACAAGTTATTAAGGACTAATTACTTGCCTCATATGATAGATGAGCAGGCAAGGGAAAAGAAGCTGCTTGGAATGGAAAGGGCAAGGAGAAAAGCAAGAGTTTTTGTTGAAATAAAGTGGTTATTGAAAAGAATGGGGATAAAGGTGAAGAATCATGATAACCTTAATGAATTGCACATTCCTGAAATACACAGAAGGTTAAGGTAGCTGGAACTGCTGAACTCAATTATTAATGAGCTGGAAAGTGCTACCATGGAAACAGCGGCAAACGATAAGAGGGTGAAATTGCTGGACACCGTTTCAGGCATTGCACCTTATTTTGTTCTTTACCTGTCAACTATGCTTGACGACGTTGAAAAAAGATTTCAAGCAGGCAGCTGCATATCTTGGCCTAAGTTCCATCCTTGCATCAATCTGGCGATGTGTCCTATAGGGGCCATATAACAAAGGCTGGTAACCCAGTATTAAGAAGCATCCTCATACAGTGCGTAAGGGTAGGCATAAAATCTGATAAAAGACTGAAGGAATTTTACATGAGAATACAGCAAAGCACAAAAGGGGAAAAGAAGGCAATAATAGCTTTAGCAAGGAAGATCGTCGTTTATGCATACTGGATTCTCAAGAAGAATGTAACCTACAAAGAGCTTATCCTTGGCCGAAATTAGGGGGCATGGATATGAACAGGGAAGCCATTTGTAGGGATAAATGAGGAAAATGGGATAGATACCCGAATGATTGATTACTGGCTTCTTAAGGTGGTGATAAAGATAAATTAATAAAGCTCATCATGGTAAATTTCAAGATAAGATAGGAAAAGAGATTAAGAAATTAACTTAAAAATCCATATATAAACTTGCTTCAGGTGCATAATTCATAATTTCTATTCTATTTACATGATATTTATTTGGTTTTTTTGAAAAAAATCTTTAACTAAACTTTTAACTTCACTAGCAGTCTTTAAAGAAAGTGCAGTGTCTGCAAGTTCTACAGCCTCCTTTTCACTAATTTTTGTTATTAAAAGTTTTGTGCTAAGCACTCTCGATGGATTAACACTTAGCTTTTTTACTTTTAAACCAATAAGAAGTGGTATTGCCAACGGTTCACTTGCCATCTCGCCGCAAACCCCAATAGGTTTTTTTGCATTCTCAACTGCAATCTTGATCATTCTTAGTACAGAAGGATGCATATCATCGTATAGGTAAGCAACATTGCTATTTTCTCTATCAGCAGCAAGCATATATTGCGTTAAATCATTTGTACCAATACTGAAAAAATCAGAAATTTCTGACAGTCTATCAGTCATAATCGCCGCAGAAGGTGTCTCTATCATTATTCCAAGTTCTGGTATATTTACGTTAGTGTTTTTTCTTAATTCTTCAATAACTTGTTTAAAAACTTCATGAGCTTCAACAACTTCAGAATAATCGCTTACCATTGGTAACATAATTTTAAGGTTTCCATGAACATTTGATAAGACTATAGCTTTCATTTCTTCTTTTAGTATATCCTTATACTTAAGGGTAAGTCTTATTCCTCTTAATCCTAAAAACGGGTTTGACTCACCTTTTATAAAATTCAAATAGCCGGGTATCTTATCTCCCCCTATGTCAAGAGTTCTTATAATTACTTCTTCTCCAGGAAAGCTTTCAGAAGTTTTCTTAAAAAACTCAAAAAGTTCAGTAAACTTGGGAGCGTTTTCTCTTTCAAAATAAAGAAATTCCGTTCTTAGAAGTCCTATGCCTTCTGCTTTTACCCTTATTGCATAACTCAAATCATTGACATTTCCTATATTGGCTTGCACTTTTATATAAACGCCATCTGTTGTTTGCACTCTACTCCCAATGAGCTTTTCAAGCGCTACCATGGTATTCTGAAGCTCCATAATCTTTGAGTTATATTCCAAAAAATCTTTATCAGTTGGGTTAACTATAACTGTTCCTAAGTAACCATCTAAAATAATTTTATCACCATTTTTAATAATTTTAGTCGCATTTTCTACCCCTACAACCATAGGTATGCCTCGTTCCTTTGCCATAATTGCAACGTGGGACAGCGTACCACCTTCTTCTGTTATTATACCAAGAAGCATTTCTTTATTAAGAGCGGCAAAGCTTGAAGGCTTAATTACGTTTGCAACTAAAATTATTTTAGAGTTAAGTTTAACCTGCCCTTCTTCTTTGATACTTAGGTTGGTAATCATTCTTTCCATAAGGTCTTGTAAATCCTCCGTCCTCTCCCTCAAATATTCACTATTAGCTTCATTTAATTCTTTTATGGCTTCTTCAAAGGATTTCTTTATGGCTTCATATGCTGTTGAACCTTCCAATATTTTTTTCCTAATTTTGGATATAAAAGATTCATCATTTAACACTTCAAGCTGAAAGTTTATAATATCTGATTCGGTTTTGCTAAGATTTTTATTTGCTAATAAATTAGATATTTGCGATTTAGATATCTCCAGCGATCGTTCAAAAAGCATTTTTTGTGTATTTATGTCTCCAGTTGACATTTCTTCTTTTGTAACTTCATTATAATTTAAAACAAAAGCATCTCCTACTGCATATCCCGGAGAGGCAGTTTTACCAATTAATTTTATCATTACATTAAAAATGTATTCTAATATATCTTTTAAGTATTACTGTGCTTTGTTGAATAATTATTTTATAGCGCGGTTGTCAATTCCTTGCTTATTCGCTCAAAAGGAAAAGACAGCCGCAATAATAATAGCAAAAGATGGGGTAATAAGTTTATTGACAAAAGGAACTGGAAGAGTTACAATGAAAAGCTTGTAATAAGAGGTGAGTTTTTGCTACCGATAGATATGTTTGAAAACTGGTATGAAGTATTGGATAAGATGAATGAGGACAAGAAAGGTAGGCCATATGAATTTCCTGAATCTTTCATTAAAATCCACGCTGTATGGCATCAGTGTAGGTTAAAGGGGACTTGAGGGTATAGCAAGGTCACTGGAAAGGTTATGCTTGATACCTTACCATGATGATTACACAACCATATGGCACAGAGTACACGATATGAGGCCTGAAATAAAGCTACCAACTTACGATGTTGAAGCTGGCTCAGACGGCACTGGATTCAAGTCTGGCAATGCTTGTGAGAGGACTTATGTTTACGGAAAAATAATGAGAAAGTACGTTAAAGTAATAATAACTGCTGACGTGAGGACTAAGAAGCTTATCGCTGTTGATGTAAAGATAGGCGAAGTATCTGAGCCAAAGGTAGCTGTGAAGCACATAGAGCTGTTAAAAGGGAAAGGAATAAAGATGAAGAAGTTCTACGGAGATTGTGCATACGACACTAATGAAATATTCAATTCAATCAGCGATGCAGAATCAGCTATAAAGATAAGAACGCTACAACTTATCGTTGTAAAGAAAGGAGAAGAAGACAAGAGGTTAGGGAGTACATGAAGTTAGGTTATAAAAAATGGTCAAAGAAGGTTAAGTATGGCCTTAGGTGGGCTATCGAAGGGATATTCTCATCTATAAAGAGAAAGTTTGGAGAAGACCTTAGGGCAAGAAGCGTAATTGGTTTGCTAGCGGAAGCTATGCAAAAAGTTTGGGCATATGATGTAATGATCAATTATGCTAAGAACGCAATGCTGATAGCATGAAAAATTAAAGCTTAT
>Ga0081534_100643_pt1 | contig 10940 bp, 5 predicted proteins | sample MonGeyMetagenome_FD_71019 | JGI IMG/M metagenome (GOLD analysis project Ga0081534, IMG submission 71019) | Hypoxic/sulfidic aquatic microbial communities from Monarch Geyser, Yellowstone National Park, USA - MG (SPAdes) v1 (version 2) | ecosystem: Environmental > Aquatic > Thermal springs > Hot...
CATAGAGGCGAGGGCCGTGAGGGGGAGGCTCCTGCTGGAGACGCCGTTCGGCGAATACGCCGTGGAGCCCACGGCCGGCGGCCTGCTGTCCATCGCCTACAAGCTGGCCGAGGCATGCCGCGAAAGGCCGCAGATAATGCATAGGAGAATCGTGGAGGAGGCCGCGAGGGCGATAGAGAGGGCGCCCGGGCTCGAGAGGTGGCTACTTGCCTTTAAACAGCCCTGGGAAGACCGCCGTGGCTAGGGCGCCCTCTGCAGCGCCTAACACAAGGGGGAAGGTTTTTTATACCTAAAATATATAATACGTGGATGTTATGTTTGACGCCTATAAGGCCGATCTGATTAGGTACGTACTGCGGCGCGGGCCCATGGCCCGCACCAAGCTCATGAAGCTGCTATTCCTAATCGACAGGGAGCTGTATCGGAGGTTTGGCGCTACGGTGTTCCACTGGAAGATGTATAAATACGGCCCATTCTCCCGCGAGGTGCTTGACACCCTCGACGACATGGAGATAGACGGCTTCGTAGTGGCCAGAGTCGAGGAAGATGTCATAATCTACGAACTCGCCTCGACGGCCCCCGCCGATCTGCCGCAGGAGGTGAAGGAGGCAGCTGACCAGATTCTCGTGGCATGGGCACGCCGAAGCCTCGACGAGCTCCTCACATATGTATATAACCTAGAGGAGGTGAAGGAGGCATGGCCGGGGAAGCCGCTGTTGCGGTAGGACTCGGCGCCTTTGTGGAGGAGTACTCGACGCAACGTGTCAATGAGCTCATCCATCTGTACCGAAGGTTGCAGGAGCTCAGGCGGAGGATACTGCAGGAGGTTGAGGAGAAAGCGGGGGAGGACGTTGCGGAAATCGTCTCCAACATTGCTACAGCTATACAGCGATACGCGCCGGAGATAGAGGAGGCCCTGGCGGAGCTCAGGCGGCTAGGCGCAGACCCCGTGAAGGCCAGCCTCGAAAGCGCCGTGGAGGAATACGCCGAAATCCTGCGGCTGGACGTGCCGGTCGGCGGAGGCAAAACCCTGGAGGACCTCCTCTACGAGAGCCGAGACGAGGTCCTGGACAAGCTCCACGAGATAATGATGGCGCTGTTCATGGAATATGTAGAGATAAACGAGACGTGCGACCGCGGGTGTCCGCCTGAGGCGGCGCAGAAGCTGGAAAAACTAGCGACGCTGGAGCTAGCCACGTACATCATCTACAAGCTGTTCCAAAAACAGAAAATCGACAAGAAAACCGCAGTTGCAGCGCTCAACGAAATAGTAGACGAGATCCTCTCTTGATGATCAAATTTCTAGATGTAGGATACCTTATAAACTGCAGACATAAGATAAAGCAGAAGGACAGACTAGTTGTTACAAGTTGCGTTTTAAAAGTGATAAGACGCAAAATCGAAAAAGGACTACATCTTTTTCTTGAAAGATTTGAGATAATAAGAGATTTCGTCAAAAAATATTACTCAAATATAAGCGGTGAAAGGCGGCGGAGAAGCACGAAGGAAATAGCCAAAAAGATGGTCCAGCTCCTAGAGCTCAAGGGCTACGCCGACGTCGCGTTTCTATTTAGGGTCATCGCCCGGTATTACATAAGAGACCTAGAAGAACACATGGAAGAGACATTGCTACGGCGGCTATCGTCTAAAGTATCGCCAATAAACTACATAGTCTATCTACGCAACTATTTTAAAAAACAGAGAAACTACTTAGTATTCCCAGACAAAGTAGTAGATTCAATAAGAAAAGAACTACAACAAAACAATATAGAGATCGCAGAAATAGACGATAAAGAACTATGGCTAGACCTAGATTCAGGAACCGACAGGGAGGACAGATACCAACTGCTCTGCATAGAGAAGTACATGCGAAACAACGGCATCCCCCAGGCCCGCTTCCTCACAACAGACCACAGACTGCCCAACACAGCGCAAGCCCTCGAAAACATCAAAGTCGAGGTAGTCGACTGCCAAGCTTAGCCAGCCCCCTCGGATGCCAGCGGCACGCGGCGGCTCCACCTGCCTAGGCCCTCCAGCAGACACCGCCAGATAAGCCCAGAACGCCATTCGACACACGCGCCGTGAAGCCCGCGGCATGTGCCGTTAAGGCGGTAGAGGGGGCGCCTGGCTTGAGAAATGGCTACGTCCAAGAACCTCCGCGTTGAAGTAGTGTCGCTCTATTTCTCAGCATACGCGACTAAGCCGTGCAACTTATCACGTCAGTGGCTAACCGTGAGTGGGAAGACGTAGGCACAGAGATATTTGCGACATGTCCTCAGCAGAATCACCCCAAGCCGCGATTAGGTAGATTGGGTAGTAGGTCTCATTAACTTGGTCTGCTTTAAGCTTGCAGTAGCACTCTTTTATCTCGACCTCCCTTCCTTTCTTTGTCACTTCGTACCTAACCGGAATACCGTTTACTAATTGGAGTTCAGCCACTATCAACAGGTCGTGATGACTCACACGTCCTTTTTCAAAAGCCTTATAGATCGCTTCAACTATGCATTGAAACAGATAATATCTAAACGTCAAGGGGCCATAAAACTTACTATCTGCATTATTATCTGCTTTACACTCCTGTGATATTTTACTTATGCCTTTCTTTCCTTCCAGTTTCCTTATTATTTCAGAGATTGTTTGGACGGAGTCGCATGGGACAAGATTCCCTGTGTTGCCTACAACTTCTTTCAAAGCCGAAAACAACGATTGAAATACCTCGTCCTCTAGCCATTTGCGCGTCTCTGGCCATACGCCCATCTTACATATCTGATCCCGCTGGTCTTTTTCCGTTGAGATGCCGTAGCAATTTACTCCTTTAGGCCAGGGTAGGAGTATTGCGAGAAAGGTTTTCAGTTCTTGGATAGGCAGAGGAGGCATCAGCGAGGCTGAAAGAGTGAGGATGAAAAACTCGATGTATGCAGAAAGACGTGGCAGGAAACCGTTTCGTTGGTTTTCTTGTTCACGCTGATAGACTTTAGACAATAACTGGCGTATAATTCCTCGTATAAACCCCCTCAAGACATAGAGTTGGAAGGAAGAGTATAGGCTGTATTTGCCATTGCTTGTAACGGAAAGCCACGTATGGACGATATGGACAGAAAGAAAGACAGCCCCTACCTGCCACACTGCGTCGTTTTGGCACAAAAAAGCGGCGTTGAAGAAGTTACAGACACCTAGTAGTAACACACCGAGCGAAATGTAGTAAAGAAAAACCGGAAGCAGGAAATACGACATATGTATAATGACATATTTCAAGCTAGGCGGTAAATCCTTAACCATGTCTGATAGAACTTTGTCTGTTGCATCTTTTATACTAAGTTCGCTTGAGATATATTCTATAAATTTCTTCACCGTTTGTGCATCAACTTTTGTAAAGAGAAAATCTCTTGTTGACATATAAAGTAGGTGTAGCGAAAGTATAACTGCTATAAACGACAACAGAAATGAGAGAAATTTTAGAAGGTCTGGAGATGCGGTGACAATGGGTTGGGCAGATAGAAACGTAGAGAACCATTCGGCGAGAAATGGGAAGAGATGCAAGAAGCATTGAGCCAAGATGTAAGCGCTTATTAAGATTAATTGAGCCGAGACGTAAGCGCCTACTAAGTGTAATATTATTATGGCTACACGACGTTTGAAGCTACCTGTAAGTCCGAATATACCGACTAAAAGTCCGGATACGTTGACTAACAAGCTTAGCAGATCTATTATGTGAGCCATATAGAGGCTTGGCGCAACTTCATAAAAATCGTTGGTAGGAGCCTTCTGTTAATGAGGCGTCTAAAGCGTTGCCGCGTTGAAAACGTCTTCAGATAAAGGCGCCCAGCTCCAAAAAGAGCCGACACTTGAGACAGTGCGCGGCAACTCACGACGCTGGGAGAAGACCCTAAGTGCTGCTAGCCGTTGACCGCTCTAGGCAGTGGGGTCTGTCTCCCGTATCTCCACCTTACAGGTTGCGCCCCTCTCAGAGCTGGCTTGTGGCCGTCTCTCGTGGGCTGAGTTCCAGCAACGGCAATAAATCGCCGACTTCTGGCAACAAGCCAACAGTTTTCTACAGACTGGACGTGAGTCTCGTCATACGGATGTATAACCGCAAGAGGCTTGTCTGACTCCTTCCACGCCCCTCTACGGCGTCTGGACGATAGCTGTTGCTAAAGCGCTTGGGTTCTTGGGAGAGACTCCGTGAGGGGCGTAAACAGCGCGCCGAGAGACTGTAATAAGCTGAGGAAACACGCCGTGAGAAGCTGGGAGACTAGAGAGGTGAATACGTTGGAGGAGCCGGAAGTGTCAGGTGGCCGGAGGGCTGTCTCGTAAGTCGCAAAGCGAATTTCCAATGCTCAGCAGTCCTTCGGCAGACCCGACGCCAAGCCGCCTGCCGCCTACTGCATATAAGTTGGCAGAGACCTTGACGTGAATAGCCGCAGTGATACACAGGCTGAAACGCCGAGCCAGGGCTAGAGAAGTGACTACATTTATGGCGCCAAGACTAAGCACTTTGAGACCCATAGCTTCGGTGAAGGCGTAGCCGCGGGAGGCGCCGCTAGAACTGGAGGTAGTACAGCTTCAACAGAGCCATCCTGCACCCCTCGCCGTTTAGGTCGCCGCAGTTCTCGTAGACAGCGCGAAAAAGCCGCCGAGGCAGGGGCTCCTTAGTCCAAGCGAAACTCAACAGGCCGTGTAGCCTAACTGCCTCCGCCCTCCCTTCCACGGCCGCTAATAGCATGAAGGCGAGCCGGGCGTGAGAGTATTCAGGTGCCAGGACTTCCACTAGAGTTCTCTCATCTACCTTATCCAGCAAGGAATGCGTCTCCGGCGTCTCGCTCTCTATTTCTGATTTCAATCTCTCGGCGGTTTCTTGATCACCTGCGGCGGCCGCCACGGCGTTAACGCAAGTTTTGGCCTTGGATTGCTGGGCGTTGGATAATTGCTTGCAGATCTCTAAGGCTTTGTCTTTCTGCAGGCGGCCAGCCAACATCGATAAAGCTGGGCGATATTCTGATGAAAGCCATGGCCCAAACACGTCTACGACTTCTTCTAGTCTCGCCCCCTCCCCCACGCCGAAAAGCTTAAGCGTAAGCCGAGCAACCACAGAGACCCACGGGCCGTAGTCCAACACCCATCGCCACTTTTTCAATAACTCCTCCGCCATCTCCTTGTCGCCGGAGGCCGCCAAATAAACTAGACAGTCGCCGAGTATGTTGGCCGCCGTTGCTAAATACCTGGCGGTCGGTTCAAGGTGTTTTTTCGCCTCCTCCCACAGCTCCCAGAAGCCCTTAGCTCTCTCGAGAAGCTTCTCCCAGCTTTTTGCGGCAAGGACACGGGCCCTAAGGGCAAAACTGCGGCTGGCGAGATAGTTTTCCCAGTTTCCCAGCTCTTTGTCTATTTCTGCCGCTTTTTCAAATTTTTCTGCAATCTCCTCTAATTTCTTCTCGTCTAATTCGCCTTTTTCGTTAAGGGCGTGAACTAACTTGTAGTGGGCTAGCTTGTTTGTGAACCAAGCCATCAGATTCTTAATTATTCTCATGGCATCGCCTGTGGTACTCCACGCTATCCCCCACTCGGCGAACTCCGCATCGTTTTCCATAATTTTTTTCAGCCCGTCTAGATGGGCCGCCGCCCAGTCCAACACGCTCCTTACGGCTTCGGCCTCCTTTACGATGTCGCTTAAGCCGCAGTGTCTCTGCACAAGCGGCGCCAAGACGCCGCCACGTAGCGCCGCGACCAGTACGAATGCCTTGGCTATAGTATTGAACAGGTAGCGTTGAGTTAAGGAATCACTATCCGGCACTGCCGCGGCGTTGCGCATTCCAATCTCGCTGTACATCTGGCACATATCCACCACCGCGTCCTCGAGACGGTGCATAATATGCATAGAGTGCTTTGTCAGTAAGTTCGAGTAGGTGTGGATAACATACACCAGAGACCAGAGGCGCTCCGCCTTAAGGCGGCTCTTGAGCTGTTGCAAGGCATCATAGATGTACCATACGGTTTCTGGATACGGCGTCTCCAGCTCCGAGGCGGCGGCCAGCAGATGGACGTATCTATGCGGTGCCCTCTCGCCCAGAGGCCTCAACGCCGCCAAGACGGGCAGTACCGTCCCCGGATGTGTCACCCGTTGCACCGCGAAAGACGCCGTGTAGAGCAACAGGTCAGCCGTCTTCCCATCCACCTCAGCACCTGCGGCCAACGTTGCCAGGCCCAAGGCGTAGAAGGCCTCGTGGTCGTAGAGACCTCTCCTTCTCCACCGTTTCATTAGTTCTTCTGCAGTTTTCCTTGCGGCGTCTATGATCTCTGCGTCCGCGAGAGGGGAGAATATGTTTAACTCTCTTATGGGCATCAGTTGTGCCACGTATATCGAAAGCGGCGGCATTTTGTCGTTTATCGTCAAGGAGTCATCCACTGCGCAGGGCTCCAAGGCGTCACCCAAGGCTTCTGCAACGTCCTCCGGCAACTGCTTTCTCAGGGGCAAAACCGGATATTCAGCCAGCGCGTGGCCAGCGATAAGGGCCGCCCTACGCCGACAACTCCTGACCTCGTTGCTCTTGAAAACAGCGGCAAGTCTCCTAGCGACAAAGGCCAGCAGAGACATCACCAATTCTCGGCCCCCCTCTGGGACGCCTAGCTTGGCGAAGGTTTCGGCGCCCTCTTTCAACACCTCGCCGCGGGCCCAGTCCAGCGCCTCTATCAAGTCGCCTAAGGTCTCTTTGTAGGGCTCTCTCGCCTCTTCGCCGTTTAGGCCGGCTAGGTCTCTCAGCGCCTCCTCCACGAGGTCTTCGTGTCGCTGGGCGAGCCATTTGGCTATGGGCTGGAGGCCTGCCTTCAGCAGGTCCCACCGGGGTTTGGTGAGTTTTTCTATCTCCTCGGGCTGGTAGAAGAGGACTCCGTCCTTGGCCTGCGTAATATACGTCACGCCCTCAGGCACTGGGCCGAATACGGCGTGGAGTAGGAGCGGCGCGGCGACTCTATACATAAGCCTCACCCTCTCCTCCACGCTGTTGCGCCACAACAACACGTCGCTGATGTAGCGAGCGAGAAAGAGCTTCGGTTCCTTCTTAGCCTCCTCCACAGCCCTCTCCACGTCACTTACATCACATCCGCGCTCCCTCAGCCAGAGACCGGCGTATTTAGCCACCAGCGTGTACCCGCCGTTGAACTCGGCGATTTTCTCCGCCAACTTGCTGTAGTCGCCCTCGCATGAGGAATATGTCTTGATCACCGAGTGGAGAAACTCCACGTCGTTCAGCGCAATCTCCAGCACCGCGTTTTTAAACGCCTTGGGCATCTTGTCCTTCACAACCTCGTAGAGGTCGGTTGGCAGAACCACCAACAGCCTAACCCCGCCCCCTCCACTCTGGAGGAAGTCCGCAAGCTCCTTCAATGCCTTTACCACCTCCTCCGGCCTCTCTGCCTCCTCCATGTACTCATGCTTGTAGTACACCTCCAGCGGCGAGGGGTCGTACAGCACTACCCCGACCCTCTCGACGAAATCTAACATCCTTTTTAACGTGAGCTCCTTCGCCGACTTCTCCACGCGTACTGCCGCCTCCGCCTCGCCGCCGCTGAGCATCTTCCACACGACGTAGGCGGCTAGGGTGGATTTCCCAATCCCCTTGGGCCCCACCAAAACGGCCACCCCGTCTCTCTCCAGCTTCTCCAGAACCCGCTTCGCCTCCTCCTCGAAGCGGCCCCCGGCCGCGAGGGGGAAGAGGCCCTCTTGGAGATCCACATAGGGCCTTTCGTTAAGAACCACGAAGTTCTCGTAGAGGCCGCCCAGCTCCACATCCTCTAGGGAAAGGACGCCCCTCTTGGCGCTCTTCACCTCAACCCAAAGCCTGTCCGCCGCGTTTTTAAGGGCCTTGACCTCCTCGGCGAGCTTCTCCGCGCTCGCCCCGGCCAAGGTGGCCAGAGCCTTCTCCACCGCCCCTCTATCTAGGCCAAGCGCTAAGGCGAGACGCGCCGCCAAGATGCACCTCAACGCTTCGTCCAGCTCCCCCAGCCTAGCCACGAGCTTAATCAACTCGCCCCAGCCCCCTCTTGAAAAGAGAAGCGCAGTCAACACCTCCGTGAGTATCGAGACGGCCGCCCCGCCCCCAGGCGCTGCGGCGTCTATAAGCCGCTCAGCCACCTCCTTCACTTGGCCGAGGAGGCTCTCCAAGGCGGATTCTGCTGCCTTGCGGAGTCGGTCTTCGGCTATGTCTAGCTCCTCTGCCAGCTCCTTGTAGAGCTTTAGCTGCCGCCTCACGTAGTCCTCCCCCATCTCGGCCAGCGCCTTGGCGAGGCCGGGCGGCAGGTAGGAAAGGCCGAACCACTTAAACTTTACCCCCACCTCTTCCATGACTGCGCGCAGTCTTTTCGCCTCTTCGTACTCCACGTCGGGCGGGATGTAGAAGAGGTAGAGAGACCACCCGACGTACCTCTCCTTTAGATACTCCACGAAGTCCCGTGGGAGTTTGTCAAAGGCCTTAAGATGCCCCGCATCACTCATGCTGTCCAGCTCCCTCTTCACCTCATCGCCCCGCACGTACCTGCCCAGTACACGCTTGCGGAGCCGCTGAAGCAAACCCTCCCCCCGCGCCTCCTCCGCCTCAGGCGCCAAGCCCGCGGTCTCCTCAGCCGTCTCAACGCCGCGAGGCTCGAGAAACTGCTTGATGAAGGTGGTCTTCCCGGCGCCAGGCGGCCCCACCACGACCACAGGCCCCCCGGCCGCCGCCTCCTCGGCCCTAAGCTCGTAGAGGCGGCGGAAGAGCAAGACCATAAAACTGCGCGGAGACGCGGTAAAAAGTTTACGCTAACGCGGTCCCCGACCGCTCGCGGCTTCGGCGCCTCGCTGGGGGAGGCGCCTTTAACCGGGGAATGTATGTGCGCATGCATCCTCAGAGGCGCGGCTGAGGCGCCTCGGCGCACCTCGCGCCGAAGGCATGTGGAGTCCCTACGCGTACGCCGACCCCAGCCCACGGGCAGAGGCCGGCGGAGAGAGGAGGAACGCCTACAAGCCGTCGGATAGGCAGAGAGCTCCTCCGCAGAGTGGAAGGATGCGCCCTCGAAACAAGGGAGGGCCTCTGCTGGAAACGCCGTTCGGCGTATACGCTGTGGAGCCCGTGGTTGCTGCCGTCCGCGGCGCACATGCTGGTCGATACAGCCGCAAGAGACGCGGAGCTGCCGAGGAGGCTGCAGATGCGAGGAAGTGGGTGCCCGGACTCGAGAGGCGGCTCTCAGCGGAAGCTAAAGCTTCTCGAGGCGCGCTCCAGGCCACTGCGGCGCCGCAGGAGGCTAGAAGTGAAGAACGGAGCTAGCCATAAGAAGATCCAAAACCTCCAAGGGGCCGAACCGGCGAAGAATACCACAACTCCACGCACGCTTCGAGACAGCAGCCTGGTCCTACAGCCTATAAAAACTCCCTCCTGAACCCCACCCTCAGCACGAACTCCCTCCCCACGTAGTGGTTGAAGCGGCCCCCGTCCCTACAGACGTAGTGGACCACGTGATTTGCAAATGCCTTCACCGCGGTTCCGTAATTACCTTCCCCTTGTTATGATGACCTCTGTTGTCGTAGTTATGCCCCGCAATACAACCAAGACCCAGCCCTAACCACAACCGCGCTGGTAAGGCAATAACGAGCACTAGGATTTATGCATTAACGCTCATCATCTACGCATCAATTCACCACCCTGACTACAACCTCGATTACGCAAGCCATGCCAACTAGACAATGAGAGCAGACCAGAACTCCGAGACCGAACTCCCCAGGGCTAAACGTGGAGGAAGAAGAGCCTGGCTATGGCAAGCCTAAACCCCTCACTCTCCAAGTTGCAACACTCCCTGTAAGCCTCAAGGAACAACCTCCCGAGCAACTTACTGGAAGAATAAATAGCTATTTTAAGTGCAAGTGCCTTGGCTAGTTCCTTATTACCTTCCTTATTACCATTAATCAATGCGTGGAGCATTAGGGCTAACAGAGCCATTGAGTTTGAGGGGGCGATTAGTTGGACTAGGGACCTGTTATCAAGCCCGCTCACCAACCCCCTAAATTCATTAATCAACTTAGTCAACGCATTGGCATCAAAGCCAAATCCCTTAAGCGAATTGTTGGAAGCATTAATTACCGCTTCTCTTAACTGTTTAACAACAACACTGTTTCCCTTAACTGCCAAGACGAGATCTATGCAAACTTCATCGTTAAACTCTTCACACAACTTAATTCCAACCTCAGGCTTCGCAATACCAAGGGCAACCCTTAACGCAGGCAGGGAGTTACGAAGCATATCATATCCAAAGGCATCAATCAACTCCTCAGGGTTTACGCTAAGCTTACCCTCAAGCTCGCTGCTTAACCTACCCCTTGGACTGAGTAGGGCGTTGAGCATAAGCCTAGTCAGGACCGAGACTTGCTTATTAGCGTTCAGCACCCACAAATGCTCCTCAGGCAACTTGTTTATCGTTTCGTGATCACCCATTAGGGCTAGGGACACGAGGTACTCACCAAGTGTACCCGATGCAATACTGAGATACCTAGCCGTGAGCTTGAAACGCTCCTCATTAAAAGCTTCCTCGTACAATTGCCTAAACCCATCAACCAACTTAGTCAACCCATCGCCAACCAACGAGCCCTTAATCGCCTCAACACGCAATACCCAACCACGTAAAACTAGGTCGTCTTCGTAATCACCGATCTCCCTACGCTCCTCAGCTGCATCCTTAAATAGTTCCTCCGCCTCATCAAGCTCATTACTATCAAGCCTATAAATCGCCAATACCTGCTTGAGAAGTGATGCTGCCTCAAGGATTCCTTGCTTAACTGCCTCCTCATCAGCCTTTACGAACTTGGATTCGATGTAGCTCATGAATTCCTCATCTCTCATTAACTCCTGAACCCTCTTTTTCATATCGTTTAGTTCCTCAAGAACCTCACTAGCCTTACCAACCACATCAATGCCTAGTTT
>Ga0081534_100644_pt1 | contig 10938 bp, 8 predicted proteins | sample MonGeyMetagenome_FD_71019 | JGI IMG/M metagenome (GOLD analysis project Ga0081534, IMG submission 71019) | Hypoxic/sulfidic aquatic microbial communities from Monarch Geyser, Yellowstone National Park, USA - MG (SPAdes) v1 (version 2) | ecosystem: Environmental > Aquatic > Thermal springs > Hot...
CTCTATGTTGACCTCCTTCAGAGCGGCAACCAACGTCTTGACTCTGACCTCGTCGGGCTGGAGACCGGCGGCTTGGAGCACCTTCGCCAGATTGTCCTCGTTTATGTCCTGCTTCGCGTAGTGGAGTAACAAGGCCGCATAGACGTACTCCATGGCTCAACGCGATCTAGTCCGTTTAAAAATATTTTTATTCGGCGCGACGCGCCGTGGTTGCGGAGGCCGTAGCGCGGGGTAGAGTCGCAACAATTAAAAACTGGTGTCAACCGGCGCTTATGCCCAAGGAGGTGTTCTTGGTCGAGATATGGCGGAGGTATGCTGAAAACGCCGAGGAGATCAGGGTGAAGCGTATGCCGGAGGAGGGCGTGGTTAAGCTGAAGGCGCGGCTGTCCGGCTACCTCTACACCATAAAGCTTCCGGTGGAGAGGGCGGACGCCATATTGGGGGAGCTGAAAGAGAAGGGAAAGAAGATCGTTGAGTACTGAAAAAGTTTTTAAGCGGGGAGGCGGATAGAAACGCCACACAGACTGCCCCGAGAGGGGCCGGAATGAGAGTGGTGGGTTACCCCGGCCGCATTTTATTTTAACTATTGCAGATAATGGGCCCATCCGGGTAGTGTTCGTGTCGTTGGTCAAGCCCTGTCTGCTTATCTTCGCTTGCCCCGGAGACGGCGGGGAGACCGCCGTTCTGTATAGAGGGAGGGCTGAACGGGCCGGGAAGGACTCGCCGCTGATCAAGTTCTACGGCGCCCTGGACTCCGCGGCGGTGTATGCATTCAAGGCGGCCAACATGTTGCCGAGACCTCAGGCCCGCGTCATGCGCCTCGTCGGCTTCTCCCTCATGGAGCTCGGCTTCTACGTGGCCACAGGCGAAGCCGCCCACCTCGACAACGCGCATGCCCTCTACATGAGGGCCCTCAAGCTGGCGTACGCAATAGCCTCCGGCCCTCCCAAGAGCTGGGTGGTCTGCGCCTCGCCGGAATGCTCCGCCGTGGATGAGGCTAGGGTCTGGATCAGGTGGGCCGAGAGGAGGGCGGTGGGTCTGGGAGAGAGGGAGACGGCGAAGCTCCTCAACCACCTCTCGAACTTGGCCTTCGAGGCCATGTTGACGCTCCCCCACATAGAATATAAATCGCGGCCGGTGCGCTAACTCCCTCTTTTTTCCTCGTACCATCTCGCCACGAAGGCGTTGATCTGCGCCCTGTACGTGTGGCTCGCCCTCAGCCTCTCCACGAACTCCTCTAGGGGCGGGAGGTCGGGGTAGCCGCGGGCCGCCAGCCACCGCAGGAGGGCCTCGGCCTCCTCGCCCGAGAGGACTGGGTAGTATTTGTGCAACCTCCTGCCGGTGACGTGGCGCTCGCCTCCCCGCCCCCTGGGGTCGGCCTCGGGGGGCAGAACCACCTTGCCGTAGGACGCCTTGAGCGTCCACCCGGCCCAGTCGGCCGACGCCTCGGAGGGCAGGGAGAGGGCCCGCAACGAGGTCGGAGAGCCCACGCCGAAGAGGTGGGCCCTCCCCGCGGCCTGAAGGGCCGCCAGGGCGCACCCCCTCACCAAGGAGTACCTGTGTACGGCCACGTGGGGCACGGCTCCCCCCACGCCCACGAGCGGCGCGCCCAAGGCCCTCGCGGCCCGGGCGGCCATCCTGAGGGCGGCGCCGTACGCGCTTGAGGGGTGGACGTGCACCACGGGGGCCAGGGGGCACGGGGCAGCCTCCGCGGCCTTGATGTTCCTGTCCTCCATCCTGAAATAGTCAAGCGAATCAGAATCGGGCGGCGGGGGGATGTCGGGGGCGAAGCAGACCTCAGCGCCCAGCTCTTCGCACAGCCTGCAGAGCTCCTTCGCGGGAGGGGGCGGGGCGCCCCTCTTCAGCGCCAGGAAGCCTCCGGAGTCCAGCCACCGAGGCCTCGCGAGTTGCGGCAAGTATTTGGCGTAGGCCGGCGATGCCATGGCGGCGTGGGGGAACGGCAGCTGTATCCTCGACACGTACGTCAGAAGTAGCATCGGGTCAGGGGGATCTGCGGGGCCAAGCGGGCCTGCCGGGGGCCGTCCTCACCACGGCCAGCCACTGCCCAGGCCCCTGTGTGGATACGACGGCCGCGTCCACGTTGAGCACCGAGGCGGCCAGGCGCGCCGCGTCGCCGTGCAGCTGGAAGTAGACCTGCGTCGGGGTTATGGATATTATCGACTGCTTCAGCTCCAGCGGCGACTGCGTCGCGATAATCACGTGCCAGTTGCCGTGGCGGCCCATCCTTATCAGCCTTTCCGCGGGATCCTCTATATGCTCGACCTTGGCCGCGACGCGGTGGTACTCGTCCAGCACGACGAACGTCGGCTCCGGCTGCGGCTCCCTCAGCAGGCGCATCAGGATGCCGTGGACTAGGACGGCTTGAAGGAACTGGTCTTGGGCAGTTATCTTCACGACCGCGGGCGGCCTGACCTCCGCGCTCTTGAGCAGCAGGGCATGCGGCGTGCAGTTGTACTCGTCGTCGATGGAGACGCAGAGCGACGACAGCTTCTCTATCATCACCTGCTTCGTCAGCTGCGGCACGTCCAGCGCGGCCACGGCCGACAGGAGCCGCGTCAGGTGCACCTCGCCCAGCCGCCTCAGCACGCCGAACTGCACGGGCGAGAACGCGGAGTCCTCCTTGCCCAAGGTCGCCGCGAAGGCGAGGGTCAGGAGCTGGACGCGCTCCTCAGCGGTGAAGGAGGAGAAGTCTATGCTCCCCTCCACTACCGGCCCGTCGGCGTCGCCGGCGTACTCGTACTTCGGCGTGATGTCTATGACCACGTGGCGGCGCCCCCTGATTATGCCCTTCACGAGGGTCGTCTTGCCCGCGGCGGAGGCCCCGGCCACGAGCACGTGCATGAGCTCGCCGGCCGAGGCCGCCCCGCGGACGTCCTCTATCAGCGCCCTCGCGTCCGCGACCTTGAGGAACCCCTTCTTGTCCACTTCGACCCCCCTGAGGGGCGGCGCCGCGTCGACCGGCATCCTCCCCCTCTCCAGGAGGGCCGTGGCGGCCGTCCACGCGCCGGTGCCGCGGGGATCCACGCGTATCCCCCGCGGCCAGAAGCGGAAGTAGTAGTAGGAGAGGATCTGGAGCATCTGGTGCACCGCGTCCACCGTGACGCGCTCCCAGCCGGCTATGGGCGGCTTGGCCCTGCAGCTGGCCGCGACCCTCCACTCCCTGCCCTTGCGGACGAACCCCAGGGGCTCGAGCCATACGACGCCGTGCGGCGCCATGGCGGCCCCGACCCTAGGCCCCCCGCGCCCGCCGGGCGGGTAGTGGGAGACCACGGGGAGCGGCGGCCTCCCCCTGCAGAGCTCCGCCGCCTCGTCCTCGACGCCCTCGATCAGGAGGTGGCCGAGGGGCGCCTCAGCTAGGACGTAGCCCCTTGCCATGTCCAGGCCGACCCTCCTCCTCGCGGAGATTATCATGTGCACGAACTCCTCCTGCGAGGCCGCCGGGACGGAGTAGAGGTACATGCCCCTCCCCGCGGAGGGCCGTAAATTGAACCGCGGAATCCCCCCGGCGCGCCGGGAGGCGGATCAACATGCCCCCATGCCTGGGGATGGGCATGGGGAGGACTGAGAACGTCCTAAAAGAACTTCTAGTTCAATGGCCCAGGTGGGCCGGGGTAAACCCCAAAGGGCCCAATTGCAGGCCCACCTGGGTCTGGCAAAACGACCTTCATAAGAGCAGTTGAAAACATTGCAAGAAAGATGAATATTGATTTGGTTATCATTAAAACTAAAGATTGCAATGAAAAAAAGATTACGCTGAACATAGATGAAAGCCGTATTGTGAGAAGGATAAGCGGAGTTCTGCAGTTTACGTCGAGTGAGTCGTTCAAGCCATCATTCGATATGCTGAGCGTATATGGCTGTGCTAATATAGATTGCCTTATTGAAACAGTTGAGAAAAAAATGCGTCCTGATGTTGCCGAATGGGTAAAGGTAAGATTGCTGATACTACGAACGTTTGTAAACGATCATGTACAAATACCAATATGTTTAAATGATTATGATGAGGGAGTGCGCCGTATTGTTGTAGGTTTGCTATATATTCTTCGAGATGTGATCACGCAACCCATTATCATTGATGATACATTATCATTCATTCTTAATGAAAGTTATAGGGAGGCATTTCTCGCTATGATGCGGCCAGATATGTTTACCGTAAATAAATCTTTATTAAGTAACGAATTGCTGTACTTTAATCCTGTCATCATCGCGCCCGGGGGCCATGGCGGACTATACCGCCTGGCCCGCCCGGACAAATATGTGGTTCTCTTCGATCACTCCCGGTGGGAGATCCCCCGCCGGGAGGTAGAGCAGATCGCAAACTCCTGATTTTTTCTCCTCCCTTTTTCCTCAGAGCAGTCCTCAGAGCAGGGGCTCCACCTGCACCTCCTTGACCATTCCCGAGTACTTCCCGACGCGGTGCCACACCACCTTGAGCAACCACCTCGTCTTGCCGCCCTCGGTCGCAGTGAACGCCCTCGCCACGGCCGCTACGTTGTGCTGGGCCCTCATGGCGAAGGATGGCGCGGTCGGCTCGCCGTGGTACGGCTGGCCTATGGCGGGCCTCTCCTGCGCGACGTAGTAGATGTTGATCATCTTATCGGCTATGTTGTTGGCCAACTGCTGGGTCATCAAGTTGGCGTAGCTGCTCATGTACATGGCCGTCTGGGTGTCCACGCGGCCTGTGGCGGCCAGATACCTGCTCCGTTCATGGAGAGCGGCGGAGGTGATGCTGTCGACCACGGCTACGGCCTGGTCGCATGAGGCCGTGATCTCGATCAGCTTGTGGAGCAGGGGGAGGTAGGAGTCCATGTACTCCACCGCCGCGACCTCGCGCTGTCCGCATTTGAAGGAGTTGGGGAGCATCTGCCTGATCTTCGACAGCTGTCCGTAAAGCCTCAGGTTCGGCTCAGTCCCTATGTAGAACGCCGGTATCCCCCTCTTTATCAACGCCTCGGCGAATCTGGCCATCGCGGTCGTCTTGCCCTCGCCCGGGCCCCCGTACACTATGTATATGCCTGATGTGGTGGGGTGAAAGAGGCCCATCTCCTCGAACATGTCCACCACGTCGCGCCCGTCCCTTTTTTTCTCAGGCATGCCCCTCCCGGCGGAGGGGCCTAAATTGAATCGCCAAAAACTCGCGCTATACTGTTAGGCGGAGGAGGCCTTGGCCCAGAAGGATGGGGGTCGGTAGCATGTGCGCGAAGTACGCCAGCGCCGCGGTTGCTATGGTGGTGAACTGCCCCTTGTCGGGGGGCTCGCCGACGTACTGGAGGAGGTCGCGGATCTGCGCGGCGTCCCTCCTCTTCACCGCGTCCTCTATCTGCGCCCATATGTCGCCGGGCATCGCGTCGGGATCCAGCGTCCAGAGGCCCAGCCTGAAGCCCTCTCTGCGGGTCTCCTTGGAGCGGTCGTAGACCAACTTCCTCAATATCCTCAACTTCTCTTCGTTCGACAGGATGTCGAGGGCGGCCCTGGCGAACGACTGCTCGTAGTTCGGCGACGTGAATATCGTGCCGCTGCAGTCGATGTAGTCGCACAGTGGCAACCACCGCGAAAACTGTACATCCTTCGGCGATGCGTATGTGTAGATCGCGCGCGCCACCTCCGCGGCGTACTGGGGGTAGTGCTGGGGGTCGGCCAGGGCAAAGAGGGGCGAGAGGTCGCATTCGGGCTGCTCGCAGAGTATGTACAGCCTGTGCGACATGAGCGACAGCGGCGCGGCGGCCAGCGAGTCCGGCCAGAGGATCAGGATGTACCGCCGCGGCCCCAACCTCAGCTCCATGAACCTGCGCTGGCGATATGCCTTCCCGCTATAGTACGTCATGCACACGGTGGTCACGCCCGACGAGAGCGTTTTGGCGTGGCCGGCCGTGTCCATGGCTCTGAACTGCGGAAGCGGCACCACGGGCGACAGAGTGAAGCAGGCGAACTCGGGGAGCTCCTCGAACGGGGGAGCCGGCTTGAAGCCGCCGGTGGCCCCCACGGGCGTGATGTTGACAAGATGCCCTCCGTAGCCCTCAGCTGTGCCGAAAATGTAATCGCCGACGGGCGCGTCGAAGCGACGAACTTGGAGCCAGCCAAGAGGCCCGATCACGTGGCCCATGCGATCCCTCTTCTGCATGTACGCCGGGACGGCGGAGAAAATATTGAATCGTTCAGAGCCTGCGGTAGAGGTCGCGCCTCTCCTCCTGAGTACAGCCTCCCTTGGCCGCGCAGTAGCGCTCTATCTGCGCCAGCTTGTAGTTCACCTCGCCGAACCTGCCCCTCTTGAGATCCTCCGCCACGAGGTCGCGGAGCTCCTTGTCCACCCTCTCGGCCGCCCTCTTGGCCAGCTCGTCGATCACGCGGCCGGGGTCGTCGACTACGTCGTCTATCCGCTCCGCCAGGAGCCTCGCCCTCTCCTCGTCGGAGAACCCGGCCTCCCTCATCCACTCGTCCACCCTCTTGACGTCCTCCGCGACCGCGAAGGCGCCTCCGCCGAACCGGCCGACCAGCGCGTCGGCCGCCTCGCGCGGGATGCCGTACCTGCGGGCGAGCTCGTCCGCGAGCGCCCGGTCCCTCTCCTCCTCGGCCCTCCGCCTGGCCTCCTCGACCCTGCGGTCGGCCTCGCGCCCCAGTTGGTCGAGGTCTATCCCCAAGCGCCGGAGCACCTCCTTGGCCCTCTCCTCCTCTTCGTCCGGCGACAGCTCCTTGCCCTCCCCCTCTTTTCCTTCCTCCTCTCCTCCCTCCTCCTCGCCGAGGGCCTCCTCTTCGCCGACGACCTCCTCGTCCTCCTTTATGACCTCCTCCGTTTCGCCGACGACCTCCTCCGCCTCTCCGACGGCCTCCTCGCCGGCAACGGCGGCCGCCTCGCCCTTGGCCCCCTCGCCCTTTATCGACTTGCTGATCTTATCGGCGAGCTCGCTTATGGCGGCGGCCACCTCGGGGTAGCCCTCCTCGGCGGCCATGTCGGAGAGCTCGCCCGAGAACGCCAGCACGAACGCCGCGGTCTCCTTGGCCGCCCTCGCCGCCGCCTCCTCGTCGCCGCCCGCCATGTCCCTCAGGGCCTTCACGATGTCTTCATACGACCCCGGCACGTCCACGCCCTCGTCGTAGTAGCGGCGCACCGCCGCGTCGGCCTCCGCGGCCTCCAGGAGCATCCTCCTGGCCTCCTCGGGCGTCCGCGCGGCCGCGTCGATCCTTATGGGCGCCTCGCCCTGCGGCGTCTCGTACGACGTGGCGCCGAGCTTCCTCGCCAACCTCTCCGCCTCGCTCCAGTCGGGGGGCGGCGCGGGGGAGGCGGGCGGCGGCGCGGCGGCCGGGAGCGACTCGAAGGCGGCGAGCCTCTCGGCCAGCAGGGCGTCCCTCACGCCGTCCGGCAGGTAGTCCATCACCCTGTGCTCCACCACCCGGCCGGTCTTGGTTATCTCCCTCCACGAGATGTCCGCCACCGCGGCGGCGTACTTGAGGTTGTACGCGTAGTCCCAGTCGCCGTAGGGAAGCCTCTCCAGAACCTGCTGCTGCACGTGCTCGGGCAGGAGCTCGAACCACTGCGGCCTGTCGGACTTGATGAACTCGTACAGGGCCCTCAGCTGCTCCCCGGTCAGCGCCGCGGCGCCCCTCTCCGCGACGTCCTTGGGGATTATGCCGTCGACGGCCCTCTTGAGGGCGTCCATGACCTTGGAGTAGGCCGAGTCGAGCCCGAGCCACGTGCGCTGGACGGGATCGACCATGGCCGCCCACACGCCCTTCTCCGCGACCTCCCTCGGTATGCCGGCCGCCGCCGCCTGCCTCACCGCGGCCTCCATGGCCCTCCTCAGCTCCCTCAGCGAGTATTCGGCGGCCACGGGCTCGTAGTACTGTATCTTGCCCCCCATCTCCCCGGGCGGAAGCCTCAGGACGGCCGATACGTCGCCCCTCTCGGCCGCCCTGCCGGCGCCCTTGAGCCACATGTCCCAGATGGGCCTCACGGAGCCGTCCCTGCCCACGAGGAGCCCCAGCTCCTCCCTGGCCATCCTTCTGAACTCCTTGAGCGACGCCAAGTAGAGCGCCGTGGGGTCGCCCTGCCTGTACCTCTCTATGCCGTGCTCGGCCAGGTACCTCCTGAGCGACGCCACGGCGGGGAGGTACGCCGGGTCTACGTTCAGCTTGTGGGCGTCTATGTAGGCCTTGATCTTGGCGTAGTCGTAGCCGAAGCGGCTCAGCCACATGGCGGCGGCCTGCTCGGGCGTCAGCTTGAGCCTGAAGAGCCGGAAGCCCTCCGCAAGCGCCGCGGAGGAGACCATCACGGGCCTCCTCACGCCGGCCACGTAGAGGAACGCGGCTATGTCGCCGGAATGGCGCGGCGGCCTCCACATGAAGATCGCCCACAGCGCGGAGAGGCGGGCGTCGCTCGTCAGCTCGAACGCCCTCCTCATGACGTAGACGAGGTACTTCGCGATAAAGTAATCTACGCGTAAGTGCGCCGCGGCCCAGAAGGCCCTCGCGGCCTCCTTTGCCTTCTGGGCGGCCTCCAGCCCGGAGGGGTGCATTATGTAGTGGAGGCCCTTGGCGTAGCGGTACAGGCCGGCCGAGACGGCCGCCCCTCCTCTCAGCCCGGCGTTGAGGAGCGCCTCCAGCGCCCTGGCCGCGGGGCGGAGCGAGGGGTGCGGCGCCGTCACCTTAACCGGCCTCACGAAGATCGACGGCCCCTCCACCTTCGCGGCTACGTAGCCCGCCGCGGCGGCGCTGACGGCGGCCGACCACGGGTTCTTGTAGATGGCTACGGCCCACTTCAGCGCCGACGACGTGTAGAGGGCCCACATCTTTGCATACGCGATCCACGACTTGGTCGCGGCCTTGGTCGCTTGCCCCACGACGGACTGCGTGGCGGATCCCACGGCGGAACCGCTGGCGCCGAGCTTGGTCAGGCCGGAGGACATCAAATCGATCGGCATGGTGTCCAGGTTGCCCATCCTCAAGCTGAGGCGGGGGCTCAGGAAGTGCTCGAGCCCTAAAAGGCGCAGGAGGGGCCCTCCTGCGTCGAGCAGTATGAGCAGGCCGGCGGCGCCGGCGGTCACGGCTATCAGCGCATAGACGAGGCCTATGCCCCAGCCGACCAGCTGGATTGCCCACACGAGGGGCGCGGCGGCCTCCGAGGCGAGCTGGAGGAGCGAGGCGGGCGCGCTGACGCCCGGCACCATCTTGAGCACGTCGATGAGGCCGTAGGCGTAGGCGGCGCCCACCGTGGCCGCCGTCACGACGGTGCCGTTGGGGCCCGGCGCGGCGAACCCCGCGAGGATCGGCACCTGGACGGGGTTGTAGAGCAGAGTCACGGCCACCGTGGCCACGTGCCACGTCCTGACCTCGGTCGCGTTGGGGCCGGTGCCGTTGTACACCGGCGTAGGCGTCACGGTCACAACCGCGCGCCAGCTCTGCGCTGGCTTCCACGCAGGGCACTGCGCGGCTCCGAGGAGCTCCTGAATCGGCGTGGTCGAGGCGGCGCAGAGCTGGTTCCAGAAGTAGGGCGACACGGCCGCCGGCGTGTACGACGCGTCGTAGCTGATGGTCGCGTTGCCCGCGGAGAGCACCTTGACGTAGAGGTCGACGAAGTCGGCGGCGAGGCCCGACACGTTGTACGTCTTTTCGCTGCACTCCTCGACCGTGCCGTAGCAGGCATACCTGAACACCCATGTGGCGTTCCTAGGCGTGTCCCACCTGCCGTGCGCGTTCGGCGGGAGCGTGGCGGCCGCAGACCACATCTCCCACCAGCGGTATGTCACGTTGATGTAGATGGTGCCGTTGGGCAGGACGGCCGCGTAGCCGCCCTCGCCGTACTGGACGGCGTCCGAGGAGGCGTCCACGTACATGGCCGTGCCCGGAGCGGTGACGGAGCCGATGGTGTAGTTGACGGCGCGCAGGACGGTGCCGTTCTTCACCGCGAGCTCGATGTCCGCGGGGAGGGGCACGAAGTCGAATATGATCCTGTCGAGCCTCCAAGTCCCCACGGGAAGCGTGACGTTGACCAGCCTGTCCGGCGGTATTGAGTACCAGAAGACGCTCCCGTTGGGGCCCGCGAACTCGGCTATGACCCACGCGTTGCTTTTGACCAATACGGCGCCCAACGTCGTCGCGTTGAACGGCAGCTTGGGAGGGAGCTGGATCGTGGGCGGCTGGAGGGCGGGCATGGCCGACACCGCATACGCCACGGCGAGGGGCGCGAGCGCAAGGTAGGCCGCCAGCGCCATGCCCTTCCTGCTCTTGACGAACACGGCGGAGAGCGGAACGAAGAACGCCGGAAAGAGCTCAGCGAATTTAACGACGGGAATCAGTACGGCCGTCACGGAGTAGGCGTACCCTATATAGCCAGCGACGGTGGCCATGGCCTCGTCTATCACGTCGACGGCCTCGTCGACCGCCCACGCGATGGCCGCGGTCGCCCCGCCCGTCACGGGCGCCAGGGCGGTGAGGATGTATTTGACGGTGGACACGACGGCGCCCACCGACGCCGCGATGCGGCTGAAGTACTCCAGCCAGATCTGCCTGGCCTCGGCGATGGACTGGAGGTCGCGCGCGAGCTGCTGCGAGGCCGGCCCGACCAGGTACGAGTAGGCGGCGTATATCGACATGGCGGCTAAGGCCACGGCGAGGGCGGCCAGCTCCAGCTTGGCCTCGCGCCTCCTCGCGAGGGAGTAGACCAGCTCCCCCGCCAGCATGGCGGCGGCCGCGGTGTAGAGGAGCGGAACCGTGCCCGGCTGGGCCGGCAGGAGCGAGACGGCTACGGCGAAGAGCAGGGCCGATGCGAAGACCGCTATCGCGGTTCTCAACGGCATGTGGGCTCCGGCCTAATTAGGAAAGATGAACGGGAAAAGACGGACGGAGAAAAAACTCCGGATTACGGGCACCAGTACAACGGGCAGCTCTGTCCGACGAGCAACTGGTATACGACCGACACAGGCG
>Ga0081534_100645_pt1 | contig 10938 bp, 11 predicted proteins | sample MonGeyMetagenome_FD_71019 | JGI IMG/M metagenome (GOLD analysis project Ga0081534, IMG submission 71019) | Hypoxic/sulfidic aquatic microbial communities from Monarch Geyser, Yellowstone National Park, USA - MG (SPAdes) v1 (version 2) | ecosystem: Environmental > Aquatic > Thermal springs > Hot...
GTTAGGGTGAAAGTGATTATTAAGAGGATGAAGTAGCTAACCAATAAGTTTGATTTCAACATGCGCCCAACCGGCCATGTTATAGGTAATACTACGAGTGCTGCGATTATTGGTGCAGAAATAATCATTGCGAAATCTGAGTAATGGTGGATGATCCCGTAAAACCACGAATAGATAAAATGATATGTTATTCCGATAGAAGCAATTCCTGCAAAGAGACCATAAATGAATGAAGTTACAAAAACTATTTTCGTGAAGGATCGCGTGCCTAAATTCAAACTGTGCTTATATATGCGATAGAATGGCCATAATAAGGCGAGTATCGTTAATAATGGTATTGAAAAACCAGTTAAACTAAGACCAAGGTTTTCTGTAATAAACCGTGGGATTGTAAGGACAGGGCCTATAATCGCACTTACGATTTCATAGAATGCAAACAATATCGTAAAGGTAATTATGTAGCCTAGGTAACGCAGCATTTCCTTACGAAATTCTGGAACCAAAAAATAATATAATACAAAATACCACAATACTATACACACTAGCATTGCTAGTAATACGTATATTCGATACGTGATCTGCCATGAAATCAGCACGGTAATAGCCTACTTTCCCATGCACTAAAAATCTTTTTCATTTTACAATTTCGAGAAACTCAGCTTAGCCCCTTGATCACTGGCTCGAGCTCTATTATTGCTTGTCTCCTTATTGGTTCTGTTATGACTATGGCTTTTGCGGTTAAGCCGGCCATGTGTGGTGGTAGGGCTGTTGATAGCCACCTCTTGTCCTCATCGGTTAGGTTTAGGACGCTTGCTACGTCCTCGACGTATGCGGCGTTGCCTCCCAAAACAATCATGAACGGTATGTTCTTTAGGATCTCCTCCCTAATGTCCCTTATTGTCTGCGTGATGAAGATGGTTGCTACCCCGCGCTTTCTTGCTTCACGCACAATGTACTCTATCAATTGGGTTTTGAGGACGTCGTAGGCTTCATCAACAACTATCAACTGCTGTAAACGCTCAACGATTGGTTGAGTCATTGTAAACGAATATATGTGGTCGACCGTAATGCCCATTAGGAAGGCCCTCAGGTCTGGGCTCCTGATGCTTGAGAGCTGCAGTGCCTTGTTGTTCATTAACTCCGAAATCGGCACAATCTCCGCATTCTCTAGGAGCTGCATCAACCTGTCGAGGGCCAAACCAACGGGGGAGTCATCATCAAACCTCGCCCTGATGAACTCCATGGCTCCATGGAAGTCCTTGTAGATGCCGGTCTTGTAAACCGCCCTCAAGTCCGGCAAAATGGCCTCTTGCGGTATACCCAGTATCTCGAAGGCCATCAGTAGCCTGTTTATTCGCTCCGCCTCAGTGACACCGTCGAGTTCAAATATGTTTATGAATTTCTGCGTGATGTCGACGGGTTCGATGCCGGGTATCTTGTACTCACCGTGCGGATCAAAAACAGTCACACTAATGCCACTCCCCACCAGCTCGAGCAATATCATCTTCATAGTCTTAGTCTTACCCATACCAGTTGAGGCAATGATTGCGCCGAAGCCGGCGGGCAGCGAATCAAAGTCAATCCAAAGCTCGTTGTTCTCACGATCCCTGCCCAAGTAAACACGGGCCCTAAGCGACTCGCTCAACACCCTACCACCGTGGAATATTGGTATTACGGCTAAATCATAACCAAGCTCATCGATGCTTGGCATTGACCAAAGGTGCATCTGTGTTGTTGTTCTAATGGTGAAGAGGAGTGGTATGCTTGATTGCCTATCAAGAGCCAACATAACCCTCACGGGCTCCTCACCACGCTCATTAATCCTCTCCAAAACCACAGCCCACTGGCTCGCCTTCGGTATTGCCTTTGGGTTCTCGTGAACAATCAACTTAGTGTGGCTTGAGACCACAGTCCTAGAAACCTCACCCCTGAACTGCGGGTTACCACTTATCGAGAGCATGAAGTTGTCGTTACTCGCAATAAACGCCTCGGCGATGCTCCTCAAATCCTCCTCACTAGGCTTAGTGAAGAGTAAGCCACTAGCCGTCAACCTGTGGCTTAGCTTGCCCAACTCACCACCCTTGATCACGCTGTAGTTGTGCCTAGCCTTGATGGCTAGTGCGTTTAGGGCAACTAATGCTATTAAGCCGTAGATTCCCATGAGGATGAAGCCGGCGAAATCAATCAACGCCAGGAATGCTACCAGCCTAGTTGTTGAGGGTAGCCTTGGGAACCCAACGAGTCTCTTCAATTCATTCTTCTCCACAAGGCTCAGTATGAAGTACTGCCTGAGGAGGATTTCCTTAGCCTTAACCCAATCAATGAACTCGTTTAAGCCACGCTCGCTCGGCTCAACCTTCTTCGAGAGCCTAACGTACTTGTTCTCTCCCAATCGAATGAAGGAAAAGATTTCGTTCGGCATAAGAGACAAACGGCGGGCAAACTCATTCACCAAGTTCACGTACTGTGAACCACTCAATCGAGAAATATCGAACAAAGGCTCAGCCCTATAGAACACGTGCGCGATGTTGTTTTTATGGTCGTAGACATAATTATCAAGCACCTCCAATCGAGGTGCAAGTCCTGGGAAGATTGAGAACAAAAGATCGATTATCCAATCCCTTGTTTCCCTGTAGATGAGTAATGGTATTAACAAGAGGGATAGTGGCTTGTAGGCTATCCCCATTATTATGATTGAAATGAGTAGGAACCACCTGATTTTAACACCAAGCCCCACGTCTCAACAGCTACTGCCTTTTAAGACCCTTAACAATGCCCGAGAAATCCAAGCTCCTAGGCAGGCTAAACCTCCCCCTCTTGGGAACCTCAACAATTGGTTGGGACAGTAGGTTCCTAAGCTCATCAACACCGAACCTATAACCAAAGCCATTGATTACCGAGACAAGGTAGTCCCAATCAACAAAGCCCTCCTCAATGTACCTCCTAAGCAGTGTGTCATTACCAAGCGTTGGGTCAAACTGGCTAGCCAAAGCCAAGGCAACCTCAAGCCTCAACCCCCTAGAGACAACCTCGTTGAGCAATTCATTAACTGACCTCGGCGTGTAGTGAGTGTAGAGTTCACCCAACACCTTCTCGCAGAAGGCTCTTAGAGACTCAACGCACCTCTGGCTCCACTGCTTGATTGGCTTTTGATCAACCAACGGTTTAACCTCGATGTTGAGCTTTCTCTGCTTGAGCCTAGCGACAACCTTCTCCAGGTTGTTGTCTATCTTGTCCAGCCTATCCAGCCTCTTATCGCTCCTCATTGTTTCTCCACCTTTATGCCCCTACCCTCAAGCCATGCCCTAAAGACCTCCGCGTACTCCTCACCGATCTTGTCCCTAATCAAGGCTACCCAGTCCTCCGGCTTTATCTTGCTCACGACCTCGTCGTTCTCAAAGACGACCATGGCGAGGATTGCCTTCTCGATTATTGAGAAGCCCCTAACCTCCTCAACCATGGCCCTCAACCTCGGGTTACCAGCCGGCACAAGCCTATCAAGCCTCACAGCCCCAGTACCGAGCACCACAGGCGATTGAGAGGCACCAGGCACATCAGCCTGTCCACCCACTGATTGGGCTTGATTAACCTGCTGACTCTGTTGTTGATTATCGTTACCACTAAAACCAAGCCTCCTTAGCTTCGATATTACATCACTCATCAATTATGGGACTGATGGGTTTAAAAGGGGGTTAGCCAGCTAGGGTGTTGTGGCTGGGTTTAATGCCTACGCTCATTGTGGCTCGTGCCCTAATAACTCTGCGTATTATAAGCAGGGCTTACCGGTTACTACGGTGAAGCGTTAATTATTTACGAAACCCTACGCCTCCTCATTAACAACAATGCTACAGCTATAATGACGATCACAACTATGGTTAGTATAATCGCTCTTGTGTAGTTTGGTGTGTATGTTATTGTTAGTTTTGTTGGTTTGCTTATGGTTAGGGTTAGGGTTGTGGCGTTTGGTTGGTACAGTATTAATCCGCCGTATTGGCTGTATGTCGGTGCCTGTATGGTTAAGGTAGAGCCTGGTATTGCCCAAGCCGTGTAATTGCTGACCAACTGCCCATTTATGTAAATGGGCATTGTGGACGTTACAGTCACTAGGTACCTAGGGCTCCAAGCAATCACCAACGTGGTTGGGGCATTGACGGTCAATGTCTCGTTACCCACACCTGGTATGAACATTGTCCCGTTTGGGAACACGTAAACGTGGGTTGTCAATGCTATGGGGAAGCCTGGGCTTAGCCAGGCGGTGTAGTTTGTGGTTAATTCACCATTAACACCTATCGGTAGGGCGGAACTAATGATCACCAAGTACTCTGGGTACCAATTAATGACCAGGCTTACCGGGTTGGCAACAACAATCGTCTCATTACCCACGGAAGGCACAAACATTGTGCCGTTATTAAACACATAGTCATGATCAGTCAAGGCCAGTATAGACCCAGTATTAACCCAGCTTGTATAGTTTGAGGTCTCTTCATTGTTTATGTAAACCGGCAGTGGCGACGATATGGACACCAGGTACTGCTGTTGGTACACTGGCTCTATATCGTACTGCGCAAACCATGTCTCGCTCGGTGTTATGGTTATTGAGGAGTTAGTGCTGAGTTTATTATTGACGTAGTACCCCTGGAACACGTACCTCTCGTTACTGCTCACATACACAGTACTTGGGAAGTTAATGGTCATTGGCTGGGTAATATAGCCACTAAAGGACTGGTCAGTAACTGGGTTGCCATAACTCACGTAGGTCATGGGAAGGGCAGGAGTCGTCGGTTCACTAATCACCAAGCCAGGGGTGAATGAGCCGAGGGCTACGTTAGCGAGACCATTACTGCTCATAGAAACGGAGATGCTCGGTACCGCTCCCTCGGCGGTGTCTATCCCGAAGTTAAACAACCTGGGCAAGGGAACCCAATCACTGCCGCCCCAGTAAAGTATAGCTAGGTTGGCGCTTAGTTGGTTGAACATAGTCCACTCGCTATTGCCATAGCCCGCAAAGACCAACTCAGCATCCATTGGTAAATAGGAAGGAACTAACTCCGTACTCACCTCGAAGTAGGCATTAACCGCTGGCGCGGACGGTATAATGCTCACATTATCGAACCACACAACACTGGGTGGCTCATAGTTGCCGTTCTGGACGATCACGTAGCCGAAGTCCACATAAGCCTCGCCGTTACTAACGTACGTCTTCATGATGAGGTAACCAGCAAGTGGTAGGGAGTAACTGCTGAGTGATGTAACGTAGACATAGGCACACTCGCCACTTGATGAATGAACCGCACCATTACCCATTATTGTTTGGTTGGAGAGGATGCTCGAAGAAGCGGTATCGTTCCACACATTATCAGTCACATAGAGCTCGCTCTCATTTGTTACGAATTGTAAGACATCCTGTGCCCAGTAGTACTGCACCTGCCCATTCGCCAACTCAACAATAAGGACGACATTAAATTGGAGGGACGACCCGCTGTTCGGCACGTCGTATTGTGATTCACCGTTTGGGTTGTAGGCGCCTATTGCCGTTATGTTGAAGAAGCTCATCAACCCGCTGGTGGTTATTGGGGCTAGTGGGTAAGAGACGGCACCAATGGGCAGGTGTTTCCTCCCAAATATTGCAATGCTTGGGCATGTGGGTGAGTTGACGGGGTAATAAACAACAACGTAATCCCCGGCACTGACTGGTACCGCAAGGACCGTTCCGTATGAGACCGAGCCGTAGTAAATCGCCGAGGCAGATTGACCACTACTCCAGGTCTCGTACCCCTGCTGTGTAAACACCGCCAGGTTATACGTGCCTTGGGAAGCATCGATAACCACCACATAGCCCGTACCATTCAGGGTCGCATTCACATAACAATAGCCCGAGCTCGTTGGCGGCACCACAGCCTGTGCATGCGCCACCAAGGCTAGAACCACCAGTAAACCCAACCCCATTACTAACGCCCACCTCATGTTTACCACCGTTTCAATTACTTACCTCTAAATTAAAAATTACGTTTTCAATCAGTGTTGTATGCCACTACCCTGCCTAAGGTATAATTTCATAAAGTTAATATGAACAGATCTGTTAAGCCTAGCGGCGGTTACTATAGCTCAAAAGTGCAAAACGTATTACGACCCTACGTAATCACACAAGAGACTACTGGTGAGTACGTCAACGTGCAGAAGCTAATAGCTCAATAAGTAATGCAAAAAGCCACTCCCTTGCTACTCAACTCATGGCCTCTGCATATTTTAAGTACCGAGCCTATTAGCGCAAGAATAAATATGCCAATCACCACAGAGATTAACTTGCTTGTTTGCTTGCTCATTTTCGGCATTAATTCCCCAGCTTCAATTTGAATCTTTCGGCATCATAGAACACGCCCACCAGGATTAAGTTGTTGATCTTGGCGTAGTCCTCAATCGCATGCACCTGGTTCTCAACGTCCTCATCCTCCCTACTCACCCTGGCGTAGCCAACGGCTAACTGCGGTTGCATAGCGAATCAAATCCAGATGGGCCCCGTAAATAAAACAAACCCAAGGCAGCGAGTCAATGGAACTGGGTTCCTAATACAACCGAGGCACGGCTTGGGAAACGCCCTATTCCACGTACCGTGGTTTAGAGTCTTCAGAGATTTAGGGCTTTAGAAATCAATAGTTAAAAGGGCATGTGAAAGCGGCAACCAGCATTACTGCGAATAATATGGTAAACACTATGGCTAAGATTTTCCAAGGGCTAGTGCCTCGAATTACTACTGACCGTAGGTGCTTCACTAGATCGAGTGTCTCGAATTATCAAAGCTTACTAAGAAGCCTACTAATGTGTATATGTTACCAACAAAGGAAGTTGGTGTTTTTGTGGTTGTTTTTGAGGTTTGTGGTTAATGTTTAGTCCCATATTTTCTCTAGTTCTTCTTGGTATTTGTTCTTTAGTTCTGTGTATCGTGATTGGTCTATCCTACCGAGCTCGAACTCCTCCTCAAGCCTCCTCAACTTATTCCTAACGTCCTCCCACCTCCTGTACTTCTGGAGGACGTTCTCGAGCAGGTCCTTTAGGGCTATTGGATTGCTCACACACCTCATCTCCACATAACCCTTATAATGACCGGGGGTACCGATTACTAAATCGCCACGATTCAACCACCTATCCATTAAGCCCTGCCTAATTGTGTAGTTGCTAATCCACTCATGCCTAACCTCATAAATCTCCCTCCTAAGTATGCCATACCTAACAAAGACCCTGTAATTCGATATGAAGTACTCAGTTGATGAGACCCTAACCAAGGCCCTTATCAGGATTATGAGGTCTATGATTATGAGGAATAGGGCTATGGCAGGCCCTATGGTCGGTATAACACCGAGCAATACCGCCAGCAAGAGTATTATGAAGAAGGCAACCAAAGAACCAAGCACACACTTAGCACTCAACCTACCATACCAAATCGGCCTCTCACCCTGAACAGGCTCAAGACCCCGCGGAAACCCAACCACAAACAATAATAACACATAGGGGTTTAATAAAAATTGGCGTCGATCCATGATGGCTCATTAATAATCTAACACCCTAGCCCTCTGGCTCTGCGCCTACTCTTCTTTGACCTACTGGCTGACCTAATTAGCGTAATTATTATTGATATTGCGGTGGATAGAATTTCTCCGTAATTAAGTTGGATCCCGAGTTTATACGCTAAGTAGATCAGGATTGCAATAAGTATGGCAATTATGGCAATAATGGTTTTTCGAGACCTTCGACGTGGCCTATATGGTTGCGGTGGGGGTGGTGGAGGTAGGGGTAATTCCTGGTTAATGCGCATTGACTAATTAAAGTGGTACTAGTACTTAAGCTTCACGGTATGTGAAGTTTTTTATCTAATTCGTACTTATCGCCTCAACTGCTTGGCGTTAGTGTTGTGGTTATCTCTATTGTGACGTTAGCTGGTGCGTAATTGTAGCTTGCCGGGACGTATACTACAACCATGTAGTGCCCGGGCTTTAGCGCCACCGTCTCACTTATCGTGTATCCAAGCCACACATAGCTTGATGAGATGAGCGAGATTGCTGAATAGAGCGATTCGCCGGATGCCATGAATGAGTTGAATGACTCCACTGGGAATAGGGCGACCTCTAGGTAGTTACTACTCGATGCGTATATGTCCACGGTTGCCGCTTAGCCGTTAGGCACGATGATTGGGTACACAACACCACTGCCCGGGGTTATGTTGTATATGTCGTAGTATGAATCAGCACTTGCGAAGACACTACCCACATTACTCTCCAGGGCATTGTACTGGGATTGCAATGCCTGGTATTCACTATACAATGAGTTGTATTGCGATTGAAGCGTGGCGTACTGCGATTGCAGTGTTTGGTATTTATTACTCAGGTCATTGTATTGGCTCTGAAGGTTGCTGTATTGTGATTGTAGGTACCCATACTAGCTCTGTAGGGATGAGTACATGCCCCGTAAAGTCTCATACCGCGTCTGCAACGCCGTATAGCTTTGGTACATGTATACCAAAACTACGCCGAGTATTGCCGTTATTGATATGAGCGCAATCACAGCAATCAATAACCCCGGCGATGCGCTCGTACTCATACATAACTAAAGGAAAATATTGATTATGATTATTTAAATATTAATTTGTGAAAACTTCGGTGATTCCGTGACGGCAATAATATAACCTTAGTTTACACGATAAAGCCTGGGAAACAACCAGATAGCAATGTGCTGATAAAGAGACTGCAAAGTACATAGCAACCTCACTAAGGAGAGGCAGGGGTGAGGATGCGGTTAAGGCTAGGGTTGAGCAGATTTTACAAACAACAAGGGCTATCACAACAAAGAGCAAGTAATACGGAACGACAAATATAGACATTTGTCAAAACCCCACGGGGGGAATTTACGAATCTCTGGCGTATAACGATCAGTACAGAATCAAAAAATGAACAAAGCGCCAAACCCACCTCGCAGGGAAGAACCGCGAGAAAACACGCAGGCTAGTGCTCATTAGTCCGCTGTTTTCCCAAGCAACTTCCACGGTTTACTCACCGCACATTTTTGCCTATATGATCAAAATAAGCCGTGGAAACCACGGCTCTTTTTGACCACGTAAGCAAGAAAGCACGTGAAAAGCAACGGGAAAGTTGCCAGAAACAAACAGCAGGGTGTGAAGCACCGCTTTGTAGAACTGCGTTTGTGTTGCCTACGTTGTCTACACGGACCCCCTGGGTATTTAAAATCTTCGGGACCGTGGATTTACGTAGGGGCTACCTCCTCAGTAATTTGCTCACCACTCCGTCTCTCTCTTCTCATACTCCCTAATGATGAATATGAGTGCGATCGCTATTGCCAGGGCTATTATAAATCCTTTTAATCCACTGATTATCATGTTGAGGAGTTGTTGTATTTGTTCTGGCGATGCAACCATTACGAAAAATATAGATATGATTAACAATACTCCGATTAGTCCAACTATATCATTCCACAAACCACTCATCATTACAGTATTGCAGCGAGAGTTAAAAAACATGCGCAACGGATCAACGCAACACTCTTAAGATAGTGCACACCCTATACGCATCCACGGTATGGGAAAGATTTATATCTATGAACCTGACCAATACTTAATGCCAGTTGAGATTAAGGTCGAGAAAGCTGAGAAAAGATGCGGCGAGCTTGGGGTTAGGGTTGTTGAATTCCTCGAGAGCCATAGGGGGTATGCGTATAGTATCATTGAGATTATGATGGAGGCCTTAGGCTTTGAGCTCAAGCTTCTTCCTACTTATTTTCGTGAGGAGAAAATACCACATCCAGATGCAGTACCTATAACCATACGTGAAATTATTGATATGCTTAAAGTCATGTCTATACTAGACTGCTTAGTTAGGGAGGGGGAGATTAAGGAAATCTACGTCGGAGGCGAAAAGTACTACTACGTAGAGTGAGCATACCGCGTAAGCAAGCATGGGACTGAGATCAATCAGCAACAAGCCTAGGCGTAGACTTAGTTTCCCACGCCTTGGTGGCTGGGTTAACCAATTCGGGGTTGGGCACCTACCAGCGGTCATGATTAGGATACTGAGGGGCACCTGGCGTTGGCAAACCCTGCAGGTAATCCCTCTCAGTGACTGCTTGGTTTAGTTGAGCCGTAATGCTTAAAGGTAAGCCGTTGTGGGTGTTTTGGGTGGTGTTGTGGTTGCGTTGAAGTACGTGATAGTTGGTGTCGTGGTTGTTGTTGTCGTTGTTGCCGCCCTAACACTACTACTACCAACACTGCACCAAGCACCTGTGCAGTACGTTGGTTCTCCCAGTGGTTATGAGGCATTTGTACCAAGTGGTCAAACAATAAATTATAATGGACATACTGACCCTGTAGGTGATTTAATATTGAGTAATGGGAATACGATACAAAATGTGGTATGGGATGGGCAGTACTCAGGCACAATAATTCAGAACCATAACCAAATAGTTCAATTGAATGATGAATGGGTTGGAAGAACTGACCCAGTGAATTACCAAACATACGTACCACTACAGGATTTCTACGTGATCAAGGGACAGGTACCGATTGAACAGGTGACAATAAATGGACAAACATATTATGTAATAGAAGCAGGTAGTATAAATCCAGGAAACATTGCAGGATTCTATACATACCAAGCATGGGTAACTAATTTTGTAGTAGCAATAAATATGCCAGGAACATACGCAGCAGGACTACCAGGAAACTCACCAGTATTCCAATGGACAAACACAACAGGAACAGTAGCATACCAAACAATGGTATATGAGCATTATTATCCATATTTAAATGGGGGAGCTGTATTAGTACAATCTACTGGAACTATAATTCCATATGGAACATTTGATAATATTCAAGGGGCTTATCTATCAAATTTTACTCTTCCTCAACAATTATATAATTCTTCCAGCTAATTTTTT
>Ga0081534_100650_pt1 | contig 10892 bp, 11 predicted proteins | sample MonGeyMetagenome_FD_71019 | JGI IMG/M metagenome (GOLD analysis project Ga0081534, IMG submission 71019) | Hypoxic/sulfidic aquatic microbial communities from Monarch Geyser, Yellowstone National Park, USA - MG (SPAdes) v1 (version 2) | ecosystem: Environmental > Aquatic > Thermal springs > Hot...
GAGAGCCCAGCCCCAAAACTAAAGAGCGAACCATGGATTCACGTATTCCCATTCCAAAAGACTGGGGTGAATGAGTACCTCGACCTGAGTTCACCAATCGGAATACTCTACCCAGACTTCTACACTGGAGGAATCATCACAACAGGCTCGGCGCCATTCTACTTCCTCAACATACCGAACTACCCAATGAACGGGTACACTGTAGCAGTAATAGGCTGGCCAATCACTGGGGTGCCAGTACCACCAGCATCACTAGTGAACACGGGTATCTACCAGAACCTCCAAAACGGCACATACATCATGATACTTGACAATGGCACAACCATACTCAACAAGCCGCTAACCCAAATAGCCCTAAACCCACAGGGACTATGCGTCGTCCAGGTAATCAGAGTCAAGCCAGGCACACCAGACAACTACATTGACAATATGACATACCTAGGAGCACAGTACTATGCTTGGGTTGTCAGCGAGGCAGATTGGGGGAAGCCAGCGCCATGCTATGTCCCAGCTGGTTGGACTTACGGTGGCTGGGTTTACAGGCTCAATATTACTGAACCTATTGGTGAGAACTGGGATTATTACTGTGGGCCTAAGGGTATTTGGCTCCCAATGAAGCCTTAGGTAGTTGTTTAATAAAAAGGAAGTTTAAAAAGAATTACTTTTGAGGATTGGATTAAACTAACCTGAGCCTCCTTGTGGCTGGTCTCACTAGGATTGGCATTATTAAGGCTAGTAGTATCAGCAGATCTAGCATTGGCCCGTTCACGGCAAGCCACGTACTAACGTACTCATCCCAAGCCTTGAGATACAGTGGCTCCAGTGGGGCTAGGGTGTTTGTACCGCCCTTAGCAAACAGCCAGGTTAGCGGTATTTCAGGTGGGTTCCATGTGCTGAAGAAGGCGAATTGCGCCCCTGGCCCTTTGACTCCCTGGCATATTGGTGATAGTGTGATGTACCATACCTGGTAGCCTTGGCTAGCCCACCCACTCCACTTGAAGGTGCCACCACCCACAACCTCAAGCTCACAGTTTTGTGGTGCGTACCACATTTGTGTCGTTATCCCCTGCATTGCTGGGCCTGTTGCCGTTATGTACTCGGTGACTATACCAGCTCCAGCTGGGGTTGCTGTTATGTATGTTACAACAACGTTTGACCATGTTACCCAACACGAGTAGGTCTCCTCATTATTCACGGTTTGCCCGTTGCCAGCGCAACCCAACCCGTAGGTGCTTGTGGTCTTTGTTGGCGTTGGTGGTGGTGAACTACCTCCTCCACCACCTGAACCACCACTGCTTGTTGTTGTCGTGCTAGTTGATGTACTAGTGGATGTTGGGGTTGGCGTTGATGTTGAAGTGGGTGTCGTAGTTGGCGTGCTTGTGGATGTACTCGTTGATGTTGGTGATGAACCACCACTACCACCACTGCCAGTGTTGCAGGATACAGTGAAGGTGGCGCTTGTTGAGCCAGTGCCACCACTCGGCGCATTCACCGTAGCGCTCGATGGGGTTATACTACAAGACCAGCCTGATGGGGCACTTTGAATACTCGCACTCAAGGATACGCTTCTGACACTGCTTGAGTAGGTGGCGAATTGGTAGTTGGATAATGCACCATAGCCTATTATACTATGCCCCTGGTTATCACTAATCTGATACCCCACACTGAACCCGTAGTTATCATTCACGTTAATGTAGAGAGTCCAACTACCACTACCACCGCCAGAGCCACCACCTCCACCACCTGAACCTCCTCCGCCTCCACCGCTTGAGTAGGTGCAGTATATGTCGAATGTTGCAGTCTGCCCTGGATTCACTGTCTGTGAGCTTGGTGAGGTTACCTGGCAGTTGAGGTGAGAACTCCACTCCATTATTGAAATGCTCAACGTGTCTGGGCCATTAACAGCGAAGCTACCTGAAGCACTACCGCTCCAATCAACAACAGTATGCCCGTAGGAGTCCGTTAATATCCACTCACCATTACCGCTAAAACCACTACCCTGCACATTCACGACCCAATAGACGACTCCACTACCTGGTATGCAATGGACGTATAGGCTTATTGATGAGCCGTTGCTCACTGGGTACTGTGGTGGGTTCGTGCCAATGCTTGGTAGGCTTGCATTGTACAGGTAGCATCCCGCATAGTTGTTAGGCACCCTACCAGTCACCACACCCCACACGTAGCCGTCCTGCTCAAGTAGCGGGAGGACGTACACCCACTTGCCTTCACTACCTATCTTATAGTAGACCTGGTAGTTGGCTTCACCACTGTACAGGGTGTAGTAGGCTGGGCCAAAATTGTTACTCAAATTATCACCAACGTAAACGTAAACCCAGTACGGCTGTGGGCAGTTCACATTATACGTCACAGTCTGCCCAAGCTCATCAACCTGCGTGGAGCCTGGGTTCACCGTGCACGTCCAAGTCAGTGTCGTTGTTGTCGTTCCGTAACTATATACTGGGTATGTGAACACTTTAGTTACCCCACTTGACGGTAGGGTTAGGGTCATTGTATCGTAGAGTGGGATGTACACGTTACCACCTGAGCCACCACTCCCACTGCCACTCCCCCTGCACCACGGCGCCCAGGGTGGGTAGCATGCCTGTGCACTTGTCGTTGATGTTGCCGCCGCTGGGAAGTAACCGCTCATGCTCATGTTCCCACTGATACTATGCCCCAGCGAGTCACTTAACACCCACTTGACTGTGTTGTCTATTAGGTTCACAACCCAGTAGTAGGCTAGGCTCAGGGTATTATTAGCAATGTAGGATGTGGTAGTGTTCACGGCAAGTGGAACTATCCTTGTGCCGAAGGCGTAATTCCAACCCCACTCTAGGATTGGCACGTAGAATTCGCCTGGTTGCCCCTGGGTAATCGGCTTGAAGGCGAAGAAACTCGCCAGCCAATGGAAGCCACTGGCAATACTGTTGATGATGATTAATAGTATCTTCACTATTGTATTCCCGTTAGTACTGTTCACTGTGGTTGCCGTTGCCGTGGTTGTAATCGTGGTGGTGCTTGTTGAGGCGTTGATGATTCCTGCTACTATGACTGCGATTAACACTGCCCCAGTGATAAGTGCCTCAAGCCTCCTCATCGTGGTCGGGTTTCAATCCCCCAGTTGGCTAATTAGCCCAGTGAGCCAATGCCAAGCGCACTCGCAAGTTCATTGTAAACCACCTTGGGTTCGCCTAGGAGGCTTAGGAGGGTTGTTATGGACATTGATGGAAAGGGTATACGGGGTGGATGCTTCCAGTAGTGCCATTACCTTATCACACGAATACTTAATTAATACAACGCCGCCGGGTTATTCATGAACGGTTGGAGGGTAACCTCAATCCTGCTGGTGTTGGCGATGGTGTTAGTAGTGATGGTGGGGCATGCATCCACGGGCATAATCACTGTGACTAATAATACAAGTCTCACGTACGGCTTCACGATAAGCAGTTACAATGGCCTAGTGTACCTCTACTACACTGAACCCACAAAGACCCTCTACGATATAGTAAACGGCACAGTCTTCAACGGTGTTAATGAGGCTAGAGCACCACTACCATTCTTCAATGATGCTGGTGAAATGCAACCCCTCCTACTCACCTTGAGTAACGGTTCACTACTAATGCTGTGGATGGCAAACCCATACACCACCACTGGTAGGATTCTACAAGCCTCGGTAATGCGTAATGGCGCCTGGGGGCCTGTGGTTGACTTAACAAGGGGTGGTGTAGTGGTTGACTACACTAGTGATGGAGAATACATCTACCTTATCAGCGAGCCTGATTACCTTCAATACAATAATACTACCCTTGAGGAGTTGGCGTTAAATGGCAAAGTCCTTAGGGTATTGAGGATCTCCAACCTCACGGGTATTGAAGGCGCATGGCATGGCACGGTCATTGTCGAGTACACTAACCTCACGTATGCTATTGTGAACATGACCAGTGGGGCTATTAGTATCATTCCACCTAGCGTTACTATTGGGTTCACGAGTAATGGGTTAATGTACTACTACTATGGGGGTAATGAGACACTTGAGATTGTTAATGGAAGCCGCATCATGAGTGTACAGTTGCCAAGCCTGTACGTATTCGCCAAGCCAATGCCATGGAATGGTGGGTATATTATAATTGCATGGGGTTCACTCCTCCTTGGAAGCATGCTTAGCGCCTTCTACTGGAGTGGTAATAGCCTAACACTCCTAGCCAACTACACTCTAGGGACAATATTCTTCGTCTCGCCTGAGGCCGCAGTAGCTGGGAACACACTCTACCTTGCATGGCGTCAGGATAATACAATATACTTGAGTATGATACCACTCCCGCAAGCCACCCAAACAACAGTCAAGACAATAACCACAACGGTTACCATAACCACAACCACACCCGTGGTAACAACAAGCACCACTACAGTAACCAGCACAACAACAGTGACGTATACAGCAACAGCCATGGTCACAAGCGCTACAGCAACGACAGTAACCAACCTGGTTACATCAACAGTCACAGTGCCAATAACAACCACTGTGAACAATACAATAACAATCATTAAACCAAGCCCAGCTATAATCACAGAAACATACTCACCACCATTCACAAGCCAATCAATACTAACAACCATAATAATAACAATCATAGTGGGGGTAGTGGCATTCCTAGCAGCCAGGAAGCACTACATGAGGAGGTAGCAACCACAAGCAGGCACTTCAACCCCTCAAACAATACTATTCTAAGCCTACATTAACAACACGCCAACCAAGCCAAGGCCACCATGGAGCATTGGCAATAACAGGTACCTAACCCTCATCTACGCAGGCTACACTTGCATACCTTCATTGAGCCTTCAAGATAAGCATCTGCATTACCTCATTGAACACGGCTTCAGGCTCACCCAGAATGCCCAGGAGCCTTATGACATCTGGGTCTTCTAGCGCTAGTTCAGGTTTCGGGAGTATTAGGCTGATGATGCGCATTATGAATGCCTCACTAACCCCATACCTTGACGCCAATGCCTCAACGGCATTCAAATCAACTAACGCCGGTACCCTTGGGTTTCGGCCGCTCCCCTGGGTCATGCTTCATTGACCCTTGGACGGCCTAATTAGCGTGGCTATTGTGGCGTGTTTCATGGCCCAGGGGAAGTGCCTAAGGAGCCTAAACCCAGTGAGCCTGAGGCCTGGCGTGGATTATGCGCTGTTCCTTTTGAGGCCGAGTGGGGTGCCTTACGCCGTCTTCCGCGTCATGAGGGGTGGCTGCTGCACTGTGGTTGGTAGGTGTTCAATTGGCGGTGGCCTTGATGTTGCGGCCTTTGAGGGTGTTGTGAGGGGGCTTGGTGTTGAGGCTAGGAGGCTTATTGAATGCGCCTCAAATGCGCTTAAGAGTAATGCTAAGCCTAACTGCGGTGTACCTGAGGTTGATGAGGCCGTTAAGGAGGCTCAGGCGGTTGGCGTGAGGAATAGGGGGGCCGTGGAGAGGGTTGACTGCCTGATTTCAAGCATCTTCGTTGATAGCCTACTCAGGGAGGCCTCAAGCCAATACACAATCATCAAAAGCCTTGACCCATGCGGCCTCGGTACACTAATCCTGCTACCGCCCGGTAACGGGATTCATGAACTACCTCAAAGTAAGCTTGGGATTGCGAGGCTCCTAAGCCAATTACTGCCGGATTACATTCAGGTTGTTGAGGGTTGGGGTGACTACACTAGGTTGGCTTACCTAATCCAAAAGGCGCCTAGGGAACTCCTAACCCACATCACCGCACTGGCTGGTAGGGTGCTTGGTGTTGAATTACCGGGCAATAGGCTTGAGGCGCTTATTGCAATTGAGGCCTTACTGAGCAGGATGCTTGGCGTGGTGGCGGTAATCGACATTGAGGGTGAGGAGCCGTTCATAGTGAAGTACCCGAAGGCACCCTTCAACCCCTAAACCCTCCCTTAAACGTGCATTAGCATGCCCTAATTAACCTACCCAATGCCAACTTGCCCATGGATTGGAGGCAGGTGTTTAAGCAGGATTTAATTTACCTGGTTTACGGTGGGCCCCTGGTGGGTAAGACTAGGTTAGCGGTGAATATTGCTGATGCTGACTTGAAGGCTGGTAGGAGGGTTGTTTACGTTAACACTGAACTCAACAATAAGCCAATCCTCAACAGGATTAAGCCCCATGTGGGTGAGCTCATTGAGGAGTATGATGCGGAAGCCCTCTGGGATTGGGCTAGGGGCTTCACGGTGAAGGAGCCAACCACTGTTATTGTCGACAGCCTAGGTGGATTAAGGCTAAACTACATTGCCGAATACGGGGTCGGTGGGCCTCCTGACACGGTCAAGGTTAGCCTACTGGTCACTGGTGTTGTGCATAACCTAGCCCAACGCTGGATGGGTAACCCACTGAAGGTGGTGCTGCTCAGCCACGAGTCACCAGCCTTCAAGGAATCCTTCCACGGTGAGGATGGTTACCCGACTAGCGCATGGAAGGCTATCCACGACGTCAGCCTCGTGGTTAGGTTAATCGCAAGGGAAGTCACCGAGGGCAGTGCCGTCAGGGTTGAGAGGGTTGGTAAAATAGTTGAGGATAGGTACGGCATCATCCTGAAGAATAATGCCGAGAGGGTCTTCAACCTACCTGAACCATTGTTTTAAAAACACCATGGCAAGTCCCCCCGGGCCCAGGGCCTCAGCGCTTCAGTATCCCACTGTCCCTGTGCCCCAGTGACCCTGTGTACGCTGGGCCCCAGTGCCCTAATCAATTAGCCTTAGGGGGTTTGTTCGTGAGGAGGAGGCTTAGGGTCATGGTTAGTGAGGATTTGTGGAGGGCTATCCACATTGAGGCTTTGAATGGGGCCTCAATATCAAGCATGATTGAGGATGCCTTAGCCATATACCTAGCCATTAGGCGAGGTGAAGCCGGTTTAACCCTGAAGCCGGGCGTCAACTTGAACCTAACCACCATTAGGGGCATTGAGCCCTGTGGGCCAGGTGAGCCAAGTCAACCCCAGGCCAGGCCTGAGCCTAAGCCAAGCCAGGTTCAGGTGCAGGATGCACCCAGTTTCGTTAGGGATAACCCATGGCTCTCAATAATCGCATCGAAGGGTGGCTAGTTTTTAAGGGCAAGTGGCCTTAAGGTGGTGTTGTTAGGTGGTTCCGAAGAGTAGGCTGAAGCCCTTGACAACCGGCTCAACGAAGACGAAGTAGAACAACTGGCTCACGCTAACTACGTTTGAGCCACTGGCCTTGTTCACGGCGAAGGCTATGAAGGCCACTGCAAGGTAAATCGCCACAATAGACCACACCACAGCCTTCACGTGATCATAAATCGCAGCCAGCCTAGCAGAGCGGCCAAAGGGTGTTGGGTGCGCATAAGCCTCAATGGCGTAGTAGACTAGGAAGACCAGGCTAACCCAGAAGGCAATACCAAGCACAGCCATTACTGCATCAACAATCGGCGTGATGAAGCCCACCGCACTGCCTACGATGCCTCCTGAACCAGCCTGGAGGAGCATATTCCCATTCATGAGTGGGGCTACGGGCTGAGGGGTAATTAGGTAAGCTAATTAAACGAAGCCATGCTCCATGGTTAATGTTGAAGCCGGCGATACCCCTACCGAAGGGGAGAGGCCCTAACCAGAGTTAAGGCTCTAAAGCCTTAATCGAGGAGAGGCTAATGAGAATGGGTGCTAGGTTAATCGAGGCTGGCATCAAGCCTAGATGCGACTACTACACAATTACAATCAAAGGCAAGGTCAGGAAACCCAAACCAACCCAAGCCAGGTCAACCTGACTCCTAAACTAACAACAGGTGGAATCTTTCCATTCAAAGTCTTCTCTACGTATTCCTCGAACATCCCCATGTACCCCCTTCCCCCTCAAGCCCTAATCATTCATTTTCAGATAGTTCGTACCTCAATGCAACGGCAAAGATGTCGAGAATTATTGATGTTAGAATCATGCCGGCTGTTAGACCAAAGGGATACGATAAAAGGAAACTAATGCTGTAAAGCTTAGAACATGGTATCGATGTGGAAGTATAGTTAGAGAGCGAAGGTATGATAGATAATGGGGCAAAGACTAAGAAAAGCGCCAAAATGTAGGTAGCCATTGCAAGTATCTTAATAGTTTGAATTGTTACAATTAGCTTTACAATATTTTCTGCCCTATTAGCGACCCAATAGGTTACTGCGAACATTATTGATGTTGAAGTAATGGCTCCAGTGAATAACATGGGATATAACTGTAATAGCTCATGTAATAGCTCACTAATACTTGACATACGTAGAAACTTATATAAGAGGTCAGATAGCAAAAGTATAAAACCAAGTGCCGTAGAAATCATGAAAGGAAAAAAGAAGTAACCAGGGTGGGACTTAATGGAATTCTTAATGGAATTGACTACATCCCGGAGTATACCACTCCGGAGTTTATCACTGAAGATACTGAAGATTATAATAATAAAAATCACAATAATAATTGTGTAGATTATTAAAAAACTTACAAATGCTATTTTTAATGATATTTTCAGCCGTGAGAGGGGGGATGCTAGATATGCAATTACCATGGCTATAACTGGACCACAAGGTATTAGGGTTAATAGCAATATTATTAATAGGCTCCTTAATGAGTAAAACTTTTTCCCAGTTCTCTGAGGCTTGTTCATTATTATGCCCTACTTATAATCCTTATATAAGGTTTAAGCTAACGTGGTGTAAACAATAAGGTGTTAAAAGGGCATTGATGCGGTGGTCTCGTTAATGTTACGTAGTGGCCAGGTGTTCTTCAGGTGAGTCATTAGCAATTACCACCACTCATTTTAAATGTGATGATTTATAGCATGAACCTAATAGCAGTAATAATCACCGTAATAATCGGTGTAACACCGACTTAATAATGGCCAACCCATACTCACAACCTTAATGCCTCTTAATCTCAATGGCATTAGTTTTGATTAGCCCAGTAGCAACATTGGTTTATGCTTATGAGGAATAAATGAGGAAGGGATGATGATTGAGGATTTTTATTCGTGCCGTATACATCGATAGGTGTTTGTAGCTTAATCATCGACATAGCTACAATGATTGAGACTTATGGGTTAATAGATGGATTAGTGACCATGCTGATAATTAGGTTAATGGTTGTGCATATGATAATGAGTATGGTTATTAAGCACATTATAGTTAAACTTCAATTCACATAGGGGGATTAAGGATGCTGTAAAGACAATGAGCTATCAAATGATAGAACATTAATCACGATGTTATCGAATATCATACCCAATGTTAATAATATGATTGTTAATAATATGATCAGGACAATGATCGGTATTATCCTACGGAGATCGTAATTCTCCATTGCTTATTAAGTATTTGACAAGATTTTGGAAATCTTGCGCCAAGATTAATTAGTATTAAATCTATGACCAAGTCTCAGCTAGGTTGGTCTGTACGTGGTAGTGGTAAAGTGAAAGTAGTATTAACGCATGGTTGCTCGAAATTTCGAACTTCTTATTCTCTTTAAGGTTGCTTTTAATCGCTGGGGTGAGAGTTCTAGCTAATAAATTAAAGAGGTTACCAGCACTGGGAGGAAGAATAAGAGAAAAAGAAGGTTCTATGTCGATGATTCTATCAAGTCCTTTGACTCTTTTACTCTTAAATTTCACCCTTCCAATTATGGCGTGTGCCTCTGCCAAGTCCACGAATTTGATGGCTTCATTAATGTTGCCTTTTTCGAATTCCTCTCTAGCTCTGAGTAGGTCGTGGAGTATGAAAATAAATCGTAACCGAGACGTTGTTGGTAACCTCAACTCCACAACAGCCCTACTGAAGAACCCCCAATCCTGAGGCTTCCTATTGTTGTGTACATAATCTAGGATCTCACTAATCAGCAGTGGAGGTGCTAACTTTCCCGGTGATTTCTCTACCCAGTCTTTATATGCCCAATGGTGTTGTAGTACCGAGTCTAGTTCTAAGGCAATTTCCTTTACCATATCCTCGTTGCCATTGAGTGCGCTGAGCATGCGTTCACAATCCTCATAACATTCCTTGCCCAGATACTCCTCTTTGCCGTATCCGCATGCAGATTCACAAGTGATATTTTTATAACCAGAAGTTAAAAATAGGTGTGCCAGGGCTGGCCTAGGTACATAATACGCAAGCGAGTCATAAATATCGTGCAAGGCATGAATATTGTCGCTAATAAGCCAGTTACTGAATCTCTCTCTAAACTCCTTATCAGTTATTAGGTTGAGCAGGAGATTCGTCATGACACAGACATCATTATTACAGGAGGAAAGGAGGCGATGATTCATTATGAGAGAGTTAAGTTCAACCAATCTTTTGTCTAGGGCTAGGTAAGCTGCGTATTCATACAAGACACCGAAGATTGAACCCAGGTACTCAGCCCACTTAGGTTCTTCCCTGAATCTATTCCTTAATTCATTCCACAGAATCTCAAATTTACCCGCTATGTTAAGGTATATTTCCACATTGTTGATCAATGGTGGTATAAAGATTTTGCGTAGTGCGGCAGCGCGTTCAGCAATACTCCCGTCATTACTTAGCTCCTTGAGCACTACGTTGAATACTTCCCTATCAATGTGTATTTTCCTAAGCATTGCCTTAGATGACATTATTGCGTCAAGCCTATCCATGGATACGTAAAGCTCAGCCTCCACGGGCCACCTCACGTTCTTCCCATAAACCATTATGCGAAATACATACTTAACGTCAAAGTCAAGCCATAGGCAGACCCTGGGCTTACCTACACCCCCCTCACTCGGAACCCTAATAACATAACCGTCAGGTATCCTCTCGTACTCAAAAACCAACAACTTACCACTGTGTCTCGGACTTATCGAGACTTTAGTGACGATACCCTCAGTGGATAATAACCATGGCAGTAACTC
>Ga0081534_100651_pt1 | contig 10873 bp, 12 predicted proteins | sample MonGeyMetagenome_FD_71019 | JGI IMG/M metagenome (GOLD analysis project Ga0081534, IMG submission 71019) | Hypoxic/sulfidic aquatic microbial communities from Monarch Geyser, Yellowstone National Park, USA - MG (SPAdes) v1 (version 2) | ecosystem: Environmental > Aquatic > Thermal springs > Hot...
GCTAGTGCTAATAGGTTGGGTACGTACATAGACCTATACCTACTCCATTGGCCTGCCCCTGACGTTCCAATTTGCGAGACTATGAGGGCTATGGAGAGGTTGGTTGATGATGGTGTGATCCGGTTCTTCGGCCTTAGTAATTTTGATGTTAATGGTATTGAGGAGGCTAGATCATGTCTCAGCAAATACGACGTTGCTGCTGTTGAGAATAGGTACAGCCTACTTCATAGGGTTGATGAGAGTTCGGTAATACCCTACGTCCAGAGGAATGGGATGCTCTACCTGGCATATACGCCGATTGAGAAGGGTGCCTTTTCCAACAATGAGTTTCTCATGGGTATTGGTAAGAAGTATGGTAAGACTGCGATCCAGGTTGTGCTTAATTGGTACGTGGGTATTGACAACCTAGTCCCAATCCCCAAGGCTGGTAGGGTCGAGCATGTGAGGGAGAATGCTGGTGCCATGGGTTGGAGGTTGAGTAGGGATGATTGGGAGTTGATAAGTAATCACTTTCATTGAATTGAGTAGTAATTAATTTTAAAGTACCGACTTACTAGGGCGTTAAATGACGAAGCCCTTAATCATAGTGGCCATTGCATTAATAACCCTAGTAACTGGATTATTATTACTCCCTCAGTCGTTAACAGGTAATGGGGAGACTATTGTGTGCATTAATGGAACATTAAGTGGAATGAGAACATGCGTATTTCCCGGTTACGTGACAATCACGAATTACGTGCATGGTGACGCTTTGGTATCAATAAATGGGGGAGGTCCTACACCGTTAGCCAATGGGTCGGTCATAGCCCACGTTATCACCTACATACCCGTGATTAAGCATTTAGTACTTAGTAATAGGAGCCAGGTAATATTCGACATATTCAACCCAACGGGTAAGTGGGTTAATATAACATTACCTGGGAAGTGTTTCTTAACATTGAATGTGACAATACTTGGTAGTGGTTATATCTCGGTAACAGCCATAAGTAATAATGGAACTATAACCTACACACCCTACACGTACTCCCTAGTAACCAATACAGTAGCCAACAATGACCTGGACATATACGTAAAGCCCGCCATACCCCTATCATGTCCGTGTATAAATACAATAACGGTGGTGTCAATAAATGGGACATGCACTGAAACAAACACTGCCATAATAGAGGCCGTAGCCCATATAAACAAGGTGAAGATTAACTGGGCATTATTAATCATCTCGGTGGTGTTGATATCGTTATCGGCAATAATCTTTGTAATAAATACGGCGTTATCTCGACATGCATGACTGCTGAAGTTAGGTAATAAGACATTTAAGTAGTTTACTTAAAGGGCTCATTGATGCCAGGTATAAATGAGTTGGTTCAGGAGGAGTCGAAGAAGATAGTGAATAAGTACCTTAGTCAGATCAATGATAGGATTAACAAGGCCAAGGAGGAGTTGATGAAGAAGGTTGAGGAAATTAAATCCATTAAATAATAGCTCAAATAACAGGCCCATAAAGTTTCGCGATAAAATCTCTAGGTAATCCCTCAAGGTATGCATTCAGCAATGCAATGACTAGCTCACCCTCAGTGAACTTGAGGTGGGCGGCGGCTAAGGCTGCTCCTGGTGAGAATTCCGTGAATAATGATAATATGTATTCCTCAAGATTATGTGCGAATTTGTAACTGAACGAACCAAGGTACTGGACAAGAAGCCTCAGGTCTGATGAACCGGCGACCTTTATTAATTCATCCATTGCTGGAAACACGGCAGCCACCTCCTCGAGTATCCTGGTTGGTGACTCGCCGTATATCTTAAGTGCGGTGGATGCAACAGGTCCTGAACGTATCATTAACTCATTAATTACCTCCTGCGGTAAACCCCATAGTTTACCCCTAAGGATTATGTTGATGTTGTAATAATCAATGATATTGCGTATGAACCTGCTCACTGACTCATCAATCCTCGTTAATCTCGATAAATACTCTATGAATGCCTTATCAATTAATGTGTCTAGCAACATGGTTGAGTATTGCGTAAACTGCTTACTAACCTTTAGGAATATTTCTAAAGCGGCACCTGCTGGGTGGCGCATCTCAAGTAACCTATTACGAAGATCTTCCAAATCCCTGGCGCCCATCAATACCGCCAATATGTGCCTTCTACCAAGCTCCTCCTCAACGGCTACGTTGATCAAACCCTCCATAGAGCTTCTCTCAAGCTCCCTCATTAATGACTTGGCGATCGCCTTTACGTTCTCAAGCTCGAACCTGATTAGGTATGATCTCAATGCTGTAGATGCTGGCTCGGGGACTGAGAAGGCTAGTGCGCTCAATAATTTAATGATGTGTGTTCTAATTTCATTTGTTATCTGAGCCTCGGTGGAAGCCTTACCAAGCCTTTCTGTGACTTCCCCATAATCGGTACCCTTGAGCGCATTGAATGCATCATCGATTGTTGGGGCTAGTATTAGTGCATTGAGTTCATTCTTTGTTAGGTATCGTGACCTCAAGCCCCTAACCCTCGGGCCCAGGGGTGTTAACCTAATAACGTAAGTACCTGGCATCCTCCCTACTCACCGATTAATGCCTTAATCACTTCATCAACGGTCTTATCTATTGCATTGTTAATCTTCCTCCTGAACTCCTCAATATCCTTATGTAGGTTCTCTGAGTATTTGCGTACCTCCTCCTCAACCTCCCTACTCCTGTTCTCCCTATATTCATTGATTAACCTCTTTATGTAATCCTCAACCTCACCCTGAACCTTAACCCTAACCTCACCTATTAACCTGGAAATCTCCGCGTCCTCATTATCCCTCAGCTTATACACCTCGTCAACCTTACTATCAATCTTCCTAAGGGTCTCATAAAGTCGCTCTAACGACACAAGGGTCAATCATTATGCACCTTAAAAACATTATTGCTTATGCCTTACGTGGGTCTGTGTATGTATTCAATTAATTACTATTAAATTCAAAAATCTGCATAAGCATGGATTCAACAATTTAAACCCCTAAGTGCACAGGTTCGACATATGGATGTGAAAGACATAATACGTACGTTCAGGATAATCAGCATCATCCTATACCTAATCATAATAATCATAACGGTGGTGTTAGGTGCTGTGGCTCTTTACTTAGCTATTCATGACATAATAGCTTTAGCACCATTTTCGTCAATCACTGACATAAAGATACTGAGTGCGTTATCGGCAGTTTTCCTCGTCGTTATAGCCCTGGAGTTCGTGGATATGTTCCTTGAGTATATTAGGACGGGTTCGGTAGTAGTTGATTTGGTGTTGGCTGTTGTGTTAACGGCAATATCGAGGGAGTTACTGCTTTATGTTGCAACGCCAGGTGCTTCATTGGATTACGGGATAATATTAGTGGCAAGCATACTGGTGTTGGCCGTGGCCTACTGGTTAATTAGTAGGGCTAGGGCTATGCAGAGCTCAGGTGCTCGTTAATTCAAGCCTATTGGGCATCTCCGGTAATAGGTTCTTAATGCTGTACAGTATCTCGTATCCCCCAATACCGAGCCTACGCATTATGTCATTAACGGAATCCTCAATAACACCCTTACTGACTCCGTGGATCATGAAGTAGCAGTTATATGGCCACTCACCGAAGGTTATCTCCCTAAGTACCACGTGCGTTGCCTCCTCAATTAACGCAACCCTCTCACAAAGCTCTTGTGACGCCTTAAACACGACCATGGCGTTCTCCCTGAACCCAACCTTGTCAGAATCAAGTGTTGCATAAAAGTCTCTAATTACTCCAAGTTTCATCAACCTATTTATTAAATCACCTAACCTATCAACATCAATACCTGCGATTTTCGCGATCTCATTAAATGGTTCATCAACAACCTTAATAGCCCTCAACTTTCTGAAGAAATCCATAGGTAAGCCCGTGGACTCTATTGGAGGTACTTCGCTTGGTAAAGGCGGAGCCTTGGTCCTCGAGACACCCCTCATTAGGTCAAACTTAACGTCAATCTTGTAGGTCCTCAATGCGGTTAATACTACGTAATCACGGAGATCAAACCTCGACAGGGTGCCCGAAACCTTTTTCAGGAGTTCTTCCTTATTCTGCGCTTTGGTAACGAACCAGACATTATACCTGGGATGATCCCTAACGAAGTTGTGGGAGACCTGGGAGTCTGAGTTTATGGCCTTGGCGACAGTATCGATTAACCCATCTGGCACATTAACACCTATTAGGGCGGAAACCAAGCCCCTGGATCTATAGTTAACGAGGGCTCCAATCCTCCTAATAATTCTTAGCCTTACGAATTCATCGACTTTGCCCAGAACCCAATCTTCGGTAGTTCCTAACCTATTGGCTATTTCATTAAATGGTCTCCTCACTATTGGGAAATTGTATTGAAGTTCCATCAATAATCTCCTATCGTCGTTATTAAGCACGTTTCATGAAACCCAATGCCTATTAATAGGTGTTTTGCATCTAATCATAGGTAATAATTAGCTTTGTCTAAGTTCATCCTAAATGCGATTCGCCCTTATCGGTGAATAACTGTTATTAAGGGCTGATTAGTGGGATTTCGTGATGGAGGAGTCCGACTCTAGGATCATTAAAGCGCTTGTTGATTTAATAAGCAAGAGTAGGGGTAGGAGGGTCACTATTAAGGCTAGGTCATTACTCAAGTTCGCAGGTCTCGATAGTAAGCACTCAAACATACTGAGGACCGCTAAGGTTCTTGGAAGGCTTGCTAGCAATGGTTATGTTAGGGTCGAGAGCTCAAAGCCCATAAAGTCCAGGTCTAGAATACTTAAGTACATAATTACGGAGAGCATGGAGTTGTGGAAGTCGGCTAAGGAGAACCCTGACGGTACTGTAAACATGCTCCTCAAGAGATTGAGGGATATGAGCAACCAAGCCTCAGGGAATATTAATTAATTTGATTAGTATGGATGGGAGGGAGATAGAGGTCGTTAGGGGGCATAGGATTGATTATCAATTATACAAATACCTACTCCAGTACTTCTCTGAGGGAGAGTTGGAGAGCTTATTTAATGCCGTTAGGAGACCACCAGGTAGGTACTACGTAAGGGCCAACACACTTAGGATAAACCCTGGGGATTTGATTAATAGGTTACGGGAGCGAAATATTGATGTTTACCCCGACGAGCATTTAAACGAAGCACTATGGTTCCCTGTTAAGGGACCTAATAGGATTCCATCCGCTAGAAAAATCGTAATTGCCGATAAGAGGGCCGCCGAGAGCGTATACATGGGTGCTAACCTATATGTACCAGGTGTTGTGAAGTTTGAGGATGGTGTTAAGAGGGGTGATGAAGTGAATGTGCTTGCGCCAAATGGTGAGGTCGTAGCCCTTGGTATTGCCGAAGTTGATGGTGATGAGGTTAGGAGGGTTAGTAACGGTGTTGCCGTTAGAACCCTCATTAGCACCTACAGTTTACCTAAGGTTAGGGAGATGCCTGAGTATGAATTAGGTTTGTTCTATGACCAAAGCCTGCCGGCACAGTGGGTTGCCCATGTGCTGGATCCAAGGCCTGGTGAGGTTGTTGTTGATATGAACGCGGCGCCTGGCGGTAAGTTAAGCCATGTTATACAACTCACCACAGGTAAGGCTGTGATCTATGCGTTTGATAGAAGTCCAGGTAAGGTTAGGGAAATGGACGCAATACTGGGCCGATTGGGAATGGCGGGCCTCTATAGGACTGAGGTTAGGGATACTAGGTACCTGGACATCGACAAACCCGAGCTCGTGGGACTAGTTGACAAGGTGTTGATAGACCCACCATGCACCGACATGGGTGTGAGGCCTAGGCTGTTCGATGTTAAGACCATGGATCTGGTGAAGTCCATGTCCGAGTACCAGAGGCAGTTCATTAGGGTTGCCTGGAAGCTCCTTAAGCCAGGTGGGGTTCTGGTTTACTCAACATGCACGATACCGCCGCTCGAGAATGAGGACAACATGGCGTATGCAGAAAGCCTGGGTTTCAGGGTTGTGGACATATCGATACCCAACGCCTCGGGTGGTTTAGTGGATAGGTACCGAGATTCCGTTGCCAGGTTTTACCCGCATGTTCAGGATACGCCAGGCTTCTTCATAGCAAAACTAATTAAGCCTATGTAAAGGCATTGATGAAGGTTGGTTTCAGTAATTGAACCAAGTCCTCAGTACGTACTTTAATTAAGGTGTTCCTAGACCCACCACCACAAAGCACGTAGTCATTCTCAAGAATTGCAGGATCCATGACAACCCTTGGAGATTTCACGCGCTCACTGGCCTCCTCCCTGCCCTAAGAGGGCGTGAGAGGTTTCCTCGCCGCCACCTTCATTTTGTATCCGGTGGCGGGTCATGGGGTCGCCCTGGGCCAGCATCGCAGGGCATCGCTCCAGTCTGGCCACGAAAGTCTTTAGTACTGCATGTATGTATTGTACGATTTCATATGGTATTATTGGGTTTGATTTTTGTTCGTATTCTCTCCAGTCCATTTCTTGCTTCATGTTCCACCAGAATGCCTTGGTCCAGGACTCTGGCGTTAGCTTCCAATCCATGTTTATTACGGATGCATAATCCCTATCCACGTAATGCCCAAGTGGGCACTTTAGGGTGTGCCAATCATCAGTCCTCTCCAACCTCACGAAATGAATAGGACAGACCTTACTGTTCCTATAGGATGATACGTGGAACAGTTTGGAGCCACGCTCCAAAGCCTTACCCTCAACGGTTTTCTCCAAAGCCTTGAACGGTGTCTGTTTGATGCGGTGCCTCAACTCGTCCTTCCCAACATCCTCAATCATCGATTCCTGAGGGTTATCACCAAGCTCCTCGGTTACAATGATTGCCGGCGTTTTTGTTAACTCGTTAGCCACATACCTAACACGACCAACCTTCCTAACCCTCTCCCTCAACCTCTTCACACGCTTCCTAAACTCCCTCGTGTTCGTTACGTTCGCGTATTTACCATTCGGTAATGTAAAGGATTGTTTTAGCCTCTCTATGATTGTATTTCTAATCTTTTCATATCTCCTAGCCAACCTACCGAAGTCAGTCCTTATCGAGTATAGCTGTGGCGTTAGGTATTGCCTATTCCAATCAGCCACCTTGTCCACAGTGGTTTCGATGTCAATCCTGCCCACTGCTACCGTGTTCTCATTAATGTCGAAGGAGACCACGGATTGAGGAATCCCCTCCTTCGGCTTAATCTCGAACACGAACACTGCATACCACTTGTTAGCCCTACGCTTAACAATTAGCGTTTTCCTCAACCCAGCCTCCTTATTTAGCACCAACCACCAATAACGCCAAAAACGCTTATGCAGTCTAAGCCAGACCTCAGTTTGACCATTGGGTAAGGATAGCTTAATCCTAACTGGGGCTATTGATTTAATGAATTGCTCATAATTCCAAGCCGTTTCGTCAAACCTAATCGAGACGTTCCTAACCTCCGGGTATGGTTTTTGTGCTAAGCCCTTCCTCCTCCTCTCCATGAATGACTTCGCGATCTCAGACGCTTGCCTAATCGCCTGGATAACTAGGTGGGAATGCAAACCTGGATACTCACCCCTATACTTGCTGTAGAACAGCCCACGGAGTTGTATTGCACTCGTAACATTATGCTCAACGGCATATGCGGCAACCTCACGAACAATACCAAGATACACAGACTCAACGGAGTAGAGCAGCTTGCTGAGCCCCTTAGTAACCTCCAGCTCAACAGCCACAGCCCTACACAACATCCACAAGAAAAAGCAACAACCAGACTTAAAAACCACCCACGACAAGAAGGGACGAGGGCTGTCAATCATCGTTAATACGCCTATCGCCCCTGACGATAGCCACCGCATATTCATCACCAACCCTGAGCAGTATGGTCTTAACAATCCTGCTAACGGGCTCTCCACTCTCACTGGCAGCCCTCTCCACGGTCTCAACACCATGCTCAAACTCCAGAATCTCAATAGGCACACCCATCACAGTATCTCTCCGCAATCTCATTAAATCCCAATAACAACGTGCGGATTTAAACATTTAAAGTAGTGAGGCATTACGTTACTGCGATGATTAATGAGGTGGTTGATGAATTCCGTCAATTCTACGGCGAACCACCAGCAATACTTACCTCAGCACCGGGTCGTCTCGATTTCCTAAACACGCACCAGGACTATAAGGGCCTACCTGTGGTCGCTGTGGGTATAAACCTGAGGACTTACGTCGCTGCATCAATATCAAGCAATAACTTCATGATTGCATCGGGGAATTTGAGGGATGAGGGGTTGGATTATGTCGATAAGTTCCAACCAAGCGATCTAGGTTTACGTGGCAATAAGTGGTTTGGTGATTACGTGAGGGCCCTCGTACTAACGTTCAGAAGGCATGGTTATTATGTTAAGCCATTCAGGGTTTGGATACGTAGTTCGGTACCAATAGCCTCGGGACTCGGGAGTAGTGGCACCCTACTCGTAGCATTGGCATCGGCAATAAACACCCTGAACAGGCTGGGGCTTGATAGGAAAGAGCTGGCTGAGCTGGCCTACGAGGCTGAGCATGACGTAATGGGTATTCCCTGCGGTAGGCTTGATCAGTACGCGGCAGCCTTCGGTAATATAGTGCGTATTGAAACCAAGCCGCCATATAATGTCGAAATACTGCCTAGGTTGGGCGGTGTCTTCCTGGTCCTGGATACGGGGATTAGGCATAGTACGGCTGACATACACCCGAGGCTCCAGGCCGAGATTGATGAGGGGCTTCGTGAATTACTGAGCATGGATTTACCCGATAGGATACGTAGTAAGTTGGGTAATCATTATTGGGAGGTTAGGTGGGATGAGATTGATGAGCAGGAGCTGAGGCCGTACCTCGATAAGTTGGGTGGGGTCTTGAGAGATAGGATACTATACACGTTAAGGGCTAATGAAAGCACAAAATTGGCTCTCAAGGTGATGAGGGGTGAGGCTGTGGATATGGAGTTGATAGAACATGTACTTGAGATGGCTAGGGCTGAGGTTGAGGGAGTACTCTCCAGCTACGAGTGGAGGGAGGGCATGGTTGGTAGGGTCATGACGCATCAACACATGCTCCTTAGTAGGTACTATGGGGTTAGTTTGCCCGTGATTGATGAACTAGTTGATTTCCTAGTCAGTGAGGGGGCTGTTTCGGTTTTCATGATTATTTGTAGCACTCATTTTTTGTTGATGCCTGAGTCCTCTTAGGGCTATTAGGTAGGCTGATGCTGTATGCCTGTCCAGCCCGTATTTCTTCATTAACTCATCGTGTTCCTCCGAGTTTGTTGTTCCTCTTGGGCTTATGTAACCGACCTTTATCGAGTACAGTGGTGCCTTTAGGGCTATCCTCTCGATGATTGAGCTTCTAAAGACTGAGACTTTGTAATTGTAGTTCTCATGCTTCCTATCACCACCCCTAACCCACATTAATTTCAACCTACCGAGAACCTCCGGGTTCTCCAGGAACAGCGCCTTGACACCATGTCGATAAGCGTAATCAAGCATTTCATGAATCCTCATGCCGATGATACTCCATGCACTGTGCCTACCGAAGCCCTTCCTTGAAGCCTCGCTGAACCAGAACGTCTTATAATCCCTCAAGCCACCCTCCTCATCAATGATTGCCAGGTTAATCCTATCCGCATTAACATCAATGCCACCAAAGAGCTTACCACCATTGCGTTTATGCCTAGTCATGTGCTCATAATAAACATCCAGCGGTACTGTCACGTGTACTTCACCGTGAAGCCACAATTGGTTATTCCTAACACCATAGTCCCTAATCACAACCCTACCCATGTACCTCACACGCTCCCTGTAAATTGCATCAATTAACTCTCTATAATCCTCCGACATGGTAGGCTTAACTACAACCCTACCAATTGACCCATCATACTTAATCGTTGTTATGTGGAACTCATAGCCCTGTCTCAGGGTGATGCTCTTCGCTGGGTACTCCAACTCGCTCTGTTGAAACACGAGCCAATCACCCAACTCAACACCCCTAAAATCAACACCCAATGCCCTACACGACTCATAGATACCCATTACAAGGGTTACAACACCGTCAGCATACCTACGATTCGGGATGATTTCGTAGGCAAATTGCCTAAACGCATTCTTCCAACCAATCCTATTCCCAGGCAGAACTTGCTGCTTCGCAATAGCCAACACCCTATGAGTGGCTACCTTAAACCACCATGCCGTTGACAACAACTCCCTGGCTACATCCCCATCAACATTAAATGGCAACCTAAGGTTTATGTAATCCACAAAGGGATATCCCCCAAAAGATTTAAAAACCTAACCCCAACACCCTCACTAGTTACCCTGGGGTCCCGAGACCCGTAGGGCGAGGAACCCCTGGCGACAGGTGGGGAGCCACTACGGTGAGCGGCTCCAGGGAGACCGTCGAGAAGGAGACGGTGGAGACAACAAGCCTCTACCGCCTCCGGAGAGACGGCTTATGGTGCCAAACTATCCGGTGCTGGCTTAGGTGGGGCTGTGATTGCATTGGTTAGGAATGAGGATATGGCTAAGGAATTACTGAACAGGGCATCAAAAAGGGGATTGGCGGTTAGGGGTTGGGTTGTTAATGTTGATGAGGGTGTGTTGGTACATGGCGGGTAAACCATTGATGGAGCTTAGGTGGGACCCAATACTTAGGGAGTGGGTTCTCATATCAAACATTAGACGCCTCAGGCCCTGGCAACCCAGTGGCTTCTGCCCATTCTGCCCCGGAAACCCAGAGACTGGCTATGGCTGGAGGGCCCTAATACTTGAGAACAGGTACCCAATGCTCATGGAAAGTCCACCGGATCCAAGTACCCACTGGTTTTACTCAACGGCTAAATCCGTGGGTAGGTGTTACGTGGTTGTCGAGACGCC
>Ga0081534_100652_pt1 | contig 10871 bp, 11 predicted proteins | sample MonGeyMetagenome_FD_71019 | JGI IMG/M metagenome (GOLD analysis project Ga0081534, IMG submission 71019) | Hypoxic/sulfidic aquatic microbial communities from Monarch Geyser, Yellowstone National Park, USA - MG (SPAdes) v1 (version 2) | ecosystem: Environmental > Aquatic > Thermal springs > Hot...
TCGCGGAGATAGACACCTGCGTGCCCGCGTTGTACCAGTAGCTACCCGGCGCCGGGTTGGTGGTGCCCGCGTAGCTCGGACTCGCCTGTATGGTGAGGAGGTATTGGGTCGCGTAGGTCGCGACCACTTGGCCGCCGCCGGCGGGCACCGTGAACGTCCCGGACTGGGCGTTGTCCAGCCCACTTGTGCTCACCCACACGTAGCGCACCCCGGTCGAACCGGGCACGGGCGAGCTCCAGGAATAGGATACCTGCGTGCCCGTCGGGATCTCCAAGGTGACCGGGAGCTGTGAGGCGGTGAACTGGTACGAGTATGAGTGGCTCCCGCCCTCGGCGTACTGGCTCGTGGTGTACGTGACCGTGAGCACCACGCCCTGCGCATCGGACCCGAGGCCCTTCGCCTCGAACGTCACGGGTTGCGGGAGGGCCTCGAAGTTCGCGGTCTCGACCATGTCGTCCCAGACGTAGATAGTCGCCGTCTGGTTGGTCCCCGTGTAGGAGTAGTTGCCGGTGCCGGTCCACCCGGTGAACGCCCAGCCCGGGTTCGCGGCCGCGGATATCGTCACCTCAGTGCCATAGGGGTAATAGTAGGTGCCGGGGGGCGGGCTCGTCGTGCCACCCTGCGGCGGGTTCGCCACCATAGTTAACGAGTAGCGCCCGAGCGCGGGGTTCTCCATGTCGAACGAGGACCACCACACGTTCCCATAGGAGGTAACGACTGCGTAAGTGTACGGCTCCTGCAGGAGGTTCACGAATGTGTAACTCTGCCCCGGGTAGAGCGTGATGTCCTCCGGAATCACTGAGACGCCGCCGGATGGCGAGACCTTCAGGATCTCGACTATGCGCGACGGGTGCGCCCAGGCATCGGTCACGGTTAAGTTACCCAAGCCGGTCGTGGAGTTGAATGTGTAGCTGAGCGCCAAGTATTCCTGGTTCTTCATGCTTATGACCTGGTGCATCTCGAACGCGTTGAAGAAGCCCGCGAGGCCGGCCGCGTATATGTAGGTTAGCGAGATCACGATGGTGGCTAGTATCGCGAACAGGAGTATACCCGCCATCATAGTGCTGACAGCGCGCCTGCGCGCTGGCCCGCGCCTCACGCCGGCGCGTGCCGCGACGCCTTAAAAGGGGGCGGTTGGTAATACTTGCGCAAGTATTACGCCGGTGCGGGCTCCAGCTCCAGCCCAAGTGCGTCCCAGCCGGGCCGCCGGCGGCGCGCGAATAGCTCGATCCTGCGCGCCCCCGGTGTCATCTTCTCTATGATATCGTACACGGTCTCGGGCTTCTCGGAGTGCTCGCCGCGCGGGGCCTCCAGCACTGAAGGCATCCGGTTCTCGGGCGCCGGCGGCCTCGGGGAGCCGCGGGTCCCGAGCAGGAGCAGCTCGTGCTGCCCCCGGAACCACAGCCCCATGCCGGTTCTATCCTTCACCCAGACCATATTCGTGCGGTAGCGGAAGCCCCAAGCGCGCATCACGTCAAGGGCGTCCTCCAGCTTCGGGTTCGTGGCCCAGAGGAAGAGGACGGCGTCGGGCGCCACGCGTATCCCCTTCGCGGAGAGGTATCCCTTGATCTCCTCGGTCTCCATCGTCGGGTAGTGTAGCTCCACGGACATCGATGTGTCGGGCGCGAACTCGTATCTCCAAGGGGGGTCCGCGTAGACCACTGAGTACTCGGCCGGTGGGGGGGCTATCTCGGGCTCCCGCTCTTTGAGCTTGACCTCGGTGATCATCGCGCGCGCCAGCCGCAACTTGTTGTCCTCCGACCGTGCGACGCGCCGCGCGACCTCGACCGCGGCCTCCGGGCGATCCCTTAACCTGTAGGTTATCTCCCCCGCTATGCTCGGCGGTAGCTTCCGCTCCTCGACCAGTTGCTTGACCTCGGGGGGCGCCTCCAGCAGGGAGAGCAGGAACTCGACCATTTTGGGCGATAGCCCAATATTAGAGGAAACCTCCAATATAGAATAATTACCAAGCTCCATCAGCCGTTTGATAGCGGCCGCCTTCTCGAGGTCGCTCAACGGCTCGTGTTGTATGTTTTCTATTAGCCGCCTCTCCAGTTTTTGCTCGGGCGTGAGGCCGCGCAGGACCCTCACGGGCACGGCGCGCAGGCCCGCCATCTTGGCCGCGCGCCACCGCCGCTCGCCGGTCACTATGACCCAGTCCTCGTCCACCTCTATGGGCTCTATCAACCCCTGCCTCTTGATCGTGTCCGCCAGCGCGCGCAGGCGCTCCTCATTGAGCGACCGCCGCGGCTGCTCGGGGTCGGGCCGCAACCGATCCACATCGACCATGATTATTTCAGGGGTTCCCGCGTTCGCGGGTTCGACGCCATCCGAACCATACCCAACATCCTCCATCAACCACGCGTGCTGCCGGGACTTAAAAGGAGCCGGCCGGGCCGTCCCCGGCTGGTGGTATATACTACTTCGCTATACCTATTTATTCTATATTGGTAGAATCTACCAATATAGAATAAATAGTGGTCTATAGATGTTGCGCCCCCGGGGCGGGTTGGTAATATCAGTGCAAGTATTACGTCCGCGCCGGCTCCGGAGGGCGGGTTCCCAAGACGCTCCCCGGGGTCGCTACCACATCGCGATCCATGGGGTGGGAGCTGTCCACCGGTCGTTGTCGGGATCGAGCCCGCGCCACCTGCGGCTCCCCGCGTCGTTCTCCAAGTTCCACCTATAGACCCACGCGAGGGCCGAGCGCACTACCCCAACGCTCCGCGGCGCCGGCCCCCAGTACAAGGTCCTCCCGGAGGGGCCCGAGAACTCCACGGCCAGGTGGATCGGCGGGAGGTTCCCCGCGCGGCCCGGGCCGCGGGGCGGGCGCAACACCCGCGCGACCGTGAGGCGGTTGTACCTCAGGCCCCGAACCACCGCGTCCCTCCCTGCGGGGTCCTCGACCACGAACGGCTCCACCGGCGGGCCGCCCGGCACGGCGACGCCGAGCAACGCGAGCGAGCCCACCACCACGTCCAGCTCAGCGAAGCTCGGGATCCAGAGGTACTGCCCGCGGCCGATGAGCTCCACCACCAGCGTGAGGTGCCAGGGGTCGGGCCTCCCCTCCCTGTCCCGGGACCACGGCGTGTTCAGCGCGAGCACGCGGTTGAATCCGACCCACGACCACACGCGATCCCCGGCCGCGACCAGCTCGGCCCACTCGTCCCACCCCACTTCGACCGCCGGGGGCGGCGGCCGGCCGTTCGCGTTGCGAGCCCCCATCGCATCCGCGTATCCTAGATATTTAAAAGCCGCCGGCTAGTAATATCAGCGCAAGTATTACTCGCCGCGCGCCCCCCGCGCCGCCAGCGCGCTAGAGTACGCCGCCGCGTAATGTACTGGCCCCTCCCCACGCGTGCGGGGCGGCGCAAAGCTTATATTTGAGTAATTGCGCTAGTATTACTTGTGAGCAAGACTACTGTTGAGGGGAGGGCGGCCGGCGGGTTCGACCCGCCCCTGGTGAGGGGGTACGACGGCAAGTACTACTTCGCGCTGAGGGGCAGGGATCCCTACGGCGGAACCGGCACGCTCTACGTGCCGGCGGACGTGCGCGGCAGGGAGCTGTCGTACTTCGACGAGCGCGGCAAGCGCCGCCGGATGCGCATCGGGCGCGACGACCTCGCCGACCCTAGGGAGGTTGAGGGCAGGTTCGTCAAGTTCAGGCCGTTCAAGCACGCGCTGACCTTCGAGGCGCGCTACAGGGGGAGGACGATCTACGTCCCCGTGCCCGGCGGGTGGTACCAGGACCCGGAGGACCACTACGGGAGGTACGTGTTCGCCATCAGGGCCGCGGAGGACGAGCCCGACGACCGGTACATGAAGAACTACAAGCTGGACCTGTTCCTCAGCGGGCAGACCTACCGCTACAAGACCCATAAGGAGCTGACGGGGGGCACGGGGAGCGGCGCCCTCGCGGCGCTCGGCGGCTTAGCGTTTTTCGTGGGCTGGGCGCTCACCATAACGACAATTGCCATGGCCATAGCTGGCGCCACCGCACTCGATAATATCGGAACCGCTTCCATTATGGGATTAATATCCGTCGCAACGATTGGCGCGACGGTATGGTTGGCGTATGTTTGGCATCAAGGGAAATCGCCGTACCACCTCGACCGCGTCCCCGACGTCAGATCGCTCTGGGAAAGCGCCGCCCACCGCGGGGGCAGGGGCGCCCCACCGCGCCGCGAGGACGAGCAGCCGAGCTACTTGGGTTGAGGGCCGCGCCCTCACGCGATGTAACTCGGTGGCGGCCCCTCTGATGGCTTCTCCTTCTTCCCAAGTAGGCTGGCCAGCGCGTTCAGGAACTTGCTTTCCTTGACGCCACCCGGCCCGTGCATCGCGAGCTCCGCGTGGTGCGTCATCCGCCCTATGACGGCGCCGTGGCTCCCGCCGAGCATGAGGGGCGTCGCGGACAGGTGGGTGGCGGCCGCCGCGCCGCCGTATGCCCCGGCACCTATGATCCCTCCCAAGAGAGCCTTCCCTACATTACCACGCGCGGCCCTGACAGCCTGCCAGCCGGCCACGCCTCCACCAACGGCCTCAGTTCCGACCATGTATGCTACTGAGCCGCCGGCCATCGCGACCTGGCTCGTGACCTCGTACATGGTCGAGGTGAGCGGCGCGAGGACTGTCGGTGCCAGTATGGCGACCAACACGCCCGCTATCGCGACCCACTGCGGCTGGAACCCACCCAGCACGAAGATGTTCTCGGAGTTCCAATTGGTTAGGAGCCACGACACGGTCGCGAGGGCCGAGGACGAGAGTATGCTCGCCAGCATGATGCCGAACAGCGTGTCCTCAATCATGCGCCCCAGCTTGGCGGTGAACCTTATGTCGCGGAGTGCCACACTTAGCGGGAACATGATGAGCATGGCCGCGAGGAGCAGGATCCGCACGGTGCCGAGTAGGTAGAGCATTATCCACGTTATGATCCACGCGACCGTGTACGCGATCCCGAATATCGTGAACGTTAGTGCCCAAGTGAGGAAGCCGGCATTATTTGGTGGCACTATTATGTTGGTCTGGATCTCCCACAGGCGCACGAGGAACATTGTGTATGGTTGCGGGTACGATATCAGGTAGGCGTTGAGATAGTTCAACAGGATCGCGATGTGGTCGTAGATATATGGGAACAGCAATATGACCGCGGCCCCGACCGCGACGTCGCCCAGCGCCTGATTGAGATGTTTCCGCGAGAAGAACGAGAGCGGTATGGACACCGCCAGCAGCATCAGCCCTATCAGCGCCATTATATTGTACAGGCCGCCGATCGGGAGGGTGGGCTGGAGGACAGTCGGCTTCCCGACCCATGCGCCGAGCATGGTATCGTTGAACGCCGGCAACGCGACCGCCGCGATCCAGATGTTCTGAGCGAACCACATGTTGTGCACCTCACCGTAGTACGGGTTGGTTATCGTCTCGGTCAGCTCGTCCAGCACGCTACCGTTCGCGGACTTCGCCACCACGTTCACTACAGCGTAGTACGCGTCCTTGTAGGGAATGTCGAAGGTATTGTTGAACTCCACGCTCTCGTCAACGTAGTAGGCGCCGCTCCCGAAGGCGATGGGCTGGCTCATACTACTGGTGCCGTTGCTACCCTGATAGTACAGCGTGATCGAGCCGCTCATATAGATCGGTGCGGCGCTCGATGACACGCTTGAGTAGTTCAGGACGGTGGTGCCCGCGGCGCCGGTGGGCAGCGTGATGCTCACGTTTCCGGCCCTCACCACGCCCGTTCCCGTCACCCGCGCGGTGGTGCTCACGTTGTTGGTGACCGTACTCACGTACTGGTAGTCGCCGGTTATCGAGATTATTCCCGAGACGTTCGCATCGCCGGCGTAGGGGTTGGGCGTCGGCCAACCCCCGATGAACACCACATTACTCGTAGGTGTTATGTTCGCGTCGTACAGCGCCAGGTTCACCGTCCCGGTCGCGTAGCTCGTGGACGCCGCGCCCGCGGGCGGCGCCGGGATCGCGAACGCGGCCAGCGCGAGTATCAGGAACGAGAGCAACATCAGCTTCCGGTAGGCCTCGGCCGCGCGGGCCGACGGCCTCGGCAGGAGCCTCCGCCGGCCCCTCCCCGAAGCGCGAACGGTGCTCACGGCCCAACGTGGGGCCGGCGCTTTTAAGGCGCCCCGCCACGCGTCCCCGTGAGGCCGCCCACGCGCCGCTCCCTCGTCGCGGCCGCGCTGGCCGCGGACCTCCTGGTGGCCGCCGACGTGCTACTCACGTACCTCGCGCTGAGCGACCCGAGCCTGCCGGTCGCGGAGGGCGACCCCGTGACCGCGGCCATGATAGGAGCCCTGGGGCTCGCCGGGGGGCTCGCCGCGGACGCGCTCGTGAGGGTCCTGATATTCACGTTCGCGCTCCGCTACATATACGCGAGGGCGCTCGCCCGGCCGCGCATAATCCCGCTGTTCTACGGCGCCGCGGCCGCACTCGTAGTGACCAACGGCGCGGTGGTCGTGAACAACGTCTTCGCGGTGTGGCTGGCGCCGCACCTCACGCCACCGCCCACCTGGCGAGGCCGCGCGCGGTAATACTTGCGCAAGTATTACGCGCCGATCTTATATCGCGCCCGGCGCAGAACCATGCGTGGACATGGGCGCGAGTCCCTCGCCGCTGGCGGGCGCGCTGGAGATCCTGCCGGTGCGCGAGATCCGCGAGAGGTGTCGCCCCGCCCGCGATGTGGGCGCGGGGATCCCAGCGGATGAGGTGGTCGATGCGCTGGTCGGCCTCGTGCGCTGGGAGCTCGGCTCCCCGGAGGGGCCGGAGCTCGCGGGCCTGGAGGACGCCTTGGAGAGGGCGGACCCGGAGCTCGCGGAGCTCATCCGGCAGTTCTCGCGGCTGGGCGAGGGGGAGCAGTGGGAGATCCTCCGTGAGTTCGCGGGGAGGCAGGCGGAGGCCCTGGCGGGGAAGCGCGAGGAGTTCCTGCGCTATCTGGACGAGCGCTTCCCGGACCTCGCCGAGAACACCAATCTCTACGTGTACTACCACGCGTTAATGCGTGAGTACGAGATGGTCGCCGACCGGGCTGACGAGCTCGAGGATCAATATTTCCCAATGGAGGTCCTCTCGGCCCTGGCGAGGCACGCGGCCGTCCTGGTCGCGCGCCTCGACGGCCGCGCGGACGACGAGGCCTTCGAGTGGACCTTGGGGGAGCTCATGGCCAACGTCGACGTGATACCTGTGCTCGCCCCACCGGAGCACATGTGGGCCGTGGACATGGTGCTGAAGCTGGTCGGCGCACTCGGGGACCTCGCGGCGTGAGCCGCCCCGGGCCGCGGTCACGGCGCGACCGTCACCGTGGCCGAGGACGTGGCGGTCCCGGCCGGCGCCGTTATGGTCGCCGAGACCGTGCACTGCGAGCCGGGCTGCAGCTGCGCCGTGAGCGTGTAGTTCAGGACCGCGGACTGCCCGGGGTACAGCGGCCCGAACGAGCTCGGCGACTGGAAGACCCGCGATCCTCCCTGGTACAGGGCCACCGAGACGTACCCGGGCGCGCTCCCGGTGTTCGTGACCGTGAGCGTCACAAACGCGCCGCCGGGGAACGCCTCCACGGAGGCGCCGCTCACCGCGATCCCCGCGCCGCCCGAGGCGCGCTGCGCTGCGGACATTCCGGCGTGATAAACCAGCACTGCCGCGACCAGCACGATCGCGATCAGTATCAGGGTGCCGAGCATCTGCGATACGGCCGCCCTGCGCCTCACGGCCACACGTGCCGGGGTGCCTTAAAAGGGCCGCGCCGATAATACTTGCGCAAGTATTACCACGCGCCGGGCGGGCCTCCGGGCTCGGGGCGGGCGGAAATGGGGGTCAGAAAAACGGGGAGAGGGAGGTCAGTCCTCGTCGTCGGTGGCCTTGACCGTAACAATAGAGATCAGCGCGCCCGCGACCGAGGCCGCGGCCGCCTCAACGATGAGTATAGGAACAGATATGTAGTGTATGAGCGAAGCAGTGAAGAAAAACTCGAGCCCCGACAGTAGTACTGCGGTGATCGCGGTGAATATCGCGGCGTCGGCGGCGTCCTCCCTCTCTATCTTCCACTCTCTGATGGCCCTCATCGCCCCCGCGTGCCGGCCCGCCCTTTAAGGCCCGGCGCGTAATACTAGTGCAAGTATTACCACCCGCTTCGCGGCCTCGGCGCCTCGGCCCCGAGCCGCTCGGCCGCCCTCCTGACCCACGGGTCGGGGTCCAGCACGAGCGCGAGCCCGTACTCCTCGGCCAGCAGCTCCAGCATCCGCTCGCGCCAGTCGTCCTCCGCGCCGGGCGGGGCCATCACCAGCGCGTCGGGCGCGGCGCCGAGCCCGCGGAGCTCCGCCTCCGTGGCCGCCCTCAGGCGCTCGGGGCGCGAGGTCACCACGACTAGGCGGACGCCCTCCGGGCGGCGCAATGCCCTCGCAAGCAGTGGGCCCGGGCCGTCGAGCCGCAGCGCCTCCTCCGCGTAGTAGGCCTCCAGGAACCTCTCGCGCGCCGCGCCCGTCAGCCTCCAGGGCGGCGCGTCCCCGGGGACGCCCGCCGCGGCCAGCGCGGCGCGGCGGCGCTCGGAGTCATCGACTAATGCGCCGTCGACCTCCGCGACCGCGACCGCGGACCCCTCCGGGACCCCCGGCAGCAGCCCGGGCCGGCACTCGCGGCGGTAGGGGCAGTGGGCGCACTCCCAGAGCCCCCCGGCGAGCAGCGCCTCGCGGGGCGGCGGCGTCCCGCTCGCGAGGTGCTGCATGAGCGCCTTGGCGCGCTCGGCCGCGCGGCCCACGTAGGAGGGGTCGCGCCTCACGTCGAACGCCGCGAGGTGGCCGGTGCGCTTGTCCCAGTACAGGAGCACGCCGTCCTCGACGCCCAGGGCGCTCAGGTAGAGCTGGAGCTGGAAGACGTGGTGGGGGTAGGGCGAGTCCGGGAGGCGTGAGGCGGACTTGACCTCGACAACGACCCGCCGCCCGCCCACCTCCGCCAGCACGACGTCGGCGCGCCCCGACAGCGCGACGCCGTCCAAGTTGAGGGTGACCTCCTGCTCGGCCGACATCATCTGCACGGAGGCCGCGGCCCCCAGCGCCTCCGCGACCGCGTCGTGCACCCCCCTGCCGGTCGCGAAGACCGCGAGCGTCTCGGGGGTCGGCTCCTCGCCGAGCGTGTAGGCGTAGTACTGCTTCCGGAGGCAGTGCGCGATGTAACTCGGGTAGAACACGCCGCTGCGCTGCGGGTGCGCGTCGCGCTCCTCCTCCCAGAGCCTCCTGAGGCCCTCGCGGACGGCGGCGGCGACCAGCGCGGCGGGGGAACGGTTGCCGTTGGGCTTGCCGTTGCTCCCCAATTCGCCCGCGCGTGCGCACGGGACTTTTAAGGCGCGGGCGGCGCCGCTCGGCTCGTAATACTTGCGCAAGTATTACGCCCGGCCGTTATAAGGCAACGCGGCACGGGGGCGCGGAAATGTCGGAGAACGAGCAGAAGGTTGAGCCGAAGGGGGAGGCGCAGGCCGCCCAGGCCGCCGCGACTGCGGCGGTCGAGCGGTGGTTGAGCGAGATCGTCGTCCCGGTGCGCGCTAGTATTGTCGCCGCGCTGCCCCGGGCGTCGCCCGAGGAGCGCGCGGTAATATTGGCGCGCGCCTTGGAGTTCCTCCCCGGCCCGGCGATCGCCGAGGCGAGCGCCCCGGCGCCGGCCGCGCCCGCGGCCGGGCAGGCGGAGGCGAAGGAGGCGCCCGCGGCGGCTTCGGGGGCCATGGAGCCCCTGAAGCCGGACGCCGGACAGAACGGCGATGCGGCCACCGCTAGGGCCCTTGAGGCCCTGGAGTGGCGGAAGTCGAAGAACGGCAAGGGCGAGTGGATCCTAGTCGCGACCCCGTCGGGCGAGCCGGCGGAGCCGTTCGCGGGGCCCCCGCTCCGGGAGTTCTTGGAGCGGGTGAAGGCGGCGCCCTCCGAGACGGGGTTGATTCTCGGGGGGTACCGCTACAGGCTACGCGAGGGACGCTTCCTCCACCGCTGGCCGCTCCGCCGCTGACCTCCCCCCTTCCCCTGACCCCCTTTTTTTCACCCGCCCGATCCCCAGCGGGAGCTATGCGGGGCCGCGGCCGGTAATACTTGCACAAGTATTACCGCGGCACTACCCGGCCGGTTGCGCCCACACGACGCCGGCGTCGGTCTCGACGCCGTAGCTCGCGCCGGACTGCGCCGGCACGTAGAGCGTGGCGTTCTGCCCCGGGAGCACGACCGCCGCGTACTGGTAGTACTGCGGGGGCCCGCCCTGCGGCAGGATCACAACGGCGGTGACGTTGGCCGGGCGCGGCCCGGGGTTCACGAGCTCGATCTCCGCGAGGGTCACCGCGCCCGGCCCCTGGCCGGCGGTCGCGGTCCCGAGGTAGAGGGCCCGCAGGTGGCCGGCCGCCGCCGGCGTTGGGAGGCGCGCGATCGAGTAGTATACGTAATACGAGCCCATCAGCACGGCCATCGCGAGTATTATCAGCGCGATCGCCATTATAGCGCTCGCGAGCGCGGGGCGCCTCACGCCCGCGCGTGCCGGGCCGGCCTTAAAAGGGCCGCACGGGTAATATCAATGCAAGTATGCGCACCTCTAGCGGCTGACTTCCTTCGGCTTGGTTGTGAACCTCTCCAGCTCGCCCTTCGAGAGCAGGTTGCGGAACGGGACGTGGCCCAGCGGCGATATGAGCAGGCCCTGGCCGACCCGCGCGCTCAGTATGAACCTCTGCTCCTCGGGCGAGAGGGAGAGCGGCCCGGCCAGCAGGTCGATGGCGGCCGAGTCCTGCCTCAGGACTATCTTCGTGGCCGCGCTCTCCATCATGACGCGGCCCGGCCCGGACATCATATCGGAGACCCTATGAGTCGCTATCATGAACGCCGCGTTGTAGTGGCGGCCCGTCCTCG
>Ga0081534_100653_pt1 | contig 10861 bp, 9 predicted proteins | sample MonGeyMetagenome_FD_71019 | JGI IMG/M metagenome (GOLD analysis project Ga0081534, IMG submission 71019) | Hypoxic/sulfidic aquatic microbial communities from Monarch Geyser, Yellowstone National Park, USA - MG (SPAdes) v1 (version 2) | ecosystem: Environmental > Aquatic > Thermal springs > Hot...
CCAGCGCCAGTACTGGCTCGAGGCGCTGACCAACGCTAGCCAAGGCACTACCCCATCATGGCCAGCCCAGCTCGCCTTCCCAGTTACGCGCCTGGTTACGCCCTCAGGCCGTAAGGTGCCCGCCGTAGACCTGCCAGACCGCTACATTATCCCAGGCAGGTCCCTGTCCCATAGGGGCGTGGTCTACTGCGCCTACTACAGGCCCGCCTTCTGCGACGGCCCCAGGTGTTCAACGCCTCCTAAGCCCGTGTGTTCACCTACGCCAGGCCAGCTGTACCGTTACCTTAGCCCTCCATGCCCAGAGCCCTACTGCGCCCCTGTCGTGCCCTATCCCGTGCCCGTTAGGCCAGCTAAGGTGGTTGGCCCGCTAGCCGATTACAAGGGCCAGCTCATACCTCTCTCAGCCCTGCCCCTTAGCGCCCGCAGGTATGAGCTAGGCCTTCAGGCCTTCGACCGCGAGTTCGCCGACTTCCACCGCTACTTTAACGCCGAGGTGCGGGCACGCCAGGGCCTCATTTACCTCACCGTCAAGTCAAAGCATGAAGTTACCGAGGACGTCCTCTCTAAGGCCCTTGACTCCGTGCCCGTCATGGCTGCCTACTACCTCGATAAGCTCGAGTCAGTCCTTGGCGCACTAGCTGACTTCGCCAGGACGCATACAGGCCTCAACACCGCAGAGCTAATGGCAAGGGCTAACGCTATACTTAAGGAGGCCCTCTATCGTAAGCCCAAGCCAAGGCCCGCAGAGGCCCCAGTACGCCTACAGGTCAAGGAGGTTCGCTTCAGGGCCAAGTTCAAGGACCTTAGGACTGGCGAATATGAGTGTCGCACCTACCGCCTCACTAGCCTGTCATACGCCCAGTTCATGGCCTTGCTTGGTGAGCTAGAGCGCGTGCCCCATAAGCTGACCTACCTCGAGGTTACGGTAGTCCTGTCAGACCCCACTGGCCAGGCCGTACGGTTCCTAGGCGCTGGCTTCCTCTTCATCTACCACAGCAACCGCAAGGACCCAGAAGGCGCCGTGCGCGTTGAGTTCAGGCCCTTCAAGAATGTAACCAAGTACGTCAGCCCGCAGGGCCTAGCCCTGTTGTTCTACGGCCTAGTTACAGCCCTTACCGTACCAGTAGACCTGGCCAAGCGGGCGCTACACGCCCCCCTCTCCCCCTCCCTCCCCTCGGCCGCAGCCCTCACCCCGCCCGCCCCCTCACCCTCCGCACGCCCCTGACGACCGTCTCCCAGTTCTGGGAGACGACCTGGCCAGCACGCCGCCCCGCAGCACGTTTCCACGTAGCACATCGCCGCAGGCCCGCACGGCGCGCCAGCGATGACACGTGGGAAATGACGCGTCCCGCAGTGCCCCAGCCGCGCCTCAGGCAAGGCACGTCGCACCCCGCTACGGCACCCTTACCACAACCTCCCAGTTCTGGGAGAAGGCTTAAAAGGGCCCGCTGGCACCTGCGGCGCGGCCCAGGGGGTGTGGGCCTTGAGCGAGGGGGTTCCCTACAGGCGGGGCGACAGGTGCCCCATCTGCGGCCTTCCCATAGACTGGGTTGAGAGGAGGGTCGTGAACGGCCACGTGTACTATTACGCCTGGCACGTCATTGAGGAGAACGGCAAGAGGAGGAGGAAGAAGTGCTATTTGGGCGCTGAGAGGTACGACTACGTTTCAAGGAAGCACAGCGACCTCGGCGTGGCTCTCAGGGGCATGGCCTACGGCCCAGCCCAGCGCCTGGCCGAGTACGTCAGTAGCGCCATTGACAGGCTGAGCGACCAGCTGGAGGGAGGCACGCTAGACCTTGAGCAGGCCAGGCAGTGGCTCAGGGCCGTGAGGGAGGCTGAGGAGAGGCTTCACGCCCTCGCTGACAGGCTTGAGGGCTACGTGAGGCAGACCGAGGCCCAGGAGGCGGGGGCTGCCGCCCTGGCTGCCCCTAACGAGACCGTCGCTAGGCCCCAGCCCCTCGAGGCGCCTCCAACAGTACCGCAGGCCCAGACCACGCAGCCCCAGCTGACGCCTGAGGACATAGACAGGCAGGTGAAGGAGCTCCTGGGGACGCTGAAGGGGGAGGTCAGGAGGGCCCAGGGCGCTCGCTAGGCGCCTGTTGAGCTCTACGCCCAAATTTGGGCGTACGGCGTAGGGCTCGAGGCGCCTCGAGGCAGGCCATAGCGCCTGAGGCGAGAGGCGCCTCGCTTAACTTACGGCCATACGTTAAGCCTTACGCCGCCTCCCCTCGGGCCCAGCCCGCCTCAGCCCCCTTTATGCCGTCAACGTAAGTTAAGCCTGAAGGTGGCCCCCACGCCTGGCAGCGGCGCCTGCGTTAGGCGCGGCTGGGACTCCTGCGTGGACTACAGGGAGGCCTACAGCCAGATACTGGGCCACCTCATAAAGACTGGCCACCCCTGGGACGTGGTCCTACTGGTTCAGCTCAGGAACGGCAGCCGCATTGGCGAGGCGATAGAGGCCGTCAAGGCCTTCTGCGAGTCCAAGGCCGTCGCCGTGAGGGTGCGCATCGAGAAGCATAAGGGCAACGACACTAGGCTGATGGTCCTTCCCGAGGAGCTGAGGGGTCCCGAGGGCAGGGAGCGCCTCAGGCAGGCCTGCCTGAGGCTCTCGAGGCTCAGGGCGCCTAAGCACGCCATAGCCGTCTACTGCAGGAAGGCCTACGGCTTCAACACGCACAGCCTGAGGTACGCCTTCATTACGCACCTGCTCAGCAAGGGCGTGAACCCAAGCTTCATAGCCAAGATAACGGGGCACCGCAACCTGAGCTACATCCTTCACTACACTGAGATGAGGAAGGCTGAGGACATATTGCTGAGCGTGAGGTGAGGGCCAGGGCGCCCTGGCCCAGGCCCCAAGGCCCAGGTGGGTGGGGGTGTGGGCCTGCGGGGCTAGCCCCAGGCGCTGATGGCTCAGCGGCCCCCTTAAGCCTGCCCCCTAGGGCGCCCCTGGCTGAGGCCCTGGGCCAGGGACGCCGTGAGGGGCCGCGCGCCTCTTACTAATAATAGGAAATTCTCCCTTTCCTTTCTCCTAATTACTTATATGTCCATAGGGACATACACGCACATACCTGTTCAATTGTTCAGGTGCGCAGGTCCTCGCCCGTCTGCCTCTACGACGGCTTGCCGTAGGTGTGCTGTCTGCCAGACGCGCCTGCCCCTAGGCCCCGTCTAGCCTGTGCGTCTGTAGGCGCCGTCTGCCCCTGCGGGCAACCTACTGGAGGCTCCAAGCTGGGCCACACCATGGTGCGGCTAGCAGTTGCGCAGAGCCAGACGCCTGGGCCTAGACGGGGGTTTACCCAGGTGAACCAATGGCTATAGCCTCAGGGCGCCAACCATGGTGTTGAGAGCAATGGCGATACAGAGCGAGGAGGAGCTTAGGGCGCGCCTCGAGGCTGGGGCCAGGCTTGCTAGGGATAAGTGGGGCTTCAAGGTCTGGGACCCCAAGACTAACACCTGGGAGAGGGTCTCGACAAAGCTTAACGAGGTCGCCGCAGGGCTCTACGCCCAGCAGAGGCGCGGGAGGGCCAGAGTAGCGGAGGGGTCAGAGGACGGAGGCAAGGGTGGAATTGAGGGGGACTACGCCTACATCATGGGCCTCATAAGGCAGAAGATTGACAGCAGGGCCCCCATATTACAGAAGTGGGCCGAGGACATACTTTGGTGGCAGCATATACTCAGCGACACCACGACCAAGATACTGCCAGACCTGTTAGCGAGGCTGAAGGTTGAGGAGATAGACCTCGAGCACCCTGAGAGGACTGCCGAGGCCCTGGTGCGCCACTACGCTGAAATGAGGGCGGCCGCACAGAACGCCGAGGCGTTGAGGCAGAAATATGAGGAGGAGATAAGGGTAAGGGACGAGAAGATAAGGGCCCTTGAGGACAGGCTCAGGAAGCTAGAGTGGGCCTTTGACAGCCTTGCTAAGCTCTTCGACGACTTTGCCGTAAGGACTAAGATGACAATTGACTTCTTCGCCAGGCAGGTCCCTCCCTACCTCCCAGCTGAGGCGAGGAGGACGTACAGGCTCTTAATCTCTAGGGTTCAGGACATATGGAGGGGGATGAACGTTGAGCAGTGAGGGGAAGGCCGACGAGGAGCTCAGGAAGTTTCGGGAGGAGTTGATGGAGGACCTGAGGAAGTGTAGGCAGGCGTACAACGAGATACTTGAGCTCCTCAGGCAGGCAGCCGAGGACTCGGCAGAGGCAGAGTAGGCCCCAGCCCTCACGCCGCCCGCCACGGCTCATAGGCCTGCGTCGGCAGGCCTCCACATCCTACGGGGCCGACGCGCCAGTAGGCCTCTGAGGCCCACGCCCTGGCCCTGACGTTTCCACCGTAAAGTGATAACTTAAAACGTTAAAGGAATCGTTGAAAATATATATAAAAATCAACCTTGTTAGCGAAGTTTTAAGCCTCCCACCTCATAGCGGGATTTTTTAATAAAATTTACTACCATGAGTGGTAAAAAGTTATTTTAAGTCTTGACGTTAAGAGGATAACAGGATAAGCTTAGGGGCCCGTGGGGGCCTCAGCGCGCCAGCGTCCTCACGGGCCCCGCACAGGGGGCGATACCCCTTGGACCCATATATAGAACGGGCCTATAGAGACTTTAAGGCTTACCGCCTAGCTGAAGGCCAGTCCTCAACAACGCCCAGGGCCCAGCTAGAATGTCTTTCTGACGGCCCCAAGGGGCTTGTTAGACTAACTACGTCATTAATTTATGACGCCTCTATATGGCCCCAGCCAGCCCTCAGGAGAGAGCAATTTACGGCGCCGCCCATGGTCATAGCCTTCGCCAAGTACGCCCTGCGTAACGCCCTAAGGCGCGTGACCACGTCAGAGGTGAAGGCGGCGCTGGGCGTCCGTAACAAGAAGTCGTTACATGACGCAATCAACAGGCTCATACGCTACGGCCTAATTGCTAGGCGCAGGCGCGGCCTATATGACGTGAACCTTGACGTGGCCCAGGGGCTCGCTAACGCAGTGCCTCAGGCAATAGGCAGGCGTGATTACGTTGCCTTACGTCGTTACTTCATTGACGGCAGTGCCTTAGGCCTGCCCTCACACTGGGCCGAGGTCATAGCCCAGCGCCAGTTCTGGCTCGAGGCGCTGACCAACGCTAGCCAAGGCACTACCCCTTCATGGCCAGCCCAGCTCGCCTTCCCGATCACGCTCCTTCGCACGCCCTCAGGCCGTAGGGTGCCCGCTGTAGACCTGCCAGACCGCTATATTATCCCAGGCAGGTCCCTGTCCCATAGGAGCGTGGTCTACTGCGCCTACTACAGGCCCGTCTTCTGCGACGGCCCCAGGTGTTCAGAGCCTCCTAAGCCCGTCTGCTCCCCTACGCCAGGCCAGCTGTACCGTTACCTAACGCCTCCTTGCTCAGAGCCCTACTGTGCCCCTGCCGTGCCCTATCCCGTGCCCGTTAGGCCAGCTAAGGTGGTTGGCCCGCTAGCCGATTACAAGGGCCAGCTCATACCTCTCTCGGACCTGCCCCGTAACGCCCGCAAGTATGAGCTAGGCCTTCAGGCCTTCGACCGTGAGCTCGCAGGCTTCCATGACCGCTTTAACGCTGAGGTGCGGGCACGCCAGGGCCTCATTTACCTTACCGTCAAGTCAAAGCATAAGGTTACCGAGGACGTCCTCTCTAAGGCCCTTGACGCTATACCAGTAACGGCCTCCTACTACCTCGATAAGCTCGAGTCAGTCCTTGGCGCGCTTGCTGACTTCGCCAGGACGCATACAGGCCTCAATACCGCAGAGCTTATGGCAAGGGCTAACGCTATCCTCAAGGAGGCCCTCTATCGTAAGCGCAAGCCCAGGCCCGCAGAGGCCCCAGTAAGCCTACAGGTCAAGGAGGTCCGCTTCAGGGCCAAGTTCAAGGACATAAGGACTGGCGAATATGAATGGCGCGCCTACCGACTCGCTGGCCTCTCCTACACACAGTTCATGGCCCTTCTTGGCGAGCTAGAGCGCGTGCCCCATAAGCTCACTTACCTCGAGGTTACGGTAGTCATGTCAGACCCCACAGGCACGGCCGTACGGTTCCTAGGCGCTGGCTACCTTTACATTTACCACAACCCCAACAAGGACCCAGAAGGCGCCGTACGCATTGAGTTCAGGCCGTACAGGCACGTAACCAAGTACCTTAGCCCGCAGGACCTTGCCCTGTTGTTCTACGGCCTAGTTACAGCCCTCACCGTACCGATTGACCTGGCCAAGCGGGCACTGCGAGGCACGGCAAGCCCCTAACGACAACCTCCCAGTTTTGGGAGATGTCCTGACCAGCACGTAGGCCCCTCACGCCGTGCCGTCCCGCTATAGGGCGCTCGCCAGTATGTCCTCTGCCGTCTTCAGCTCAGTGTAGTGAAGGATGTAGTCCAGGCTCGCATGGCCCGTTATCCTAGCAACTATCGAGGGGCTAACGCCCTTCTTTAGCAGGTAGGTAATGAAGGCGTACCTTAGGGCGTGAGTGTTGAACCCGTACGTCTTCTTGGCGTAAACGGCTATTGCGTTCTTGGGCTTCTTTACCTTGGCCAGGCGCACGCAGGCGCTATAGAGGAACTCCTTGCCCTGCGCCCCTCTAAGCTCCTCGGGCAGTACCATTAAGCGGGTGTCGTTAGGGTCCTTATGCTTCTCGACCCTGACCCTCACGGCAGTCTTCCCCTCACTACAGAACTGCCTGACTGCCTCGATTGCCTCGCCAATCCTAGAGCCGTTGCGCAGTTGAACCAGCAAAACTACGTCCCATGGGCTCTGGGTCTTGTACAGGTGGGCAAGGATGTCTGCGTAGGCCCTCTTGTAGTCAAGGCAGGCGTCCCATCCCCTCCTAGTGCAGTCCTCGCGCCCAGGCAAGGCCTGCCATCCGATTTAACTTAGGATGGAGGCACCTATAAAAGTTAAGCAAGCGGTCCCAGGGGCCCTGACGTAGCGCCCGCCCATAAGCTTAACTTACGGGCCTAGGTTAAGCGGGGCGCCTCGAGGCGCACGGGACCGCACGGCACGCCCCTAACGGCAGTATCCGCACTTTTGTGGATGTACGTGCCTGCCAGCCCATACGGCACGGCGTCCCAGCTGGGGCCCCTGTATTTCCTTTAGTAGTAGGTGCGCGCGCCCCTCACGACGTCCCTGACGGCCTGCCCCTAAGCTCATTCCGCAGTTTTGCGGATGGCGTGCCCGCAAGGTGCCCTCACGACGCCCCAGCACGACATCCCAATGACAGCATCCACAAAAGTGTGGAAAAGCTTAAAAGGGCCCGCAGGCACCTGTCCCCTGGCGAGCGCCATGCGGGCCCCTAGGCCTGGGGAGGCCTGCCCCGTATGCGGTCTGCCAATCGACTGGGTCGAGAAGCGCGTCAGGAACGGCCATGTCTATTACTACGCCTACCACTACGTCAAGGACGAGAACGGCAAGCGGAAGGTCAAGAAGTGCTACCTTGGCGCTGACAGGTACGACTACGTGAGCCGTAAGAACTACGACCTGGGCACGGCCTTCAGGGGCATGGCCTACAGCGAGGCAGACCGCTTCAGCGAGTACTTCAACAGCGCCCTCGATAAGCTGAGCGCCAAGGTCCAGAGCGGAGCCCTGGAGCCCGAGGAGGCAAGGCACTGGCTTGGCCTCCTGAAGGACATGAACTCGAGGCTCGAGCGCCTTATGGCGCTTCTGGAGGACTACCTTAAGGAGCTCAGTAAGCAGGCGCAGGCCTCAGAGGCCTATACGGCAGGTAAGGAGCTGAAGGCCTCTGCCTAGGCCTCACGCTCTCCTTTTTCACGGCTCACTTTCGGACTCCACCTAACTCTTTCGCCCAGGTGAAGATATAGGCGCCCCTTGGCAATAGCAAAGGCGAGGTGATAGCATGGCAGAGGCAAGGCAGGAGGGACTGCCCGAGGGCCTCAGGCGTGAGCTCGAGGACCTGGCAGAGGCGTACGTGGAGGTCCTCAGAAGGGGCAGTGCCAAGAACGAGGCCTCGGTGCTGTTGTATTCGGCCTCAATATATGGCGCCTCCCGCATGATGGCCTACACCCTGGGCAGGAGGTGCAAGGAGAGAACTGCGCGCGTCCTTGCCCTTGCTAAGGAGGGGCTTGAAAGGGTCGCTAACTACCTGAGCGAGGGCAAGGAGGACCGCATGAAGCTCTTAGTGAGGCTAGCCGCGCTCGAGGCGATAATTTACCGCACGGCCTTAGACTGCGCAGGCCTCGAGAACTGAGCCCATGCGAGGGCAGGGGCCTGCGAGCGCCAGGTTGTAACATGACCGTAATCATAACCGTAACCATGACTGTATCATGGTTGCTATCATGACCGTAAACATAACTGTGACCTTGACCGCAACATGACCGCACTTGGGCGCCTGCGTGCCATATACAGTATAGGAGCTGAGCGGGCTAGCCTTGCCCGTCGTTATTGATGGCCTCGGAGGGCCTGCCCTTATCGGCAGTCGAGCGCCAGGTCGTACCATAGGTTGTGTCTGGTTGCTTACTTGTTGCTGTATTTGTTGCTTACTTGTAGTTGATTTGTTGTTGTATTGGTAGTTGATTTGTTGTTGTATTTGTTGCTGTATTGGTTGCTTACGGGCGCCTGACTGCCATATAGTGTAATAGGGACTGAGCGGGACGCCTCGCTCTCGAGCGCCTCGAGGGAATTATGACGTGTCTCTGCGTTATCAACTTGTTATCAACTTGTTGTGAACTTGATGCTGATTTGTTGTGAACTTGTTATCAACTTGTTGTGAACTTGATTATAAACTTGTTATGCATGTGTGAGCCGAAAGCCTGTAACATAATGGTAAGTGAGCGGGACGCCCTGCTCCGCACCACGGTCACGTGCGATTTCCCCGTTCCCTAGGGGCCGTTTTCCTCGGGACGTCATTGCCCTGATGGACCGAGAGGCCTCACCTTGCCCTCACCTTAACTTCACCTTGCCCTCACCTTGGTTGCACCTTAACTTCACCTTAACTTCACCTTGGTTTCACCTTGACCGCACCTGGGCGCTTACGTGCCATATAGTGTAATAGGGACTGAGCGGTACGCCCTCGCTCCGCACCTTGGCCTCGGTGACCTGGGGACCTTATGACATTAGCGGAGGACCTCGCAATAACTGCGCAATAACTGCGCAATGATAGCGTAATGACTGCGTAATGACAGCGCAATAACTGCGCAATAACAGTGTAATGACTGCGCAAGGGCGCTTACGTGCCATATACTGTAATGGTAACTGAGCGGGCAACCCTCGCTCCGCACCTTAGGCGCAGGTGGTGTCCAATCACTGTCCTTTCAGCGTCCCTTCACTGGTCAACCACTGGCTAATCACTGGTCCATTACTGTCCCATTACTGTCCAATCACTGTCAAAGCCTTTCCACGTGCCTATAATATCATAGAAAGTAAAGCGGTACGCCTCGCTCTCGAGGCGCCTCGAGGGGCTCGAGACTGGCGCCATAGGGCCATGAAAAAAGGGCAGGGCCGTAAGCCCTGCCGTGAGCGTGAGGTGAGCGGGCATGGCCAGGAGAGGCCTGGCCAATTTCAGTATTGCAACCCAGCGGTTAAGAGCGCACCGTGCGGAGCGTATTCCCCAGCAATATCGGGCTTAAGCATTAGGCGCGGAGCGTGCCAAGGGCCAATAATGGCAGGGCCCGAGGCAGAGGTCAAGCTGATGCGCCTAAGGGTCCCTACAAGCGCATGGGCAATAGCCCGTTACGTCGTTAATTCTGGCAGGGACTTGTTCACGCAGGGTGAGCTGAAGGGCGCGGCGTGCGGTAGTCTCGACACGGCCCTCGCAATTGGCCTGATAATGAAGCTCGATAACGGCCTCTACAAGGCCGATATGGAGCTCGCAAGGAGCCTAGCGGGCCTCCTGCCTAAGGTCCCTAAGTCCTACATAACTGGGCGTAAGGGGCGTTTCCGTGAGGCCAAGACTCCCTGCGAGGGGCGCCAGGAGGCCGTCAAGCTGGCGAAGGCCTGGGCAAGGCTTTCAAACTGGGCAGAGGTTCACGCAGAGGACGAGGAGGACCTGCCCAAGGAGATTGTCGAGGTCCTCGAGAGGCATGGCATACAGGTACAGCGCACGGCCCTGCCTAACGGCGCAAAGGTCGTGCTTGCCAAGGTCCTCAACATGTACATAATAATGGACGGCCTCATGTTCAAGAACACGCCCAAGTGCGTTAGGTTCCCGCGCCTAGGCCCTAACGCCTGGCTCTGCGCCAGCACCAAGGACAAGCTATATTCGTACCTCGCACAGCTCACTAAGGCCCAGTGAGCTAGGACTGGGCAGGGCTTACTGCCCTGCCCGTTAGGGGCCCGTGAGGGGCTCATTGGCCTGCCCTGGGCAGGCAGGCCTCCGTGTTCTGTGAGGTCGAGGGCGCCAATATATTTTGTGACATGCGTGACGCCTGTGACAGATGTGCTGGAGCGATATAGCTTAAATTTTCGGCCCGCTAAGAGAAATAGCGGATAAGCATAAGGGGCCCGTGAGGGGCCTCAACCCCACACGCCCTTTCACGGGCCCCTCACGAGGGGCGAGATACCACGCCGTCCCATACAATATACGACGGCCCACATTTTAAAGCCTTTCACCGAGCTAGGCCTACGAATTCAAGTATTCCTTCGCCTTCTCAATACGATTCCCTTTCGCCAATCGAGGCCCAGCTAGAACGTCTTTCTGACGGCCCCAAGGGGCTTGTTAGACTAACTACGTCATTAATTTATGACGCCTCTATATGGCCCCAGCCAGCCCTCAGGAAAGAGCAATTTACGGCGCCGCCCACGGTCATAGCCTTCGCCAAGTACGTCCTGCGTAACGCCCTAAGGCGCGTGACCACGTCAGAGGTGAAGGCGGCGCTGGGCGTCCGTAACAAGAAGTCGTTACATGACG
>Ga0081534_100654_pt1 | contig 10855 bp, 7 predicted proteins | sample MonGeyMetagenome_FD_71019 | JGI IMG/M metagenome (GOLD analysis project Ga0081534, IMG submission 71019) | Hypoxic/sulfidic aquatic microbial communities from Monarch Geyser, Yellowstone National Park, USA - MG (SPAdes) v1 (version 2) | ecosystem: Environmental > Aquatic > Thermal springs > Hot...
GTCTGAGACAGCGCGGTAGATGAGCCTTAGCGCCTCGGCGTAAAGGTACTTATCGTTTAGGTAAAGCCCCCACTGGGCCTTTGCCAGCGTGCAGTGCCAGCACCCATACCTGACGCCCAGGCTCCCGTCGAGGTATAGGTCGATCAGCGGCTTAACGTTAAAGTGCCCCTGAGCCTTTAAGAACGCCCACACATCCCCTGTGCTCCAGAACCTGATCGGGGCTACCTTTGGTATGTCGTTATCAGCCGTGAGGTACGCCCCCAGGCACGAGCCCTGGACCATGCACGTGCCAAACCTGATGCGCATAGACTTAGCCCTTGCTTTACTCTCCTCGTCTCTGGACCCTACGACAAGGATGTAGTCACGGTACCTGCTTAACCTCTCCCTGGTGGGCTCTAACTTAAGAAGGTAAACGCACCACCTGAACGTGAACGTCGGCGCTGGGTAGCCCCTGACAAAGACCCTCCAGTAGAACGTGTCAGTAGGGTCAGGCGTGGCGACCTCTGTTATCACATTGACGCCGAGCTCGCTTAGCCTCGCCGCGTACTCCTCCATGAACCCCCTAGCCCATGTCTCCATAGCAGGTATCTCGCTCAGCGTGTCGCCGTGTAGGACTATGACCTCAAGGTCCCTTGGTCTGCGGTTAAGGGCCCACTTGTAAAGCACTATCGCGGTTGCTGTCGAGTCCTTGCCGCCAGAGTAGGCCAGTATGAACCGCCTCGTACGTTTGTAAGCCTCGTCAAGGGCCTTGAACGGCTCTGAGAGGTCAGCAGCTGTAGTTAACCGGAGTTTGAGGTCCTGTTTTCTATTATTAAATACGGCGTTCAAGCTACCCTGTAGGCGCATAACACATCACAACTAATTAGTAAATAATGCCCGGTAAGACGTAAAATCGGTTAACCTTGGCAGGCTAGGAAGTAACAACGACATTGCAGCGATTAAGGAGGTTCAAGGAGGAGCACGGAAAATGTTATACCTAAAGCCATTACTGATCAACCTTCATGAATATCGCATGTTCGCCTTCTTTATAGGGTTCCAAGTTTCTAACCTGTTTATTTTCATTTGCGCTTATACCTGCAAGTCCCAATAGAGTATCTATGGTTTTGCGTATTCTAGAAGCCTCGGTATGTAGGCCACGTAACTCCCCTATTTGAGCGGCCTTCGCAGCACTGTTCCTAAGCTTTTGCAGGTTGCCAATGGCAATGAGCATTAGCCTATGCCTACTAAATTGGACGTTTAGATTTTCGGGTTCCCTAAAGTATATGGTTTCCCCTTCGTCATAGTTTGCTCCAGCGCTCCACTCCTTACCAAGCAACGATATTATGATATCATCCTCGCCACCGAGCATTGATTGGACGGTCAAAAACCTGATATTGACATTAGCTCCGCCTATCTTCCTTGAGTAATACCTTGCGTCCTCCACTAAATCTATATAAGGAGCAATAACGCTTATCCCAACATTATCACCTAGTAAACACTTAAGTAAGATAGCATAATAAGCCGCAAGCTTTACTCTCACTGGTTCGGAGTTTTCGCCAGCTCCTATGATATTCTTCGTATTAACTATTATAACTGGTATAAGACTTGACAGAGCGCTCTCAACACTTCCAGTGACCATATTCCATAAGTTACCTTTATCGCTCACACGATTTCTACATCCGCTAAGCCTTTCTTCCCAATCTATGTTTCTAAGGCTATTCTTAAGTCTCTTTTCGGCATCTTCGATGGCCTTTAGTTGAATGCCGGTGTCTTCATAAAATCCTTCACCAATAGGCTGCTGGGTTGGTTCGGGTAGCCTAAATGTTGTATCCAATGTCATAAACTGCTTCGAACCCAACCTACGTAGAATCTTCTCTATCTTAGGCAATGCGAGCAAAGACTTACCATAACCTTGATACTCCGGACCTACGGCTACCGCCTGTCTCTCATCACCAACTATGACAAGACCATGCAAAACGCCGGGGTTACCTTGAGCCAGAGCTGTTAGCTGTGCATCAGAGAGTGGGTTAAATGGTAAGTGGAACGGCATTTTAGATGCCTCATCAACGAACAGAACGAATTTGTAATCCGATCCCCTCATCTTTGAGGAGACTGATTGATAACTCGTAGTAAATATAAACGTTGCATCGTCAATTCCACCACTAACCATTTTCTTCAACATTTTCTTCAAAACGTCGTCACTGACTCCCGCAACCATCTTAAGCTCATTAAGGTCATTCCCAAAGTACGGACTTGGTATTGCAGAGCCGTAAATACGTATTTTACTTAGGATCTTATCGATGCTTGGCTCTGATCCTCCTAATATCTGGATTATTGGTCTTAATGCCCGTGCTAAACCACTGGTTGCTAACTCGTTTGTTGGTGCAACGTATATGAACTTCTTGCCATTAAGGAGTTCGTCCATCACCTCTTCATTATGAACGAGTCCCTCCATGACCTTGGTCTTGCCAGTACCAGGTGGACCCCTAATACCAGCTATTGGCAAGTCCTCCTCATGTAATATTGCCTTCTTGCTTATTTCAACAGCATCCCCTAACGACTGCGTGAGATCTGGTTTATACCTATCGACATCGTTTAGAGCTTCTCTAATTATCGAAGCAAGGGTAGTCATGACTCTTCACCCCTTCTATGTGTATTGTAATGCCTCTGCAATTGCTATAGCCTCCTCAACAGTCTTTAACATGCGATCTCTATCCTCGGTTGTTAAACCCTCGAGGAGTTTCTGTTTAACTTCCTCTTCCTTCTCAATATACTTTAATGTCAAGTGAAGTGAGTGTAATGTCCTAAGCTCTATGTTTGTTAGGTCTGCATCAGCTTCAACGACTAGGGCTTTGTTTAATCCGTATTCATTAATGTAATAACTAAATATCTTAAATGGCAACCTTAAGTAAGGGCTTATTGGCGTGACGATAACACAAACTTTGTCGTTATCGCATTCTACCCCGCTATCTTCGTCCTTTTCACCGGGTAGTAATGTCTTCTCGACCCTACCAAACAATGAGAGGCCTAAGGTTGGGTACTTAACGTGATCCTCAATCAAAGTAACTAAAACCGCTCGCCTAGGCAATGAGATACGTGGCGTCTCACTACTTAAGTCTTCACATGGCATTAACTTCCTCCTCAATATTAACCCTTCATAGATTGAATGACCGCTATCAATGTCGTAAACGCCTACCCTGACCCTCTTCCTTATTATGCCAAGATTATTAAAGGACACTTCTATTGTTCCGCAAATGCCTCCACTGATGCTCATTGGCACAATAGATTCCTTGTCAAGGTCTACCCTAAAGCCAGCGTGTTTACCAGAGTATAGATATTGTTCAAAGCCAGAAAGCGTATTGACGTAATCTGCCAGTTCGTATAGAACCCTGTATGCTATCATATCTCTGTCCCTATTCCTATAGACCTTAAATCGGTAAAGCCACAACAAACTGTCAAGCTTATCCTTATCAAAGGAACCGAAATAGAACGTACACTCTTGCAACTCGCTATTTTTATCGCTAAACGGGCATACTCTACATGGGTATATGTATTTACCGTTTTTCATCTGATGCTTTGGATTGCCCCGAGGTAGTAGTGAGGGCGTGTATCTGAATATGTAATACGTCCCGCCGTTACACGATGCAACACATCTCTCGCGGGTCGCCTCCGCCTTAGATCCAGGTTTGGATCCATAGAGTAATGTGTCTACGTCCATGAGCAATATGGTTAGATGTGCTGCCGCAACAACTATCTTCTCAATTCTTTCCCTAACCTTTTCATGAAGCTCTTTGCTACTAGACTCGCGAATACCTACTGGAAATAACGGGTGGTCAGAGTATGCGGCATTAGGCCTTATTATTATGGGTAAGACCTTTGTATTACTTACGTCACTAGGAGCTATCGCCTCAATCAAATCGTTAAACGTTTCTCCATGACCGAGCCTTATAGCCTCAAGCATCGCATAAATATACGCTTGGCTCTTCTCAACTTGAGTAATAGGATATCTCTCGTCAGTCTTCCACTCAACAACTATCGCTTTTTTATGTCCTGGATGCTCAATTACTAGGTCAGGAACACCCCAGATATGTAACCTGTAGTCAATCATTTCGTTCTCAGCATAGAAACGTAGATCTCCGTGGTCTTCGGGCCGAATTCCAAGTGAAAGGAGCGCTTCAGGCAGTAAGCCGAGTAAGTTATGGAGCATCTTTTGAGCTTTCGTGAGTATTTCCTCCCGTTCCTTATCATCCACTTGTACTAAGTCCTCAAGTTCACTTAAGCTGTCACTAATGACTCTCTGTAGAACATCAGGGCCAGTAATCCTCTGCTTCCACGCATTCAAGTATTCAATGCTTGCTATCGAGAGGAGCTTATGAATATTACTGCCTTTACCCGGTAAATTCCCACTCGCAACCTTTCTAGCCCCTAGAGCTGACATTAACCTACTCGCGAATGAGCAAAATCCTGAACCCCAAGCCACAGCAGTAGCCTTAACAACATGGCTAGTCCTTATATACGCCTCAAGCAAATCACCATAACAGTTCTTTAACTCAGTATCATCATATTTACAGTTACCTCTGCTTAAAGTATCTGACATATGTTTTACGTAAACGTCCAGGTAAGACCTAACCGCGTCTCTAAACCTAACGCCTATACCATGACTAACTGGTGATAGCGATATAGGTCCCCGCCCATTATAATCCATGCCTTCTTCCTTTTAAATTTTTTGCAAATAGATGATCATATATACAAGGTTTAGATTTCAGTCCTTTTCTGCTTCTCCACACTTTCAAACAATTTTGTTATCAGCTTTATGAGAGTTGACCACGACCATTTTGTCCAAGAGCCGCGCAAGGATAGTTAAGGCGTTACTTGAGGCGACGCTGACCACAGCATAAGGGATTAACACTGTGAGACTCCTCTTGGACTCCTCTTCACTAGGCCGCCCACTACGGCAATACGATAGCGGCCAAGTCGTTCCTTGAAAAGTCGCTGACCCCTACCTAACTGATAAGAAGGGTCGTAAGCCTTTAGCTCTCGCTTATAACGAGGACAGAGGACGTAAGAAAGACGAAAGAACGATATATCAGTCATAGCGCCCCACAGCCACCTTAGGCATAAGAGAAGAGAGGAGCCGCTACCACCACATGTTGCCAAGCTCGTGTAGACTAAGGCTTTTCACACAAACTTGCGAGGAAGACCTAGAGGCGTCGGCCGGGAGCCCAAAGGACTTTAAGGTGAGGGCTCATCACCTTCCCCAGCGCCTGAGCCCTAGGCGCCTGCAGAGGTCAGCCTCCTGGCCGCCTGAGCGCCTCCTATCGCCTTCCTCAGCTCCCCGTAGACGTCGTCAAGCCTCATCAGGCCCAGGTCGTTGTCGTCGAGGTTCAGGGTCCAGAGGGTAACGGCGTCCCTCAGCTGCCTGAGCTCCTCCTCGAGCGACAGCAGGTGGTAAATGTGCGTGAGGGCCGAGGGGTTCGGCACGACTACCCAGACGTTGGATAGGACCTTCTCGAGCAGCTCCCTCCTCCTCAATATCGTGGTCCAGACCTTATGGATCACCGTGCCCGTGCCGTAGAGGGTCTCCACCTCAACGTTGAGGCCTTCGACCATAACGAGGTCTAAGGCCCACTGCTGTTAACTGGGGGGTTAACAGAGATGTTAACGACACCAGCCTAATCGTGAGGTAAGGCCCTTAGGCATTAACCCTGGCGTCACCCATAGTACTTTTTGGCGTAAAGCTTTGTCGGGAGTTCGCGACTTACTATCGGATAGCTTGCTTATCCCTCAACGCAAAGGCCCTTCGCACAGCGGATCCCTCGGCAGAGGGTCTCGAGCCCCGATCCGTGGGCAAGGCTACGCCGACCTGTTCTTTAGGACTGCCTCCTTTACGGCCGCGTAAACGGCCTTAGCTATGACCTCCCCATCTTAGAGTGGCCGCCTGTATAGGTTATGCGCGCTCCCTCACCGGGAACAACGATCATGTCGTCCGTGCCAGTCCCGGTGGCCTGAACTTGGGGAGCGTAGCTGCCCCTTAAGTCGAGGTCCTGAAGCGCGCAACCTTCGCCTCGGTCGCCGTTATCAGGGTCTTGGCCTCGCCCCCCTCGTACTCCTCGTAGTATATGACGGCCCTAACGCCTTTGCCCGACCAGAAGTCCCTGCTGCCCTTAAGCCTGACCCTTCCTGAACCACGAAACGCCATTAGCTGGGGGGTTGAGGGAGCTCCTGAGGGCCCCTACATCCTTCTCCCCGTCGAAGACGCTGCTGAGCCTGTCGTTTGGCCTGGAGACGAAGAGCGCACCCTCGTAAGTGACCTACCCCTCCTAAGTTTTTATCGCTATGTCGTCCCTTACAAAGGTCCTCCGCTACCGTGAGGGGACTCTATCAGGGAGCTTGAGCCTCTTCAAAAGCCCTTACCTTTAAGGACAGAGCTGAGGCGTAGGAAGCCATGCTGGGCGGGACAGGGAAGCGGTCAGTCGACGGGGAGCTCATCACCAAGGTAGCGGAGAGGGCGTACGAGAGGCTGAGGAACTATAGAAGTTAAGGGGTGATGAGCCTCTCGAGAGGGCAGACGAGGTCCTCAAGTCCATAGGTGAGACGATAGCGAGGATGGCAAGGCTGGCAAAGCCTATTACGCTTGGATGCGATGATGTATAGAACCACAACTACTTAAAACGTTAATACGTTGGAGGACGTCATATAAGGTGGCGTGGCAAACTTGCAGGAAATTATAAATGCAGATATCAGTATAATTGGTGGAGGGATTGCAGGCACATCAGTTGCAAGAGAACTATCAAAATATGATATATCAATAATTGTTATTGAACAAAAACATGGGGTTGGCCTAGAGGGAACTTCGACAAATCACTCATTGGTATGCCAAGGGGGTGATTCCTTAACTTTTAGGCCTGGGACTTTGCACGCGGAACTAAACGTTAAGAGCATACCGTTATGGCCAAAGCTTTCGGAGGAGCTCGGCTTTAAATTTAGGAGAATCGGGGGCCTTTGGCTAATAAGAGATTACTCAGATTATAAGAAGTTCCAGAAAATGGTTTCAAGGGCCTTCAGATCCACTTTAGACCCGAAGTCACCTCTACTAATTCCAGAGGGCTCCTTTTCGCCTCTGAGATTTGTTGATAAAAAGGAACTGAAGGACTTAGAGCCAGAAATTTCAGATAACTTTTTAGGAGCCCTTTATGATCCAAACCTAGCAACCGTCGATCCGCCAGAGGTCGCGAAAGCCTATGCAGAAAACGCTAAGGCTAATGGTGTTGATTTCCTTTTTAATACTAAAATAAAAAGAATAAAAAGAGAAGAAAATAAATTTGAATTATATACAGATAATAATGTTTTAATAAAATCAAATATTGTTATAAATGCTGCTGGGATTGAAGCCGATAGGGTAGCTGAAATGGTAAAGGCAAGGGATTTCTCTTATGTCCCTTTAAAGGGTACAATTGTAGAGTTTGATGAAGAACTGGGGAGATCAATTAGTCATGCAACGATGATTTTACCTAGAGGAAGCCCGCACCTGCAGGTCGTCTCGCCTACGGTTGATAACAAGCTAAAGGCTGGGATATATTTAGAGATGTCTTTCAGGTCTGATAAGGAGGTTAAAGATTATGCAGTAAATCACGCAATTAGTGTGGCAAAGACCTTATATCCTGCGCTGAGGTTTGAAAGCCATGTAACAAGGTCCTTTGCAGGGTTTATGGCGATGACGAACCCTGATACAGGTTGGCATGACTTTGTTATCAGCACTCATGACTTCGTTCCAAACTGGGTTAACATAGTTTTAGGAGCAGCAGGCGTCTCCGCCTCCCCCATGTTGGGTAAAAAAGTAGTTGAAATCTTAACTAAATCTGGCATAATATTAAAAGAAAAATCAAATTATAATCCCAGTATTAGAAAGAGGGTGGAACCATGAGCTTAAATTTAGCTTTAGCTAGAAAAATAATTAAAGCTATGATTAGGTTTTCAATTGATAACCATATGTTACCAGGAACTTATGCGGTTACCGATTCCGGAGGCCATGTAATAGCTGTAGAAAGAAGAGATAGCGCGTTGCCAGCTACTGTTGACTTAGCGATAGATAAGGCGTGGACGGCCTCAGTGATGAGGCTTTCCGCTAGGGTATTAGATCAGGTTATATTGAGAGGAGAGGTTTGGAGGCTTAATGTTAAGTATAATGGGAGGATGACTGTGATTCCCGGGGCAGTACCGTTAATAATTCAAGGGGAAGTCGTTGGCGGCATTGGCCATAGCGGAGAGTCGCCAGAAGGGGATGAGAAAATTGCCCAGGCCGGTTTCGCTGGAGCATATAGAGAGGAGGAATTTGAAGTAAAGGTTGAGAAAGGGCTTGAGCTGGCAAAAGCCATCGCAGATACCACCATAGACTATATCAATAAAAATAGATTGAGGCCTGTTGCGATAACGGTTACCGATATAAATGGATGGCCTCTCTTAATTTATAGGATGGATGGAACCCCTTATGGCTTTGTCGAGATATCAAGAAGTAGAGCATGGACAGCGAGCGCATTTAAAGTGGACTCGCATAAAGTCATAGACTTAGTAGGATCGATGTTAGAATCCCCAAATGGCGAAGGCTCTAACGAGAGGTTCAATACGACTCCAGGAGGGGTTTACGTTGGTGATGCCATAGGTGCAATAGGTATTGCAGGCAATACCCCAGAGGAAGATTACAAAATAGCAAAGGACGTATTAAAGCTGATCAATTTTTAAAATAGAATAAAAATAATTTTTATTAAAAATAAAGTGTATGTCATTAACAATCGCTGTCCTCAGGCTGAAAGAGCGCTCTTGCCGTAGTAGCCATAGAGTGCTGGCTTCACATGAGTTGCCTCGGCGTCGGTGACAAGCCCGACGCTGACCCCAAGGCCGGTTGACCAACCCTACACGCGACAGAGGAGGTGAAAGCCTATTACGCTTGGGGTACCCTAAATATTTTGGGGTACCCTAATGTTATTCAGCCCCGAGCCCAAGACGAGGAGGGAGGACCTCTACGACTTCAACCGAGAGCTCTCAGCGCTGGTAAGCGCCCTGAGGGCCGAGAGGCTGACCCTGGTCACCGGCCTCAGGAGGACCGGCAAGACGTCCCTCCTAAGGGTGGCCCTAGGCGAGGCCGGCGTTACCTACCTCTACGTTGACGTCAGGCTGAGCCTCTACGCGGGCTACAGGGACATAGTCGAGGTCTTCGCCAGGTCCCTCGAGGACCTACTCAGGAGGGAGTCCTCGCTTGCCGACAGGCTGAGGGAGGCCCTCAGGGGCCTGGGCGGCCTAGAGGTCTCCCTAAGCCCACCAAGCGTCAGGGTGACCTTCAGGGGGAGGCTGAGCCTCCCGGACCTCTTCACCAGGCTTAACGACCTGGGAGAGCCCATAGTTGTAGCTGTTGACGAGGCCCAGGAGCTCAGGAAGGCGAACTGGCTTAGGCTTGACAGGCTGTTCGCCTACGCCTATGACAGCCTGCCCAACGTGAGGCTCGTCCTCACGGGCTCCCAGTTCGGCCTCCTCTACGACTTCCTTGGCCTCGAGGACCCGCGGGCCCCGCTCTTCGGCAGGGCGTTCCGGGAGGTCAGGACGAGGAGGCTGAGCCCGGACGAGGCCCTCGACTTCCTTGAGAGGGGGTTCAGCGAGTCAGGGGTCAGGTGCCCAGGGGACCTTATGGAGAAGGCGGTTGACGCCTTTGACGGCATAATAGGCTGGCTGACCTACTTCGGGCACCTCTACGTAACCGGCGGCCTGAGGGACCTCGATGACGTTGTCAGGGCGGCCTCCTCGCTCGCCCTGGAGGAGCTCAGGAACCTGATCTCGTCGCTCAGGAGCCCGAGGTACGCGGTGATCCTGAGGGCCCTCGCGGAGGGCAGGGCCCCCTGGGCGGCCATAAGGAGGAGGCTTGAGGACCACGAGGGCAGAAGCCTGAACCCAGCCACGGTGTCCCAGCTCATAGGGACCCTCGTCAAGCTTGGGGTAGTTGAGGAGGTGAACGGCGAGTACGCAATAGCTGACCCCGTCCACAGGCTGGCGGCCTCAAGGCTCTAAAGGCAAGGTGGCGAGAGGTCTCATAGCCTTTCGAGCTTAGGAGGACGCCCCTGATGTCATCCTATAGTACAACTGCTTTATTTCATTGACGACCTCCTTCCTGAATTTGACCTCGTCAAGCACTATCATATAGGGCGGAGAGTCCTTGTTGAATCGCAGGACCAAACCTTTTCTATACAGATTTTGTGAGGCCTTCTCCAGGTCATCAAGGCTTAGCCCTAACGCATTCAACGTCCTGTAGAAACTCTCGAGGCTGTCCTTGTCTGGGGTCAGGGGGAAGGAGTAATATAGTACGTTTAATGACGCCAAGTTCCTCACTAGCTCTTCGTTCTTCATAAAATCAGCCAGCTTATCAAGAACTAGCTCAAGGATGACTTCACGTGCTTCAGGAAGAAGAACGACGAATTGGTCACAGCTGCTTTCAAAGGCTAGGCCTAGCTTAACAAGCCCTTCCCAGAAGGCCTGGTACCTATCCTTCAGCAGAGGGAAAAGAGCGCCTATAGAAACCAGTGCTCTGTTGAACTCTGGAGGCCATGACTCCATTGTTGGTAATAAAAACAGCGGTACATCAGCGGCGGCAGTTTTGCGTGTGTCAACATAGGTGATCAAGGCAACTTCCCATCCATATGTTTCTATTAGCTTCCTTAGCTCTTCCTCAGCTCTACTAACGTACTTCTCTGCCTCAACTCTTGCCACGTCTTCGTTAGTAATGACAACTCTATAGCCCTTCAATGCAGCGTCTCTGTACCTAGTTATATCAGCTAAGCCTAGCTGATGTAATATGTTATAGGCGGCCTCGTCACGCACTGGATAATATGAC
>Ga0081534_100655_pt1 | contig 10847 bp, 8 predicted proteins | sample MonGeyMetagenome_FD_71019 | JGI IMG/M metagenome (GOLD analysis project Ga0081534, IMG submission 71019) | Hypoxic/sulfidic aquatic microbial communities from Monarch Geyser, Yellowstone National Park, USA - MG (SPAdes) v1 (version 2) | ecosystem: Environmental > Aquatic > Thermal springs > Hot...
CGTTATATTCGCCTAGCCTTAAGCGAGCTTAACTGGGTTCTTGAACCTGATGGCGTCAGGGAGTACTTGGCTGGTTTAGCCGAGGAGGGTGAACACTACATTGCGAGGCATGTAGCAGTCAGCTTAAAGAGCCTCCTCAAGACAATACTCAAGCCAAGAGACCCCGCACTCTTTAGGTTACTTTATGATTCCTTCACGGTCTATAGGCCTAAGGCCAGTAGCCACATTAAGTTGCCTACACTTGAGCAGTTGAGGCATGTTTGGCGTCAACTACCGAGTGTTGAGAGTAAATTCTACTTCACGGTACTGGCTGAGTGTGGTTTACGCCCATCGGAGCCATTCCTAGTTAGCATTGATGACCTAGACCTTGAGCATGGTGTAATACGCATTGGTAAGGTGACTGAGACTAAGCGCTCCTTCGTGGCTTTCCTACGCCCTGAGTTTGCTGATTGGGTTAGGGAGTCTTACTTACCAGCCAGGGAGGCACTGGTTAAAGCCAAGCTTGATATCGTGAAGGCAGACTACCTAGGCGTCAATGCTAACGCCGAGGATTGGGCAAGGAGGCTAATACCCTTCGACAGAGACAGGCTTAGGAGGGAGATTAAGGAGACTGCCAAACAGGTTCTCGGCAGGGAGTTTGAACTCTATGAGTTACGTAAGTTCTTTGCCACGTACATGGTTAGCCAAGGCGTACCAGAGAGCATTGTTAATACCCTGCAAGGCAGGGCACCACCCAGTGAGTTTAGAATTCTAATAGAGCACTATTGGAGCCCTCGTCATGAGGAACTTAGGCAATGGTACTTGCGCTACGCACCTAAGGTATGTTGCATGTAGGTGTAGCCGAAGCCAACCAGGTAAGCCACATGCATCTTAACCACTTAAAACACATGAAACATACACCCTCACCAATACACCCATGGATCCCGAATTCACACTCCACCATTACTTTACATGACTTCATACAATTTTTCATTTTTTATTCGACTAAAGACCACTGGAACACTATTTCAATTCCATCACTGCCTTTGCTTAGGTTAAGTTTCACTTCTTAAAAGGGTTAAAAAGGGTGTTCTTGCTTAGTTAGTGGGTGTTTTTATTGAGGTTGTACCTTGATGTTGAGACGTATAGGCCGCGTAAGGAGGATGCCTTCGTTAATGAGGGTATGATAGCCATTGGGGTTATTGAGGACTGGACTAGGTATTATCCTGAATCCACAGGCATAAAGTGCGGAGAGAATGAAGCACCTGGTGCCGGGTGTGTGCTCCGCTTCTTCACAATATGGGGGAACAATAATGATGAGGGTGAGTTGGTTAGGAGTTTTTACAGGTACTTTATGGGGGTTAGGAATCAGGCAGACTTTATTGTTGTGGTTGGGTTTAATGTGCTTCGTTACGACATACCACTACTTATTCAGAAGGGATTTAAGTACAGGGTTGATTCCTTAGGCAGACTTAATGCACTTTGGCATAACACACTCGTGATTGATTACCTCCAAGCAACGCTACTATTCAACGGAATGGCATTCAAGGACTTAAACCTAAAGAGAATGGTTAAGTGGGCTAGGAAGGCTGGTCTAGGTGTTGGGGAGTTGTATGGTAGTGGTGAGGATGTAGTCAAGTGGTACGAGGAGAAGCGCTATGACGATGTGGTCGAGCACTTGAGGAGGGATTTGGAGGCTGTTAGGGTCATAGACCTAAACTTCAGGAGGTTCTACACCGCATTAGTGAAGGCCCTTAAGCCTCAATGATGTTATATAGATGTAGGATTTCATAGCCTCATCTGAGTAAGCACCCTCCTGCGTGAATACGTCGGGCTTGAAGAGTAGTGGTTTGTTAATACCAAGCCTATTCAATACCTCTAACATGACCTCGGCAGTATCATTAACCATGCCCACCGCTAGGAAATTAGGCACATAAACAATTACAGGTCTCTCACCACTCCCCCTCATACCAACAGCCTTAACGATATAATCCAACCCCCTCTCCCTAAGTCCATTAATGATGCTGCGCATCATAACGCCTCTAAGCCTACTTGGTGCGAAGACCATCCACTTACCAACCATTGAACCAAGCTTAACCTCAATCCACCCGTCATCCCTAACATGCCTAGAACCCCTAACCAACCTCAACGCCACCTTAGTTTCACGCCTGAGAACATTAATGCCATAATTACTAAGGGTATTGGCGAGTTCATTAACGAGCCTGCCTAAATCCCCATCACTCAACCCCACCACAATACCCATTGGGTCACTACCTTCAAGGCCCAGTGCGTTTCGTAGGAACTCCAAGGCCTCATTCTCAGCTCTTCCCTCTATCACTGACTCATTCTGCCCCCTATACCAAAGCCAGTTATTAGAAAACTCATAATTGTTGCTCACCATGAAGTTGAGTACATGCTCAATAACCTTAACAACACCCTCACCTAGGCCCGGCAATTCCTTTAGTATAATCCTCCACTTCCTTATTTTGCTCAGAGAAGCATGCACCTTAAATGCCTCATTAACCACCCGCCTAGCCAACTCTTCACTAACACCATTCACCTCAACAACATGTCTAAACGCCTCCTCAAACCTGCCGTGAATCCGTGCATAGCCTAGGTGCTTGGCTAGGTGGCACCTATCGCATAACTGAATAAGGCCCTCCAACACAGCTATGCCAGCGTCACCCTCCACGCAGTACCTCCAATCCTCATCAATTTGATTTGCCCGTGAACCGCAAATGTTACACCTGTCTCTGGGTAGTGAAAACCACCACCTACCCAATTCATTAATCGCCGAGGCGCAACCCTCACTCACGCCACCATAAACAACACCACAAACAACCTCAGGATCAAGCCTAGCCAGGTTAGCAAGGCTAAACCCAAACAAGGGACCTGGAACAAGCCTAGGGCAAAGCCTAGTAAGCATGGAACAAACATGGCCATAAACATCAATAGGGCAAAACTGCATAACCCACCACTAATGCAGTGAAGTATTTTATGTTAAACCAAGGAATGATACATTGCTGAGGCGAATAATTACGTTGAAACTATCGCACTTAAGCCCACTGGCAGCATCACCAATCCACGAAGTAACTCCATCCTTATCATAATGAATGAGGCGCTTGGCCATGATTCACCTCAACTTGAATTAAATATTGCTTACCTATTTTTAAGCCTATTGTGAGTCTTAGCTCGGTTATTTGCCTTAACCTGAGTGCAGCTGGGATAAAACACCTTAATGACTCAACACTGACTCTGTAACTCTAAACCACTGTGAAGCATGCTTATGATCAAGGCGAGATTAAACTCATCGCTTAGGCCAATACCAAGGGTGATGCCTAAAACAAGCCCCACTACGAATACACTCATATCAGCCATGGATACCATGTGTAAGCCGCTTAAAGCAGTAATCAACATCAACATACACCACCTAGGCCACGTCTTAACCAAGCACCCACCTAGGGTTTACTACACTTAACCTGAGTGTTAGTTGATAATTTAGTTACGTTTTAAAGCGCCTTTACTGATTAATCACCCTGTAGCGCCTTATGAGTATACAGTGGCCTAGTAACCTTGATGCAGCCGTTGAAAACAGCCATATAGATTCCTCTTGATACAGGATTACCATGAGCAATTTCAGGATAATGTGGGAAAAATTTTACTCACTACACCTTTAATTCACCCTTATATTTAGGTAGTGTGCCCAGTGCCATAGATTTATTTTCAGGGGTTGGTGGCCTTGGCCTTGGCTTTAAGCTAGCTGGCTTTAGTATTGAGGTAGCTGTTGATGCTGATTTAAGGAAGGTTATGGCATATAGGAGGAATATAGGGCCACGGAGGGTGGTTAGCAGCGATGTAAGGAGGGTTGACTTCTCGGCGTATAAGGGTGTTGATGTAATTATCGCTGGCCCACCCTGCAGGCCCTACTCCATTGCCACTCCCAGGAGCAGGAGGGGTGTTAACCACCCTGAGTATGGCCTTGACCTTGAGGTGCTTAGGGCTGTTAGCCAGGTTAAGCCCAGCGCCGTTATTGTTGAGGAGGTGCCTAACTGGAGGCCTGAAGCGTTGGTTAAGGGGTTAGTGGATCTCGGCTATAGCGTGGCTTATAGGCTCGTAGCCTTCGCTGACTACGGCATACCTACAATGCGTAGGAGGTGGATTGTCGTAGCATTAAAGGGTAGGGATGCTAATGAGGTCTTCATGAGGCTTGAGGAGGTGAAAGAGCCGCCGCTGAGGCCGATTAACCTGCTTAACGGCCTACCGCCAGAGCCGTGTACCGTAGACCCCTGCATGCTTAACGGCTCGGTTGTGCATAACCACGTGAATTACAGTATTGATTCTAAGATTAAGGAACTGGTCCCTAGAATACCGCCAGGCTATTCACTCGTTACGGCGCATAAGGCTGGGCTTATAGATGCCTCAAAGTACGTTAAGGACATTGAAAAGAAGCATAGGTACTGGCTGTACAGGGTGCCTATTGACGGCTTAGTGAAGGTCGTGCCCCACCCGAGGAGGAGCATGATGCTCCACCCAATACACGACAGGATGATAACGGTGAGGGAGTTAGCCCGCCTATACACCTACCCAGACTGGTTCAACTTTAAGCCGCTGGCAATCGACGGCATGTATAGGGCAATCGCCGACTCAGTACCACCAAAATTCAGCCAGAAGCTCGCTGAAGCACTACTAAAGTCCTTAACGTAAGGCTAAAAGAAAAAGTTTAAATAACTGCCTTAATATCACATTAAGTGTCGGATATTCAACAAAGTAGCCTTAATCTAAGAGATGTTATTGAGAATTCAATCGGCTACTTAAGGGAAAGGCACCATCCAGAGAAGCCACACATCTCGGTCTTATCGCCGCCGCCTATACCTATAGCGATGAGACTCTGGCAAGGAGTAATTCCACAATGCCAGCCCAGCATTAGTGGCGAAGAGGAAGAGGAGGAAGATGTAGAGGAGTTTATTGAGGAATTTTATTCATCAAGGAACCCAGGGCATATATTCGGCGTGGACTTACTGAATGCCGATTTAGGCAGTGGGGGCGTAAGCTTCACCTTTAATTTCTACGTGAGGACATCATACGACTACGATGATAAAAGCAGGTGGAGGGGAGATGCGTATACGAAGATTACAATTGACAGCATGGTTGATAGGGGAGCGAATAAAATCGTATATAATAACATTGAGATTGAGCCAGGCGACCTCAGCAAACCAAAGTGGGCGTCAAGCTTACTGAATCTAGAAATCCCAATAAATAATGATTGCCTCATTACATCACTCATACTACTACCCCTTAATCAACAGGAATCCCAACAGTTCATAAAGAAATATGCAGATTACGTTTTCAAGCAAGTAGCAGCAATAAATCTACCGCGCGGTAGATTTGCAGAGCAGCACTTTGTGCTCAACGTAGGCTCTGGAGGAGCATATAGCCTGGGTAACAATATAACCGCAGTCCCTATAGGCACATTAAATAGTAATCCATGGATGAGCTTGAGGGGTGAGGTTTACGATAAGAGCGGTAACCTCGCCGGCTATTATTACCCTGCCTTCGGTATTGTATTAGGCCTTTGTAGGGCTGGTGATAATTATGTAGCTAAGTCGTACCTCATTAATCTAGGGGGTATTTTGAGGACAGCCCCCTCATACAAGGGCGAGACAGTTGAGGATTATTGCAGGCGGTATTGGGTATTCACGTGGAATAAGCAAGAGGGCACCAGGTGGGTTCTTGGGCATTTGCTTGAGGTTAAAGGCCACGTAGAGGCGTCACATGGTGCGCAGCTAAACGTACAGTGGGATGCAGCAAAGGGTGGGCTACTTAATGCGCACGTATACAATGCAATGTTCATATGCAAAGACGATACATGTAACAGCGGCAGGTTAATGGATTACCATATTGAGGAGGAGGTCCTACCCCCAATAAAGCGAAGCAGCCGTAAAGTGAAGGATTACTTTGAATATTTATTGAGCAGACTTAACATTAACGATGATTGTAAAAGGAGGTTAAGCCCATTGTTCTATGCACTAGCCAACGTATTAAGTAGTAACTATGGGATTAATGAGCTCTATGAGTACCAGGAACAGGCAATTGAGGAGGTATTGGCCAGCCAAGGCCTTATCAATAAGCCGGATGCTAAGGATAAGATAGTCATTACAGCCAGGACGGCTGGAGGCAAGACGTTCGCCTTCCTAATACCCGCAATAATAGTTTCAGCGTATAGGAAGTTATGTAAGAATGAGGACGTAGGAGTTAAGGCTATATTGATGTACCCAACCAAGGCGCTCGCTAACGATCAGGTAGAGGAGGTAGCGCACATGCTCTATTATTTACATGACATGATGCGTCAATGGGGCACCAGCATCGAACTTACGTTCGGCGTACTCCACGGTAACGTAAAGCATAGGGTCGAGCTTCAGCAAACGCAGCAGCCAATAACGCTCCCCATGCACTGCCCAGTACACGATGCTACTATGGAATACGATGTGAACTCAGGAGTCATATGTAACAAAGGTGGTAGTAATTGCCCATTTGCGAACTTCGTAAGTAATTACATGAAGATTACGAGGGATGACATATACGGCGAGCCACCTGATATTTTAGTTACTGATGAGGATATGATGAATAGAATACTCTCAGGGATGGGAGGTGGGCCACTTTATTGGTTCGAGTGGAGTATACTTGGTTCCCCCTATAAGAGGTGTCCGCACTGTGGCTTTACGTATCCGCCCAATTGGGGGGGCAGAACATGCTTGGTCTCGGACTGTAAGGCGGATATCAGTAACGTTAAACCCATTACCAACGTAAGTAAGCCGTCATTGATCGTGCTTGATGAAGCCCACATGCTCACGGGAAGCTTTGGGGCCCAGGTCCACCACATGCTGAGTTTATTGGAGTACGTGATAAATAAATTGAGCGGCGCTATAGGGCATAAAATAACGTATGTGATGGCGAGCGCCACGATGGGCAATCCTGAGGAGTTCGCCGCAAGCATATTCGGCGTGAGAAGAGGCGATGTTAAAGTTATTCAGGCCGAGGTTGAAGCGGGCGCTGTAGTAGGGGGGCACAGAAGGTACTTTGCGTTTATAATGCCTAAGGCATATACAATCGACGCAACCACCGTTAGGCTCATCGCCAGCTCTATTCGTGAGTATAGAAATGCAATAAGTAGTGTACCGAAGGGAGTTATATTTACGAACTTCTTAGATGAATCTAATGAATTACTACATAGCTTAAAGATTGATGAGGAAGTAAAGCAGACAATCGTACCAGATAGGATAGGGGGGCACTCCACTGATTATGAGCCAGATAGAGTCAATGTCGAGAATGAATTCAAGAGGGGTAACCTGGACATCTTAGTAGCTACGAGCACGCTCGAGCTCGGAATTGACTACGGCGTGATAGACTTCGTGGCTATTTACGGCATGCCTAACACTTTAACGAGCTACATCCAGAGGATCGGCAGGGCAGGCAGGAAAAAAGATGCTGTCGTGTTTACGATATTCGACCCAGAGAGGAGGATTGACTACTACTTCTTTGAGAATTATAAACTACTAAGCGATGGGAAGATGAGGGAGACTGCGCTTAAGCGCGAGACTTACCCTGTGGGCGCATCTAACGAGGAAGCCGTAAGGAGGGCAGTAAGGAGGTTTGTTACCGCCGCGGTGAAATTATGCTGCATAATGGGCAATTGCCCAAGGAGTAACGATGCCTGCCACGCAATAGTCAATGGCATAGGTGCAGGCCGCAGACAAGATTTCTGGAGGAGCTCCATGGTAAATTACCTATCTACACTATTTTCTAACAACGACATTCCTTCAAGCATAATTAATCTACGAAGTATCCCGCTTATTCAGACCGTAATTAACGATGAAATAGCACAAATACAGCAGAGAATGATCCAAAATGCTGGGAGAATAAGAGACCTTAATAACCTTATAAATGTCCTCGGCGGCGATGAAGCACTTTACAATTTAAGGGCAGCCGACATTAATGTTGAATTTATATTTGATAAACTACCAGAGCCGTACAATTCTAGGTATAGGGAGCTTAGGTACGCTATTAAGCACGCGCTCCTAGGGCAGGTAGTTAGCTATAGGGGGTACTTCTTCGCATCTAGACCTCTAGAATATAAAACAAGTAAAATAAGCGAGTTCTTCGCCGGGGTGTAAGCATGAGCGGCCAAGGCACTGCGCATACGCAGATCCTTAATCGATTCATAAGGACTATAGAAATCCTGATGAATAAGCAATCGTTGTTAAATACGGCGCTTTATAACGCATTAAATGATATTTTAAATAAGGTACGAAGCGGAGCAGCGTACGTTAAGTATGATTTAGATCAGGTAAGTTATGATACTGACGTACCTCCTGTCGTATCATTTGATTATTTAATATGCCCGAGTTGTAATAGCATATTTTCATTTAATGAGGCTAGGCTGAGAGACGACGGTTATTACTACTGCCCTCGTTGTGGGACGAGATTAGTTCAGGCGTATGTTGGAGTGCTGCATATTGGCGGTGTTAATCGAAGTACCTACGTATACGTAACTTCAAGCGGCCGACAGCAGGGTTATTATTATGTTCAGCCCACATCAAACATCCTTGACATCTGGTGCCCGCAACACAGAGGGGTGTTAAAGAGCTTGCACGCCACCAATCCAAGGAGACCATTCCAGAGCTTAAGGTTCGTATGCCCGCTTAATGATGAATCCTGTATGTACTATGATCGGAATAGAGGCTTTTGTAGGCACGGCCAGCAAAGTCCGGTAATATTCCAAAATATAATGGGTTTACAGGGCGGAAGAAGCGTAATGAGTAAGCCGTCGACGGCCATTACAAAGCCGTTCTCTATCACAGTATTTTCGCCGTCGCCCATTAGCGAACTTAATTTAGCTGTTGATGCGAAAACCGTTAAGGAGGTGATGAGGAAGGTAATCCCGATAATAGATGATGTGCAGCCAGGTAAGTTTGACGTCTATGAATTAATCATAATGTATTTGCTGGGCCACCCGTACTCTCGTAGGCTTAGTAGAATTCCTGTCATTGTCGAGGACCAAAGTGGTAATGTGAACTTTCTAGGGCGAAGGCTCCAAACCGACGGCGTATTATTCAGATTAAATTATCAGAAGGTCGAGGAGGTCGTTAACGAGATTAATAATATACCTGGCATAGTAAGTGTTGATCCTTTTACCGTCGTGCACAGCTTATCTCACGTAATGCTATTAGCCTTAACTAGGCTTACAGGGCTCTCACCTAATGAATTTGGCGAATCAATATTTGTTGATAAGGAGGAGCAGGTTGCGGAAATATTAATATACGATAATTCCCCGCAGGGCATTAGTGGAGTGAAGACTGCAATTAATAATTACTCGGAATTCTTAAGCGCTATATGTAATTTTGCTCAGCCGTGCCCGAGGGCCTGCAGGAGTGCATGTAGAGCCTGCATATTCTTTGAGACATGCCCGTTCCAGAACTTCAGCTTGAGCTGGAGGGCGAGTACGAGAGCTGTGGATAGGGGCGCATGCCTAGGTGGATCCTGATGAGCGGGCCTAAAACCGATAGTATAATTGAGACGCTTAAGAAGGCTGGTGGGTGCGCCTACCCATTTGAATTGGCTAACGAACTGAGAACTGACCCAAACATGGTCGCGTTAGTATTACTTCAGCTTGCTAGGCAGGGCCTTGTTTACCGCGATGAGACGACTACCATTGACTATACGAAGCCCCTGTTAACCTCAAAGTGGTGCATAACTAGCAAGCCGGCGCAGGCACCTACGCAGCCTGAAGCACCTAAAATGCTTGGTGAAGTGGTAGATTTGGTATTAAGTACACGGCTGTATAAGGACCTTGATGGTTGGTTAACCGGTAAGGACTTCCCAGGGCTTATTGACGCACTTAAGGCATACATATGCAGTGCAAGGCGTGAAATCAAGATAGCAATGCCCTACATAGGCGATTTCCTAGGCTTACTACTACAGGAGTGCGCCGATAAGCTCCGTAACGTCAAAATACGGGTTATGACTGAAAGTGAGAGCGCCAGCGATGTTGAACCCCTAAAGGCTTACTTACCAATGCTGCAGGCCATTTACGCTACAGATTATAGTAGGGCTGCTGATAAGCCTATTAAAGTGCGTGGGATACATGCGAAGTTCGTGGTAATTGATGATGAGCTCGCAATAGTAGGCACGTTTAACCTAACGAAGTACCACCTATTCGTGAACTACGATATAGGCTTAGTCGTGAGGGGCCCAATAGTTAAGTATTTAAGCGATATATTTGACTATTTATGGGATTATCTAAATAAAAAGTAAAGGTATGCGGCATGAGCAACCCCATAGCCTTTAAGTGCGGGCAGCCATGCAATACATATATTGAATTATGGAGTGTGCATACTAAAGGAATTGATGAAGAAATCGAAGACATGCTTAATAATTCAAGAGATCCAATAACGAGGGCAGTTTTAAGGTACATACTATTTCTCCGATCAAAGTCTAAGGACGTACTTATTAAATGGAACGCGAAAATATATAACCCTATAAGTCGTAAGGTTAGTTATAGCCCTAGCAGATTGGTACTTCTTCACGCAATTCCTGCAGGAAATACTTATTGGCTTTACTTTTACATACTCGGCGTAGGGGACTTTACAGTCCTAAAGGTGAAGAAAAGTTACTCTCTTGAGAAGTTCCTCCAGGTTGCGTATGGGCATGTTATTAAGCTCTATACAATTAGCGGTAAGGTATATCATTTCACGGGAATTAATAAGTCTAAAAGGTACGGTTCTAGGAATAATCCTGTGAAATACAGGTATCAGCTTATGAGGAAAGTTAGAACTTCTATACCTTGCATTACAGAGGATGATTTTGAGAGG
>Ga0081534_100656_pt1 | contig 10839 bp, 10 predicted proteins | sample MonGeyMetagenome_FD_71019 | JGI IMG/M metagenome (GOLD analysis project Ga0081534, IMG submission 71019) | Hypoxic/sulfidic aquatic microbial communities from Monarch Geyser, Yellowstone National Park, USA - MG (SPAdes) v1 (version 2) | ecosystem: Environmental > Aquatic > Thermal springs > Hot...
AACATTCACACCAGCAACACCGAACATACCGGCGCCCGGCATGCCGGTTGTTACTGGGTCACAGACTCAATCACCGTACATCCAGCTACCAAACATAACAATACCACCGCCACCCAAAATCAACATAACGCCGCCACCCATAAACATAACCATACCCCAAATCAACATAACAATACCAACCATAAACATAACAGTTAACACGCAGCAAAACACGTAAAGCAACACGGCGTGTGTAGTAACACTTAAAACTTCTAAACAGTGCTATTTTACATGACCTATTAATTCCTAAAGCTCTAAATCCCATGAAGACCTAAACCCGCGGTACGTGGAATTGGGTGGTTAGGTTTTAGTAAGCACCAATACCGAGAATCAGCCTTACTCATTTATTCCAGCAGGCTCAGGAGGTGGATCTGGTTTCATGTATTTGGATTGGGTTATAGTAACATATGGAGTTCCTTATGTTGCAAGTGTATCCTAAAAAATCTATTGTTAAAAAATTAGCTGGAAGGATTATATGTATGTTGTGGAGTAGTAAAATTAAAGAGGGCTGAGCCAAGAGGACTAGAAGTTACTCCATATGGGATTATAATTCCGTTGGATTGCACCAATACATCACCTCCAGCTATATATACATATGGATTATACTGTTTATATAGCATTGTTTGAGATGCTACTGTTCCTGTTGTGTTTGTCCATTGGAATACTGGTGAGTTTCCTGGTAGTCCTGCTGCATATGTTCCTTGTATGTTCATTGCCACTACGAAGTTGGGTACCCATCCTTGGTATGTGTAGAATCCTGCAATGTTTGCTGGGTTTATACTACCTGCCTCTATCACGTAGTATGTTTGTCCATTTATTGTTACCTGTCCAACTGGCACCTGACCTTTAATTACATAGAAATCCTGTAAAGGCACGTATGGTTGATTATTCACTGGGTCGGTTCTTCCCACCCATTCATCATTCAATTGAACTATTTCATTATGGTTCTGAATTATTGTGCTTGAGTACTGCCCATCCCATACTGCATTTTGTATCGTAGTTCCATTACTCAATATTAAGGTGCCTGTGGGGTCCGTATGCCCGTTATAATTTATTGTTTGGCCATTTGGTACAAATGCCTCATAACCACTGGAAGAGCCAACATACTGCACAGGCACGCGGTGCAGTGTTGGTAGTACTAGAACCAATACAGCGGCAACAACAACGACGACAACAACCACAACGCCGATGATTGCGTACTTTAATGCACTCATAACACCACCAAAACACCCAAGCAAACCAACACTATTAAGCATTGCGGCTCAAACAAACCACGCATGCTGAGAGGGATTACCGCTGGGTTTGCACACGCCAGGTGCCCCTCAGTATCCTAATCATGACCGCTGGTAAGTGCTCAACCGCACATTTAGGTGGTGTATCAAGTGCGTAGTGGGGTTTGTTGTTAATGACCGTGTTGTTAGCCTAGCTTGATTATGGCGCAACCACCGCTTGTTTAGGAAGTGTTATAAGTTCCCCAGCATTCTACTCCTTAATGCCCGACTTAAGCGAGGTTAGGCGTTAGTGTGCTGAGTGTGTCGAGTACCTCGATGGGTTGTTGAGCGACGGTAGGGATGGTGTTTTTGGCTTCATAGCGTTCATGTGCCTCGTGCGTGAATTACTCAGTGACACATCGATAGACACAAACATGGACATTAACTACGCAGAGATTATTCTAAAGCACGTACCCAACAAACACGAAGGCACCGCAGAAGCCATGAACACACACTACGAGGAAACAGCCGAGAGGATAGGCGCAGAAGGACCAAACAGGGCGAGGACTAGTAGGATTAAAGCGAGGAACCCCAGGCCAATTGCCTTGGCCAGGCCCATGTCCCTCACCCCCAGCTGTTTGGGGGCTTGAAGCTTGGTGGTGTTGGGCAGGTTGTCTCATTAACTGGGTTTGGCCACGAGACAACACCGCCACAAGTCCCGTTTGTGAACACGAAGGCATTGTTCACGGTCTCATCCGTGAGGTACCTGCCGAGTTCCACAGGGGCTGGCACCCAATTAGTCCCATTCCAGTAGTAGAGGGCTAGGTAAACCAGCGTGCCACTGCCCAGTTGTGCCTGTGCGCCATACCCGTAACCAGCCAGGGCGATGCCCGTCGCCATTCCGGGTATTATACTCGCATTACCCACTGGGTACGAGTCATACCAGGTAACACTCCTGCCATCGAGGCTGTACCCAAAGTAGGCGTAGCCGTCATTAATGGCCATGACAAGCCATGCGCAGGGCGCGTTAATGAAGCCCGTGGCCTTTGCGTGCACTAGTGATGAGGTCCACACGTTTGTCCAGAAATATGTTGGTGATGTACTACTATTACTTTTCGTACTATACACGTCCTGTATTACCATTGCGGTGCTCAAGCCCGCGTTTAGTTGTATTGAGTAGCCGTTTGTACTATTGATTGATTCTATACAGTACCAACCGGCTAGTGCTGTTGTGTCTGTCCCGTTGTATTCAATGCCGGCTGGTTGGTTTTCAACTAGGATGGGTTGTGGTGGTGAGGGTGGTGGCGGTGGTGGTTGTTGTGGTTGTTGTGATTGTTGGGGTGGTGTTGGTGGTGGGGGTGGTGGTGTTGGTGGTTGGCTCGCCTGTTGTATGTTGTTCACAATCGCAATGACCAGGGCTAGGATGAGTAGGGAGAGGAATATTATCTTCAGGGCTTCAGTAGTGTCGGGCACGGCTCACCACCCCAGTCTCTGGGCTAGTGTCCTCGGCCACGCCTCTAGGGCATTCCAAATCACGTGTAGTGCATTTATTGTGCAGGCCGTGTATGCCTTGAAATCGCCCATAAAGAATGCCTCGTATGAACAGGCGAGGTTTTTGAAGTACTCGATGTTGTAGTTCATTGTGGTGGGTATTGTCCTGGCCGCTAGTATTGTTGTTAGTATTATTCCTATTATTATTATGATTGTGGGTGGGGTTGGGGTTTGCATGCTTCACCACCCGGTTTGTATATTATGCCGGGGGTTTATAAAAACATCACGAGTGGTTAGTCACGAGTACCGGCTGGTGGTGCATGCATTGTAAGGTTCTAACGGGGACTCGTGAATGAGGCAGTAGTAACTCAACGATTCAGAGCCCCCGAGGGGTAGAAGTAGCTGTGTGGCGATTCCTAATAACCTCAACCCACGGATTATTGTCTAGGAAATCAACGCCAGTCTGCATGACCTGTACTTGTCCCTGGGCCTGACTCAACCCCACCTGTGATTGGGGCTGTTGTTTCTGCCGATAGTACTCAAGCGATTTCCTGATACCCTCGACCGGATCACCATCACCCAACACCGTTAATTCATTATACAAATCCTCACTAACAGTAAGTACCCTAAAACCACCAACAGAACGCTTACTATCCAGGTACATGAGGAGGGCGTCCTCAATGATTTTATACCTCTTCAAGCCCTCGCTGGCTTCAATAATCACGATTGCCCTGTACAAGTCCTTCCTCATGCACAGCCTAACCCTCCTATAACCAAACCTGCACTCATGAGTCATACTAACGAATTACTAACACGAGGGGGTTAATAAGACCACCTGTCCAAACCGCCCACCTGACACACTGTCCACCTGTCCACCCCGTGAATACCATGTGGAATTGAACAACAAGCCCACATAATGCGGGCTTAATAAGACCACGAGTGGCGTGTAGCTCGTGCCACATGCCATGAGTAACAGCTGTGGCAACTGCCCTAAAAAACTAAAGACCCTACTAAAACCAGATTTTTCAATTCAAAAACCACGAAACACCACTAGTCAGGATTATGTTAATAACCACCCATGCACGACACGGGCACCAACAACAAAAAACACAACCCCAAACCCCACAGGCACTGAACACAACGACAACAACCGCAGTAGAACAAACAACCCACTCACTACCCAACCCAAGCCCCTAGGCCTCTAGGGGCTCCCTATGGTTTGTAATTATGAATTACGCGTAATGCAATGATGAACATATTGCCCTATATAGGACACTCGTGGTTGCTTATAACCTCAATAAGGCACGATTCACAGGTGAATTCACAGGTGAACCCACGAACGTGCCCCCACGAACCTCCGTAGTAAGTAAGTAAAAAAGTAAGTAATACATTTCTCAAGTCCTTGATAGTATATGCATTTATTTTAACTATCACGTGTGAATTCACCTGTGAATCCACGGTGTGAAAGCCTCGATGTGAAGGGGTTACTCCCCCCTATACCCCACCCCCTGTTATTTTATCTGAACAGGGTGTTATTTTAACTGAACAGGAGGTAGGGGGTACCCCACCCCCCGGGGTTTTTCACACGTGGGTTTCACATCGTGGTTTCACAGGTGGATTCACACGAATCAGTTAAAATACTCGTGCATTATTCACACGTGGTTTCACACATGCCCAGCCTCGCTGGTCTCCTCCCTGGCTTCTCCCGTGCCTTCCTCGCCCTCGCTCGATTGTGGTATTGTCATGCCCAACGCGTCCTGTAATGCCTTCTTATCGACCTTGCAGCTACCGTAGTACCTCGGGTTTCGCGTGTTTGTTATGTACTCGCCACCGAGTTCGGTGCACAGCACCTTGACGCTGATGCCCAACTCCCTCTCTAAGTCCCTTGTTAGTCTGTAGTAGTCACTACCGTACTCCTTCATGAATGGTATATAGTCCTTGTATACCAGGTAGTCGATGCATGTGAAGAAGTCCATCGCGGTCTTCGTTGATTCATCCTTGCACAGGGCTTGGTACTGCCTCACGTAGGCCTGGAGCAGGCTCCTCAGTAGGTACAGGTGGCTGGGCATTGGTCTCTCCTCTGGTTGGATGTTCAATGGGGCTAGCCCTAGGGACTGGAGTACCTTGTTGAAGTATTGGATGGCCGATTCCTCCCAGTTCGCCCCTAGTACCACGTCCTTGATGGTTTGCCAGTTATCAACCGCGTATTGTAGGTAGTACCTACCAAAGTGTATCAACTTACCCGCTAACTCCCTAAGCTCCCTCGCCCCGGCTTTTTGTGCAGGCTCGGGTATTGACTGGGTGAAGCTCACGAATGCGATTTTTTCCTCAAGGGCTGGGTCTGTAATGGCTAACTGGTTCGCTGTTATGATGACCCCGCTCGTTGCTGGTATCTTCTCCCCAGTCGCGGTCACCCAAGTGTACTTCTGTGTCACGTAGTTCTTGAGAACGTTCGCGGCAGGGCCCTCAAGCCTTGTAATACCCCGCTCCGTGTTTGTGCCTGCCTCATCGAAGACCACGGGTGTTGTGACGACAGCGTTCGTCAGTAACTCAATGCCCCTACCAACCCTTGCCGGGCTTAGTAGTACTGACGTGGCGAGGATATTATCAATGTTTGGGCTGAATGCCCAACCCTCAAGGATGCCTATTGTCGTCTTGCCCGAGTCCCAGGCGCCAATGAGGGCTACTAGTTTCGGCTTGAGGCCGTGGAGCTTCCAGGTTAGGGTGAAGTTTGTGAACGCGCCGTAAACAAACCCTCTTAGGAAGGCCTCTGGTTCTGGATGGTACTTATAGGCAATGTTGATTAGTTTTTCAATTGCCTCCCTCGCGATGTCCTTGTCAACAGGCCCAGCCAGTCCTATGTTGAAGTAATCCCTCACACTGCATGGGAGCCCCATGTCGGGCGGTGGGCACACGAGACCACTTGTGATAATGTCCACAACCCTTGGTTTGGTTGAGTGTAGTATCACGTCCCAACGCGGTGTGGGCCTAACAAGCCCCTCCTCCTCAAGCTCCCTCTTTAACTTATCCAACCTAATCATCGAGTACTCCTTAACAATGCCACTGGGTTTCCTAACAACCGCGTTCGCATACGTAATGTCGAAGTAACTATCATAGTACGACTCAAACCTCATGAAACTCCAATCGAGCAGCTTGTAGTCAAACACATCCACTTCCACAATTGTTTCGCCCCCAACTTCAACAAAATGCCTGCGTTTTATCCTATGCATGACCCCAGCCGGCGTGTTGCAAACAAACTCCGTCGTCTCCCATCTAGGCTCCCCACCAAGCAACGTTGTCTTCCTTGAGACGGGCACACAGGCAGAAAGCCCCCTACCCACCACACTCCTCAATGCCTTGATAATCTCCTTCGCCTCATTCCCAAGGACCTCCTTGAGTAATTTCTTCCAGCTTACCTTTTCCTCGGGCAGTGCCTCGGGCCCGTAGGGCTCAACACCAAGGACTTGAGCCAATTCCTCCTTACTCACGGGTAAACCGCGTTTCGCGTAGGAGTAGACAATAGTTGCCCCGCGCATCCTCAGGTCATCCGTGTCGTTGGCCTCCCTGTACAGTCTCATGAGGATGTCGGCAATATCGAGCGGGTGGATATTGTGCCAAGCACCCCAGCCACTCAATATAAGCCACAAGTACTGCCTCAAGCCTTGTTTATAATACGTCCTCAAGGCCTCGACAACCCTGGCCTTCTGTTCCTCACTGAGCCTTCTATACCTGATTGGTTTAGGCGCTGGCGGGGCCTTAACCACAGCCTGTGCCTGTTGGGTAACCTGGGCTTGGTTGGCCTGGGCCTCAGGTAAGCCTGCCTTATTATCCTTATTATTAATATTATCACCACCAGCCTCTTCCTCCTCAATTGGTGCCCCCTTGATAATTTGGAGTAGTTTATTGAACTCCTCACAGGTTACCTCTGCCCCACTGCCCAATTGCCACAGTTCAATACCTACAAAGCGATTGTTTTCCCATTTAACAGGTTGGTAAAATGCCCCCGACGGGTGCCTACCGAAGACCACCTCGTAGCAATTCCTGGCTCTAACCTCAATCGCCTCACCCCTGATGCAACTCGATGGTGCACAGGTCACGGGTACCCTAACCCCAATCGCCAAGCCCCTCTCTAACCCACTCAAGGGCTTGGTCTCGCCACTCTCCTTGTTCACGCATTGGCAGTCGGCACCCGGCGCCTCGCAATTACATGCCCAGGCGTCCTTCGGACGCGGGCCTGTTAAAACCACGAACGCGTCTGGGCCACCTAGCAATCGCTCCCTCCAACCACTCCCAAGCACTGCCTCCAACACCTTGAGGCCATTATCGACATCATCCACGTCTAGGATAACAAGCACGTGCAGGGGGTCGTGGGGCAATACATCACCAATGATTGCCACACCCTCCGCGTTTTCATTATTTTTAACAATCTCCTCAAGCTCGTCGATGTTCGGTAATGCATCACGCCACTTGTGAATGGGTCGTTTCCCACCATCAACAATCACCAGCTTGTGCCCCCGCCCTCTACCGAGCACCCTAACAGCTTTTAACAACTCAAGCTCCCTGTACTCCTTATTGCTCCAGCGGGTGTAATGCTTATTAACCCCTGTTGTACTTATTTCCAGGTTGCCCCCGCCCCTGCCCGTTCCAAAACCCCCTGAGCCTGACGGCGATGACGGGGAACCCATTAGCCATCACCCCAATTGTTTTGCACATCACTTGGTTCCGCGAACTCCCACTCTTTGCAAGTCCACACCTTCTTCCCGCATATGCATTGGAGCGGTATTTTCTTGACGAGGACGGAATCCTCAATACTATAAACCGTGTATCTAAATATTCTCATGTAGAGGTAGGTCCCAATCTTCTTCACGTTTAGTCCATAATCCACGGCGAGGCGGTACGCGACCTCGGCAGGCCTTACTACACCATTGCATGGGTCGTTCCAGAACTTAACCATATTATGGATGATGTTATCCACTTCAGCAATCTGCCTGGGTGTGTCCACCCACCCATTGCACCCATCGTAACCCGGGGCGCTGTATAATCGTGCGATCTCCTTCAGGATTCGCAACTGCTTGCTCGATAACTTACGCAACGAGAAAATCACCCTGTTCTCGACTAAGTACGCATGTTTAATCGCACCCGCCTCTATTGCATTGGTCAAAGCAATCATTGCATCAATGGACGCATTAATTATCTCCATGACCGCATCAAAATCCTTACCCATCTCATGCTCGAAAATAGCGTCCAACTCATTCTCAATATCACTAAGGGGCACAACAAACCTCCTCACCTTGGCTAAGGCTTTTATAATCGCAAGGACAGCTCGTTTGCCTACCTGGGCTGACTGTGGGGCTGTGCCGACCGCTTCACTCATGTTCTCACCCCCTCTTGACCTGTTTGCCCCAGCTCTTGACCGCCTAGAGCTGAGGCGCGAGAGGCGGGCCTGTTGATTGAACCTGGGTGGCCCGGCCCGTCTCCACCCCAGTTGATGACTTGTATTGTAACCAGTAGTTTCGCCCTCCTCAGCCTCAACTCTTCCCATAACTCGTTCAACGAGATTGGTAGGTAGAGGCCGTAGCGGTCCTTCGTCAGCTTGGAGATTTTTCTACCGGGCATTCTTATCCTCCCGTCCCTATCGATTATTGTTGTTCCCGTCATATGCTCCAGTCATAACTAGGGGTTGAAGCTTAATTAGAGCAGAGACCCCCTCTTCGTGGGGGTTTCTCGACATCGTGACTAGCCCCCACGGTGCCCCACGATTGTGGCACATTATCCAACCTCAATCCCTTGATTTTTCACACATTGTTCATCAAAACCACGCCCCAGGCTTGATTTCCCTCCCACGTGGTTTGGGTACCCTATTTGTTGGGTGTTGGTATTGGCGGTATTGTGATAATGATGGGGATTGCCACGCCAGCCCTCCAGATTGGTTCGAGCACCGCCTTTAAATTGCTTGGGACCCTCACGTACAGGTAACCCGCACCCCTCCTGTATGATAATGTTGATGTCCAGGCAATCCCAAGCGTTGGCACTTGTGTGGTGACTAGCGAGCCCACCTTGCCCCTGAGCAGTGTTGTGACCGCGTCACCATCCTTACCGAGCTTCATTATCATCTTCCTGCCGTCCTTCGCGAGCTCCCCATACACGAGGAATGATGGCGCAACCCCTAAAAGTCCCAGTCCTAGTGTGTTTATTGGTGTTGAGGAGGCCGTCCCTGGCTGAACTCCTGATGACACAGGCCACTCCCCCACTGAAAAAACTACCCCCGGGATTTATAAAAACAAACACGTGGGTGAAGGACGGGGTTGGGTTGAAATGCCTTGCTTTACGTGCTCGTGTTCAGTTACCCATGCAATCGGGTGATGCGTTCGTAAAACCCATTTACGGGTTATTATAATTATACTTGTGGTTTTGTAGGCTCTGGACCCGTTGACCCCGGTTCGAATCCGGGCCCGGCTACCATCACTGGGGATGGCCTTTGAGCCTTTTTGATTCCTCCCTGTAGATTGGGTCCAGGAATTCGTAGTCCTTAATTATACTTAACTTCTCCAGGTTTGGTAATTATGTTGTGTAGGACGCTTGAGGATATTGTGGAGCCCTCCTCATCCTCAAGGCACCTAAGCACCCTACCCCAGCTTTGATGAGAAGGCTGTTGAGAAGAACGAGTACAGCTCCCTCCTACCGTAATTCTCCTTAAGCATCCTACAGTCTATGAGTACTGAGTCAACATTATTAAGGGCCACGAGTAATACAGAGGTCTTACCAATCCTCCTTATGCCAGTCAGCACAATGATCGGCCTACCCCTGCCCACAACATCTATGACTTCAGAAACTTCCCTAACCCTATCAAACAAGTCCTCCCACTGGCCTTAGGTCTCTCATCAAATAACACTTCTGCCCTAGAACAATTATTCTGCCCCAGAAATATAAACTAACCATTTCCAAGAATGACCTAGTATTGTTAATATTGACCCAAGGGGATACGTTGAGGTGCAGCCCTAATAGTTGCGCATTTGGCATTAACCGGGGTTATTGTATTGCATTACGTAGTTAAGCACTTCATTGCCAATTAGACCCTTCTCATAGAGTAGTATGTAGCCGCTGTAGTTACCGCTAACCATTGCCATGTACCCGTAGTGTACGGGGTATTGGAGGGGTATTGGGTATGTCCAGTTGCTTGGTGTTAGGATTATTGGTGGTCTAGGTGTTTGGCTGAAGTTGAATGCTGTCAATAATCCTTCCAGGTCTGAATTGGCAACTATGGGCGTTAGGTATGGTAGGTGCCAATTGTAGTCTATGAAGGCTAGTAGCGTATAGCCAGATATGCTGTAGTTATCAATCCATCCCTCCTTTGCGTATGGGGATATTATCAATAGGGGCACCCTCTCACCAAGCACGTTGTAGTTAGGTAAACCCAATTTGCTAAGATATCCATCCTCACATTTTGGGTTGATACCGTAATTATAGATTATGGGTGGTGGTACCTGGTCATAGAAGCCACCGCCCTCATCAAAGGTTATGAAGATCACGGTGCTATTCCAGTAGGGGCTGTTCATTATTGCATCTATGAAGTAGGCTAGATTGATTTGGCCCTGGGTTAGGTTGTATGGTGGATGTAGATCCAGGGCTGAGTGTTCATCATAGCCATTACCGCCGGTGAACATTAGGAAGGAGACGGCTGGTAGGTTGCCATCCTCCAGATCCTCCAGGAAGGCGCTTGTGTTGAAGTAATGACCGCTGTACTCTTCTGAACCGGGTATTAGGGAGAGTGGGTATGGTGGCCTGGGTTGGCCTTGAACATAGCCGTAGTCGAAGTATGCCCACGACACATTATACCTAGTTAATTGATAGAGTATTGTTTCATTGAACGTCACGATGCACCCACTCCCAGAACCGAAGGCTGGGACTGGGTAACCCACTAGGTACGATATCCTATTAGGTGTTGTGGTAGCTAGGTCAGGAGAGAAGAAATTCTCAGCTAGGACGTACTCCTCAGCATAATCCCACAATAACGGTACTTGCTCATAGGATAAATAAACCATGGATTGACGCCCAGAACCCTTAACGAAATCATCCATGGCACCCCTATCCCAATGGA
>Ga0081534_100339_pt2 | contig 10833 bp, 9 predicted proteins | sample MonGeyMetagenome_FD_71019 | JGI IMG/M metagenome (GOLD analysis project Ga0081534, IMG submission 71019) | Hypoxic/sulfidic aquatic microbial communities from Monarch Geyser, Yellowstone National Park, USA - MG (SPAdes) v1 (version 2) | ecosystem: Environmental > Aquatic > Thermal springs > Hot...
TCCGGCGAGTTGAGCAGTATCGAGGCGTAGAAGTACTCTCCCCACACGTCTATGCCCGCCAACACGGCCGTGGCCGCGACGCCGGGAGCCATCATGGGGAGCCCCACGTACGCGAACCTCTTGAGGTGCCCTGCGCCGTCCACCGCGGCGGCGCGCTCCACCTCTTCGCTGTAGTCGAAGGCGAAGGCCGTGACGAGCCAAAGCCCGAGCGGCAGGGTGTAGACCTGATACGCCAGCGCCAGGCCCACCAAGGTGTTGAGGAGGCCCAGGCGCCAGAACACCTCGTAGATCGCCACGAGGAGCGAGCTGGGCGGAAGCGCCCGGGCGAGGGCGACGAGGGCCACGGAGGCCATGAGGACCTGCCTGGAGAAGCCGAGGCGGGCCAGGGCGTAGCCGGTCGGCAGGGACAAGGCGATGGTTATGGCCACGGCGAGCAGCGTCACGATGGCGCTGTTGAGGAGGCTCTGGGCGAAGCCCAGCCGAAGCGCCTCCATATATCCCGCCGCCGAGGGCCGGGCGGGCGGGAACTGCGGGAGGCCGGGGGGCATGAGCGACGCGATGAGTATGACGGCCAGCGGGAACAGGGCCGTGGCCGCCGCGAGGGCCACCGCGAGGTCCGCTAGGCGCGCCATGTCCTCAGCACCAGATAGACGTAGGGGATGGCCGCCACCGACACCAAGGCCGCGATCAAGACGGAGACCGCCGCGCCCGTGCCTATATCCAGCGGGTAGATGCCCCTTGTGAAGAGGAACACCTCCAGCGTGGTGGTGGCGTCGCCGGGGCCGCCTCTGGTGAGGAGCCACACCTTGGCGAATATCCTAAAGGCGTCTATCAGCCTGAGCATCAAGGCCGCCAGGATGGCCGTCTTAGCCATGGGCAGCACCACCTTGAAGGCCATGGGCAGACGCTTGGCGCCGTCTATCCTCGCCGCCCACAGAACCTCCTCAGGGATCCCCAGCATCCCCGCCAGCACCACCAACACGACGAACGGCGTGAGCTCGAGGACGTCGAGCCCCACGATCGCCCAGAGGGCCAGGTTCGGGTCGCCCAGGAAGTTGGGCATGGACAGCCCCAGCGGGGCCAGGATCTGGGCCGCCACGCCGTTCCTGAAGTCCACCGCGAAGTACCAGAACACGACGTAGGCCACCACAGGGATGAGGAGCGGCACCGTGAGCAGAGGCGCGACCCACCGGCGGCCGGACATGTAGATCCAGTAGGCCAGAAGCACGCCGAGCAGAACCTCGAAGGCCGTCGCGGCGGCCACGAACACCGCGGTGATGACCACCGCCGTCTGGAACGTGGGATCCGACAGCACCGCCAGGTAGTTGCCCAGCCCGACGAACTTGGGCCTGCCGATCCCTATGAGGCTGTATTGGTACGTGGACAGATAGACCGTGTAGACGAGCCCGGCGATATACGCCGCAAGCCCCGCCAGCCCGGGCGCAAGCAGGAGGTGCCTACTCGGCCGCATACTCGATCGCGCGCCTCAGCCCGAACTTCATCCGCCTGCCCTCCGGAGGCCTCTCCTGGGTGTACGCCTTGACGACGGCGCCGCCCACCCTCGCCACCACGGCCCAGAGGCGGCCCCTGAACTCGACGTCTATCACCTCGCCCACGAAGTCGCCCGACCCCAGCTCCACGTCGTCCGGCCTGAACGCCAGAAGCCGCCCGTCCAGCGGCATCAGGTTGTACCCCATGAAGGACGCCACGTCGGGGCAGCACGGCCTGGAGAACACCTCCTGGGGCGGCCCCGTCTGGAGAAGCCTCCCCCTCCTCATGACGCCGAGGCGGTCGGCGAGCGCCATGGCCTCCTCCCGGTCGTGGGTGACCATGACCGTGGTGATCCCCAGGTCCTTGATTATCCTCCTGATCTCGGCCCTCACGGACTCCCGCAGAAGCGGGTCTATGTTGCTGTAGGGCTCGTCCATGAGGAGCGCCCTGGGCCTCTTCACCAAGGCCCGCGCCACCGCCACCCTCTGCCTCTGGCCGCCGGAGAGCTGGGCGGGCTTCCTCTCCAGAACTTCCTTTATGTTGAGGAGCTCCGCCATCTCCAGCACGGCCCGCCTGATCTCCTCCCTAGGCCTGCCGGCCATCTTCAGCGGAAACGCTATGTTGTCGAAGGCAGTCATGTGGGGATACAGCGCGTAGCTCTGGAAGACGTACCCCACGTTCCGCCGCTCGGGCGGGACGTAGACTGACCTCCCGTCGTCCACCAGAGAGCCGTCGAGGCGGACCTCGCCTCCGTCGGGCCTCACGATGCCCGCAACTATGTTGAGCGTCGTGGTCTTCCCCTCGCCGCTGGGCCCGAGGATCACGAAGTACTCGCCCCGCTCGACCTCCAGATCGAGCCCCTTGAGCACTTGGGTCCTTCCGAACGACTTCCTGACGTCCCTAAGGCTTACGGCCATGGGCCCCTGCCCTCCCCCCTTCTAAACCCTTTTTCATATGAAAAAGCCAGCGGCGCCCCGGCGCAGGCCCGTGCGGCGGCGCGTCCGAAGCTATGAAGGGCCGGGGCCGGCCGGCGGCCGGTCCGGAGGGCCTCCGCCCGGCTTGCTATGGACAACGCTTTTGGCTTCCGGCTTGCCCGAGCCCCATGTCCCAAAAACTGACGAGAAGGCAATTCCTGTACGCCGCAGTCGGCGGCGCGGCGGTCCTCGCCGCGGGCGGCTTGATCTACGCCTTGGAGCAAACGCCTAGGCAGCAACCCACGCAGGCCGCATCGGCCCAGACCTCGTCGCCCTCAGCAACGGCGCAGTCCCGCAGCTTGACGATATTCGCCAGATCCGCGTACCACCAGCAGATAAACCAGGCCTTGATGGACTACTACAACAGCCACAGGCCCCCCGTCCAGTTCAACTACATACCCAAGGGATATTCGGATGAATATCAAGCCATCCTCCTAGCCATGAAGAACGGGAGCAACGATTACGACATCTTATATATAGATGAGCCGTGGATCTACGAGCTCTACATGAACGGCTGGCTGGATCCGCTCGGCAAGGACTTGGACACGACCGGCATACCCACATACTCGGCCCAGCTGGGCGAGTTCAACGGCGAGTTCTACGCCATGCCCGTCGTCGGCAACTTCAACTTCATGTTCTACAACCTGAACATAATCGAGAAGGTCGGCGAGTCGCCCCCCAAGAGCTGGGACGACGTGCTCAGGATAGCCGAGGAGGTCAACCAGAAGCTGGCGCCCCAGAGCTACGGCTGGTCGGGCAACTACCCAGACGGCGTCATCTCGGACGTCTACGCCACGGTCCTCCTGTCGCTGGGCGGATACATGTTCGACCCCAAGGACAGAATCACGCCGACGCTCGACACGCCGGAGGCCGTCGAGGCCATGAAGCTGATAGTGGAGCTCGCCTCGCCCAAAAGGGCGCACCCCAAGACCATGAGCTGGTCGTCCCTCACGGAGTACAGCGACGCGATCCTCGCCGGGCAGATAGCCATGGGCGCCGTGTGGAACGGCTGGGTCAAGGACGTGGACAACCCCCAGCGCAGCAAGGTGGTGGGCCAGACGTACTTCATACCCATGCCCGGCCCGAAGCCCGTCAGCCAGACCGGCTTCTGGTACTACGTGGTGCCCGTATACAGCCGGAACAAGGACCTCGCGAAGGACTACATAACGGTCGCGACGTCCTACGACGCGCAGAAGTACGCCTACCTCAAGGCCGGCCTGCCCCCAGCGAGGATAAACGTCTACGAGGACCCAGAGGTCAAGCAGAGCAGCAGGCTGGCCGGCATGTTCTACGACGTCGGTAAGGTGGGCATGCCCGCCAGAACCAGCCCCGTCTATATGGACGTAGAGAGCCAGCTCATAGCCGTAGCCAACAAGGCGGTCCTAGGGCAGCTGACGCCGGAGGCCGCGGTGCAGCAGATGCAACAGATACTGATGGACGCAACCAAAAGGGCCGGGCTGCTCCACTGAATATTTCCTTTTAAATTGTAATTTCAAGACATCTAGACTGGAACGCCAGTAGGCGCCCATGGCGCGAAGCGGCGTCGGCAACCGCCGCACGGCTTCTCCTATCATGCCCCAGCCTATTGCTGTGTCTTTCTGCGCCTAGAGGCTCGGGGGCTCTGGGCGGCCGGGACGAGGGTCTGGGCGGCGTATACGGCCATGTCTAGATACACCTCGGCGGCGTTTTCCAGATAGTCGACGGTCCTCATGGCGTGGACCGTCTGGAGCTCGCCGCGGGTGTGCTGCATGACGGAGAACCTCAGGGAGGGCGCGGCGGACAGGTATTTGGCTATGGCGGCTACCTGAGGGCTTCGGTGTATCTGGCGGAGCCCCTCGGCGGCCTCCCGGAGGATCGCCCACACCTCCCGCGGCGGCCTCTCGGCGTGTAGCTCCCTGACGTGGTCCACCGCCCTCTCGTAGTAGCGCGCCAGCTGGATGTAGAAGGCGCACTTGGGGACGGGCGCCTTGGCGCAGAGCCTGTTGACGCTCAGCCTGAGCACGTCGGTCTCGTCGTCGGCCGCCTCCACCGTGGCGTGCCTCGCGGTGCCCCGCGCGAGGCCCTGCAGCAGGAAGAGGAGGACGTCGAGCATCCTCTCCACGGCCTCCTCCTTGTCGGGGTACCTATCCGCATATCTCACCAGGAGCCTGCCGCCGGACTCCTCCAGACGGGCCCCTATCTTCTCCGCCGCCTTCCTCGCCTCCTCGGACGCCGGGAGCTCGAGCTCGTCCAGCCCGGCGGCGTAGCCCGCCACCACGGCCGCGGCGAGGCCCAGATCGGCGGCGGCCCTCCGCAGGGCGAGGGGCCTCACCCCCACGAAGTCGCCCTCCCAAAACACCGAAACCTCGTCCGAGGCAAACGACGACGCCACCCTCTTGGGCAGATAGACCATGTAGGACCCCCTAAGCCTGATCACCTTCCTAACCTCCACAGCAAAATGCTCCGTATAAAAATTTCATCGTCCATATGAAACCCCCTTCAGCTACGGCTACAGCCGTCAACCATAGCGGAAAGGTTTTTACAGCGGCGCCATATGTCATCCATGGGCCTGCAAAAGGCGCTGGCCGTAGTGGCGGCGGTCATAATGGCCGCCGCGGCCGTCGCCCTCCTCACGACGCAGTCGGGCAGGCCGCCGATGGGCACGCCGGCAAAGTCCGGCCCCAACGCGCCGACCGGCTCGCCGGCGGGCGTCGGCCTAAACGCGCCGATCTACGTCGTAGGCCCCCAGCAGCTGGTCCGCAGGCTTGTCGCCGTCGGCGTACCCCGATCGTTGATTAGATCCGTCGACGTCAGCAACCTATCCCTCGTTCCGCCCGGCTCCGCGGTTGTCGTCGATTGGGGCTACCTGCTGGGCCACCTCGGCGGCAAAGCGTTAGTCGTGGAGCCGTTGCTTAAGGGCGGGGATCTGGTGGTTGTCGCCGTTCCGAGTCCGGACGAGGCGCCGGCGGCCTTCAACGCGCTGGCCGTGGCGTGGGCCAGGGCCTACGGCAGCAAATTCACGATGTACCCGGCATCGGCGGGCGGATTCTACGCGGCGGCCTTCGGGGACGGACACCACCTAATATTCACGGCGGGCTACAACGCAACCGCCATACCGGCCTTCCTCAAGCTGTATGAAGACGTCAAGTCGGCCTGGGCTAGGGCGTTGAGGAACTCCCAAGCAAGTTTCGACATCTACCTCCAATCTAGCTCGGGCACGTCGACCGAGGACCCGTGCTACGCCTATGTAACACAGTACAATAGCTACGGGGTGGCATTTGACTTCGCGCCTTATTACGATGGCCAACCTCGGCTAGCTTACAGCGATGTAAACGGATCCCTCTACTACGATACCTGCGTCTTCGTCTATAACCAACCGGCTACTCCATCAGGTTCTCCTCCATACTACGGCATCAACCCTGCCGTATGGCTTGCCTATATTCCAACTGGTGCAATGATTAACAATTACGGCGGTATACAGTACTTCATCGGGACGGTTGACCATGAAAGCGGTTGGAATGATTACGGTTTCGATCAATACATAGGAATACCCATAAACTCGTACACTGAGTATGTTGCCGGCGCAAGTCCGCAATCGACCTCCAATTACCAGTCGTCATTCTCGGTGACGTTCGATGTCGGCGCTGAACCTAGTATAGGCTTCACCTATACGTACAGCGAGTCGCCATCGTCGGTCCAGATAACCCAAGAAAACACGGGTGAACCTTACCTTGTCGCATTCAACAACACGTGGTACTTCTTCTTCGGCGGCCCTCAAAGCGCGGGTCAGGCGTACCAAGTGGCCTATACCGAGCAACAAACCGCGTGGGTTCTGCCTCAGGGCCTTAATTCGGCGCAGAACGCCGCCTTATATGAGGAGTTCGGCGTCAACCTATTGACCTCGGCGCAGTGGCTTTACAACTGCTATGACCAGTATAACTACGAATACATATGGACCGACTTCGTGTGGGCTCTCGAGTACTTGGCGCCGGGTTTCAGCTATCAGTACACGACAATCAACTGGCGATATCCGTATTGCATCAGCGGCGTCTCCGCATCCAGCCAAACCGTGTACGTAGGTTGCGTGGGACCTTAGATAGCTCAAGTCAAGACCATTCCCTCGACATGGCTCGCCGATTATTCTATCATGATCACCGCCATTACCAGATCATCGCCATGGATCCTCAGCCTAAATCGATCCCTGGCCATACGATGACGGCCTCCTGCAACAGATCCACTGCTCCTACGCCTGCCACTTCGCCGCGCCTTGGCGTCGTCTTTAATGGTTCACCTGATACCGATGGAGAAGACTAGCGATGCGGCGTCTTGGGCAGACGAGGTAGGACCCCTATGATGACCTCCCTACCACAGCAAAGATGCAGAAAAAATGGGCGTTTCATATGAATTCTGCTTCAAGCTATGCCTTGTCGCATCTATGCGTCCGCCGTTGGACATAGCAAACAGGTTTTTACCGTACCGCCATCCGCCGCCCATGAGTTCAAAAAACACTACGATGTGGGTCATAATAGCCGCGGTGGTTGTGGTGGCCATCGTGGCCGCGGTCCTCCTCACGGCGCAACCCGGCGGGTCTTCGCACCCCACCACAACGCCCACCTCTACGCCTACAGCCACCGCCTCCCCGTCGCAACCCACCACAACATCTGCCTCTACGCCTACAGCTACCACCTCCCCGTCGCCTACCACGACATCCGTGCCGAGTCAGCTGAGCGGTTCGCTTACTGGGGGCGGCTCGACGTTTGTGGCGCCTCAGATGTTTACCTGGTCTAAGACGTTTTATCAAGTCACGGGGGGCAAGATCCAGGTTAACTACCAGTCCATCGGATCCGGCGCCGGCGCCGCCCAGTTCCTGGGGAAGAACCTAGACTTCGGCGCCTCGGATGTGCCGATGCCCAAGGATAAGTACCAACAGGTGGCCGGCCAGTTTGTCCAGTTCCCCGTCATCATAGGCTCCATCGTGATCGCCTACAACGTGCCCGAGATAGCCTACCAAAAGACGGGGAAGTACCTAAATCTGACGGCCGAGGTCATCGCCCTCATCTATATGGGCAACATCACGCAGTGGTGCGACCCGAGGATTAAGGCGCTGAACCCCGGCCTCGCCGATAAGTTGCCGTGCAAGGACATCGTGGCGGTTCACAGAAGCGACGGCTCCGGCACCACGGCCGCCTTCACGCTGTATCTCAGCAAGGCCTACCCGGCGTGGAACCAAACGGTGAGCTGGGGCTACACGGTGAACTGGCCCGCCGACCAGAAGGCCAAGGGAACCGGCGCTAAGGGCAACGAGGGCGTGGCCCAAGCAGTTCTACAGACTCCATACTCCATAGGCTACATAGAATTCGCCTATTGGGCCACAAACAAGGATAAATACGACCAGGTGGGCGGCGTCGCTTTCGTGCGCAACGACAACGACGGGAAGTACTACTTCCCCACGACGGAGAACGTGGCCATGGGCGCCGCCGCTGGCCTTGAGAGGTACATAAAGAAGTACGGCGCACCGCCCGCGCCCGACGCCGACTGGAATCCCGTGTCCATAGAGCTCAGCAATCCGCCGCAGGGCTATCCCATAGTGTCCTTTACATATGTCTTCTTGTGGAAGGACTACGCGGCCGAGGGCTACGGCGACGCCGCCACCAAGGCGGCGCTTCTAAAGGCGTTCTTCAGGTGGGTGCTTACCGAGGGCCAGAAGCCGGAGAACATAGTGGAGGGCTACATCCCGTTGCCGAGCAGCATCGCCAACATAGGTCTAGAGGCGCTTAACATGGTAAAGCCATAAAAACAACCCTTTTTTCCCATGCTCGGGCTTCTCCTCGTCGTGCTTATAATCCCGTACCTAATCGCCGCATATGGGCTCCTCTTTGTGAAGCTGAGGTGGGGCCTGAGGCTGTTCGGCGCATTTATTGTCGCAACTATCGGCCTGTTGACCGCCATGTTTCTCGTGGAGGCCTACCCAATAATTGCGCGCGACGGCGTCGCGGTATTCCTCCGAACCAGCTGGGACCCCGCGAGGGAGAGCTATGGGGTGCTCCAGGCCCTTGCGGGCACGGTCTTGACATCCGCCGTGGCCATGGCGCTGGCCATGCCGATGGCCTTGGGAGTCGCGGTGACCATAAACGAGGTTCTGCCCGCTAGGTTGAGGGGCATATTCGGCTCCCTGGTAGACCTCACGGCCACGATGCCCACGGTGATCTACGGCCTCTGGGGCCTTTTCGTGCTGGGGCCTACCCTCCAGAGCCTGATCAACTACCTGCCGGGCGGCATGATGACCTCTCCCTACACGCTCTTCACGGCCGGGGTCTTGCTGGCCATAATGATCACCCCCTACGCCGCCGCTGTGATCAGGGAAGGCTACGCCCTAGTTCCCAAGCCTGTCGAGGAGGCGGTGTATGCAGTGGGGGCCACAAGGTTCGAGGCGGCGCTTATAAAGCTGAGGTACGTCCGGAACTACATACTAGGCGGCTTCTTCCTCGCCCTGGGCAGAGCCATGGGGGAGACGGTCGCGGTGGCCATGGTGGTGGGGGGCAACTACGCCAGATTCACCACGAACATCTTCGAGAGCGGCGTAACCATCTCCTCGCTCATAGCGCTTCAGTTCCCCAACGCCGCCTCGTATCAGTACATGGTACCTGCGTTGTTTGCAGGGGCTTTGCTCCTCACCTTGTTCGGCCTAGCCATCAACGCAGCTGCGATATATATAATCCAGAAGTGGCAAATATGACCGCCGCACGGAAGTTGATTAACTGGCTCGGGCTGGGGCTCTTCGCCCTCCTCGGCGTGGCTGCCGTCGTGCCGCTTTTCTTGATAATAGGCGACATCTACATCAAGGGTATAGACGCGATCAACAGACTCGGCGGCCTCTGGCACTTCCTGACGGCGCTTCCGCCTACCCCCTTCGACGAGAAGGGCGGCATAGGGCCTATGCTCGTGGGCACGTTGTACATGACCGCGCTGGGCGCCCTCCTCGGCATCGCCGTGGGATTTCCGCTGGGCGTCTACATCGGCGAGATGCGCAGAGAGAAGTTCGCCAACGTCTCGAGGGTTGCGGTGAACATCTTGGTGGAGTTTCCCACCATAGTGGTGGGCCTCTTCGTCTACGCCGTGATGAGCCTCGCAAAGCAGAGCCTCAACCAATACCTGTTGGATCCGCTCTCCAAGGCCCTCTCGCCGGTGGGCGGATGGATCACTCAGTTTATAGGTCCGCTAGACGGTTTCAACGCCTACGCGGGCGCCGCGGCTCTTGCAATTATAATGATTCCCTATGTGGCCTTGATCACGGCGAGCGCCTACGCCTCCATAGAGCAGCAGCTACGCGAGGCGGCTTACGCCATAGGCGGCCGGGAGTTCAACGCGCTGTTTGTAGTTCTGCGCAAGGCGGTCTCCAGGGCTGTAGTCACCGCGGCGTTGCTGGGGACGGCGAAGATCGCGGGAGAGACGGCGCCGCTCCTCTTCACCGCCTTCGGCAACACCTACTACGCTCCCTTCACCGGCCCCACAGCTGCGGTGTCGCTCTGGATCTGGTACGCGGCGCAGACCCCTTACAGCGTCCAGATAGCATCTGCCTACGGCGCGGCGGCCGTCTTGCTTACAATAATACTAATAATATTTATAGTTGCTCGCATCAGGGGTTGACCATGGCCAAGATCGATGTCAAGGATCTGCGCGTCTTCTTCGGCGCATCCCCGGTCATAACTGGGGTTAACCTCTCTATACCGGATCGGAGCATAACGGCGCTCATGGGGCCCTCGGGAAGCGGTAAATCTACCACCCTGAGGGTCCTCAACAGGCTTATAGAGCTCTACCCCGAGGCCAGGGTCAGCGGCGAGGTCTATCTCGACGGGCGGGACATCTTCAAGATGGACGTGCTGGAGCTCAGGAGGAGGGTCCAGATGATCTTCCAGATCCCCAACCCCATCCCCAATCTGTCCATCTTCGAGAACGTGGCTCTCGGCCTTAAGCTCAACCGCCTGGTTAGGGGCAGGAGGGAGCTCTTCGAGCGGGTCAGATCCGCGCTCGAGAAGGCCCAGCTCTGGGACGAGGTCAGGAACAGACTCGACATGCCTGCCGGCAAGCTGTCCGGCGGCCAGCAGCAGAGGCTCTGCGTCGCGAGGGCCCTCGCCTTCGAGCCTGAGGTTCTGCTCGCCGACGAGCCCACCGCAAACCTCGACCCGGAGAACACCGCCAGGTTGGAGGCGCTTTTCCTCTGGCTAAAGAGAGACGTGACGATCGTGCTCGTCACCCACTACCCCCCGCAGGCGGCGCGGGTAAGCGACTACGTGGCCTTCCTATACAAGGGGCAAATAGTCGAGTGGGGGCCGACAAGAGATGTATTCACAAAACCAAAACATGAGCTCACGGAGAAATACGTAACTGG
>Ga0081534_100658_pt1 | contig 10805 bp, 8 predicted proteins | sample MonGeyMetagenome_FD_71019 | JGI IMG/M metagenome (GOLD analysis project Ga0081534, IMG submission 71019) | Hypoxic/sulfidic aquatic microbial communities from Monarch Geyser, Yellowstone National Park, USA - MG (SPAdes) v1 (version 2) | ecosystem: Environmental > Aquatic > Thermal springs > Hot...
ATTAAGGAACACGTTAATACGATACTTTCCGGAAACCCCATATATACAATTTATATAAAGCATAAGATTCCAGCCGACTTATCGGATTCCATAACTTCTGGCTTAGAATATTTAGCAAAACTAAGATGGGGAGATAATATAGCTGTAGATCCAGTAAAGAGAAGAGGGTATGAAGGTGTAATAGTGTCTGCCACAGGGTTATATAGAATAATACTATTTAAACAGAACGATGTCAAATATACACAGAGTGAGAAATTTAAGTCCGGATTTATTAAGGCATACGGTAATTTCCTAACGAAATGGTGTGCTAAATCCGTTACTAGAAAAGAAGAAGAATGTAAGGTAATAGTAATACATCCTGAGAATGTTAAGGTAGGCGCGATAATTCAAGAGTTAAGGAACTTACAAACTATTAATTTCGGAGAACAAAGGGGTGGAATAAGAGTATCATTAAGCGTTGATGAGATAAGCTTAGACGATGATGAACTAGCTAGCTTAGTGGGATCTGTGGATAAGATGGGAGGAATAGCAGGAGATAAGACATACTTCCAGAAAAGGGTAGAAGAGATTAAAAATAAGTTATCGTAATTAAACTCGTAGTCCAGGATGACCATGAACACACAAACAAGTATAATAAACGATTCATTAGATTTTTTTTCTACGCTTGTAAAACTTGTAACATTTAAGAAGGAGAGTACAAAATATACTAAAGCAGATGAAGAAACCTCCTCTAAGATCATTGATTTAGTTAAGAACGGATTTGTAATACCATTAAAAGTTAGAACTTTAACAATTTCTAAGTTTTCAGAGGTATTTAATAAGCTTGCGGAAAAAGCTGAAGAATATGCTGGTTCGATATCGGAATTTACTGGAGCTGAGCTAATAGATGATAAATATTATAGAATCAGAGAGGCCTCAATACTCTCCTTTCTGGTATTAACAGACGCTATGAAGTCCTTGAAAATAATTAATGAATTAGATAACCCAATAAATAAATTAACTCTGCGCGAGTATCTTTATATCTATCATTCTCATTTATATTTATTAAACACCGAAACTGGAACGTCAAATTTGAAATTCGCTGCAAGAGTTTGTGGAGAAGCTTGTAAGAATTTAAACGAGAAAATCGGTAGAATTAAGAAAAGAGGAGAGCATTACGAATGGTTTGAAACGCTATTCGTCCCTATGGCGTTAATGGGCTTAAGTAGTGGAATCAATTTTGATAGGTTGTTAAACGAAGGTAAGGTAAATAGAAAATCTTACATGATTACAGGACTAGGATTATATATTATCAATTTCTTAAAGTCTCATCCATCTCAGCAGTATACCTTGGATAAGGCAAGTTATAAAGAATTAATAGTTAACTTGAATAATATATTTAACTTCCATAAATGGATTATTAAAAACATCACAAATCTAATAAATGAATCACCACTATCAATATACTCGAGATATAATGGAGATAGAAGTTACTTTATCGGTTTATCAGAGTTAGATTTAACAAGTTTTATGTTAAGCATTATGTATCAATACAATGAAATGCTTAATAATGTTAAGATGTCACCGAAAGACTTAGCAGACTTTCCGAGATTAGAACTAACTAGTATACTAAATAGAGTTTACTTAGCATAAGATAATTTTTAAAATGTTAGTGTGCTGCATAACGGACACTTGTAAGTTCTTTCAAATTGTTTCAAGTATTCTTCTGGTTTTTTCTGGATATCTCTAAAATACACTTTTTGGTGGTTATAAAATAGCCCTGATCCTCCTTTTCTTAGCCTTTCTTCAGCCTCTACGAATTTCTGAAAGAACTCAGGATTCTTCAATGCTAGCATTGCGAAATCTGCAGGCGATTTATAAGCGGAGCACCAGCAGTCGTAAGCCTTCCCATAAACGTCGTAAAGTGGATTCCTCTTAAGGCCGTGAGTTTTTATGTAGTCTTCTATTTCTTTTTCCGTAAATTCATATACTGGTGAATACATATGAACTCCGAACTTCGGATGGACGTAAAATTTCGATGTGCGACTCTTCATCCAGCTCTCGTCCTTCCTAACTCCGGTAACTAGAACTATTTCCTCTTTATTCTTATCCTTTAGAAACTCCTGCAAAGGCTGCAGCTTTAGGAAGTGTTTGCACCACCTATGTGTTATTGTAGGAAATCCTTTTTTCTCAACGAGTTTAAAATAATCCTCTTTAGGAGATATAATATCCAGTGGAACGTTAAAGCTGGTAGTGATTTCCTTAACGTAATCAACTAAGCCTGGAGTCGCTATGCCAGTGTTAATGAAGAGTGCTCTAGTCTTCTCAGGAAAAGCACTCCAGGTTATGTGAAGTGCTACTAGCGAATCTCTACCACCACTAAACATGACGTATATTTGCTTAAATTGGGACAATAGTATCTTAGTTTCATTCATACGCATCACAAAGCTGCAAGCAGCTATTGTGAATACATTAATATATATTTTTTGCTTCCACGAGGACCTATTTTCCTTTGATTCTCTACATTAAAATCAACAATCTTAACGTTTCCCCATTCTTCTTTTACTAACTCAATAACTTTCTTTTTTAACCCCTCGTTATCATAGTGGAAAAGAAGGTATTTTTCTCTCATTTCAGAAGTTCTGTTAAGGAACTTTTTCATTAACTGAATATAATTACTATAATCCGCATTTTTATTCGGATTAACTATTATTTCATCACGCATTCTGAAGGTTATATTTTTCCCAAGAATTTCCTTAACAGTATCCCTAAATTTACTTTCCCTTAACCAGGCCCAATAAAAGAATGAAAGCTCCATATATTGAACTTCATCAAAGAAAGGAGGGTCTGTGAAGAGAATTAAATCCTTATCATATCTAAAGCTGAGGGAATTCCTTATCAATAACTTAACGTCCTCATTAAGTTTGTATCCTTTATTCCTCCTAAAGTATGAATAGAACCTCTTTACCTCAGAACTGAAAGCCTCTAATGCATCAACTTCCTTGTGTCTTTCCGGAATCCAATAAGATGGTACTCCCCAACTTCCCGCATTTTCCCTCTTCATTTTCGACGCTTTGAAAAGGGAGGAACAAAATGCTCCATATAGGGCTATCTTAACTTCTGGTGAAGTTCTCACTTTATCTATTTCCTTCAGAATGGAGTATAATTTCCTAAAATTATTAGGCGAAAAGAATTGTGAAACTCTCTCTGCATTCCTCTTTTTCCAGAAAGGCTTACCGTTAGGGTAATAAAGGTAATCGTTCCTTAAAGTCCTTTTTCTTACTTCAGTTAGGTTTTCTAAGACTTCTTCTCCTCTCCTCACGAATTCTTCAGCGTTAATCTCGACTACGTTTACGAATGCAACGAGCCAGGCGTAAGGGTTAATATCAAGATATACTCCTTTATTTCCGTGTCTTAGAGCGGACAGAACGATAGTTCCAGCACCGCCAAAAGGGTCAACGACAGTACCGTCTATATCACTCATTAACTCATCAATGAGCTTCAGAGGCTTTCTTCCCCAATATCTCATTAGCATGTGATAATATATATACAAAGTAATTTAAAAACATTCCCTCAAAAGCTACTTCATTAATATTTTTGTTATAAAACTTATCTTCTTTCCTGAATAGAATAAGCAATACTTAAAAGCAAATTGACTTAGTATTATTCTTTATTTTTAAAGGCCTAAAATCGATAGGATTTCTAGGTAAGCCTTAAGTCTTTTATCATCTCCACAAAGATCTCCTTCCCCGCTTTCGGCGTCTTGTACAAAGTCGTTAATGGATCTCTCCTCAATTCCAGCTTTTATTAACTCCCTCTTCCTAGCTTTAGCTTCTTCTCCTTTTCCTCTCAAGGACCCATAAGTTACTACTTGATAATTAACAGTTTCAACTATACAAGGTAAGATTTCGAGAGTCATGCCGCGGCTAATATTTAAAAACAGGAGAGAATGAGACAAAAGTTTATAAACATATAAGTGGAGGATCTTCGTGTTACCGGTAATACTTGAGAAAGTTACCCCTACGGCTTACGTTGATTTAATTCGCCACTATGAGGAAACGTTTAATGAAAAACCGACAGTAGAGCAAATTAATGCTTGGAAAAAATTGCTTGAGCTTTTATCGAAAATAAGTCCTTCTCACCCCGTTATTTTAGAGTATCCAATCTTCACCGAGAGGGCAGACGTGATTTTCGTGGATAAAGATAAGGCATTAGTTGTTGAAGCTAAAGGTTGGAGACAAGTGAGGAAGGTAGGAGATAACGTTGTAGAAGCTGACAGAGAACGTCATGAGGATCCTTGCTATCAACTTAACAATTATGTAAATAAACTCAACTTATTCCATTCATCTAATATAAAATTCGACGGCGTACTTTTCCTATATAATACCTCAGATTATTCTTCCTCAGAATGTAAGGTTATAAGGGACGTAAGCGAGCTTAAGAAGGAGCTTGACAAATTTTCTCCAGGCGATCTCGAAGACGCGAAAAAAATTGTTGAAGGTAAATTGGAGCTTAAGGACACTTTTATTCAATTGGTCAGGAAACTTAAGGATGAGAAATTAAAGGACGTGAGTAAGGCCTTATTATTTAAAGGTTACGGTTTAACTGAAGACCAAATGAAGGTAATGAACGCTGTTTTTGAAGCATTAAAAGATAGCAAAGAGGAGAAAAAGAAAGTAAATTTCCTAATAAAGGGGGTTTCCGGTTCTGGTAAGAGCTTATTAGCAGTAACTTTATATTTGGAAGCATTAAGCAGGGGATATACTACTATCCTTGCATATAAGAATAATAGGTTAATCAATACTATAAGGAACGCTCTGGGAAAGAATCTGTCATCTTTCATCTTGTTTTACTCTACTGGAAGGAAATACCCAATCGGAGTTGGAGAGAAGGGTTTTGAAGAGTGGATTACTAAGGAATTCGGTAATCTCAATATTGACCTTATAATATTTGACGAAGCTCAAAGGATGACCGAGGAGGTAATAAAGAACTCTCCCAGAGGTAAAGTTAACGTTTACTTTTACGATGATTCTCAGGTGCTTATTGGGAACGAGGCAGGAACTAGGGATAACTTTTTGAAATACTTGACTAATGTAAAAGAGTATGAGTTACCTTCTCCTGTTAGAGAACCGAAGCAGTACCTAGATTTCGTGAAAAGGATTTTAGAAGGAGTAGAAGGATATCCGGGTAATTTCGATTTTAGAATTTTTGACGATATAACTGGCATGCTTAACGAGCTGGAAAATAGGAGAAAAAGAGGCAAAATAGCGTTAATATGCTCTTTTACAGAGTCTGAAGGAGATACCAAAGATAAGACCAACTGGAATAACATAAAGAACATAAGGATAGGCTATCCTTTACAGTCGGGCTTTGATTTATATAAAGGGGTAAAATTTAAAGGGGAAGAGTTGAAAATTAAATGGTTAATGCATGAGAGGGTTGAATACCCTAAGTATTGGAACGATGAGTTAGACCCGTTAAAATACTGCTCCTCGGTCTACGGGGCTCAAGGGTTTGAAGCTGATTATGTTGGGGTTGTATGGGGAAGAGATTTAGTATGGAGGAATAACGGTTGGACAGTAAATCCTGATCCAATAACTGACTACGTAGGCGGAAGGGTTTCTTTAAAGACAATCGCTTATAAAGATAAAAAGAAGGCGTTGGCACTCCTTAAGAATAGATATTATATAATGCTAACCAGAGGGTTGAGAGGAGTTTACGTATTTTTCGAAGACAAGGAGACTGCTAGTGCTGTAAAGAAGTTGATAAAAAATCCAGGTAACGTTTAGCTAATTTTAAAATTAAAATTAAGAAGCTGTTAAATTGTGCGTGTTCTTAACATACACAGTATTCTTGGAAGAAGCATGAAGACATGTTTCATAAAGAAAAGATTGTTAAACCTTATACCTTAATATTCTGTTAATAACTTAGAAGCTATTTCTTCTCCCTTTTTCGTTAATTTCACGAGAGTTCTAGTTTTCATCAGCATCTTTAGTCTTTCTAGATCATTTTCAATTTTTAAAGACGAATTATTTCATTTAATCTTTTCAAGAATAACATAAGTATTTCTATATCTCTTTTAGTAAATTTCTTTGGAAGAAACTCACGATCCAGATGGGGACGGTATAATGCTGCTATATGAAGTGGGGGATCTTCATATTTCTTTACAATTTCAGCCCTGGGCTCTCTATCTAAATTCGAAACAGCAAATTTCTCTTTATCTGATTACATCATGAGACAAAGCGTTAAATTAAACGTTTGAAACCTCGTTAGACGTTGAATTCTAGGATTTCTCTCACTTAACTATGTCAGAAAATACGTTAAAAGTACGTAGGTGCCGCCGCGGGGATTTGAACCCCGGACAACTGGATGTTTAAGACGTTAAATAAACTCCTGAAAATTAACGCGATTTGTTAAAGGCATAACAATACATAACAATATACGTTATTTTATTGTTGCAGTGAATATCTGATTTTCACATCTACTGCGCATAACACGTTAAACCGTTAAACTCCTCAGTTAACGCATTTCAAAGTTCATCTCTATAATAAGACAATGCTCTCTTATCTAGTACTTTGTCAGACCTTAAAGGGCAAGATTTATGTTTCACGAGTAATACTAAATTGTATACCGAAATCTAGAATGCATGGTATAAGTCTAAACAAGAAACAAGAGGAAGAGAGGAGAATTAGCGTATAAAAGACGTGAAGAACGATATGAGAATAACGGACACGGTCATGAAGTATAACGTCTCCGTCTTTACCGTGTGTGAACAGTTAAGAAAGGATGACTGGAGCGGCTAAGCCGAGGGAGGGACCCACGAAACTGAAGGAAGAGAAAAAGCTCGTCCAAATCTTAAAAAAGAGTTCAGAGATTTCGGCTTCAACAACGACTTCTGGACATTGAAGCTCATAGCCTATATACTTATTCTACATATTCCTATATATTCTAAATAGAGTATCTTTATTAAACGCACGTATAATCTATACAGGTAAAGACGGAAATCAGTTCTAACGGGAAATAATCATGGTTGAGGAAGCCATTATTCAACTTACTGGAGGAATAGATTCCACAGTGCTAGCGCATTATCTTAAAGATAAATACGTGTTGCGTGGAACTTTCGTATACTACGGCTATCCTCCCCAGATAAGAGAATTAGAGTTAGTCAAAGAATTATCCAAAAAGCTCAATATCCCTCTTAAGATTATTGATTTTTCCTCTTACATTAAGTCTTTCGATCTCCCTCCAATAGCTTCTATACAATATATGATTAAGTATCAGTTTGTGATAGAAATCCTTGCATCTTTTTCAGCTTATCCGAATCTAAATACAATGTTTGTGGGCTGGCTTAAGGATGAGTGGAGTAATAAAGTGAGCATCTTAAAAGGTATTGAATCTCTTATTGGTCTTAAGGTTGTGGCACCTTTTCACACAATGGTAAAAAGTGAAGTTATTAAGTTGGGTAACGAATTAGGCGTAGATTTCACGAAAACTCACAGCTGCATCGTATCTGGAAAAATACACTGCGGCATATGTATGCCGTGTAGATCCAGAAGAAGAGCTTTTGAAGAGGCGAAAGTCAAAGATCCCACCATCTACTACTTTAATTTGCCCCTCGCTGAGATAGATAAGTTATCGAGAGAACTGAGCCTGGAGGAGTTGGTAGAGAGGTACTTTAAGCCGTTCTTGCAGTATACTGAGGAATATCCTAAAGACTTCGTGGATAACTTGGTCAACATTTTGAAAAAATACAATGGATGAATCTAAATGAAGAATTATTACTTAGCATACAGGTCAATTATCTCATTTTTCATAGGTTTCATGAGTTTCGCGTTCCTAGCTTTAATGAAAATATCAGGATTAAATAACTTTCAAATAGGGTTAACATTAAGTACTATATCTACATCCCAGTTTATCACCTACATTATTCTGACGTCTTTCTCGATAAAGAGGAATCTCCTGGTCTCAGCGGCATTAGAACTTCTTATACTGATAATCTTAATTGTCCAGAGATCCTTCCTCACTTTCACCCTCTCTGCAATTTTTATGGGTATCTCCAACGCAATAAATTCCTCAGTTATAATACTTCAAAAAGGATTTACGAGGAAGGATTATTCTATAATGATGACATTAACTTACACCCTCAGCTTAGCAGGAATAGGAATATTCTACATGAGTGAAATAATAGGGATAAACGTTCTCCTCGTATCATTTATTCCTTTATTGTTAGCAAACCTAGTGTTATCGTCAATGCTTAGATACGAAGAGAATAAAGAGAGATTATCGGAACTCTACTCTTGGTTAAATAACGTCGGGAAGTCAGTTTTGTTCTTTGGCTTCTTTGCAAGTTTAAGAAGAGTTGCAATCTCAAGTTACATACCTTTAATTCTGCTTACAGTATTTTATACATATACCCCGCAGGAAATAAGTTTATACCTCATGATAATTCAAGTTCCTCTAATTGTTTTCTTTTATATAGCCCATAAAATAAGTGAGAAAGCTTTCATAACATTGAGTATAGCAGAATTAATTCTTTTCTTATCGCTTTCTATGTTCTACCGAGAATCTATATTTCTCTTCTTATCCCTAATACTCTTAGCCAACATATCCTCATCCTTAAGGGCACCAGTCGTCGAAGAGACAGTAGTCAAATTGTTAAATTTCAGCACGAAAATTTCTTCCTTTTACCACTTGATGGATACTATCTTCTCAGCGTTAGCGTCAGTCTTCCTCACATTTATCGTAAAACTGGATCTGTTTTATGGAATTTTTATAATAGCAGGGTTATCTTCACTCTTGCCGTCTTTGTTCGTATACAAGGTTATAGTTGAAAGGAAACAGTAAATATTGCAGTGTTTAATGTATCTTGAATTACTCATTGAGTCGGTGTGAGCACAGTGCAGTCATTAAGCTATGTATGTTTTGTATAATCAGAATTACTTATGAGCAGAAGGCTTGCTATCATACAAGACCTAGCACGTCCTTCTTGTAGAGTCATCACGTTGTCAAGTGAGTAGGCCTTTGGGTAGGCAGAGGTATTTGTGTAGGGACTGCGGATGGTATTCCCTAGATAACGCTTCTTATTATCATCGCTTACGGAATTCCTTCCAGACCAATAGTTACCTCGTTTATCCTTCTTTGCCTGATAAGCTCTTACTGAAAACCCTTAAGAAAGCGATACTTAGAGTAACCTTTTCTTAACTTCTTTACCCCCTAGATAAATTTCGCTTATGTAATTCTAGATATATTTCAGAATTTATTAAAGAATTTTCTTTATTTCGGTAGTGCGAGCTTATAACAATTGACTGTACAATTAGTAATTTTAATTGGGAGGTGAGCAGGAGGTTATACTATGGACAAACTTGAAACCACTATCGTGACAGGTAATCGTTAGAGGGATTTTTCCTCTCTTCAGGACCCTACTCATCCCCAATGCACTTCCGCAAAACACATTATTAAATCGGTTTCGGTTATTGAGATCAAGAAATTAGCCCGTGAGTATGCTGATAGGATTAGTCGAAAGTGTACTAAGCAAATCGGAAGAAATCATTTTAAAACTCCAATAAACTCTGCGAATTTTAAAGTAATAACTGCTAACATTCCTAGGAAACCGGTGAACCAAAACGAGAATAACGGCGCTATTTGGAATAACAAGCCCACCATCGCATTATAAAATACGGAAAAGGTGCTCACAAAAGTACTAATTAACGCGACTTGAGTCCCCCGGATTTCAGGCTCGGTAACGCTCTGTGCGATATTATAACCCACTACACTTTCCATAGCTACAATTACCGTCCAAGCGTAAAATAATACGAATAAAACGTAAACGTTAGTAAAGAGTGGAACTAGGAAAAATATGACGGAGTCGGAGAGGATTAATATTGATAAGTTCTTAAAATTACTACGTTTACTTAAAATAACCGAAAACAGTAATGGTAGGAAAGCCATTATTAATGCGTACGATGAGTATAACACACCTACTAATGTTAAGGGTATTAGCAAGTCTTTTACGAAATAGATTGTTACGTAAAATGTTTCTAGGCTTAAACCGGAAGAAAGAATTGAAACTAGCAAATAGAGTAACAATTTCTTGTCATCTTTGAGGTATTTGAAGCCTAATCTTAGAGATCTTTTCACTTCAGACTTGTTCTCGTCTTTCGGTAATTTAAGAAACCTTATAATACCGCTGGTTCCGAAAAGAACCGCTATTATTACGAAAAGTAGCGTAGAGACCGAGTGTTGTAACAAGTAGCCCCCTAACATAATCCCTATAGCCGCAAAGATGCTGGTTATGAGGGAGAAAACCCCAAATGCCTTCCCTGCATTTGTATAATTCAGCATAAACCTATGTACTCCTAAAGAATTAATTATTCTTACCACAGATTCAAAAATTACAAGAGAAATTATAAAAAGTAAGGGATTAAGGGTCCCCATTAAGAGGAATAAAGGGACCGACATTAGGGCTGATAGAGTGACGGCATTCTTACTACCTATTTTATCGACTATAGCACCTAATGGGATGTTTAAAACTACGTAAAGGAAACTGATTATACTGTAAATTATGCCAATTGTGAAGGTACTAATATCAAGGTCAGTCATAACTATAGGAAAATAGTACGTTAACATCGAGTAAGCAAAGGTAGAAATTCCCATAGACAATGAAAAATAGAACAGTATCTTATCTGTTACAACGTAATAGATCTCTTTTAGTGTTTGCTTCAGAATCATAAGTAATAGACCCTTTCTTTAACTTTTTCCAAATTTAATTAGTGCCGCCGCGGGGATTTGAACCCCGGACAACCGGATGTCCCCCGACCGTATGAGTC